>Ga0315295_10004291_pt1 | contig 12146 bp, 11 predicted proteins | sample YL17G14_0_MG_FD_204453 | JGI IMG/M metagenome (GOLD analysis project Ga0315295, IMG submission 204453) | Sediment microbial communities from Yellowstone Lake, YNP, Wyoming, USA - YL17G14_0 | ecosystem: Environmental > Aquatic > Freshwater > Lake > Sediment | place: USA: Wyoming | collected... | reverse complement strand
AAATCTGAATAGCTGCTGACTACTATAAGAGTGCTATCTATCAACTGATACGGTAGGGAATCTATTTATAATCCATCTTTATTTTTCCACATAGAGCAGTCGCAAGAATCACGGATGGAACTATGGAGATAGATCGATACAGAAGACAAATCCTGGTGAAAGAGATTGGTCAAAAAGGTCAAAAACTATTAGCATCAAAACATGCGATTCTTATTGGCGGTGGTGGCTTAGGAAGTAACAGTGCAAACCTCCTTATTCGTATGGGTATCGAAAGCATCGATATCATTGATTATGACACCATAGATAAAACCAATCTGCATCGAACAGCGGTGTTTTCAGAACAAGATGTCGGGAAATCTAAAGCCTTAGTCCTCCAAGAAAGACTACAATCAGTAAACACAGATGTGCAAGTTAAAGGAATTAACAAAAAAGTAACATCAAAGAATATCAAATCTCTTGTACAACTCGCTGATGTGATAATTGATGGTACTGATAACATCCCTCTTCGTTTACTTATCAACGAAACCGCAATAAAACACAAAATTCCCTGGGTTTATGCAGGAGTCTACGAGACGATCGGTATGGTGATGGCGATCCTCCCAAAAAAGACCGCATGTTTCCAGTGTATCACCCCAAATATACCTGATTCGAAAACTCAAGAAATACCAGTACTAGGCAGTCTCCCAGCGACGATTGCTGCTATCCAGTGCAATGAGACGATAAAAGTACTACTCGGGAAACAACCCGCTGGGTTACTAATCTATGATGTCTGGAACCAATGTTTTGACATTTTAGATGTGAAAAGAAATCCATGCTGTCCAATATGTGGAAAAAAATAAATGTACAGAAAGGACGAATCTTATGAAGATAGCGGTAAAAGTATTTGGACGATACAAAGATATCACAGGGAAAGAAACGATACAACTTGATATCATGGATGGTAACACCCTGCAGGATGTCGTGAATGCTTTTGTAAAACAATACCCCGCAGCAGAAAAAGATAAAAGTCGGATGATGGTAACAAAAAACAACATGTTCGCTTCGTTTGATACCACGGTTGCTAAGGAAGATGAGATTACCCTGGCTCCACCGGTAGTCTCTGGTGGATAGACCAAATGAAAATGAATCGACTCTTAACAATTGGGTTTTTTGTTTTTTCACTTATGATTATTACGACATCGGTTGTCGCTGAAAACCAAGTCATCGTAGATTTCTATTATTCAGAAACATGCGGATCCTGCAAACCAGCAGCTGATATCATCGATCAAGTCATCCTTCATTATGCAGAAAATAATTCAGAAAATGTTGTTTTTTTCAAAAAAGAAATCACCTCCAACACCACCAATAGAAATGAAATGAGAATGAGAGGGTTAAGTTATCCCTCAGTTATCATCAACAACCTTACAAAAATACCGAAGGCTAATATCACCTACGATACTCTTATCTATATCGTTGATAAGGCCATAGTAAACCTTACTCCAACTGTTTATTATGATCCGAATATCACTGAAGTCCCCTTTTTTGGAAGAGTCAATCTTTCACAGCTTGCATTACCAATACTTACGATTATTTTAGGTGCCCTAGACAGTTTTAACCCTTGCGCGTTTTTCATTTTAATTGTCCTTCTCAGTATGTTAATGTATCTACAATCACGAAAAAAAATGATGATCGTTGGCAGTATTTTTATTTTCTTCTCAGGGTTATTCTACGCTCTTTTTATGTTACTTTTATTTAACTCGTTTTACTTTACTAAACTCTACATCAACATTACATCAGTTATCGTTGGAATCGTCGCCTGTGCCGTTGGTCTCTTAAACATAAAAGATTTCTTTTATTTTAAACAAGGTCTTTCTTTAGGTATTCCCGAGGGTAAACGAGAGGTAATTTTCAAAAGAATGAGAAAACTTGTCAAATCACCCTCACTTGTGGTTATGCTGGGTGGAACAATCTTTATCGCCATCTCCGTCAATTTTTTCGAACTCCTTTGTACGTTCGGATTTCCGCTGTATTTCACAAATCGACTTGCCACTGAAAATCTCCCGACACTCACGTATTATTCATACATTTTATTATACACTGTTGTATATGTCATTCCCCTGTTTATTATTCTGATAGTATCTGTGTTCTCCCTCAGGATTAACAAACTCACCGAGTGGCAAGGTCGTATCTTAAAGCTTTTCCCAGGGATCTTTCTTTTTTCGTTTGGGATTTTGATGGTTATTGATTATCAATTACTCCAAGGAAATAATCTTGTATTTTTACTATTACTTATCTGTCTTGATATCATTATAACAATTATCATCGCCCGGGTCTGGAGAAAATACAAGGAGAAACCAAAAGAACCACAAACGCAAGAGCTTCAAGAATCAGTAACAGAAAAAGAATAACAAACAATCATGATTCAGTGATCGATTGAATTTCTTTGAGGATTTTTTTTTGTAGGATGGGAAGAACTTGGTGTACCTCTTTTGATAATCCAATCCTATAGGAGATATCCTTTGGTTGGACACCGAAAATGAGAAGCTGAGTTGGTGCCTTATCGAGTTCTTTTAATAACGAAAAGACGGTAAGAATATCTGGTTCATGTGTCGAAAGAAAAAACTGTATTTTTTGATTCTTGATCTGCTCTACGGTGAACTTTTTTATTTCACCAGGTGTTCCTTTAAAATCAACCGCATCAAGAATCAAAACAATATCATAGTTTCCAAGAAGATGCAGCAGGTTCATCCCACTGGTGCCACCATCAATGAATTCGATAGTTTTCGATAATTTCTTTTTATTCTCCTGCAAGTACTTCAGTAACACAAGGCCTATCCCATCATCACGTCTCAGAGGATTCCCCAGGCCGATAACTCCAATTTTTTTCTTCATACAGCAAAAGAAATTATTTGAAGGAAACGTCGAGATAATGGGTAGAACAAGAGATACAGGGATCATATGCTCTTACAAGCATTTCTAAAGTTAATTCAATTTCTTTCTCCGGTCGATTGATTATCTCGGGAACAAGTTTCTCCATATCTTTTTGTATATTCGCATGGTTTTGATTTGTTGGTATAATACAGTTTGCTTTTGTGCAGTATCCTTGTGAGTTGAGCGTGTAATCATGAACAAGGATCCCTCGAGGTACTTCGACGATCCCAACACCCCGACCTGCTTTTTTCATCGGTTTTACTGGTTTTTCTTGTTTTATGCCTTGATCGACGAGTGTATCAATTAAATAGATGGAGTCCTGAGTGCTATGAGAGAATTCCACAAGCTGGGCGATGGTGTTCATAAACGGATTGCTGTTAATCGCTTTGAGTTTGAAGAGAGAAGCGATGTCTTGAGCGACAGGTTGAAGTTGACAGCTATTTATGTTGAAACGCGCTAGTGCTCCAACCATGTACGAATCACGGGCATGTTTCGCATATTTGGCTGTTGAATGTGGAACGATATATTCTTGCATGATTTCTTTATAGTCCCGATATGAGGGATGCTTGCCTGTATCTGTTGAAGCGATGTCTCCATCGTATAAGGAATACTCTTCATCTGAGGTCAAAGCGATGTACTCGGTTTCACGGGTGAAAGATGGAAGATTATCAGCAACACTCAGAATGATGGGGGCGAGTTCGTTTGTAAGTTCTTGTGCCTCGAGCAGTCTTTTTTTTAATTGGATTAATTGTTTTTCAGTCGGTTGCAGTGAAAAACCTCCAACGATCAGTCGAATAGGATGAATGGTTCGTCCACAAATTAAATCTGACATTTCATTAGCTAGACGATGCAGTTTGACAATTTTCAGGACCGTATCAGTGTGTTTTTCAAGCATAGAAAACACGCTACTAGCACCAAAGAGATCAGGTGCGACGAGGTACCCAATGTGAAGAATATGACTCTGCATGTTCTCAGCATGGATTGCTAACCGACGTAGTATCGCGGTTTGGTTGGTGATCTTCACCTCTAATGCGTCCTCGGTCGCCTTGAGTGACGCAAGGGAATGCCCTATCGAACAAATACCACAGATTCGTGATGTGATTGGGCGAAGCTCGTTATAGTGCTGCCCGCGTAACATGGCTTCAAAGAATCTTGGTGCTTCGACAACGTTCCATTGTAGTTTTTCAATCTTACCGTTTTTCACATCAAGGATGATGTTCCCATGGCCCTCAACACGAGTGACGTGTTCAACGTGAACAGAAAAATCTTTACTCATCGTAACTGCACTCCTTTCGTCCATAATTATACATCGTACATCGTCGTCGTATATCCTCATAGGAAAGCTTGTATCGTTCCAATACTTCTTTGACGCATTCCGTTTCTGCTTTCTTAATCAGACCTCTGCATCCCTCACAAGGACTGTTATGGGTCGGACATATCGCTTTACACCCTGCACGGGTAATCGGACCAAGACAGAACGCACCAAGCTCAAACTGACAGATGTTCTCGTTTTTCTTACATTCCACACAGACGGGATAACGGGGGATATCAGGTTTCTTACCAAGAGCGATGGCGGTGATGACTGATTTGAATTCATCCCGGTCTATCGGACAACCATGGATATAATAATCAACTGGTACAACCTCGTTGAGTGCTTTTGTTTGGAATACATCAAAGAGTTCATTTCCTTTCAGATTCGCGGTTCCATAGACCTCTTTTTTTACTTCATCAGGCATCCATTGATTCCGAATTTTGTTGACTCCACCCATGGTCGCGCAGGCACCAAGCGCGATAAGGATTTTTGCATGGCTCCGAATGCTGCGTAATCGCTTCTCATCCATCGGTCTCATTATAGAGCCTTCGACTATTGCGATATCATATGAATCTGAATGTTCTTTCATCACCTCACGGAATGAGACGACATCTACGATTTCAATAAGTTCAAGTACTTCTTCCTCAAGGTCAGCGATCTCTAGTTCACATCCTTCGCAATCCGCAAAATCAAAGACAGCGACTCGTGGTTTTTGTTTCATTCAAACGCCTCCGGGAGTTGTTTAAGTTTTCCGTAATTAAATACTGGGCCTTCCTTGCAAACGTAGATCCCATTTATTTGGCAATGTCCGCATTTTGCGACACCACATTTCATGCGACGTTCAAGAGACACGTAAATGTTATCGTCAGGAATCCCGAGGGTTTGTAGGCATTTAATGACAAATTTATACATCACCGGTGGTCCAATCACCACTGCTATCGTATTTTTTGAATCAAGTTTATCTGCTTGTATTTTCGGGAATAACGTGGTAATCAGACCTGTACATCCATCCCAGCATTCGCTTGGTTCACATCGATCAACGGTTAGTTCACATTGAACGTTGTATATTTTTTTCCATCGGTCAACATCATCCATGAAGGTTATTTCCTTTGGACGTTTCGCACCGTACAGTATGATGATTTCCTTGAATTTATTTCTTTGTTTTGGATCAACGACATGATTAATTAACGAGCGCATCGGTACCATACCGGTTCCACCGGAGGTGAAGAGGAGTGTTTTTCCTTCGAATGATTTTACGTCAAACCCATTTCCTAATGGTCCGCGAATACCGACTTTGTCACCAGGTTGCAGCGAACATAATTTTTTTGTTACGTTTCCGACTTGTCGAACCATGATTTCAAAAATAGGGGTATTCCCTGGTGGGGTCGAGATGCCAAAGGGTGCTTCGCCATACCCAAAAACTGATACTTCGACAAACTGTCCGGGTTTATGTTCTAATGGTTTTTTATCATCAAGTTCGATTTCAAAGAGGCTATCAAGTTCATTAAATAGTGTTATTTTTTTTATCGTCGCACTGCGCGGGACATGAATAATCCCTTTTTCTAGCACCTCGTTTTCTTCCTTTATGAAATATCTTCCTGTATCCGTCTCTGAGGTAAAATGAGCAAGCTCGTTGATGAGGTTGCAGGGATCGGCTATATCAGGTAAACATGCGCTACCGCATCGGCCACATCCGACACAGGCGACAAATCCATAGCGTTCTGGTAAGTAATTGCCCTTGCGGAAGAATCGGTGGCGGTATCGTTCTTTTACGTCATCGCGGAAGACTTCACCACTCCCTACTTTAGTGAAATCCTTCAGCATGCAGCCATCCCAGGTTCGGGTACGGTTTCCCTGTTTAAGGTTCAGAGAAACATCGTCTTTTACATCATAACAAAAACAGGTTGGACAGACCATGGTGCATGAGCTGCATTCCATGCACACATCCGCGTGTTCCTCCCATATCGCATTTTGGTAGTTCGCAACAAGGAGTGCCGACCAGTCTTTTTTATCGATCTTTACTTTTTGTTTATATTTTTTTTGTACAGCGTCACGAACTGTTTTAATCTTTTTGAGATCCGCGGTGGATGCATCCTTCACTGTTGCATATTTTTTCAATAATTTATTGCCTGTTTCTGAACCGATGGTCACCGCATACGTACTTCCAATATCGGTGAGTAATAAATCGAATCCTGAGTCTGTCGTATTTGTTTTCATGCTAGCTGCAAAGGAGCGTTCTGAGACGTTTTGTATATCGACACCGATGATGATGGTGTTTTCTCGACGTTTTTTGTAAAAACTATCCTGTTGCTGATCAAGATAATGTCGATCTGTTTGTTCTAATGCGATGATATCATACGGATGAACTCCGATGATTATTCGGGTTACGTCGGTAATGGTTTCTTTTCCTTCAAAGGGTTTTTGTAAAGAAAATTTCAACAGCATTTCGTATTGTGGGAGAAAATATTTCTTTGGTGGAAGAATCGTCACATCATAATCAAGTTGTAGCTCTTCGGCAGATGATAATGTATCAAAGACGTAGCGTTTTCCTTTTGCTTGTACGCCAACGACATCGTAGAATCCGTCTTGTATTACCGCGTTTACAAACGTTGAAAAATCTTTTTTTGTAATGGTTTTTACAAATTGTTTCATCTCAGACACCTTTTCTCGTCTAAGGAATAAGCACTCTGATAAACAGATAGCCTCGAGGACGGTGAACGGATGTTTTCATTTAAGGTTTTTCATTTCTCGTTGTGCACTTCAGAAAACGATTACTCAGGAGCTTGCGGAATAAACCCATGTTTCATCAATGATTGTGTGATGTCCCTGGATTTTTTGATAAGGGACATGGCTTGATCATACAGGTCCTGACGGGAGAGTTTTTTACGAGCGATCCCTTGAGAAATCGCTTTGAGACCGACCGCGACCGCCTCACGGGGGAAGACTTCCCAGGAGTCCATGGTCGGAACAATGTACGTATCGGTCAATCCTGTATCCTCCGCTGTTTTTGCTAGTTCATATGCTGCTGCGATACACATTTCATCGGTGATATTTTCTGCCCGGACATCGAGTGTTCCTCGGAAGATCCCTGGGAATCCTAAGGAGTTGTTGATTTGGTTGGGAAAATCTGATCGCCCTGTCGCGATGATCCTAGCTCCTGCTTCTTCTGCTTCCCACGGCCAGATCTCAGGGACAGGGTTTGCCGTGGCAAAGACAATAGAATCCTCGGCCATTGAGGCAATCCATTCTTTTTTGATTGTCCCAGGCCCTGGTTTGCTTGCAGCGATACAGATATCGGTATTTTTTATAGCGTCTGCAAGGTTTCCCGTGCGGCCTTCTGCGTTTGATTTGAGACACATCTGCCATTTTTCTGGGTTGTAGTCTTTTTCTTTCTCAAGGTCGTCTCGAGAAGTATGCAGGATGCCTTTGCTGTCTGCCATGATGATGTTTTTTTGTTGTACGCCTGCAGCGATGAGTACGCGTGCGATAGCGATATTTGCTGCCCCTGCCCCGACCATAGAGACAAGTGCGTTGTCGAGTGGTTTTCCGACGATTTTTAATGCGTTTATGGCTCCTGCAGTGACGATGGTTGCTGTTCCCTGCTGGTCGTCATGCCAGACGGGGATGTCCATTTCTTTTCTGAGTCGATTGAGGATGTAGAAGCATTTTGGTTTCTCGATATCCTCAAGATTGATGCCACCGAAGCTTGGTTTGAGCCATTTGACCGCTTGGATGATGTCATCTGGATTTTTTGTATCGAGACAAATCGGGTAAGCATCGACGCCTCCGAGGTATTTGAAGAGGAGTGATTTTCCCTCCATGACTGGCAGTCCTGCTTCAGGCCCGATGTCACCAAGGCCTAATACGCGGGTGCCGTCGCTGACAACAGCAACGGTATTCCATTTGTTTGTATAATCGTAGACTTTGAGTGGGTGTTTTTGAATTTCTTTGCATGGTTCTGCGACCCCCGGGGTGTACCAGATTGCGAAATCTTGGAAGTCCTTTATTCGGCATTTTGGGATCACCTCGATTTTTCCATGATAGAATGGGTGTAATCGCATTGCATCTTTGTTTGGTTTATTGGCTTTTTCAAGAAGTTGTTTTTCGTTGATCTGTTTCATGACAAACCCCCACGGCGGAGATATCGCATTTTGCTATATTAATTCACAGCATTTGTAATGATGAAAAGAATCCGAGTAAATTATTGATAGTTTTAAATATGGTATTCGGATAAACTCTCTACAAAGAAGTCGGAAAAGTATATATAGTTAACAATTGTTAATTTAATATATAGAGTGAGACAGAAATGAGCATTATCGACTTGACTTCTATGGGGGAACCTCAGTCTGAGCTACAAAAAGAACTAAACGAACGGCTCACAAAACTCCAAGACGAAATATCAGACTATTGCTTTCAATGCGCAAAATGCACCTCCGGCTGTGAGGCACACAAACTCCTCGAACTTGAGCCTCATAAAATCGTCGCCCTTCTCAAAAGAGGACTACTCAACGAGCTGGTAAACGCTGATGTCATCTGGACCTGCATGACCTGCATGAAATGCCGAGAGCGCTGCCCGCAACGCGTCGCCCCCGTAGAGATTTTATTTGCTTTAAAAAATATGGCGGTAGCCAGTGGGAAACAAATCCCGGGAAAATACACAGCAATGCTCCAATCAATACTCTCAATAGGCCTGATCCAAGACATCCAACAAACCACGACTCGAACAAACAAAACGGTGAAACGAGACGAACTGGGACTTCCCCCTCTTTCAAAACCAACTGATGTCACGAAGTTTCAAGCAGGAATCATGAAAAGCGCAATGGAAAAGGTATAAACACGATGAAAAAGAAATATGCGTTATTTCCCGGTTGTCTGATGCCCACGGAGCAATACGCCTATGAGCTTTCAATCAGAGAGACACTCCCTCTGCTAGGAGTTGAACTTGTCGACTTGGAAGGGTTTTCCTGCTGTGGAGAACCCATGAAAAGCGTCAATCAACTGCTCACATTATATCTTTCTGCGCGGAACCTTGCGATTGCACAAAAACATCACCTCGACATGTTTGTTCCCTGTGCCATGTGTCATCTCGCACTCACGGAATGTCAGCATGTCCTTGAAAAAAACCCTGCGATGAAGGAACGCATCAACGGGATGCTTGCTGCAGAGGATTTAACATATACCGAGAAAAGACACAATGTTCATACCGTCGACTTATTACATGATGAGATAGGAATTGAAAAGATAAAGGAACACGTGAAAAAACCATTACACGGATTAAAAATCGCTGCACATTACGGATGTCATATCCTGCGTCCCAGTGAAATTGGTCGACCAGATAATTCTGAAAACCCGCAGAAAATCGAAGCAATCCTGAAGGCATTGGGTGCCGAACCGGTGAATTATCCTCAGAAACTTGACTGCTGTGGTGCGCCCTTGCTTGCGAATCTGCCTGAGTCTGCTTTGACAAAAACAGGGCAGAAACTCCAAGCGATACAAGAACAAGGAATCCAAGGGATGGTTGATGTCTGCCCGTGGTGTCATAAGATGTTTGATAGCAGACAAACCAAAGCTGGGGAGACCGTGGCTGCAAAACTCGATGTTCCCGTTTTATATCTGACGCAGTTACTCGGATTAGCGATGGGGATTCCTGGCGAGAAACTCGGACTTGAACTGAATTTTAGTCCTGTAGAAAAACTCCAACTTGGAGATGTGAAATAAATGCGTCGCATCGGAGTGTTTGTCTGCCATTGCGGAATCAACATCGCACAAACCGTTGACGTCGAAGCACTTTCCGAGTACGCAAGTCATCTGGACGGTGTGGTAGTCGCAAAACACTACAAGTATATGTGTTCTGACGTAGGCGCAACACTGATTAAAGACACGATTAAAGAGTTCAAGCTCGATGGCGTTGTAATCGCGTCATGTTCTCCTCGGATGCATGAACATACTTTTCGACGGGTTGCAAATGACGGCGGTGTGAACCCCTATAGGGTCGAGATTTCTAATATTCGCGAGCAATGCTCCTGGGCGCATAGCAATAAAGAACAAGCAACGGAGAAAGCGAAGTATTTAGTTCGTAGTGCGGTGTCCAAAGCACTGTCTCTTGAACCATTGAAACCATCAACATTGAAGGTTATCCCGGAAGCATTAGTGATTGGCGGAGGAATCGCGGGAATCCAGACATCCCTAGATCTCGCCAACGATGGATTCAAAGTCCACCTCGTGGAACGAGAACCAAGTATCGGCGGCCATATGGCGCAACTGGATAAAACCTTCCCAACCCTTGATTGTTCCTCCTGCATTCTTACTCCCAAGATGATGGAAGTAGCAAACCATGACAACATCGAACTATTGAGTTACTCGGAAGTTGTCAGCATCGAAGGAAGCATCGGGAACTACACGGTGAAAATAAGGAAGAAACCACGATATGTTGATGTTGACAAGTGTACAGGATGTGGTGATTGTGCCACCGCTTGTCGACTCAAAGACCGAATTGTCAGTGAATTTAACCAAGGGATGGGAAAACGAGGCGCAGCCTACATGCCTTTCCCTCAAGCAGCGCCATTAAAATATGTTATTGACGACAAGAAATGCTTGTTTTTAACGAAAGGAAAATGCGGGGATGAACCTCTCTGCAAGAAAGCGTGTGCGCCAGGGGCAGTCAATTTTGATCAAAAAGAAGAAATCATCGAAAGGAAAGTCGGTGCGATCGTGGTTGCAACCGGGTATGACGTCATGGACCCCACCGCGGTCTACGAGTATGGCTACGAAACATCTCCTGATGTTATTACCACCTTAGAGTTGGAACGATTGATCAGCTCTTCAGGACCAACCAAAGGAGAAATCTTGCGACCATCAAACCAGCAGAAACCAAAGAGTGTCACCTTCATTCTCTGTGCCGGATCACGTGATGAGACCCAGTGTACCTGGTGCTGCCGAATCGGGTGTATGACCGCATTAAAACAAGCCTATCTGCTTCGTGAGAAACTCGGAGAAGACCTTGAGATCAATGTCTGCTACAATGATCTACGCTCTTTTGGGAAAGGCTACGAGGAATTTTACCGAAAGGTTCGAGGCCTCCATACGAACATGTTCCGTGGTCACCCCTCTGAAGTACGGACTATGAAAGAGAATCTAAAGATTGATATTTTTGATACGACAACCAATAAGTTGTTTGAAATAAAAACCGATATGGTTGTTCTTGTTCCCGCGATGATGCCACGAACCGATGCTATTGAGTTTGCACGACTCCTCCATTTGACATTAAGTGGCGACGGGTTTTTCCTTGAGGCTCATCCGAAGCTTCGCCCGGTGGACACGTTTGTCAATGGTATATTTATCGCAGGATGTTGCCAAGGACCAAAAGATATACAGGACACGGTCTCGCAAGCAAGTGCAGCTGCATCACGTGCAGCGACAATTTTGTCCCAAGAAGAACTGGAAATAGACCCGTTAATTGCGATGGTTGATGAGGATGTATGCACCGGGTGTGGTATCTGCGTGGAAGTCTGTCCGTACGAGGCACGTACGTTGAATGAAAAGAAGCGGATCGCTGAGGTTAACGACGCCTTGTGCACTGGTTGTGGCGGGTGTATCGCCGCCTGTCCGAGTAATGCGTCGATTCACAAGAATTTCACAAAGAAACAACTACTGAATATGGTTGACGACATCATGTGAGTGTTACCAAGATGACAGATGAAAAGAACCCAACGATTTCCACTGCGAAACACGGCTCAGTGTTGGTATTGGGTGGTGGGATTGCTGGTATTCAATCAGCATTGGATCTTGCTGATGCAGGATTTAAGGTGTATCTCGTTGAAAAACAACCAAGCATTGGGGGGGCAATGCCCCAGCTTGATAAAACATTCCCAACCAATGATTGTGCTATGTGCATTCTCGCCCCAAAACTCGTTGCCACCGGCAG
>Ga0315295_10004290_pt1 | contig 12148 bp, 29 predicted proteins | sample YL17G14_0_MG_FD_204453 | JGI IMG/M metagenome (GOLD analysis project Ga0315295, IMG submission 204453) | Sediment microbial communities from Yellowstone Lake, YNP, Wyoming, USA - YL17G14_0 | ecosystem: Environmental > Aquatic > Freshwater > Lake > Sediment | place: USA: Wyoming | collected... | reverse complement strand
TAAGCTTAACCGTGAGAAGGTTGCTTTCGTCAGGGTGAAGTATATCCCTGAGTCTCCTGCGATACTTGATCTGGTTACGGCTCTGGCCAAGGACGACTACGCTGTCGTCATCACTGTCCAGAGGTGGAATAAGACCGCTTCCCTTGAGAAGTTTGCCCAGAAGAGTAATTATGTCTGGAACAACAATCGGTTTCGGCTTGCGGGTAAAGCTGTGGAGGATCTCCAGAACTTCGTGGATTCCTTCGAGAATGAGAAGGTGTTCCTCTGTGACAGGGTGGGTGGTGGTTGCAAGACCTGTAAGCTCTGTCTGATGATGACCTTCGGGATTAATCTGAAGCTTGCCTCGATCAACCTGTCCAGTTCAGGGCTTTGTATGTTCTCCTGCCCGGACTGTTATGCGAAGACGATGCAGGCACGGTGTATCGACTGGCACAATAAGCCGATGATATTTGATAAGATCAAATCGAATACGAAGCAGGCCGGTCGCACTGCTCATATTAAAGAAGCCCTTAAACAGCTCGGGAGGTAGTATGAACCTGTCTCCTAAAGAAACAGCTACGGTCCTTGCAGCACTCAGAACTGCTCAAAGCAATCGGGAAGAGTTCGAATCTATGCCTCACTTTGAGGAGACGACTCCTCTGACCAATGAAGAGATTGATACCCTGTGTGAAGACCTTAACTGTGGAGGATAAATGCTTACTGAAGTCTTTACTCAGCCGCCTACGATAGAACAGATTGAAGGAGCTGTCAATAAGCTTACAGAGCAGGCAAACTTTGGAGGGTATTCGAGACATAAGTTCCTTGTTAAGTTCTCGGTACCCTCCAGGATAATTAAAGCCCGCCGTAATGTTGAAGGTATCTCTCAGATGAACGTCCGTACATTCAAAGCAAAAGACGGGGACCTCTGCTATACCTTTGGGTGCAGAAGAGGGTGGCCCTTCCATCTGATAAATTATCATAACATCCGAAGTATCTCTACGGAGGAAGTAAAGGAAGTTGAAGACAGGGTCAGTATGAAGAAGCTGACTAACATACAGAAGGCTCTCAGGCTGATCCATCCTAACGCTTGGGATGATCTTAAGCAGGACCTGATTGATAAGCCCGACAATTATAAGTATCATGGTGGCTTCCTGAAGCTTGTAAGGAACACGAAGTTTACCTGCCAGAGACAAGATGGTACTTCCTACCGTATGACTAAGTCTATCTTTGGTGAATGGGTGATTAAGCAGTTAGAGGAAGCCTTTCAGAATAAGACTAAATTCTCTGCTGAAGAATCCAACCGACAGTATAGCTTCAGGATATCCTGTGAGGTTGGAACAAACGGTATCTTCCGAGCATGGTATACCAGAGAAGTAAAAGGTGGTGGCGCTAACTGGGCCTACCTTCTCCTTAACCCAACAACCGCATGGTTCGTAGAAAAGGATTAAGACCTATGAAGAAACAAAAGCTTTATGTTGTCATTACTTCGGCCAGCCCTGCTGATGATACTGAGTATATGGCTGATATTATTCTTATTACCACCAGTAAGACTAAGGCTGAAAAGACTGTGGAAGCCCTCCAGAAACGTGAGCCTATCAAAGGTATCAACTATGATAACCTGACTCCATTCGAGGATGCTGATTACTTCACACGGACTCTTAACGAACCTATTCAGAATGACGGGGAGGAATAACATGAGATCTTTCGAACTCTACTTCAATGACCTGAGTGCTGAAGCCAAGAAAAAGTACCTGAAGTTCCAGAGAGTATCCGATGAATCCGAACTTAACCATGAGATAAGTCCTCTGGCTATCATAGACTCTGAGGATGAAGAGAATGTTGACCCTTGTGACTCCTGTAAGAAACAAGGTGAAACAACCTGCGGTAATGACACTACCAATCACGAATGCTGGGAGGGTTAAATGAACCAATACCTCAACTGCTCCTTTACAAGTGTATGGGATAATGGCTCTGAGATAACTACTCGGGCTAAGTACGATACATCTGACGGGGAAGTAATAGCAAAGTCCTCTAAAGCGGACCCTGACGGAAACCTTGAACGGGAATACATTACCCTTCCTGATGAGGAAGAGGTTGAAGTCTGCACCTCCTGTCATTCTTACGTCATGAAAGTTGTCATGAACCCGGACAGTGTTGGTAAGGGTCTCCATGAGGATACGGTTTGCAGTGATCCTGATTGCGAGTCCAACCAATGATCCTACCATCAAAGAAACAGATCCAAGCCGGTAATGAGGTAGCTACGGAAATGTTTGATGCCTCTATCCAAAAAAGTATGTATGGTATGGGAGGGTGCAAAAAATTTAAGATCTCTAACTTCAAATATAAAGTTATCGTTCGAGCCTACGTTAAAGAAGAGATTGATTCTGTAACCGGGATATGGATAGCCATGCAGGAGGCGGAGTTCCAATGAAACAAACATTTAATAGCATCTGCAAGCAGGCAACTGAAGCAAAGGAGAGGCTGAAGCAGGCCATCCTTTCCCTTCCGGATGCAGCCGGAGGGGTTAAGATGTTGGGCAAGGGGTGCTGTTCAGTACCCCTCAGCCTCATCAATAAGAACGGGGGCAACATGAGCCCAAGCTTCTGGCTCACCAAAGAGACCAAAGCTGAGCTATTAAGGATGCTTGATTCGAACAGGAGCTTGGATAACCTTGTGAAGAACGTAGAGGACGTCCTTACCTATGGAAGAACTAAAGATGGTGCTTGGATACCCCAGAACGTACAGGCGGCTCTAAGGGCCGCTTGGGAGGGTTAAAAAGAGTTATTACAAACCTTGTAATATTATAACAAAGGAGTGTGTATGCCAAAGAAACCTATCACAGTCTCTCGTCCTGTCCTGAATAGCATTAATAAAATGTTGGAATACCTTGAAGGGGAAGAGGCTCAGAACTTCCTTCGATGGCAGGAAGAGAATCCTGATGCTGATGTTGAAGGACATATCTACTGGCACATAACCAAAGTGTCTAACTGGTTTGAAAAAGTAACCAAGGAGGACTAATGCCTACCATTACTCAGATGAAAGCCTTTGATGCTATCCGGCTCAAGGTACATGATGATGGAGACGTTGAGCTTACTAAGGTCCCTACGATTGATATGGACGGTATTAATCATGGGTACAGTTACTGGCCCGTGGCTGAGATAGCTAAGGGGTCTCTGGATGCCGAGCTTGTCTCCTATGGCTGCGATGCTGATCGGGTCAAGGAAGCAATCGATGAGGTCATCACTTCCGAATATCACATTGAAGTCATAGTCTAAGGAGGAATAGCATGGCAAAGAAAAAGATTATGTTTGAGGTTGCCCAGACAGGGCCTATCGAGCTTACCGAGAATCTTGGCAGTGACCCTGCTTACAAAGTCCCTGTTAAGATTACCTGTATGAATAGCAGGAAGATCACTACAGCTTTGGCGGAAGTTACAGGGATATACTATCATGCTTCTGAAGGATGGGTCCCCTGCAATAATGATGATGAGCTATCTCTGTACAAGTTAATCCCTGACCAGGAAGACCTTCAGCCTAACCTTCAGAGTGTTATTGATGACCTTGGGTCTACGGTCCTTGCCCGTCTGTTCAGGATAGGCGAGGCTCTGTTTGATAAGAGTCCTGTAGATGTTACTACTGCACTACTGGATAACGACATTGATCTTAACCCTATCGTGAAAGCGGGGAAAGCTAATGCCAACTGATAACTTGACCACTAAGAATCCTGAGGTCTTCAAAGTCTTTGATGCCTCAACAGGGCATATCACGAAGAAGGATGATGAGCTTCTTAAGGCTCAGGTAAAGGATAGCTTCCATCCTCTAATAATCTATCCGTATGACTGTGGATGTTTTGTCTACGTGTTATATGGACCAAAAGATTTACAGGAACACATGGACAGTATGAAAGAGTATGGATTTTCACATGATTTCATTACTCTGTTTGCTATAGCTGCATTTTCTGGTAGCAAATTCCTGTGCCTTGACTGCGATGGTCCTACGTACTCTGACATTCCTTTCTTCAAATGGTAAGGAGATACAATGGCTACAAATAAAATTAATACACTTAAAGAGCTTATTGAAAAGTGTGAAGCTACCAGTACAGGTTCAGAGGTTATCTTTGCAAAGCACCCTGAGGTTAACATAGCTATGGATGACCTTGTCCATGATCTTAAAGGAAAAGAAGCTTCCAACATTAGCAACTCAGGTATCCGGTGTCAACTGACATACCTTAAGTTGAACTTAACGGAAGAAGAGATACTTAAAGCGGTCAACGAATCCATAGAAGAATGGGATGAGGGGAATAAGGATGCCTGAAATACTTGATGCTGATAAGGACTGTGATAACTGTGCTGTCTATATGAGGAACTGTCAACACCATGATGATGAAAAGTGTGACAACTGTAGAAGGAACTGGAATTTAGCCGATCACTATGAACCCTACATAAAGGAGGACTAACATGTCACAGATAATCATTCAACTTCACGGGGGTCTGGTTGCCGATGTGTTCATCAAAGGAACAGGTAAACCTACCACAGCAGTAATAGTTGATGAGGATACCGAGAGTGCCTCTGATGATAACATAACCAGTGTCACTATCGGGGATAAGACAAAGAGGACTACGGTCTACGAGGCGTGCATCCATACCGAGAAGATTAAACCGCTTCCCCTGCATTGTGATATTCGTGATATTGTAAAAGAATACTCTAAATAGACTTGATTCAAAAAAGTATATTATAAACAGAAAGGAGGTGTGCCATGAGCGTCAAGAGATATGTACGGGAACTTGAAGAGTGCGTTGAAGCAGATGCTATTGATTCCTTTAAACGTGCTGAACCCGTCAAAGCCAAAGATGTTAAGCATATGAGTCCCGTGTCTATCCTTGAGAAGCATATCCTTTCATGGCCTCCACGGGATGTTCGGTTCGAACAGTCCTATCTCAAGAACCACAGCTTTGAGTTCCTTGATTCTGAGTTCATGACCGACATAGCAGACGGTATGGAGCTTCGAGTAATCGAGCGCCTGCCCAAAGAGAACTCGGTAGTCTTCGGGGTCTACCTCCAGAGTAACCTCGCTGAGTTCGAACGGTATAATCTGGTGGTTGAGGAACACAATAACCGATGGGCGGAACAAGGTTGCCCTGAGGACGTGTTCAATCCTATCACCGGAGATATCTCAAGGATCAGAGATACCCTTGTTCGTGAAGCAGAAGCGGATAGTCCTTACCGAAGATCCCCTGCATTTATGTTCAGCGATGGCCCCCTTCAGAATGCCCGTCCTGAGATTAAGCGGGACCTGTACATCAAGATTAAGTACCGGTTGGAAAAAGAGGATGGTGTCTTTAAGATGGAGTTCGTTGCATGGGATGCCAAGGATCTGGTAATCTTCTATGACACCATAGAGGATACCAACATGGCCTACCTCGCAAGAAGGGCTACTCAGGAACTCTTCGGTAACCCGTTCGTATACGGTGAGTCTGGGGCACTTCTTGATGGTATAGGATATTTGATCCAGGGTAAGAAACTGGATATCTGTCATGCGAATAACACGATACCAGAATGGCCGGAGCTTAAAGATGCAAAGTGCAAAAGCTCTAACCCTGCTCTGGTCTTGTCCAATGCTAACCAGATCTTTTATAGGATACTTGGTATAGCTTTTGGATACTTTGTTCCGGTCTATGTTGCCTGGACCTACATAGTTGTGAAGAGCTACAACTCTTTAATAGCTGTGGGTAACGGGCAGTTTGGGAAGTACGGAGAGAAGGGGGATCCATCATGGATGCCTACTGTGATCGGTGCCTGTGTGGTCCTGTTAATATCTTTCCTGATTGCAAAATACTGCTATCGGAAAACAAACGTAGAACGTCTCACATCCAAACTTTTATAGGAGGTAGTACATGGCTTCAAATCCTTGTGGTGTTAATGGTGCTCTTCATTCTGCTCCGGATAAAACTCAGCTTACCGCTTCCGGTGATGTTTCTGTTATGAGGAATATCTTCCCTACGGATACCGATGAGGTTACTATCGAGAAGACTTCCGGAACAGGGAAGGAAAAGAAAGTCGAGAAGTTCATCCGGAAGGTTAAGGAAGCGGTCAGGGAATTCGTGATAGCCTGCAACGAAGAGAAATCGGCAAAGGAAAAGAAGGATGATGCCGCCAATGCCATCCGGGAATACGTTAAGAAGATCAGAGACGGTAATGCTTATACCGGAGACTATCAAAAGACTTATCGGGTCTGCGGTATCGTTGCAAAGTCTGGTCAGCAGTACGGTGCTTCTTCTGCTCATGTCGATCGGTGTACCTGTCCGAAGAAGGAAACTGATATCGCAGCTATCAAAAAGCTTGTCGGTACAAAGTTTTTTAATGAGCACTTCGAGCGGGAACTCACGATTGCCATTAAGAAAGAGGTCCTTGAAAACAAAGACCTCCGCAAAGAGCTTACTATCCTTCTCCTCAAGCACTTCGGGGTCGAGGGTATTAAGAAATACTTTGTTAAAGAAGAGGTCTGGACTATCAAGATCGGTATGGATAAGGCTCAGTACGAACTCAAGAATGAAGTTCGTCAGGAACTCCTTACCCTTATCAAGTTCTATGCGGACAAGGTTGATGACGCAACCTTTGATCCGAAAAACACTCTCTGATCTGATATCTTAACGGTATCTCACAAGCCCTCGGGACTAACCTCCTGAGGGCTTTTTCTTTTAAAGGAGGACTAACCTTATGGAGGCAGTTATGAATGAAGTTGAGTTTACCAAAGAGGATCTTCAGAAGCTCCGTACAATGGTTGCTCCTGGTTCAATCTTTGATGTTGAGTTAGAAGATATGGACTTCGATCCTGTCAAGTTTAAAGAGTTCATGAAACAGTTTCCGAAAGAGTACAAGTTCCTTTATCAGATGGAATTCATGGAGCTTCCTATGAAGATCAATGACCAGAGGATAATGGGATGGCTTAACTTCCGGTTCTCGGTAGGAAAATAATCCCTTTAACATAAGGAGGGCTTGTGGCTAAATCATTCACCTCTTTATACAAAGGGGATTATTACACCATAAATGAATACAAACATCTGGCCGATATGCTCGGAGGTAATCTTTTAGCTCTGGTAATAAACGGGAGTATCATAAGAGGGCTGGACCCCGCAAGGATCAAGCGGGATATAAATGGTTTCTTTATCTCGTTCGTGTACATCCTTATCTACCATACACCCCTCAGTGATGTCCCTCTTCACATAAATACAGATAGCCCTATCTTTAGAGCTATCTGTCAATGGCGATTAGACATAAACAAATAGGAGGCCTTATGGATGCAGTCGTTAAGAACCTTCTCCTGAATGCCACTAAAGCTTGTGGCGCTGATGTTGATCGGGTCCTGTCCTTCGTGGAAGAGCAGTTGACCGTAACCCAGTACAAGGAAGTTAAAGCCTTCCTGAAGTGGTCCTTCTCTAAGAAAAAATTTTTCGGCTGGGGTAACTTCGATGAGAGGTTCAAAGAGTTCAAGAGTAAGTAGTATCTAAATCATAGCCTTACAATCCTACGGTCAATCTTTCTGGAATCTGTACAAAATATTTGTATAGATTCCCATTACAAAAAAGTATATTATAATCACACCAACACTTTTATAGGAGGCTCTTATGAGCATCAGGAACATTTTCTCGAACGGTATTCTGGTTGACGTGAACATCTCTGCATGGACCGGCGAAAAGCAGTTGACCGCAGATGACCTCGGTATCGATCCGAAGAGCTTGCCCGATTCCTTCCGCCTCGGTCGGAAATGTTTGATCCCTCCGCGTATCATCGAGAAGTTCAAACACTTTGACTACCTGGCCAGAAAACTTCTGACCACGAAGAGCTTTGCCTTCCCCTTCGGTAACGCTCGGTTCCTCCCGAAGAAAATCTTCGATGATTTTAATACGGAGTTCGAAGCCCTCAAGAGCGGGTATGTCTCCACGGTCAATGATCTGGTGAATAACTATGATACCTACAAACGTGAGATGCGTACTGATTTCATCGCCGCTGCGAAGGAAGCGTACGAACGGCTCACGAAGCTTAACGATATCGAGGATCAGCTTCTGTGTATCTCTCGTACGGTCAAAGGTCCGGACGGTAAGGATACCACGGAGATGGTCGAGGTTACTCAGGATCAGTACATCAATGAGTTCCTGGACCGGATAGAGAAATGCTATCCGAAAGCGGAAACCATTGCACAGAAGTTTGATATGCAGTTCGTGGCCTTCCAGATGGAACTCCCTGACCTCACCGAAGCAACTATCGATGACGTGGCCGATGAGAATACGAAGATCCGTCTTCTTCAGGATGCCTTCCAGAAGAAGATGCGTATCGAGATGGAGAACTATGCGGAGAAGATTGTTAAGGAGAACCGTGACCGCGCTAATGTGGTCATCCAGACTCTTACGGCCAACATTCAGGCCAAGAAGAGGTTCACGGAGACTACCTTCAATATGATCCTGAACATGATCAATACCTTCACCTCTCTGGATATCGTGGACGATGCCAGACTCGGCGGAGCGTTGACCTCGTTCAAGAATAAGTATCTGGTTAACCTCGATGCAAAGAAGATCCGTGAGTCTACTCCGACTCAGCTTCAGATGCTTGAGGACCTGAAACAGATCAACACGATCATTCAGGATGCGGCAGAGATCCAGGCTTTGGCCGATGGGTACAAAGCTAAGATCAATATGTAATCCACAGGGGCGGGTAAAGACGACTACGCTTACCCGCCCTCCCTCTTTCTATAAGGAGAGTACCCTATGTCCAGAGCATATACTAAAAAAGTTGGTGGCTGTCTGGTTCTTAAGAAACCGTTGACTCTCAGAGCGCTTCAAGCCAATGCTAAAGCAGGGCGTATCTCTGTGAATATACCTATCAGTTTAAACAATCTGATTGTCAATGATATTAATGAGCTTAACGAGTATGCCGATGAAGCAATCCTGGATGTAGATATCGGTGCTTCTCTGTCAGATCTTGTATTCACGGTAGTGGGACATGACTCTCGCAATGACGGTATCGGGTGCCTATGTGGTACGGTGATCCTTAATGTTAATGCTGACGTCTCGGACATCATCTAAGGAGGCTTATGGATCAGGCAATAAATTACGCTCGCAGACTTTTTGATGCTATCAAATCTTTGAATGTAACTGTTGAGCAGAAGGGCGAATCTCTTCACCTCGATGGTTGGATAGAAATTATGCCGGAGCAGGTTTCTGTGAGAACTATCGCTGGGATTAAATTGAGGGACGGTTACATTGCCGTGGGATCTACTTACAAACCCTCATATAACAGGGACGAACCGGATGACGTAGATGAGGTGACACTTTATGAGGGGACCTCGATAAGAGCGGCTATCAAAGCTTCTCTTGAGGCTATCTTCAAAAATCATCTGGATAATGTCGCCCAGAGTATTGAGGAGATGGAAGATGAGATAGAGGTATTCGAACTCGAAAAAGCGGAGGGGATCTAACATGGGTAGAGGACCGGGAAAAGTTAAGCTGACGACAAAGCAGGCCAAGGATTTGATCTGTGAATTCGAGGCGGCTCAATCGGGTATTGAGAAGCTTGCTGATCAAGGTGTGGGTGTGGTCAATGTTCGTATAACAAACGAACACATTACCGCAGACGTTATCTTTGCAGACTACACTGATAACACTACCGAACGGCACAATGATCTGTTCTATCCTATCAAAGCTTTGGAAGAATTCCATAAGACTCGCGTCATATCTAAAGAACTCACACGGGGGAGGGATTAATGGCTAAAGTCCTCGAAGCTTATTACTATGCCCTTCCATGTGACGGGGGCTATGTTGAACTCATAGGGGAAGATGGCACCCCTATGAGGGATACTGACCCAGAAGAACTTAAGAGACTCTGGTTAGAGGATGCAAAGGATCTTACAAAGAAGTCTAATAGAAAATTTGTCCTGATCAAAGAAACCCTTGAGGCTGAGGAGGTAGCATGAACATCTATGTCCAACTTCCGTTAATCGAGATCCCTGTTACTATCATCACGAAAAAGATCGCCCGCAACAAAACGGACTCGTTCTTCTACTCTGGTAAAGCTATCGCCTCGGTTAAATATGGTAACCGTGAATACATCCTTACCACCGCAGGGATGTATGACTTCACCTTTAAGGTCGGTAAAAAAGAGGATCATTATAAACTGGAGTCCTACTCCAAGCAGTTTGCAAAGCTTGTCAGGAAGTATAAGCTTACTGATGCTCGTATCAAATCTTTAACTGATGATGGTCACACGATAGAGAACTGGGGATGGTTCGGAATCAATGTCTATGTCAATGACAGGTTCCAGGATACCCCGACAGATGCCTATGGTACTTATGATGAAGCTATGGAAGCTTTCAAGGAATATGTAGTCATGGACTATACTAACTCAATCAATCTTATCCCTCAATAAGGAGGAGTACTTATGCCTTTTAACATTAAGCCGGATGCCCTTATCGATCTCTTCGAGAAGTACAAAGGTAAGACTCTCTGTTCCCTCGATACCGATACTCTCCCCGACCTCAAGAAGACTGGCCGTGTCACCGGCAAGACCTTCAAAGAGAAATTCGGTGTGGAACCCGAACAGCTCCACAAACTGTCTAAGTTCTCGGCAGGGATTGGTTACGAGTATGCCTACACGGTCATGAACCGGCTTATAAAGGATGGGGCCTCCCCGTTCGATTATCAGCCTGGGAATTCATGGCACGTACCGTACAAGAATTCTACCGTAATCCGGAAGAATAAGAACAAAGAAGAGGATCTCTACTTCTTCGTTACCCTTATCGCTAACAACCCTCCTAAGGTTGAGTACAAGGCGGGGAAGAAAGTGATTAAGGCTGAGGATCTGGCTGAGTTCCTTGACCTCCCTCGGAAAGCCACGAATCAGGGTCTCGAACCCGAAAGGGTGGTCGAGGTCCGGACTCTGAAGCTTACCTCGGTTAAGAGGCTGCGGGCTGAAAGCGCAGAGTTCATCGTAGAGTAAAAAGTGTAGCTGGGGAGGATAATACCTCCCCACCACTTTCTTATACAACCAAAAATCTCGCCCGGTGAGATTTCTAAGGAGGTGACCTTTATGTCTATCCAAGATATGCTTGAAAAGATCGAGGGGCATTTAGGTTGTAATTGGAAAGATGAATACCCAGGGATTGAAAAGCTTAAAGGGGATGCTTTAGTAAATGCTCTTGAAGCCATCATCGATGAGCTACCCAAAGAGGAGGCCTAATGAGTAATGCTTGGGAAACAACTGAGGATGATATCATCAATGTTTTGCATGGTATGGGTAATGCGGTAGTGGATGATTACCAAGGTACTGCAGGATACGTCCACGGTAATCTGAATCATGACGCTGTGGAGAAAGCCGCTCTACACGGTAATGACATGGACACCCAGACCAAATATGCCTATGAAGAAATCGAACGTCAGATTAAAGAAATGGATGTTCTAAACTAAAGAAGTCATACTATGCCTTCAACACTTCTGCAGGATCTGGTAAAGACACAATCTGAAATCCCTGAGATCCTAAAAAGTATCACCACCCATTGTTTCCAACTTCGGATGGAAGCACTTAAGACAAAGACGGAAAACTTTGAGGTGGTCGATTCCCATTATACTGTCGACGGACTCCTGGTCACCTATAAGTGTAACCTGGATGGTCGACAGTATTACCTTCATATCACTGCAGACAAATAAGGAGATCCCATGAACACCATCACAAAAGTAAATTTATTTTTCAAGGAAGGCTCAAGTGATAAAGAGTATGGTCTGCAGTTGGTTGAAGCGACCGGAGGCTACCTTGTTAACTTCCAATACGGGAGGAGAGGTTCAACTCTCACCCCTGGGACTAAGACACCCACCCCTGTAGATCTTGCTACTGCACAGAAGATCTATGATAAGAAACTTAAGGAGCAGTTGTCCAAAGGTTATAAACCTGGGGATGATACTGGTACCTATATCTCGGTGGCCGGTATACCCGAAGCCAAAGATATAATCTTTCTACCCCAACTCTTGAATGATATAGAAGAGTCAGACATCGAGAAATATCTCCGGGATGATAAATGGGGTGGCCAGGAGAAGAAGGATGGCCATCACCAAGCATTCCATAAAAAGTCTGGTAAAATTATTGTATCGAATAAAAAAGGCACAGCTATCGGTTTTCCCGAAGCC
>Ga0315295_10004289_pt1 | contig 12149 bp, 11 predicted proteins | sample YL17G14_0_MG_FD_204453 | JGI IMG/M metagenome (GOLD analysis project Ga0315295, IMG submission 204453) | Sediment microbial communities from Yellowstone Lake, YNP, Wyoming, USA - YL17G14_0 | ecosystem: Environmental > Aquatic > Freshwater > Lake > Sediment | place: USA: Wyoming | collected... | reverse complement strand
TCCCGTTAGACTGTTTAAAATAAAAATAGCTTTTTTTGCGTACAATAAATTCATTTTTTAAGGAAGCTATGGTTGTAAAAATGAAATTTGAAAGTCTAACGGGATGAAGGCCATAATCCTAGCGGGTGGTAAGGGGGTCAGACTTCTGCCGCATACGGCGTTTATACCTAAACCGCTCGTGCCAATTGGCGAAAAGCCCATACTTGAAATAATCTTAAGACAACTTATTTCGTATGGTTTAAATGATATAGCGATTTCGGTCGGACACCTTTCAGGCCTCATAGAGGCCTATTTTCAGAATAGCGATATAAAGAAACTCGCCAAGATTAGTTATGTGCGCGAAAATAAACCGCTCGGAACAGCCGGTTCACTATCGCTAATAAAAGGATTGAAAGATACTTTTATAGTAATGAACGGCGATATACTCACGACGCTTGACTATAAGAAACTTATAGATTTTCATAAAAGAGCCAAAAGCATATTAACGATAGCGACATATAAAAAATCCGTAGATATAGACCTTGGGGTTATGGAAACAAATAAAGAAAATATCTTAATGAGATACATAGAGAAGCCGAAAGAATCGTTTAAAGTAAGCATGGGTATATATGTCTATGAGCCGGCTGTGATGGATTATATAGAACCGGGCAAATATCTAGATTTCCCGTCGCTCGTAAACAAATTGTTGAAGGCTGGCGAGAAAGTAATGTCTTTTCCATTTGAAGGTTATTGGCTTGATATAGGCAGGCACGAAGATTACGCGAAGGCTCAGGAGGAGTTCGATGGAATAAAAGGCAAGCTTTTTAAAAAAAGAGGTTTATGATTAAAAAAAGATACATACTGGTAACAGGAAGCGAGGGTTTTATAGGCAGACATCTTGTAAAGGCGCTTAAATCTCGAGGAGCTTCCATATACCGCGTGGATAAAAGAATTGGCATAGACGTGTCGAAGAGTTCTTTTGTTAAAAAATTCGCTAATAAAAAAATAGGTATTATATTTCATCTTGGAATGCTTATTCGTTTGCCGAAAAACGGAAATAACGAAGACATAATTTATGAAAATAACATCAAAGGTATGATAAATATCTTAAAACTTTGCAGGCTCACAGGGGCAAAACTTGTATTTATCAGCAGCTATGTCTACGGAAAACCGGAGTATCTGCCTATCGATGAACTGCATCCGGTAAAACCGCATAATGTTTACGCGAAGAGCAAGCTGGAATCAGAGGCGCTTTGCAGGGTATACCACGATAGTTTTGGCGTAAAAGTAGTCATATTAAGGCCATTTAACGTGTATGGCCCGGGCCAAAGCGGAGATTTTGTGATACCAGCTATATTAAAAAAGATAAGGCATTCTAATTCTATAAATTTAAACGGCAAAAATGACAAGAGAGATTTCCTCTATATAGATGATATGATCCGGGCTTGCATAAGGGCCGGTTTATATAACAAAAATGGGTTTGATGTTTTTAACATAGGATCGGGCAAAAGTTACAGCATAAACGAGATCTTAAGTATGCTCGGAAAGCAAAAAGGAGCTAAAATAAAAGCTTCATATTGCAATAGCAGTCCTAATCGTGGGGTAAGCGATACAAGAGCCGATATTCGTAAAGCTAAGCAATTTTTGAAATGGCATCCGCGGATATCGATAGAAAAAGGCTTATCCAAGATTTTAAAACATACTTCGAATTGTCATTATAGAGCATGATGCCACTTTTACATTTAATTGTTTATTACCTATAATATTGACAATAGGTTGTAGGTGTGGTAATATACGTTTAGAATGTTTTAAACGAAAGAAAAGGAGTGCTATAGTATGAATACTAAATTAGAAGCTGCCCAGCATAAATTTATAGAGAGTTTAGGCAAGCTATGCGATAGCTTTGGCCTAAATAAGTTCGTCGCCCAGCTATACGCCCTTCTCTATTTGAGCGAAAAACCGCTGTCTTTAGACGACATGGTGGAGATGCTCGGCGTAAGTAAAGGCAACATAAGTTTAAATATAAGAGAGCTTGAGAAATGGGGGGCGGTAAAGAACATTTGGGTAAAAGGCTCCAGGAAAGATTATTACGAGGCGGAGCTCGATATCAAAAAAGTCGTTTTAAATAAGTTGAGATCCAGCGTTGAAAAGAGGATGGCCCAGGTTTCCAATATGCTTGATGAATTTAGTGATATAGTCAAATCGGCGGACGGCGAGATGACCGAAGATGAAAAGAAGATCGCGGTGCTGTACAAGGAGCGGATGAAGAAGATAGAGGAGATGAAATCGCTTACCATGAGCGGCCTCAGCCTCGCGGATAAGCTGCTGCGATGATGAACGATATGATATGGACGATGATAGGTGTCCAATCCTTTGCCGTTACGGCAATAGGTTCTGAATATAAGAGAACTGGAGAAAAAGGGAGGTGTTTATGCCGAGAAAGAGCGTGAAAATTGGCAATAAGGTTATTGGCGATGATTGTCCCTGCTATCTGGTTGCCGAGATTGGAATCAACCATAATGGCTCGCTGGATATAGCGAAGAAGCTGATAGACGCGGCAGTAGACGCCAGATGTGATGCGGTAAAGTTTCAGAAACGGACCGTAGATGTTGTCTACTCTCAGGACGAGTTGGCAAGGCCCAGGGAGAGCCCATTCGGCCCGACGAACGGAGATCTGAAGAGGGCCCTCGAGTTCGGCTATGAAGAGTACGGCAAAATAGATAAGTATTGCAAGTCTAAGGGCATAGAGTGGTTTGCGTCATGCTGGGATGAGGGTTCCGTCGATTTTATCGAAAAGTTCGACCCGCCGTGCTACAAGATTGCTTCGCCTTCTCTTACCGATGACAAATTGTTGAGGCATAACAGAAATAAGGGCCGCCCGATATTAATTTCGACGGGGATGAGCGACATGAAGATCATACAGCATGCGGTGGATGTGCTCGGGGAAGACGATCTTGTCATAATGCATTGCACGAGCACTTACCCTTCCGTCCCGGAAGAGCTTAACCTCTCAGCCGTACATACGTTGCGGCAGAATTTCAGCGTGCCGATAGGCTATTCGGGCCACGAGGTCGGCCTCTATACCACCTTTGCGGCCGTAGCTCTCGGAGCGTCCATGGCAGAGAGACATATAACGCTCGACAGGTCCATGTGGGGAAGCGACCAGGCGGCATCGGTTGAGCCTCAGGGCTTAAGGCGTTTAGTAGCCGATATAAGAACTTGGGAATCAGCCAAAGGCGATGGTAACATTAAGATTTATGACAGCGAGATTCCCATTATGAAAAAATTGAGACGGATAGGATGAAGTAAGATTAGCTTCTCCGGTTGGATCCTATGGAGGAACGCGTAGAATGACTTCACAAAAATTAAAAATTGATTTTCCTGGCGTCCAAACGCGGCTTTTGCCGCGGGAAGAAAAAGTAGTTATGGACTGTATTCATAACGCTAAGGTTCTTTCTATGGGTCCCCGCCTTGCTGAGCTTGAGTCTAACTTTGCGAAATACATAGGCGTAAAATACGCCGTTGGTGTAAGTAGCTGTACAGCAGCGTTAGAACTCGTAGCCATGTTGATTAATATTGGTCCCGGAGATGAGGTTATTGTCCCTGCCCATACATTTACTGCGACAGCATTGCCATTTCTACGGGCCAAGAGTCGTTTGATATTTGCGGATATCGATGAAAACACTTTTGTATTGTCCGCAGAAGATGTGAAACATAAATTGTCAAAGAATACAAAAGTTATTGTGCCCGTCCATCTTTACGGTATCATGGCACCTATGAGAGAAATTTGCGAGATTGCCGCTGAAAAAAATATTACAATCATCGAAGATGTTGCGCAGGCTCCCGGAGCATCTATTGATGGCAAAAAAGCAGGTAGCTGGGGTGATTTTGCCTGCTTCAGCTTTCATAGCCAGAAGAATATTACAGCCTTGGGAGAAGGCGGAATGATTGTAACGAACGATAAAAATTCTTACGAAAAACTCCTTGGGTTGCGTAAAATCGGCAGCCGGCCTTATAAGAAACAAAAAAAGTATTGGCGACCAGCCATGAGTAATATAGTTGAGGACGTTCCATGTAAAATTCCGTATAATTTTGCTTTGGCTGAACCAAACGCGGCTGCCGCAAACTGTATTCTGGCAAGAATCGACGCCATAAACAAGACAAGATTTCGGCAAGCCAAATTAATAATAGATGCCTTGAGCAACTTTCCTGAGTTGGAATTTCAGCGTATACCGAAAGGATACAAACATGTTTATCACTTACTGGTAGCCCGTTACCGCGCCGAACATAGCGATCGCAATGATCTCATCGATATATTATACGCTAAATATAGGATAAAATGCGTTGTTCAGTATAATCCCCTTTATAATTATGAATTATTTCAAAGAAATGGATATTGCGCAAAGACCTGCCCTAAATCTGACTTATTTTTTGATAATATGATATCATTCCCGTTTTGGTCTGATATGCCGCCAGAAGACATTGATTATCTTACAACTTCGATCCAGAAGGCTATCGGATATTTAAGAAAAGGGAAAGATTCTAAAAGAAGCGACAATGCTGTGCGGCTGGCGGAAAGAATGCAAACTCTCTTTCCGCGTTAACAAAAAGGTGATTATAAATAATGACAATATATAATTCATGTCACAGCCAGATGAATGGGCTAACAACCATCCATTTGGAATTAACTAGTAGATGTAATAAGGATACGTGTTGGATGTGTGGCCGTCGAAAATTAGAAAAAGAATATCCTGAGTTGGTTAATTGGGGAGACATCGACTTTGGGCTTCTAAAAAAAATATCGAAACAAGTTCCAAAAAATATAATTATTCAATTTTTTAATAATGGAGAGGGCTTATTATATCCTAGGTTTGGTGAAGCGGTAAGATTATTTGATAAACAAATTAAATGCCTAAATACAAATGGTAAATTATTATTAGAAAAAGCAGACGAAATAATCGATAATCTTGATACGCTAACTATTTCAGTAATAGAAAACGACCCAGAAGGGAATCAGCAGTATGAGGGAGTAAAAAAATTTTTAGAAATAAAAGGTAAAAGAAACCCAAGGCTGATTTACCGATTATTAGGTGATGTGGGAATAATTAATGGTCCAGACGGCAGGGTTTCGCATGATGAAGAAGCTAAAAAACGTTGGTATAAACTTCCCGGATTAATTGCTACTCGTATTATACATAGTCCCATGGGCAGTTTTAACTATACTAAAAAAGTAACGGTCCCTGAACATGGGATATGCCTGGATCTTTTAAATCATATGGCTATTGATAGATTTGGTAATGTTAGTTTGTGTGTAAGATTTGACCCAGAAAAGAAACTAGTTATAGGAGATGCGGCGAAGGAAAAATTATTTAATATTTGGAACAGTAAAAAACGTCAGGATATAATTAAATTACATATTGAAGGGAGGCGTTGCGAAATTCCCGGTTGCGATAAATGTGAATTTTATGGATGCCCGACAGGTAGTTAAGGCAAGAGGCAGAAAATATTAATGTCGTAAACATGGCTTCGCCAAAGAATAACGAGGGGGAAATAAAAAATGATATTGGGAGTCATACCGGCAAGGGGCGGAAGTAAGGGTATCAAGAGAAAAAACCTTAAAGAAATTTACGGGAAGCCCTTAATCTATTGGAGCATAAAAGCCGCCAAGGAATCACGATTATTAAATAGATTTATAGTATCGACGGAAGACGAAGAGATAAAAAGCGTCGCACGGCGCTTCGGGGCGGAAGTATTGGATAGGCCTAAATACCTTGCGCGTGATTACGCCACTACGCTTTCAGTCTTGCAGCATGTTATTAAAAAGATAAATGGAGTGGACGCGGTTGTATTGCTTCAGCCTACTTCACCTATAAGGTGCAATAATCTGATAGACCGATGCATCAAAAAGTTTTTGGAATCAGCGGTAGATACACTTGCGACGGGTTTTAACTGTTATCAATATGAATGGGGCACTACCCAAAATACCCCTAGACAAAAATTACGCGGCTGGTTCTATGACGACGGGAACGTATATGTATTAAAGGCGGCCAATATAAAAAAAGGGATGTGGGTTGGCGGTAAGAAATGTCAGATGATAGTAGAAAAAATATATAATTTTGAGATTGACGATGAAACAGATTTTTTGATCGTCGAAATGTTGATGCGAAAATTTTTGTCTCAAAATATGAAAAGAAAAAAATGAAAGTATTGCTTATCTATCCAAATTGTGAAGGGTATGGCAGAATCCCGATAGGGGTATCGGTTATTTCCGCATGTCTTAAACGCTGTGGTCATGAGGTACGGTTGTTTGACTTGACGTTCAAGGTTAGCAATAATATCGATAACGAGATGCGCGAAAAGATAGGCACGGCCAAAAAGATAAATACTAAAGAATACTGGGGAGAAATTAAGGATATTGATATTGAAGCCGATTTGAAAGCCGAGATCGAGCGTTTTAAACCGAAGTTGATAGGCATCACGATCATACAAAATAATTATTGGGCCAGCATCGAGCTGCTTAAAACGATAAGGGGGATATCCGATGCCCATATAGTTGCGGGAGGAATATTCGCAACAGTTGCTCCGGCGGTATTTCTTGATTCTGGACTTGTTGATAGTGTGGTATTGGGTGAGGGCGAGGGAGCGGTGGTTGAGCTTGTTGAACGGATTGAAGCCGGTGAGGGCATTGCGCACATACATAATGTCGCATATCGCGAAAACGGCAGGATAAATAGTAACCCCATACGCGCGTATGTAAACCTGGACGATATACCCTTTCAGGACCTTTCCATATTTGACGAGCGTCACTTTCTGAAACCTTTTGACGGCAAGATGGTCAAGGCCGGTTATTTTGAGCTGACCAGAGGATGCCCTTTCAGTTGTACCTATTGCGTCAACTATTTCTTAAATGAAAAATTATACTGTAATGAGATTAAACATATCAGGTTTCGCGATGTGGAATATTCAATAGAGGAAATACGTACATTACGGGATAAGTATAAATTTAATTTTATATTCTTCGCCGATGAGAACATGCTGATTTTATCTCACGAAAAATTGAAAAAATATGCGACCTTGTGGAACAAAGAGATTAGGCTCCCATTTTATGTGACTACGCGCATTGAAGCTGCGAGCGAGGATAAGGTGAGGATCCTCAAGGATATGGGCTGTGCCACCGTAGCTTTTGGCATAGAATGCGGCAATGAAGAATATCGCAGGAGAGTGCTCAACAGGTTTACTTCAAATGAACAAATAATCAAGGCGTTCAGATTATGTAGGAAATACGGAATAAGAACCACTGCCAACAATATGTTTGGATTCCCCTATGAGACCGAAGACCTGGTCTTCGACACGATAAAATTGAATATCGAGGCGAGCCCGGATAGTTATTCACTGAGCATATTCGCTCCGTATATCGGAACTAGATTGCATAAGATATGTGTAAAGGAGGGATACGTCGAGCCCGGTATCCCGCGAAGGATCTCAATTATAGATGAGAGCATATTGAACATGCCGCAATTGAGCAAGGAAAAAATACAGGAACTGTATGCCAATTTTGTTAAGTACGTTTCAGGCGAATTAAGCGTACCGAAGAAATATAGTCTGAAAACATGTTGAAAAGTAAGCCCGCACACGTATGAAAGGTAAGATGCCGACAACTGATTTCAAGGTATTATTTATTTATTACAATCCAAGAAAGATGTCTCTTGTTCCCCCATCTATCGCCATTTTTTCGCGATTGCTAAAAACAATAGGCGCCCAGGTCGCTCTTTTTGATACGACCCTCTATAAAAAACAAGAAGACTCCGATTCGGATTTCATAGAAGAGAAAAACCTTACCGTAAAGCCATTTTCCGATAGTTTAAAGGGGCTACACAAGGTGGAGTATAAGGGATCAGATATTGCGACCGATTTGGATGGTCTGATTAACGATTTTCAGCCGGATCTTCTAGTGGTAACTGCTGTTGAAAGCACGTTTGAGGGAAGCATCCATTTGCTCAAGGCTGTTCGCCATCATAAGACACCAACAATTATGGGAGGAGTCTTTGCCACATTCGCCCCACATATAGCTATATCCTATCCTGAAATCGACATGATATGTGTAGGCGAAGGAGAGCGAGCTCTGATTGAGCTTGTCCAAAAGATGAGAGATGGAGAGGATTATGCGCACGTGTTAAATTTATGGGTCAAGCAGGCCGACGGCACCATAATTAAAAATCCGATTGGCCCACTGGTGCAGTTAGACGAAAATCCTTTACCGGATATAGATATATTTGAAAATGCGCGTTTCTATCGAGCGATGGGCGGCCGGATATATAAGATGTTTGGCGTGGAGACCCATAGAGGATGCATTTTTAGCTGCGGTTTCTGCAATTCTCCGCTTCAAAATAGGTTTTATAAGGAAAATACAGGTCAGATATATTTCCGGCACAAGTCTATCTCAAAAGTCCGAGAGGAGATAGAATATTACTGCCGGCACGGCGCAGAGTATCTCTTTTTCTGGGCGGATAATTTTTTTGCTTATCCACAAAAACAGATCGATGAGTTTTGCGAGATGTATTCTGATTTTAAATTGCCTTTTTATTGCCAATCGCACCCCGAAAACCTTTCTATGGAAAAGATTAAAAAACTGAAAAATGTCGGCATGCAGCGCATAGGTATCGGCATTGAACATGGGAATGAAAAATTTAGACGAGAAGTCGTTAATAGAAATTATTCAAATAAGATGCTTATCGATAAGCTAAGATTGCTGACCGACCTGGGGGTTGAGTATAGCGTTAACAACATAATCGGATTTCCCAATGAGACCCCCGAGCTTGTAATGGACACCATCGAATTGAACCGTCAGCATGCTGCGGCAGATATAAGTTGTTCGATATTCACGCCGTTTCACGGTACGCCTTTAAGAAAATTGGCTCTCGAGAGAGGATATCTGAAGAACGAAAACCTTATCGCGCCGTCAAACGCAGACGCTCCCATACTCGTCATGCCGCAATTTACTCCTGAGCAGATACTCGGCAAGCGGCGGACATTCAATTTATATATAAAGTTTCCCAAAGATCGGTGGAGCGAGATTAATTTGGCCGAGAAGACGAATCCGGAAGGAGACGATGTTTGGGAACGTCTTAGAGAAGAGTATGTCAAGACGTACCTGTGAACCTTTCTTATTTAAGTTCGCATACATCAAAAAATAGGGATAGCGTATGACTAAAGAAATCTGTTTTATTATTCGGACTCCGTTAACAGATAGAGATTACGAAAGATTTGGCGTAAGCATACTGCAATCTCGTGGTTTTAAGGTGAGTTTTTTGGATCTGACAATGCTGCTCAATCCGAATTATATTAAAAACTACGTGCCTCCGGATCCGAGTTGCTTTCTTGGTATAGTTATGATGAAAACGTGGCGTGACGTATCGGAATATCTGGAGCGTAATCATTTTTTTTTGGTAGTGGATTTGATTGGCGGGACGGCGGAGAACATTTTTTTATATCGAGCGTTTAAGAAACATAATATAACATATGCCAGTTTCCGCGCCAATAGCATTCCGAGTGCCATTTCGTGTTATAAAGATAAAAATGTTTGTTTCAGAGAAAAGGTGAGAGCTGTATATCGGCGTTTAAGAAACCCTAATTTTATAGCCGAGGTTACGAAAATATTACGGAAAATTAAATGGTTGTTTTATTCCGGAAGTATTCAGCAGCCAGCGATCGTACTGGCGGGCGGCACGGTATTGGGGCCGAAATTGCCAAAACCGGCTAAGGGCTCACAAGTTATATCTGCCCATACGCTCGATTACGATTTGTACTTAAAACATGCATTACAATCTGCGAGGGCTCCAAAAAATGACTCAATAGTATTTTTGGATGGCTACGATCCATTTTATCCTAGTTATTTGATATGGGGAAATCTTTCTTTCGACCCTGAAATTTATTACGGTGGATTGAGAAGATTTTTTTCTTATATCGAAGGAAAAACAGGACTGCCGGTAAAAATTGCAGCGCATCCTACCGCACGCTATGATCTGCATCCTGATTTTTTCCAGGGACGCGCAGTAATTTCAGGCAAGACTGATGAATTGGCATTCGATGCAAAGATAATTGTCACCAACGCCAGCACCGCTGTTGCCTTTGCCGTTTTATATAAGAAGCCCTTGATATTTTTAACGTCGAAGGAAATTAAAATATCGTATTATGGAGCATTGATAAGAAGTTTTGCACAACACTTTAATAAAACACCAATAAATGTAGATGAGGATATCAGCTTTGATTTAGAAAATATGCTGGCGGTTGACGAAAATAGATATGCTCTATATCGCTCAAGGTACATCAAAGTACCCGGTTCTCCTGAGAAGGGTTTTTGGAATATCGTTGCCGATAATTTAGAAAGACTTGGATATGTCTAAGACAAGATTGATAGGCAGGAATATATCTTTTTTAGCGATAAACCGCGCCGTCTCAATACTGATATCGTTTCTCATATTTCCTTTCATAATACGGCATGTGGGAAAAGAGCTCTATGGTGTCTATGTTCTGGTTCTTGCGGCGACAAGCTATTTTGGTCTTCTCGACCTCGGCGTTATGTCAGCCCTCACGAAGTACGTCTCGGAATATAACGGAAAGAGAGATGGAGAGACAGTAAGCAGGGTATTGAACGCATCGTTTACATTTTACTGTATAGTTGGCTTTCTCATGGGGGGCCTCTTGTTTCTCTGCTCACCATTTTTTTATAATTTCTTCAAGATAGAAGGCGCAGATGTGGCTGTTATGAAGCAGTTGTTCACGATAGCGGCATTGTCTGCGCTATTCATCTGGCCGCTTAATACTTTCCGTGGCGCTGTCCAGGGGCTTAACCTCTGGATCGTTGATGCCACCATTAACATGTTGACGCAGGCGCTCATTGCCGTGTTGACATTCATCCTTCTCAAAATGGGTAAAAACATAGTCGCCGTATACTTCGCGATGCAGTTCGTAACAATACTCGGAGGCGCCGCAGCATACTTCATTACAAAGAAGAAGATAGATCTCAGAATAAGTTTTCCTTACTTCAGGGCAGGGACCTTCAAACTTATTTTTAGCTACAGTTTTTTCACGTTCTTAGGTTCAATGCTCGGGCTGGTGATATTTCAAGTGCACAACTTCATAATAGGATATTTTTTATCGATGTCGGCAGTAACGGCTTATGCCGTTGCATATAACATACAGAGTTACTTCAGGTCAATAGACGTGACAATAGGCGCCCCACCTTGGACTATTGCCTCGGAAATGGAAGGCCGCGGCGACATAGAAGGCCAAAAGATGCTCTTATTTAAAGGGACCAAATATATGTCGGCGGTATTTTTGCCAATCATATTGATTATGTTTTTCTTTGTAGAACCATTCATCAAATACTGGATGGGGCAGGGTTTTAATGATAGTGTACTGCCTGCCAAGATAATAATTTTATTCTGGCTTTTTAACGGGACATCGGAAATTGCTTCCGGAATGTTATCAGCTAAAGGAATTGTAAGAAAGCCTCTCTTTATACAGATAGCAGTTGCAGCCTCTAATATCATTATAGCCGTATCTCTTATAAAGGTTGTAGGTATTATTGCGATAGCCCTTGGTTTGACCATCTCCATGGTGTTGGTGGGGTTTCCGTTAGTTTTAAGGTTAGCCTTGCGAAGTCTGGGTGTTACACCCCGGGAATATTTTAGGAGGGCAATAAAAGATAATATTCCGCTATATTTACTGGTTTCTTTGCTTTCATTTGCTGTTTCAAAATATCTATACCCGAATACCATATATCTTACGATCTTTGAGATGGGCGCGATATATCTTATTTCGTTAGCCGCGTACTATCTGTTTATACTAAAAAAAGACGATAAGCTTGACCTTGCCAGGCTTGTCGGACTCGAGGTTATGTATGCAAGGTTCGAACCCAGGCTTGAACAAGACGGATAGCCTATCCAGATGATATTTAGAGTGATGCCATGAAGAAGGTTATGCTGATAAATCTGCCCCCAACCTCAAACGCTGGGTCTGGATATACATTTTTTAAAACAGTTTAAGGGAGAAAGTAGATGAATAAAGAAGCCGATGTCTTGTTTATTTATACTAATGTAAACGGGTATCATACGGACGTCTATAATTTTGGAATAGGCTATTTATCCGCTGTCTTGAAAGAGAAGGGT
>Ga0315295_10004285_pt1 | contig 12157 bp, 8 predicted proteins | sample YL17G14_0_MG_FD_204453 | JGI IMG/M metagenome (GOLD analysis project Ga0315295, IMG submission 204453) | Sediment microbial communities from Yellowstone Lake, YNP, Wyoming, USA - YL17G14_0 | ecosystem: Environmental > Aquatic > Freshwater > Lake > Sediment | place: USA: Wyoming | collected... | reverse complement strand
TTGGGGAGGTTGGGATGGCATCGAACCTGGCCGCGACGTTCGCAATCCCGCTGGGGTTCTTCCTTGCGGGAAAGGCAGAGATTACCCTGGCATTTATTGGCGCTGCGGTCCTGTTCCTGCCACTCTTCGTGTTCCTGCCGAAGCTGATCCAGTATGCGATGAAGGCGGATACGGATGCAGCCATTGAAGCGTTCGGGAAGAATGAGCAGGTAAAGAAAGTATTCTGGGCCTTGTTCGTCGCGATGGCCGGACTGGTGCTCACAAGGGTTGTTGACCCGGCGACAGCTCAGCAGATTGTGGGGATTATTACGGGGGTGGGAGTGTGAAGTCTGGCAGTTTAACCTGAAAAACGAAACCGGTTTATCTCAGCACGCTGATATTGATATGTCCCTTCGGGGACACAGGGGTAGATGGGCGGGAACCACACCCGCCCTTTTTCCGTATTGCCAGTGAATCACCTCGTTTGATGTTGCCTGTGTATCACATCTGCCTGTTCTTGCCGGGCAGGTGCAAATATTCTTTTTGGGAAAATTCAGATCTCATCTAAAGGGGATCGTGATTCCTCGCTGTCAATTTCTCTTTGACGATATGCATATTCTATTGCTTCAAGTATTTCTCTTGGGATACAATCCGGAATTTTATCGTATTTAATTTCTTTTTTATCTTTGAGTGATTCAAATATATGACGAAATGTTTGTTCAAGAGACTCTTTTTCACAGGGTTTTCGTATTTCGTCATATTCAAAATCCTCAAAATATTTACTTGGAATTACACCAAAGGACTCATTATATTTTCCAGAATAAGGTGTATCATTATTCACTTTGAAAAAGGAAAGTTGAGCCATTCTAATTCCAGGATACAAGGGGATGGGTATTTTACCCATATTTTTTAATTCAAAAGTAATATTCCCACAAAAACCAGGATCAATAAATCCCGCAGTCGAATGTACCAATATTCCTAATCGACCCCAACTACTCCTTCCCTCAATTCTAGCCGCAATATCATTTGGGAGTTTAATATATTCTAATGTACACCCCAAAATGAACTCATTCGGGTGGAGAATAAATTTCTCTTTTTTATCTAATATTTTGTATTTGTCTGTGTATTTTTCGACTTCGAATCCGACTTTTTTGGAACTTTTTAAAGGATCAAGGTGTGTAATTTTTCCAACTTTAATGATTAGAAAATCTGGACCCAGTCTTACATCCATTGATGCCGGTTGAATTTGATAAGAAGATAGTATCGGAGTTATCAATATTTTGTGTTCATCTGTATCTTCAAGAAGAAGTCGTTCAATGATATCTTTCCTTCCCAATAACGAGGCTGAGTCATTTAATGTCATTCTAAGCCTCCTTATAACTAGATACAATTACTGATGTTTCAATTGAATAGGTAATATTACGGATAAAAAAGATGTAATCATCTGTGAAGTTCACCTTTGGATTTTTTGTCAAATCCATTAATGAATACGTATTTTGATCTGTGTAAAATTTTTCAAATAAATGATTTATCAAATTGCTCCAGCCCGCATATATTATCTCATTAATTTTGTTAGATGTGTCAATATCAAATGATTTTTCACCTGAACGTAATTTTGTAGCATAATCAGTTTTATTACCTTTAAATGAGGTTCCAATTGGATGTTTGTGTTGAAGTTTTTGCTCCATTTTTTTGATATTTTCAAAATCAACAGGGAATTCACTATTTTTTATCAGATTTCTAGTAACCTTATAAATTTCACTAAATACTGCTTGATGAGCTACATATTCATCATCACAAGAACTCATTTTCTTATTTAACTCGGTCACTAATGGAGTTAAATATTCAATGAATTTATTAAAGGTAATATCATCTTTAGAGAATTGATTTTTTTGATATTCCTCAATTAGAAATTTCATTCTGATGTATGGAGGGGGGTGTTGACTTTTTTTAATTTTCCCCTTTTTATCTATTTGCAATAAATCGTCATTATTACAAGAAAGGATTATATGGAAACAGAAGGCGAAAAAATAATTCGTACCATAGAATCTTAACGCAAATAAGTCAGAATAAATTTCTGATATCCAATCCGAAAGAGAATCCTTAGGTACATTATTTTGTTCCGCAACAGTGTTTACCTCATTAAAGGCCCCTTCAACAAATAAACCATGATCTTTTAAATCATCAAATACTGTGTGGCCATATTCATGGAATAACAATGGCCACATTAGAGGATTATTATGGTAGATTACTGCCATCGAAAGAACGATAGGTGGGGCACCGAGTTCCTTCTCTAATTGTTTTTTCACTCTATCATTAAAACCAGGTTCCGATAGTCTTGATTCAGTAAAATCAAATTTTGGAATATTTTTTAAAAAAATATTTTTCTCACTGTAAATTCTTTCTTTTTCAATTTCATCTACCATTGATTTAAGGGTAAACAATGGCGGTTGTATTGGTATGTATTGTGAATTTTTTACAATGGTTAAAAAACGATTATATTTTTCACAAAGACTTACGTAATGATTGTTCTCATCATGAGAATCAATAATATTCGGGTTTTTATATGTTGGTATTTCCTGCAAAGATAATTCCTTTTTTAATTCATTGGACCATTGAATTATATAATCCAAAATTATTTGATTTTCCGTCTGTTCTAATATTTTACAGCTTTCAACATATAGGGACAAATGTGTTAATTGGATATACAAATTCATTGCTCTCAAAAAATTATATTTCTTTATGATAATCAGCCCTTTAACGCCCTTTGACTTCCTGTTTTAATGAGTAAAAATTTTGAGAGAATATCTTGGGATTTTTGAATATCTTCAATTTTTATTTGATTTCTATCTCCTTTTTGAATAACTTCAAGTGTTGAAATAATTTGATTTACATCTTTTTCCGGAAAGCTCTCTTCCCCCTCAGGTGGTATCGCTAAACTTGAACATTGTTCAATAGGTCCCATGAATCCTCTTGTTACCGGATCCATCTTTTTTAAGATTATTTCATCATTTACAATACGTTTTATTGTCTGAATTGGATCCCCATTGAATAACGGTATCTCACCATCTTGATGTTTATAAACTTTCATTCGGAAAAAAAATGAATTGATTTCATTAATCCAATAAATTACGTCAGGATTAGATAATTCCCTTTGAATTGCTAAACCTGTCATTTTTCAACACTTCCAAAAAACCCCTTATCAATTAATTTCTCTATATAATTATTAAAAAAGTCGATATCTGTAAAATCGCATCGAAAAACACCATAATTGTCAAATTTTAACAATCCTTTTTGATAAATTTTATCTTTCTTATACTCCAAATCTTCGATTTCTCCTCTCATAAATTTAATAGTTCCATTAGAAAAATAATCTTTGAGGCTTGGATTATTATTCACTATTTTTAAAAAATTAGGACTAGAAATTTTAATAAACATTTTTTCTGAGGGAATATATGCTAATTCACATGTAATCTTATTTCCCCAAAAATCAATCTTGAAATGATCATTTGTATATTTATAAGATGATTGAAAATCAATATCGACGGAACTTTTATTTTTTAAAAAATTTTTTAAATAAATTAAGATCGTCTCTCTCACATATTTTGGATATCCATGAACTGTAAGCAAACCACGGCCACTCAATTCTACAAGACAATATGGCATTTTATATCGTTTGATTAAAAAATTGAATTTTATTGGATCTGTAAATGGATTATCTTCAGATGAGAGGATGGATTTTACATTTTCTGTTCCAGATCCATTGATAGCATCAATTTTCCCCTTTATAGTAAAATCAAAAATTTTAGGATGATCAATTTTTAGTTCTTTTTTTGGTATATTTTTAAATAACTCGGCATTGTCAGTCATCTTGAAAATAAGATATAATGTCATAATTAGATCATCAATTTGATACTAATCGTGTCAATATTTATCAATATCGATCTATTGCGTTATCTGCTAATTCGTAATTAAAAATCAACTTACAATTGCCAAATTGAATCAAACCTTTTCGGAGTTCGATATTTTTAAAAAAATTTGTTCGTAAGTAGAATTAAGAATAAACACTTTTTACCGTCAAATTACTATTAAGATACAATCTGAAAAATTCCCGAAGGCACCCAATGACCGAGAAAAAATCTACCCCCACAAATCAATCAAATGGTCAGAATAATTCAAATGCCAAAGGAATTTACCAAAACGTTCCCGAAAAACTCTCTCTCAACACCCTGGAGAACTGGCTATTTGGCGCTGCAAATATCCTTCGCGGGCCGGTGGATCAGGCCGATTTCAAGACCTACATTTTCCCGCTGCTGTTTCTCAAACGTATCTGCGATGTATTTGATGAGGAGTATGAGAAAGCTCTTGAGGAAGCCGGCGGGAACAAAGAAGAAGCAGAATTCCGAGAAAATTTTCATTTCCTGATCCCCAAGGATTGCCACTGGCGAGATGTCCGGGAGAAAACTGAAGACGTGGGGCAAGCCCTTTCTAATTCCATGCGCTGCATTGAGACCGCAAACAAGGAAACACTCTATGAAATCTTTGGCGATGCTCAGTGGACCAACAAACAACTGTTCTCTGATAAGCTTCTTATTGATCTAATTGAGCATTTTTCCGAGCATAATCTTGCCAACCAAAATGTTGAACCGGATATTGCAGGGCAGGCATACGAGTACCTGATCAAGAAGTTCGCTGATCTGTCGAACAAAAAGGCAGGGGAATTCTATACGCCTCGGCCGGTGATCCGGCTCATGACGCTGATTCTCCAGCCGCACGATGCGGAAACTGTCTATGATCCGGCCTGCGGTACCGGCGGTATGCTGTTAGAGGCATTCAATTATGTCCGTATTCATGGCGGAGATTACCGCCGGCTCCAGCTCTATGGGCAGGAGAAAAACCTGACGACTTCCTCTATTGCCCGAATGAACCTGATTCTTCACGGGCTTGAGGATTTTAAAATTATTCGTGACGATACCCTACGCCGTCCCGCTTTCTTTGTGGATAATAAAATCAGAACGTTTGACTGTGTGATCGCCAATCCGCCGTTCTCACTGAAGAAATGGGGCGAGGAGGTCTGGGAGAATGATCCTTATGGCAGGAACTTTGCCGGTATGCCTCCCGCGAGTTACGGGGATTATGCCTGGGTCCAGCACATGATTTCATCGATGGCAAAACCGCACGGACGGATGGCGATTGTCCTGCCGCAGGGTGCCCTGTTCCGGAAAGGAGCGGAGGGGAAGATCCGGACAAAACTGCTTGAGTCTGACTTGCTGGAAGCTGTAATCGGGCTCGGGCAAAACCTGTTCTACGGGACAACGCTTGCCGCATGTGTCTGTATCTTCCGGATTCAGAAGGACGGGCAGCATAAGGGTAAAGTGCTTTTCATCGATGCTTCAGGTTTGTTCAAGAAGGGCAAGAACCAGAACGAACTGCTCCCGGAACATGTAGACCAGATCTATTCCTGGTATACTGCGAATGAGACCCGTACAGGTATATCCCGGGTAGCGATGCTGGATGACATCCGCTCGCAGGATTATAACCTCAATATTTCCCTGTATGTGGAACCAATAATAGAAGAGGATACTACAACGGTTGCAGAAGCGCTTTCCGATCTGAAAAAAGCAGCTGCGGATTGCGAGGCAGCCGAAAACCGGCTAAAGCAGTTGTTATCCGAGTCGGGGGTGCTCTGATGCCGGAGACAATTTCACAACAGGATCTTGAACGCTACTTCTGGGGAGCGGCCGTGCTCCTCCGTGGGTATATCGATTCAAGTGACTACAAGCAGTTCATCTTCCCGCTGCTCTACTTCAAGCGGGTCTGTGATGTCTACGATGAAGAGACCGCAGAAGTTGTGCAGGAGTACGGTCAAGGAGTCGGGGACAATTTTGCGGAATATCATCGGTTTACGATTCCGAATGACTCCCACTGGAAAGACGTGCGGGAGAAAACGACCGATGTCGGGGTTGCGATCCAGAACGCGATGCGAGAACTCGAGAAGTCCAATCCCGAACGGCTGGCCGGGATCTTTGGTGATGCTCCATGGACGAATAAGAGCCGCCTGTCTGATGAGACGCTCCGTGATCTCATTGAGCATTTCTCATCAGAGACGCTCTCCCTCTCCCATGTACCGCAGGACGAACTTGGGCAGGGCTATGAGTACCTGATCAAGAAATTTGCTGACGACTCCGGGCATACGGCTGCGGAGTTCTACACAAACCGGACGCTCGTCAAGCTCATGACGCTCATGCTCGACCCGAAAGAAGGCGAGTCAATCTATGATCCGACTTGTGGGACGGGAGGTATGCTGCTTGTCGCTGCGCTCCAGCTCAAGGAACAGGGAAAGGAGTACCGGAGTCTGAAGCTCTACGGGCAGGACATCAACCTGATCACATCCTCGATTGCCCGGATGAACCTATTCCTGCATGGTATCGACGACTTCGAGATTGTACGGGGAGATACGCTTGCCCAGCCTGCGTTCCTTAAGAACGACAAGCTCCGGCAATTCGATGTAGTTCTGGCCAATCCGCCGTACTCGATTAATAAGTGGAACCGTGAAGCGTTCGCTGCTGATCCGTATGGACGGAACAAGTATGGCGTGCCTCCGCAGGGACGGGCGGACTATGCGTTCTTCCAGCACATCATCAGGAGCATGAACACGAAGACCGGGCGGTGTGCAATCCTGTTCCCGCACGGAGTGTTGTTCCGAGATGCGGAACTGGATATCAGGAAAAAAATGATCGATGCTGATATCATTGAATGCGTTCTCGGACTCGGGCCAAAATTATTCTACAATTCCCCGATGTATTCCTGCGTTGTCATATGCCGGATGAACAAACATCCAGATCAAAAAGGAAAGATCCTGTTTATTGATGCCTCAAAGGAAGTCACCATAGAAAAGACCCAGAGTTTCCTTGAAGATCACCACCGGAAAAAGATACTCGATGCATACATGTCTTTCAAGGACATCGAAGGATTTGCAAAAGTTGTAACGAACTCGGAAATCCAGACGCACAACGCAAACCTTAGTGTCCAGATGTATGTCTGTTCGGCAACCGAACAAACGCGTTCAGAATGTGATACACTAGACGATTGTATAGAGAACTGGGAGGTCAGCATCGAGGTTTTCAAAAAAAACTATTCAGATCTAATATCTTCACTTGGGGATGTGGGTTTCCATGAGTGATTCTGGACCTGAAGGGTGGAAGTCTGTCAAACTCGATGATGTTGCCGAGGAAATATCGGATAGGGTAGACAATCCATCTAAATCCGGCTACGACCGGTTCGTGGGCCTTGAACATCTCGATAGTGGTGAGCTCACGGTTCGCAGATGGGGAAGCACTGCCGACCTGCTCTCTGCTATGAAACTTTTCAAGAGCAGGGATATCCTGATTGGTCGTAGAAACGCGTACCTCAAACGGGCATCAAAGGTAGAGTTTGATGGTGTCTGTTCCGGGGATGCCTATGTAGTCCGCGAGAAAAAGGGGAAAATTGCGGAAGGGCTCCTTCCGATAATTCTTAACTCAGATTCTTTCTGGGATTACGCGATTGCTCATGCTTCAGGCACAATGTCAAAGCGGGCAAAATGGCGGGACTTGGCTGAGTACTCTTTCCTGCTTCCTTCGATGGATAAGCAGAGCCGTATCTCCACCTCACTCTGGGCGGTGGAAGATTGCATAGTAAAGGGCGAGCGGTTTGTTGCAGCGGTGGAGCGGGCGAAGCATGTGCTTTTTAAAGAAATATTTGAAAGGTCTTTGAATGCGGGGTTGAAAAATTGGGAAAAAACTTCATTATCAAAATGTATTATTGAACGGAGTGAAGGAAGTCAACCCCCTCATAAAAAAATAAAATATGTTGGTCTAGAACATTTCGAATCTGGTAATCATTATTTGGTAAGTTATGGAGATAGTGAGAAATTTGGAAGTAATTGCTCTGTCTTCGAAAAAGGCGACATTCTCTATAGTAAACTACGTCCATATCTAGATAAGGCGGCAATAGCTGACTTCGACGGGGTATGTACAACTGAAGTTATAGTTTTAAACGCAAATGAAAAAACCACAAATAAATTCTTGATTAATTTACTCCATTCTAAAAAATTTGTTGAATGGACAACTCACCGATCCTATGGAACAAAAATGCCAAGAACTTCAATTGATCTCATCGGAAAGTATAATTTTTTACTTCCCCCACTTCCCGAACAACTCCCGATAGCTGCCATCCTTTCCCGTTGCGATGAGACGATTGCCGCTGCCCGTGCAAATGTTGCTGCTGCGAAGGCGCTGAAGATGATGATGATCAATGAGATGCTGAGTCCAACGTGAACCGAGGTATAACATGGTTGATAAAAAATCGGAAAATTTAGAGATTATTCCTGGGATCCCCATCAGATCGCTGTCAAAGCACAGAATGGTAGATTTTTGAAACAAAGATTTGAAAAATGTCACTAGCGAGTTAATGAAAAAATATCATTTAATTCTAAACGATCAATTTCCTTTCTTAGTTGTTTTTTTCCCAATGATGGAACATCTTCTTCAACTATCCCCTTGTTCGATATTGAAAAAACAGACGCTTGGTCTATTCTCTCTAACATCTTTTTCGCATTCAATTCCAGATTGGAATCTACCCCTAAATCTATTTTGTAAAATTCAATTGCCAGTCGTAGATCTTCAAATAATTGCTCTAACGAAATTGGGAACATGAGCACTTTTTTATATTTTTTAATTAACGTTGTTTTTTTAGGTTTTTGAGGGATGAGATGAATATACGGACTTCCATCTCCTTTCTCGTCTTTTTTCCAGACAAACATTGACAAATCATTTTGGTAAAGAATGTCACATTTTTTTCCAATTAACCAAAGGAAGGTAGTGCTACTAATTTTAATTTTTTTTGGAGATATCGTATGAATCGTTCCATGACGAAATGTGCTATAAATGATTCCGGCATTTCTATCATATTGTGGATTAATTTTTCCAAAATATTTTTTAATAAACTCTACTGATGATCGAGAACTCACATTATTTTTGTAGATGGCTCCAAAAAAATCGATATAAGAGAAAATTAATTTGATTGTGCTATGATATCCTCCTTCAGATGATTCTCTATTCATTGCTGGTATAATATCTGTCTGCAATGTTGATTCAACGAAATCAATTTTTTTCAATATTCTCTTCAATTTTATCCCTTTGGATCCAGGATGTTACTCATTTCGAACGATTATACTCTTCCATTACAATTCAAGATATTGAGATCGCTTCACTAACTTAATTCACATTCACATTTGCTCAATAAAAAATGGATCTAATAATCATGTTGAAAATCGAAAATCCTGAATCCGCATTCTTTATCGTCATTCACACGGATATTCACAGTACTACTCGGATATCGGATCTGATTATATGAGTTTCAACGAAGCCAATACCGTCCGCGACGGCATTAGGGATTATCTGAAAAAAACCGGCTGGACGTACATCTCCCGGAAAGATCTGCAAAGAGAAGAAACCGATGTTTTCGTTGAATCGCAGCTCATTGAAGGCCTCAAAAAAATCAACCCGGAGATCACCCAAAACTCCGGGAGAGCGGATGAAGTTATCTACAAACTCCGGGCAATTCTCCTATCAGTCCAGAGCGAAGGACTTGTTAGGGCTAACGAAAAGTTCGCCGCATGGCTCAACGGCGAACACAGTATGCCCTTCGGGAAAAATGGTGAGCATGTCCCAGTTAGGGTTATTGACTTCGATTATCCCGAGAATAACACGTACACGGTCACGACTGAGTATTCCTATTCAACAGGATCGATAACAAAGCGGATGGATGTCGTCTTGCTCGTAAACGGCATCCCGCTTGTCATCGGGGAATGCAAGACCCCAGTCCGGCCATCCGAGACCTGGTTCGATGCAGCGTATGATATCAATGAAACGTACGAAAAAGCAGTCCCGGCGCTGTTCGTGCCGAATACCTTCTCCTTTGCAACCGAGGGAAAAGCATTCTACTATGGTGCAGTGAGAATCCCCATTGACAGCTGGTCCCCGTGGCGCGAAGAGATCAACCTGAATGCGCCGACGCTCTCTGCGATTATGTCCACGATCCGGGCATTTTTTACTCCAGCCGTTATTCTCGACATCGTAAAGAATTTCACCGTCTTTGCTACCAATAAAAAGAACCAGAAGATCAAGATCATCTGCCGGCACCAGCAATACGATGCCACTAACCTGATTGTCGAGCGGGTGAGAAACGGGAAACCCAAGAAGGGGCTTATCTGGCACTTCCAGGGCAGCGGCAAGTCACTCCTCATGGTCTTTGCTGCCCAGAAACTCCGTGTCGATCCACTCCTGAAAAGTCCGACGGTCATTATCGTTGTGGATCGGATCGATCTCGATACCCAGATTACTGCGACGTTCAATGCCACAGAGATTCCCAATACCGTTACCGCTGCCACCCGGGAAGATCTCCAGCGCCTTCTTACACAGGACACTCGGAAAATCATCATCACAACTATCTTCCGGTTTGCTGAAGCAGAAGGCGTGCTCAACACCCGGGACAACATCATCGTCATGGTCGATGAGGCACACCGGACCCAGGAAGGGGATCTCGGTCGGAAGATGCGGGCAGCCCTCCCCAATGCGTTCCTTTTCGGACTCACGGGTACTCCTATCAACAAGATCGACCGGAATACGTTCTGGGCGTTCGGCGCAGAAGAAGATCAGCAGGGATATCTCAGCAGATATACTCTTGAACAGTCTATCCGGGACAAAGCAACCCTTCCTCTCCATTTCGAGCCTCACCTCCTAGAATATCATATCGATCAGGAATCAATCGATGAAGAGTTCGCAAAGATAACGGACCAGCTCACACCGGACGAGCGCAACGAACTCTCCAAACGAGCCGGTAGGAAATCCAATTTCATTCACGGTGAAAAGCGTGTTAAGGAGATCGCTGTCCATATCGTGAAACATTACCAGCAGAATGTCTATCCCAACGGGTTTAAGGCAATGATCGTCTGTTATGACCGGTTCGCCTGCGTCCAGTACAAGAACGCGGTGGATTCCTCACTTGATCCCGAGATGTCGGACATCATCATGACCGTTGCCCCGACAGATCCGGAAGAGTGGAAAAAGAAATGGGACCGGACACGGGACAACCAGGAAAAAATCCTCGACCGGTTCCGGGACCAGAACGATCCGTTGAGCATTCTCATTGTTACTTCCAAACTCCTTGCCGGGTTCGATGCCCCGATCCTTCAGACCATGTATCTTGATAAACTGATGAAGGATCATACACTTGTTCAAGCCATCTCACGAGTGAACCGACCCTACCCGAAAAAATCACATGGGCTCATCGTCGATTATATCGGTGTATTCGACAAGGTGAGCCGGTCCCTAATGTTCGATGAACGCGAGATGATCACTGTTGTCAGGAACCTTGCTGAATTGCGAGAGAAACTGCCCGGTGCGGTAGCAAAATGTCTGGACTACTTCCCAGGTATCGATCGTTCCGTCACAGGATACGAAGGCCTGATTGCAGCACAGGAACACCTGCCCAATGACGAGATCAAGGATAAATTCGCGGCAGATTTCTCGTATCTCTCACGGCTCTGGGAAGCACTTTCACCCGATAAATGTCTTGAGGAATTCAAGGATACGTACCGTTGGCTAAGCCAGGTCTATGTTTCTGTCAAACCCACGAGCGGGCGGGGAAAACTTATCTGGCATGTCCTTGGTGCGAAGACACTGGACATCATGAACGAGCATGCCCATCTCGCGGCGATTCATGACGATCTCGAAATTTCCATCCTTGATGAAAACACGCTCAAAGGATTAATGGAATCGCAATATCCGAAGAAGATCAAGGAGATTGAGTTCAAGATCACTTACCGCCTCCAGAAGCATCTCAATAATCCGAAGTTTGTCAGGTTGGGAGAGAAACTGGAAAAAATCAAGGAGGAATACGAGAAGGGTTTCTTCAGCAGTCTTGAATTCTTAAAACGGCTCCTGAGTCTTGCAAAAGAGGTCCTTGAAGCAGAAAAGGAAGTCGAACCCGAGGACGAGCGGAAGAAAGCCAAAGCTGCTCTCACGGAACTTTTCAATGAAGTAAAAACCGACAAGACACCGATAATTGTTGAGCGTGTGGTCAATGATATTGACGGAGAAATTGTCAAGGCAATCCGGTTCCCGGAATGGAAACA
>Ga0315295_10004284_pt1 | contig 12158 bp, 10 predicted proteins | sample YL17G14_0_MG_FD_204453 | JGI IMG/M metagenome (GOLD analysis project Ga0315295, IMG submission 204453) | Sediment microbial communities from Yellowstone Lake, YNP, Wyoming, USA - YL17G14_0 | ecosystem: Environmental > Aquatic > Freshwater > Lake > Sediment | place: USA: Wyoming | collected... | reverse complement strand
TCAAATAGTTAGTTATAATTTCTTCTGCTTGTTCCTCTTGGCACAAGAAATGCAACTTAGAAGCTGAAGCAGGGAAAGGGAGGGATGAGGAATGATAAGCACTATTAAGAAGTGGGTCATGATAGGGATGGTTGGCCTGACGACCCTATGTGTAGCTTCTCCCGCGTTTGCCAGGTCGATTAGTTTGAAAGATGCAGGTGTGGCGCTCTGGATCTTTGTGGTGATCGGGGCTGTCATTATTCTGCTTCAACTTGTTCCGGCAGCGATTCTTTTCTTCTCCTTCATTGGGACAACTTCTGCGATGGTATTCAAAGGCAAGAAAGCTGAAGAGGAAAAGAAAGCTGAAGTGGGAGTGCTGACTGAGGTCGAAACCGCTAAGGCCAAGTAGCGGATGTCGAAGAAAGCTTCTGGAAATCCATGAAGGCAAAGGAGAAAGCAATGTCTGAGGATATGAAGAAGATCGCATTGATTCTTAGCTTCGCGCTGGTGGTAGCAATCTCCCTGTTTTCTGTAAGCATTGCTTACGCCGGAGGCGTTCGGGGGATCGGACTGCTGGGAATTTGGTTTTTCATGACATTTGGCATCGTCGTGGTACTGGCTCAAGTCATCCCCGCAGGGATCCTTTTTGTGGCGATGATTAACGGAGTTTTTACTCCCGCTCAGCGGAATGAAAGGCCCGTAGAGGTCGTGTAGGGAGGAGAGCGATGGCATCTCGGAGGATTCTTGTTGCTTATCAAGATGACCACCTGGGGCAATCGGTCTTGAAGTATTTTCAGGACGCGGGTTATCGGGTGGATACGGCAACGATGGTGAGCGAGGTTCTGAAAAAGGTGAAAGGCAGCGCCATTGAAGTTGTCCTGATGGATGATGAGCTGGAAGGGATCCGGGCCTACGATCTGGTCCCAGTCCTCAAGGGGATGAATAATGGGGTGCAGGTCATCGTGGTTTCCTCAGAGGAGCGGCTCGGGTTCGTGAGGCGTCTTCGTGGAGCAGGGATATTCTACCATGCCATGAAACCGGTCGACTTGGAAGAACTGAAGTCTGCGGTGGAATGTGCCTTTGAGAAGGTCGAGAAAGAAAAATCATCGGGAAGGGGTTTCTTGTCCTTACTTGTTCCCGGGAGGGTTCCAGCATGAGAGGTAAAGTTAGGGCTGTCCTTGGAGTGGCAGTCCCCTTTGTCCTCTTATGGGTCTTGGTCGGTGGGGTTTGGGGAGCAGACAATACGCTCTGCTTCGACTGTCACAAGGATGAGGCTCTGTCCAAAGAGGGCGCAGGAGGGAAAGAAGTGTCCCTCCATGTCCCTGAAGCAGATTTCAAGGCATCGGTCCACGGAAAACTTTCGTGCTCGGATTGTCACACTCGGATCACTGATGATGCTCACGCTGCAGGAGGAAAGCAGGTCAGAGATCATGTGGAGTGTGGGGGTTGCCATGCGAAAGTGGATCGAGAATATCGGCAGAGCCTTCATGCCCAGCCCATCATGAAGGGGGTCGAGAGGGCAGCCTATTGTTCTGACTGCCACGAACATCATCACGCTATCTTGTCGAGCAGTGATCCCAAATCAACAATGCATCTGAGCAATGTGGCCAAGACATGCAGTCGGTGCCACTCGGACAAAGATTTCGTCAAAGCCCATGCCTTAGGAGCAGGACCCACGCCGGGAGAACTATTCAAGGGAAGCATTCACGGCCAAAGCGGCGAGGTGACGTGTACGAGCTGTCACGGAAGCCATGACGCCAGGACCTTGCTCGACCCGAAATCTTCCATCTTTCGTTCAAACATTCCTCACACGTGCGGGGTCTGTCACGCAGAGATTACCGAACAATTTTCCGACAGCATTCATGGAACCCTTGCAGCCAAGGGAAGGAGTGATTCTCCAACCTGCACGACGTGCCACGGCATTCACGGGATCAAGGCAAAGATCGATCCGGACTCTCCTGTGAATGAGCGGCGTATTGCACAAACGACGTGTCCACAGTGCCATTCGGCCGAACGGATCTCCAAAGAATATGGGATTACAAAGGGTCAGGTAAAGGCTTACTATGACAGTTTCCACGGGTTGTCCTACCGAGGAGGGGATACTTTTTCGGCAAACTGTGCGAGCTGTCATGGAGTCCACGACATTCTGCCCTCCAGCGATCCAAAGTCCATGATTCACAGGGACAATCTGCAGAAAACCTGTGGGAGTTGTCACCCTGGTGCGTCAGAGAATTTTGCGAAAGGGAAGATTCACTCAGTGGCATCGATCGGAGGAGAAGAGTTTGGGGAGAAGGTGGTCGGGTGGGTGAGGGTGGTTTATATTTTTCTGATCGTCATGACCATTGGAGGGATGACCTTCTTCAATTTCACAGATTGGCTGAGAAAGACAATCGACCGGAGACCGTAAGACCAGGTTCAAGGACAAGGTAAAAAAGCCCTACCCGAATGCCTCAGGAAAAAATTCCTCTGGCGACCGGGTATTAATGTGTCAGCTTTGTTAGCAAGACGGAGCACTCCCCGTGGACGAGAGCAGAACAAGAATGAAGAAATACCTAAGAATGACGCTGAATGAAAGATTTCAGCATTTCAACCTCTTCATTAACTTCACGATTCTAGTCATCACGGGATTTACTTTGAAATTCCCGGAGGCCTTCTGGGCTACTCCGATTACCGACGTACCCATGGGGATGACCTTCCGAGGGCTTTTGCATCGGCTTTCCGGCGTGGCGATTGTGACCCTGGGAGGGTATCACATCCTCTACATGATTTTCACAGCACGAGGGAGAGGGATTCTTTGGGGCATGATTCCCAGGTGGAAGGACGCCCTTGATCTTTGGGAGACGCTGAAAAACAATTTTTTCATTAATCGGCCGGCTAAAGTAATCCGGATGGATCGGTACAACTTCCGAGAGAAGTCCGAATACCTGGGATTGATCTGGGGGACAGGGGTCATGACGGTGACGGGGTTCATCCTCTGGTTCAAGGGAGAGTGGCTGACCTATTTCCCTATGTGGACGTTCGATGTCGCCCGTGCCATCCACTTTTATGAGGCGATTTTGGCGACCCTTACGATCATCGTCTGGCATTTTTACTCCGTTGTTTTCAATCCAGAGGTGTACCCCATGAACTGGGCCTGGATTACGGGGAAGATGACAGAACATGAGATGGAGTTAGAACACAGTCTGGAGCTGGAGAGGCTGAAGAAAGAAGAGCAGGGGAAATTGGTCGGAGTCAAAGAGGCAGCCGACGTAGGAGGAGGTAGGGTTTATCCTCTTCATCGGGAAGGGGAGGGGAAGGTTTCTCCGATTCGTAAACTCTACGGCAGTTTCACTGATTTCAACCGAGGAATTAAGGACTGGAAGGGAGAGTAGGACAAAATCCTTCACCAGGGTTTGAAGTATTATCTTTTGGGGAATCAGATACCCTCACGGCCCCGTACCGGAGAAGGGGAGCAAGAAAGAGGCAAAGACGAAGGATAAAGGATCTTTTTAAACGGCGTTATCACGGTTTGTCCTGGAAGATATTGGAAAAAGGAGGATTTTCATTTCGCGTCTCCTGTTTAGGTTACCTATGAATTAGTTAATAGAACGATGACCGGTTGGGCCTAGCAGCCCTATATGTCCTCTGTTTACCACCATCCAAACCCCACCCATTTGGATAAGGACATGTAGGGCCTTTTTTGTTCTTGTTGTCGTGATGGAGAGAAAGTGTTAAGATTTATTTCATAAAAACCCTTTCTAAATCCAATAGTTTCGAGTGATGGACAGAATACAGGGATAGGTGATGACCCCTCCAGTAAGATCTGCTCGGTTTATGCTTTGTGCCTTTGTTTTGTTTGTTCTCCTCGTGGGGGGCATGAGGGGAGCCCAAGGTATGACCGTCGAAGAAGAGAAGAACATGGGGAGGAAAGTGTTTCTTGAAATAGAAAAGAGCACAGAAATTATCAAGGATCTTCCCCTCCAGGACTTTGTGGATCGGATAGGCCATTCTTTAGTTGCTCAAGTCGGTTTAACTCCCTTTGACTTTAGTTTCCATATTATCAAGGCCCAGGATCCCAATGCGTTCGCCATTCCCGGAGGGTACATCTTTCTAACGACCGGGTTGATCGTTTTGGCTGATAGCGAACAGGAGATTGCGGGAGTTGTAAGTCATGAAATTGCCCATGCCACGGAAAGACACATTTCAGAGCTTGTGGATCAGTCAAAACGGCTCAATCTCGCCACGTTGGCTGCTGTTCTGGCAGGGGCTTTGCTTGGAGGAGGGAAGGGCGCGGAAGCTGTGGCAACGACAGCAATGGCCGGTGCAGCCGCACTCACCCTAAAATACACCCGAGAACATGAAACAGAGGCGGATCAAGTAGGTTTCCATACACTGCTCAAAGCAGGCTATGATCCCAAAGGACTTCTCACGTTTCTCGACAAGATGTACAAGACCAGCCTAGCGGTGGCCCCCAAGATCCCTACCTACCTCAGCACCCACCCTGCCATTGAAGACAGGATCACTCTCTTGGGGAGTCTCATCCAGATTGAGAAGATGCCTGCAGGTCCTCCCCGGCGAGTCGGAGATTACCGTTGGATCCAGGCCAGAGCCTTTGTGGAGGAAAGAGAGCCAAACGTGGCGGTGCAGCATTTTGAGTCCGTGGCGAAAACAAACCCTCAGGATGGTTTTGGATATTTTGGCCTTGGTCTTGCCTATCGGAGGACGGGGAGACTGGACCGGTCTATTGAAGCGCTGGAACGTGCTACCGCATTATCCCCTCAACAATTGGATCCGCTGAGAGAGTTGGCGATCAGTCAGTTCCTTTCCGGCAGAGTCGATCAGGCCATTCAAATTTTGGAGAAAGTTACCCCCTCTTCTGGCCAGGAAGCAGGACAAGGGGAGGATGTGTTAACGCTTTATTATCTGGGGCGCGGGTATAAGGAGAAGGGCGATCTCTCCAAGGCCTTGTCCTTTTTCCTGAGAGTTCAACGAGGGGAACCTGATTTTGAAGAAGTCTATCAGCAGCTCGGATCGGTTTATGGACGGACGGGGCAAAAGGGACTTTCCCATTTTCATTTTGGGAAATACTTTAAATTGAGAGGAGATGAACGGAGTGCCCTTTTCCATTTCAGGACGGCCTTGGATTTTCTTGAGCGAGGAAGTCCGGAAAGGGAGGAGGCTCAGCGACAAATCAAGGCGCTCACGACTCCACCAGCCTAAACATCCTGGTGGATGGAGCGATCTGACATCAGGATGGGGAGGCCGTGAATGAAGGTATTGGAGAAGTACTGCAAGAAGGCGCTCGAAATGGGATTTGATGGCGCCAAGATGATCGAACCCCGTTCCATTATTACGGCAGAATGGGTGAGGATGAAGTGTCAGTTTGGGTGTTCCGGGTTCGGACAGGGGCACTGCTGCCCACCTTACACCCCGACTCCTGATGTCACTCGAAGGGTGATCGACAACTATCACAAAGCGATCTTACTCCATCGGAGACTGCAGAAAGGAGAAAGATCACGGAGTTTGACCCAGAAAGTGGTACGCCTCGAGCGAGAGATTTTTCTCGATGGATACTATAAGGTTTGGAGCATGGGGGCTGGACCGTGCCGTCTGTGCCAAACCTGCGATACGACGGTTCCTTGCCAACACGGGTTTGAGGCAAGGCCGTCCATGGAAGCCTGTGGAATAGATGTTTTTGAGACAGCAAGAGACAACGGATTCCGGATTGACGTCGTTCGGTCCCATGACGACGAACGAAACTGCTACGGCGTGATTCTGGTGGAGTGAAGCTCGCCGCCCCCTCTGCCGACAGGCAGACACATGGTGGGGCTTCCGGGTAATGCAAGTATCTATTATAGGGTCGGCTTCCCTCCCCGCCCCTGCCTCCCGGCAGGCGTTAAGACCGGACAGGCAAGGCGGGGCATCCAGCCGACTCGCCCGCGATTCGAAGGGAATACGATGGCAAAGACGACCCGCAAGTTGGAGGAAGAGGTCTCGCGGCTCAACCGAGATTTTTCTATCCTCAGTGCCATCAGTCAAACGATCAATCAGTCTGTGGATCTCCACGAGATCCTCAACAATAGTCTCGATCAAATCAAAGAATTGACCGGCGTGAGCTCGGTAGGTCTCTTTCTGCTTGACGGGGAGGAAAATGTCCTGGTTCTCGCGGCTCAACGTGGGTTGTCCAAACCGCTCATGAAGGGGTTGCGGAGAACCAGCCTAAAGGATGGGATTCCCGGTCAAGTGGTTCTCTCGGGAGACGCCGTGTTCATAGAGGATTATCCGCGCCATCCAAAAGCCTCTCCGCCCTTGGTTGAAGAAGGAGTGAGGTCTCTCATAGGTGTACCCTTGGGTTCGAAGACGAGAGCCCAAGGAGCGCTGACGGTTGCTTGGAACGAGTCCCATCCTTTTAATTCCTCCGAAATGAATTTTTTTACTTCCATTGCCCAGATTGTGAGCGGTGCGTTGGAGCGGGTTTCTCTCTACACCGAGAACGTGAAGCGGCTTGAAGAACAGAAGACCCTTTATTCCATCAGCCAAGAGATTGCCTCTCGCCTCGAGTTAAAGGTCATCCTTCAGAAAATCATGGAAGGCGCCATCAGTCTCCTGACCGCCGAAGCAGGAGAGATCGCCCTTTGGGACAATCGGAAACAACAATACATCAGCGTCATTGTACACGGGTTGCCTTCGTCATTCATCGGCAGGGAAGTGGGTCCTCCCATGGAGGGGATCGCCGGAGACATCTTCACCCAAAAGGGGCCGGTCCTCTATGAGGATTACGAGCGCCATCCCAAGCGATGGCAAAAACTTGATGTCTACCACTTCAAACAGGTTGTGGGCGTCCCCCTCAATGTGAGGCAGATGATTATTGGGACGATGGTCGTGGGTTCGTGGGATCCACAAAAGCGGTTCCAACCCGAGGAGATTGAACTCCTCTCCAGTTTCGCTCACCAGGCGGCTATCGCCATTGGCAATGCTAAGCTCTATGAGGATTCAACGGCAAAGATCAAACAGCTGACCAGTCTCTACGAGATTGGGAAAGCCCTTTCCTCGACGCTGGATGTCGACGAATTAGTGAGAAAATCTTTGGAACTCCTCCGAGGTTTCCTAGGTCATTCCCTGTGCAGTATCCTTTTATTGGATCGAGAGAGGAATGAACTCTACATCAAACAGATTATTGGAAGGGATCTTGAAGGAATCAAGGAGAAACGATTCAAGGTTGGGGCCCATGGGATCGTAGGGTGGGCCGCTCAGACCGGATCCCCTCTCTATGTGCCTGATGTATCGAAAGAACCGCGTTATATCCCAGGGGTGCCTGGTGTTCGTTCTGAAGCCGTCTTCCCTCTCAAAATCCGGGATGAAGTCATCGGCGTCTTGAGTGTTGAGAGCACGGAAATTAACGGCTTCGATGAAGAGGATCTGAAGGTTCTCTCCTCCTTTGCAAGTCAACTCAGCATCTCGATCGAGAATGCCCGGCTCGTCGCTGAGTTGAAGCAAACTCTCAAGGAATTGAAGCAAGCCCAGGATCAGATCATTCAGGCAGAAAAATTGAGAGCTTTAGGAGAGATGGCGAGCGGGGTGGCCCATGATTTTAACAACGCCCTCGCGGTCATTCTCGGTAATATTCAGTTGCTCCTTTACCAGTTGGACCAACTGGGGGTTCAGGAGATTCGCCAACAGTTGCGAATCCTCGAACAGGCGGCCAAGGATGCCGCAGAGACGGTTCGCCGAATTCAAGAATTCACCGGGTTAAGGAGGGATCGGGAATTCGTCTCAGTGCCCATTGGAGAGATGATCAGGGAGGTTGCGACCATTACACAACCTCGATGGAGAGATCAAGCCCAGGAGAGAGGGATACACATTGAGTTGACGATTCAGGGTGACGAGACCCCTCTCGTCTTTGGGAGCCCTTCGGAATTGAGGGAAGTGTTGACGAACGTTGTGTTTAACGCCATTGAGGCGATGCCTGAGGGAGGAGCGATCACGCTCTCCTCCCAGCCCCATGGGAACTGGGTCGAAGTCAGAATCCGCGATACGGGAACAGGAATGCCTGAGGAGGTGAGAAAGAGGATCTTTGACCCGTTCTTCACCACCAAGGGGGTCACCAATTCGGGTCTCGGCCTGAGCGTGTCTTATGGCATCGTGAAGCGCCATGGAGGAGAAATTCTCGTCGAAAGCGATCTGGGCAAAGGGACAACCTTTATTCTTCACCTGCCCATGATTCAGACGGAGGAACAGGTCAAAGAGGAAGTGATTCCGGCAAAAGAAGTACGGCCTGCAAAAATCTTAGTCATCGATGATGAAGACTCTGTCAGAGACGTCCTCTCTCGGATTCTGAAAACCCAGGGCCATGAGGTCGTATCGGTCTCGAGCGGTGAGGAAGGGATTGACCGCTCCGAAACACAAACCTTCGACCTCGTCTTCACAGACCTCGGGATGCCGAAGATGTCAGGATGGGAAGTCGGTCGGATCCTAAAAGGGATGAATGCAAAGGTCCCCATTGCCATCATCACGGGGTGGGGCATGGAACTCGATCGAGAGAAGATGAAAGAGAGCGGGATCGATCTGGTGATTTCGAAACCTTTTCAATTTGATCGAGTCCTTCGGCTGGTCTCGGAGGCCTTAGAGTTGAAGGAGAGGATGTGAGTTCCTCGACCGCAGATCCCCTTGCACGGGCGGGAGGGCACTGTGAAACATCTTTTCGAAGTTTGGGAATCCATCCAAGCGAGGATTCAGCAGGCCCAGAATCTTTTTCTTTTTTTGGACTATGACGGAACTCTCACTCCCATCGTATCCCGGCCAGAACTGGCTCTTTGTCCGTTTGAAGTGAAGAAATATTTGGAAGAATTACATGATCTCCCTGGGGTCCACGTGGCCATCATCAGCGGACGATCCTTGGAAGATCTCCGGGAAAAAGTTGGAGTCTCAGACATTATTTATGTCGGCAACTACGGATTGGAGATCGAGTACCCCGATGGCAGGAATAAGGAAATGTTGTCATCAGGCAGAACAAGGGAACTCAAAAGAATTTCCCAGAATTTAAAGAATTCTTTGAGAGAAATTCCTGGAATTCTTCTTGAAGAAAAAGGACCCATTCTGTCTGTCCACTACCGCAACGTGCCCCAGGAATTTCTCCCGCGGATTCCTCAAATACTGGAAGAGGAGCTTCAGCTATGGAGGGATCGCTGGAAGGTTGCCTCTGGCAAAATGGTTTGGGAAATCCACCCCAACGTTGATTTTCGTAAAGGGAAAGCTGTTAGGGAAATTCTGAAAACCTTTGCCTGTCCAGGGCTTTTACCAATCTATCTGGGAGATGACCAAACCGATGAGAATGCCTTTCGGGTGCTCAAAGGCCACGGCATCTCAGTCTTTATCGGACCGGCCGAGTTCCCCTCGGAGGCCGACTTTTTTCTCCGAAACCCTGCAGAGGTTCGTGGGCTTCTTTTCAAATGCCTGGAGGTGAGAAAAAGTGGCGGGCAGGGTCCCAGCTCCTCCTGACATAAACTGGTAACCCCGCAGACCTTGCCACACACCAGAGAAAGACAACGACTGTTGTGAAGTTCCCCAAGAACCCCGCTAAGGCGGGACGGGGAACGCTCCGGTCAAAGATAGATGATATCTTGAGGGTGCTCCAGGGCGAGGAATAGCAAGAGATAATCCCGCATATGCCGAGTGATGAGAAAGTTGTACCTCACGTGTTCTCTACCGTTTTGCCCCAGCCACCTGGCGTATTCTGGATTGGTGAGTAGCTGTCTTATTGCGTAGGCCGTTCCCTCTATGCCATAAGACAATAGGCCAGTGAACTTGTTTTTTACCTGGAGCGTTATTCCCCCCACGGCTGAGGCCACCACCGGCTTTGCTTTCCACAGAGCTTCGGTTACTGTAAGTCCAAAACCCTCCCGGTGCGACTTCTGGACGATAACCGTGGATGCCCTCTGTAAGGCGTTGATCTCAACGTCACTCTCCGGTGGGATAAGGAGGATGTGTATGTCGGGGTTGTCCCTGGCTTTTTCCTGTACTTCAGCCAGCACTTTGTCTGACTCAGGGTCGTCGCTGGCGGTACCCCCGGCGAAGACAAGCCTGCAGTCTATGCTCCTCCTGACCATCTCGAAGGCTTGAATGACCCCCACCGGGTCTTTCAGATAGTCAAAGCGGGAAATCTGAATGATAATGGGCTTATCTTTTGGGATGCTGTATTTTTCAAGCACAGCATCAATCGTTTCCTGCGGCAACTCTTTGTTCTTGTCACTGAGCGGGTCTATGGATGGGGAGATCAGAAACTGGCGGATGGGGAGCGGGTGCGAGAAAGAGGGGGCGGAAAAGACCGCTGCGTCATACTGAGAAATAAAAGGCTCAAGGAAGCTCCAGACGTTCTCACTGGGTTGGGAGACATCAATATGACAGCGCCATACCCACTTCTTGCCGATTTCCTTCTTTCGGCTCACCAAAACCACTGGCTGGGGGTCATGGATAAAGAGTATATCCCCATAGAGCTCCATCTCCCTGATATTCTGTTGGGAGACTTCGAGGAAAAGAGCGAAGTCGGCGTCAGAAATATTCTCTCGTCGGCCGTGCAACGTATTGTGAAATTTTTTGGTCACTTGGAAAAAATCGGGGTTTCCTTTAATGGTATTCCAGCGGGCATCCACGCCCAGTTGCTCCATAAGAGGCAACATGCGGCCTAAAATTTCGGCTACACCACCTCCGGAAAACGTTGAATTGATATTCTGAATCACCTTTCCGGAGAGCCGGGCTGCAAGCAGCCTGAGCTCTTCAAGGGTGCTTCGTCCTACGATTGGCTCGTAGTCATTAATGCTTATTGGATGCGTTTTCCGATGAGTTGTATGAAAGTTGATCTTAGTCCCTCCAAGGTATAGGTATAGGGGTCAAGCCGGGCTATCTCTTCCCCAAGTTCAGTCTCCTTCAAACTGTCCTGCAACCAGATAGTAAAATCATTCAGCCCTCTACCCAGTCTCAATCTCGATTCAAAGACATGAAAGTAAAGAGAGCCCAGGCTGATCTTGCGTAAAGCTTCAACAAATTCTCGCAGATCATTCGCAACATAGGGAGTAGGAATGACCAGGGTCACCGACTTCATAAAGCAAAATTCCCTCCCTGGCATCGCTTCTCTGGAGTTAGAGCCACCGGCAAGGTGTTCCTCAATGATACCAACGATTCTTTCTCTAAGAATGCCGAGACTGGGGAATTCAAAGGTATTAACGCTGGCCAGCCTTTCACCCAGAACCTCCTCACCCAATATGTCGCTTACCCAGACAGCGAAATCGTTGGAGGGTTCGGGGATCAGGTAATGGTGTTCTTCAAGAAAACGGTGCGTGTGATAATAAATCACAGAGTCAGGCACCTTCTTGAGTGTGTCAACAAGTTCTCTGAGACTTTTTGCCCTGAGCCCCGTCAATTCCTTTATATAAGTTCGACTGTGGAAACGGAAAGGCTCTGCGGCCTTTTTTAAGGGATGTCCGTAGTTGACGACCGTAAACTGAAGAAGCCTGTTGTTGGGGACAATAATAATACTTTCGTCTAAAGCCCTGATCCGCGTGTTGGAGAGGGTGATCTCGGTCACATAGCCCTGTTCTCCTGTTTCCAGCTTAATGTAGTCACCCACTTTGATCTGTTGGGTAGTGCCGAGTTGCAGTCCGGCAAAAAGGTTGGGGGCAGCATTTCTGAAGGCCAGTGCTGCCGCAAGGACCGCCACCGCGATAAGGACAAGCAGAGGACTGGTGGGCAAGCCCCAAATATCAAGTATGATCAGAGCACAGACGACAACGATGGCGGCACTGGTAACGTTCTTTGCAAGGGTGATGGTTGGCCACCGGACTTTCAGCTTGGGCAAATATGTTTCCAGTAGCTGCCCACATAGAGTGATAACCAACCATCCAAGAGAGAGGACAAAGAGAATGCCCAATGCTTTGGTGATGATGCCTTTGACATCCGGGGTTGCAACCGACACCTGAATGGCGATGAAGACGCCCAAAATTAGAAACCAGAACAGGAAGTGACGATGTAAAGCTGTCGTCACCAACTGGCTCCCTTGCCATCTGACTCTTGATGCCCATCTCTCAAAGGCGCTACAAACCACCCTCCTCACCCATAGACCCACAATGTAGCTGCCAAGAAAAGCCAGCACAGGAACAGTGATCAACAACCAATTTTCAGTTAGCCACTCAAGCATTTCTCTAAGT
>Ga0315295_10004283_pt1 | contig 12158 bp, 9 predicted proteins | sample YL17G14_0_MG_FD_204453 | JGI IMG/M metagenome (GOLD analysis project Ga0315295, IMG submission 204453) | Sediment microbial communities from Yellowstone Lake, YNP, Wyoming, USA - YL17G14_0 | ecosystem: Environmental > Aquatic > Freshwater > Lake > Sediment | place: USA: Wyoming | collected... | reverse complement strand
CAACATTTTCCAGTATGGCACGCAACAGAGATGCTTCAACACTCACTGCGCCTTTGCCTGTGAGCTTGTCCTAAACGGCTATCTTGGCAAGATCAAGGAAATCCACGTTGAAGCACCGGCCGGGACTGCCGGAGGATCGACCGTGCCCGCGCCGCTCCCGGAAGGGTTTAATTATGACCTTTGGCTGGGCCCTGCTCCGGAAAGCCCTTACACCGTCGATCGCTGCACCAACCTGGGGACTTATCATGTCTATGACAACGCCCTGGGATTCATCGCCGGTTGGGGCGCCCACCCTCTGGATATCATGCACTGGGGATATCCTCAAATTCCCGTCGAATACCAAGGGACGGGGACGATCCCGCTGGAGGGGCTTTTCAATACCGTGACCAACTGGACCATCCGGGGACGGTTCGCGGACGGAGCGCTTTTCACATTTAAAGACGGCCCGGACAAAACGACTTTCGTCGGGGAGGAGGGATGGATTGCGGCCTCACGAGAAACCATCGAGGCCAACCCTAAAAATTTGCTGACAGCGGTCCTCAAGCCGGGCGAAATCCATTTGCTCCAGAACGCCAACCACTATCAAAACTTCATCGATTGCGTCAAATCGCGTCGGCCACCGGCCAGCCCGATCGGAAGCGCCGTCCAGTCGGACTTTGTCAGCCACTTGAGCGATATCGCCATCCGAACCGGGCGAACAATCCACTGGGATCCTATCAGGGAAGAGATCATCGGAGATGAAATGGCCTCCCGCATGCTCAGCCGGCCGATGAGAAGCCCCTGGCGGCTATGACCGTGTTCCCAATCCTCAACACTTGAAATTCTTCGACCTTTCAGACTGCCAGCCCGTAACGTCTAAAAAACCCATTTTCAATTGCGGGCTTCTAGGGGTTCGCTTTCGTGGCCTTTTTCGTCGACAGACGCAATCCGATAGGAATATAAATCGTTTTTCTTGAGAGTCCTATCGTCATATGTGAAGACATTTTCTCTGACCGCAGCCATCAATTTGTATGCAGAATCCGGCGCCCCGAGTGGTTTTCGATAAATCTTGTATCTGGCATTGATCTTGTTTTCGGGATTGGGCTGCCAGGTGAGTCGATTCACATATTCTTTATAGAAAATGAAGTTGTTGGGCAGCCTTTGGACGGCGAAATTTAGAGGAGGAAAGAGAAGGCAAAAGCTCGCCACAAAAAGATCCTGCCAGCTGGCTTAGGAGCGAGTTTTAGCATAGAAAAGCGCCCGGGCATCCACCTGACCCTTGTTGGGAATAAAATAGAGGGGGATTTTGCCATAATTTGGATGAATCTTTGGCGACTTGAAATTGCCAGTATTTTTTATGGCTTCGGCGCGGTTGTGGGCTGATTCTTGCCTCTCATGAGATTGGATCGCCCCGAACGGTCGGGAATCAAATTGATTTGATAAGGAAATAACTAATCCAATGGCCCCCAAACTCAACACTTGAAACCATTTCTTCATCCGATCCTCCCTTATCGAACGGATAGAAATTGCTTTTTTACTTCGATGACCATGCAGGCGTCTTTGTAAGATTTTCCCCTCCAATCCACATAAAAAACGATAAATCACCGGGAAAGGCTTGTCAAGGCCAGGCTGAGAGGCAAGGCGGATGCTCATGAAGACGTTTCGGCTTCGGCGAGGGCAGAAATCGGCCAAATATACTCGTCGCACCTGTTTGACTATCCTTTTCATTGGTGCTATCCTTTCGCCAGGCAGCCGAGAAGGGAGCGATGGCCATGAAATGTCCCAATTGTCATTTCGAAAATCCCACGGATACTCGTTTTTGCGGTAACTGCGCAGCCCCGCTTCATCTCTCAGAAGAAATCCCCGCATATGCAGACTCTGAAACGGAATATATTACGGATGGGCTGACCGAAAGCTTGATCGGCACGCTTTCCAAGCTTCCCAGGCTCAGGGTGATTTCAAGATTCTCAGTTTTTCAGTATATCCTAAAAAAAGGAGGAGAAATATGAAAACGCATCAACTCATTTGGATTCCAAGGGTGCTGGCTATCGTTTTTATCGTATTTCTGTTGCTCTTTGGACTGGATGTCTTCTCCGAGAACGCTCCATTCATAAAAAAAATGAGCGGCTTTTTCATGCATTCAATCCCGTCATTTATTCTCCTGCTCATATTATTCATCTCTTGGAAAAAACCTCTCAGTGGCGGATTCCTATTCATCCTTTTCAGTATCGCATTCACATTGTTTTTCAGGACATATAGGTCTCTTCCAACCTTTTTATTTTTGACTTTGCCGGTGGTTCTGGTTGGGATCCTCTTCATCACTCTTGATCTGAAAGCGAAAAAAAGCGCCAAGGCAGCTTAGGCGCCTGAAGTCGAGTATACCAGGAAGAGACTGGCCGGGCTAAGATAGCCCCTCTCTGATAGGCGATGGCAAACAGAGGCGTATGCCGCCCAAACAAAAGCAAAGGCCGATCTGATTTGACTCTTTTGCCTTAAATTATTATTCTATGCGCCTCCCGGCAAGGGGAATGAAGTGCCATGAAGTGCTCTAAGTGCAATTTTGACAATCCCTCAGATAGCGGATTCTGCAGCAAGTGCGGGACTCAGATCCAACCCTCTTCGGCAGATCTCTCTGTCTACCAAACGGAGACCCTAATAACTCCAATCAAAGAACTCACAACCGGCTCCACCTTTGCCGGCCGCTATCAGGTCATCGAAGAGTTGGGAAAAGGAGGAATGGGCAGAGTCTACAAGGTCTTTGATATAGAGATCAAAGAAAAGGTAGCCTTGAAGCTCTTGAAGCCCGAAATTGCTGCCGATCAAGAGACGATCGAACGATTCAGGAATGAACTGAAGCTTGCCCGCAAGATCAGCCATCATAATATCTGCCGCATGCACGACATCAGCAAGGAGGAAGGAGCCTATTACATCACGATGGAATATATCTCGGGAGAAGATCTCAAGAGCATGATCCGGATGAGCGGGACGATGAGCGTGGGCGCGGTCCTGAGCATCGGCAAGCAGGTCTGTGATGGCCTGGTCGAGGCACACAGCCTAGGGGTAGTGCACCGGGATTTGAAGCCCCAGAACATCATGATCGATAAAGGCGGGAACGCAAAGATTATGGATTTTGGGATAGCTAGATCCCTAAGAGAGAAAGGGATAACGGGCCCAAGCGTGCTGATAGGGACACCGGATTACATGTCTCCTGAGCAGGCGGAGGCGAAGGAGATCGACCAGCGCTCGGATATTTATTCGCTCGGCATCATCCTTTATGAAATGACCACGGGCCGCGTGCCGTTTGAAGGGGATACGGCATTAAGCATAGCTATGAAGCATAAGGCCGAGATGCCGAAAGACCCGAAGCAGTTAAATCCCAATATCCCTGATGACCTGAGCGGCGTTATCCTGAAATGCCTGGAAAAGGACAAAGTGAAACGATATCAGAGCGCCTTGGATTTGAGAAGTGATCTCGAGCGCATTGAGAAAGGCCTGCCCACGACAGAGCGCATCGCTCCCGAGCGGAAGACATTCACTTCGCGCCAGATCACCGTCCAATTCAACCTCAGAAAGCTTTTTGTTCCCGCCCTGGCCGTGCTCATTGTCGTCGCTGCCGCCGTCGTGTTCTTGAAAATCCTGCCCAAGAAAAAAACGGCGCCGCCTCCCTCCGGCAAACCCTCTCTCGCCATCCTTTATTTCGAAAACATCTCCGCCGACCCGAGCCTCGATGACTGGAAGACCGGTTTGACCGAGCTCTTGATCACGGACCTTTCTCAGTCGAAGTACATCAACGTCCTGGGCAGCGACAGAATTTATGGCCTGCTCAAGAAATTGGGGCTGGAAGCCGCAAAAAAGTACTCCTCCGACGACCTCCAAAAGGTTGCCGAAGAAGGCCGGGTGACCTACACCGGGAGCGGCAGCATCATGAAGGCTGGAGAGAATATCATCATCACCTTCGCCCTCCGGAAGCCCCAGACAGGCGAAAGCATCCCGCCTCATAAGCTGGAATGCAGGGGCGAAGCGGAAATCGCCTCTAAGGTGGATGAGCTGACGCGCTTGATTAAAGCCGACCTCAACCTAACAAACACCCAGATCTCAAATGACCTAGATAAAGGGCTAGGGAAGATCACGACCGGCTCACCTGAAGCATATCGATTTTATGTCGAGGGGCGGAAGCTCAATGCCCAAGGAGAATTCGCCCAGAGCATTGAATTCATGAAAAAAGCCATAGCCCTCGACCCCGAATTTGCCATGGCCTGGAGGTCCATGGCTGCATCCTATGCCAACATGGGCAATATAGCAGAGCAAGAGAAGTATATGAAAAAGGCGCTGGAATTTAGTGACCGAGTTTCGGAAAGGGAGCGTCTTCTGATTCAAGGCCAGGCGGAAAAAAATGCTGATAAAAAGACTGAGATTTTAAATAAACTAATTCTGCTCTATCCGGACGATCCGTGGGGGCGCCTAAATCTTGGCAATAGTTATATGGAGTTGGAAGAATGGGATAAGGCGATGGAGCACCTTGAGTGGTTCTATAAGGCCAATAAAGAAAATCCGATCTGCCTTTCCAACCTCGCCGAACTTTACCAGGCAAAAGGGATGTACGACAAAGCCAAGGAGATCCTCGAGGGATATCTCAAGACTCTTCCGGATAATTCATTCCTCCGTTGGGACTTGGCCTTAACTCATTTCTGCGTCGGCGAGTTAGACCGGGCTTTGGCTGAAGCCGACAGGGCCTACTCTCTTTCTCCGACAGACCCGAGGAATATTTCTTTAAGGGGTGATATCTTCCAATGTATGGGAGACCTGAAAAAAGCGGAAGCAGAATATCGCAAGCTACTGAAGCCGGAAGATCCCGATTCGTCGATATTGGGTTGGGGGAGGCTGTGGTACCTGGATTTGCTGCGGGGAAAATTCCAGCAGGGCAAGAATGAACTTGCCCAGTCTCTCGAACTCACCCAGAGGCTTGAGCCTAAATATAATGAGATCTCGACACGCAACCGATTGAGTTATAACAATTTTATCATCGGACATCTGAAGGAAGCTCTTGAGGAGGCCGATAGGGCGATGAATGTCGCCGAAGGGCTGGAGCCTTCTCAGCACTGGAAATTATGGCCGCTTCTGACCAGGGGCATGTGTTATGTCCAGCTGAATTCTCCGGAAAAAGCCTCGAGAATCGCGGAGGAAATCAAAGCTTTGAATCTTCGCAGAGCCGAGATGAGATGGTATCTTTGGCTTGTCGGGCTCATTGATCTCGAAAAAAAGAATAATGCCAAAGCTATTGAATATCTGAAAGAAGCGCTGTCTCTCGAGCCCCATCAGTCGATCCCCGATATAGACAATCAAGCTTGTTTTTTGGAAGCCTTGGCTCGGGCTTATTTCCAGTCCGGCGATTTGGAGAATGCCCGAAAAAAGTATGAAGAGATCACCCGGCTCACGACAGGCCGCGTCAGGTATGGAGATCTTTACGCTCGGAGTTTTTATAGGCTGGGGAAGATCGCCGAGCGGCAAGGAGATGGGGCGCGCGCCCGCGAGAATTACCAGAAATTCCTCGACCTCTGGAAAGACGCCGACCCCGGCCTTCCCGAGGTTGAGGATGCCAGGAAGAGGATTGCGGGATTCAAGCAATAATATATTCTGGAATTGGCCAATCCGCAGATCCTCGGATTTTCCTTCCCAAAACAAAGCATCTCTTTGACTCACTCCGCTATCGGTGCTATTCTTTAGCCAGGCAGCTGTAAAGGGAAATATTCATCGGGGTAGGTTCTTAACAAACTTTTAACATTTTCTTAACAACTTCCTGACAACTTCCCCTCAGGGCAGCTTAACTTGTCTAACGAGGATCAATGACCATGAACGATAGCAGCGATGCCCGTGGAAGAAAGGTCTTATTAATCTTTCCCCCCATGCAGGAATACATCTATGGTCCTCAATGGAGGTCGACCGAGAGCCCTACCGCGCCCCTGGGGCTTATGTACTTGGCCACCCCTTTAATAAAGGCCGACTATCGGGTGGACTTCATTGATTTCACGGTTGATCAATTAAATCAGGAGGATTATTTCGAAGCATTAAAAAATGCCGATTTTATCCTCATTTCCTGTTATTCACAGGCTTTAGGGAATATCCTCAAGATCATCCGTGATGTTCGATTGATTCATAAAGATGCCTCCGTCCTCTGCGGAGGCCCTCACTGCAATGAGACTGAGATGCATGTCGAAGGATCTGACATGACAGTCTATGGAGAAGCGGATCAAGTGATCATTAAGATCCTGGACCGGATTTCTTCAAAAGGCTCGTTCGATGACATTCCCGGCATAAGCTATTGCAGAGATGGCCAGATCGTGAGAAATCCGGGCTTTCACGTCATTGCAGACCTCGATGCGCTTGAGTTTCCTTCGTTTCGCCTGGCCAGAAAGAAAAAATATGGTTATCTCTACGGAGTGAAATTGGATCACATCGCCGGGATCATGACGTCCCGGGGTTGTCCCTTTCAATGTACGTTCTGCACTTTCCGGCGCACGAAATTTCGGGAGAGGGCTGTGGACGAGGTCATCCTGGAAATCCAGCGCCGGATCGAGGAGGGGGCGAAATATATCGTTTTTTTTGATGATAATTTTTTATTGCGCAGAAACCGAACGGTCGAGATCATGGATGAAATTATCGAGCATAAATTTCCCGTGAAGTTTGCCGTTCAGGGAAGAGTCGACCTTGCCGACGACGATTTGTACAGAAAATTCAAGAAAGCCGGCGTCAGAATCATGATATTCGGGGTGGAAAGCGCGAATCAAGACGTCCTGGATTTCTATAAGAAGGATACGACCGTGCAGAAAATTCGAAGGGCCATTGCCTTGGCCGATCAATGGGGCCTCATCACCTTTGGAACATTGATTGTCGGGGCTCCCATGGAGAATTACAGCCATTTTGAAGCCGATAAAAAATTCTTTAGAGAAGTCCCCTTGGATGTCGTGAGTATTCATATTTTGAATTATTGTTGCAGTTCTGTGTTGTGGGAGGATGCGTGCGAGAAAGGTCTCATCGATAAAAAAGAGATTCACGTCGCCGCCGATAAAAGGCTGTCCAATTTTTCTACCGAGGAATTGGCCGGAGTTCAGAACGAGCTGATCAGGTCATTTTATAACGATCCAAAGCGTATCCTGAGACTCCTCTATAAATTTACGACAATCCTTGGAGCAAGCTTCATTTTTAAATTGATGAAAATGTTTCTCCGGGGAACGATTTACCGATCTTCGAACACGTTCCATGGCGCCGTCACAAAAAATGTCCGGCTCTAGATAAGCCGCGTCGAAGATGAAAAGAATTGCTTATTTCGAGAAATTTGTCTATCTTAGAATTACTTCGTTGCCTTGGATGCGCGATTTTTGTGAAGCCCTATTGGCATACGAAACAAATTTTCGCTTTTGAGGAGGGAAGGGAATGAACACGATCGAAAAAGCATTGATGCATGCTCTATCCAAGAGAGGGTCGATTTGATGGTCAAAGGCCTGAGAGACATGAAGGCGGTCTTCGATTACAAAGGCAAGACCGTGGCTGTGATTCCGAACCAACCTTCTCAGGCCGATTTGGAAGAGCTCTCTATGGGATCGTGACATGCCGGACAAACGGGCGAAATCCGAGTATGCCATAGCCGGGGTGGATTACACCAAAATCGAGCCGTTTAAAATGGCTATGGTGAGCGCCGGGAAGAGGACGCTCAAATTTCCGAACAAACGGGGGGTGTATATCGAGCCAGAAAGCCTGGGCGCCCATGGAGTCGTTTTCCGGTATCGCGGCGCCAGGCCCCATTTCTGGTGCATGACCCAGGAAGGCCTGGGAAATAAAAACTGGATTGCAGAATGGATGTATCAGCACGCCGGGACCGGGAGGACTTATTACGAGGGCATCGGCATCGATACGGCCCTGATGGCGGCCAATGACGTGATCTGCCAGGGTGCCCTCCCGGTGATCTACACGGATGAAGTGGCGGCGGGCGACAGCGAGTGGTTCATGGACGAGAGGCGAAGCCACGACCTGGCTGAAAGCTTCTATCAGGCCTGCGAGATGTGCGGGATGGCCCTGCCGGCCGGCGAATCTCCCGCCCTCCGCTATTTGGTCAAAGCCGAGCCGCCGGTGCGAAGCGCTCCCTCTTTGTCCGGCTGTGTGACCGGCATTATCGCTCCTCGAACCAGGATGGTCATGGGAGAAAAGCTGTCCGTCGGAGACCGCATCATCGGGGCGACATCATCAGGGCTTCACGCCAACGGGATTTCCCTGGTGATCAAGCGGGCCTCAGCCCTAAAAGACAAGTTCCTCCATCAACTGCCGAACGGGAAAACCCTGGGCGAAGAGGCGCTCATCCCCACCCGCTCGTATGTCCGGCTCGTCGAGGCCCTGCAGGAAAAAAATATCGAAATCCACTCTCTGCTGGGCGGCACGGGAGGGGGGATCTCCAAGATTGCCTATGCCAAGGCGGCTTTCACGTATCGGGTCAAAAAATGGGTGGATGAAATACCGCCGCTTTTCCGATTTATGCTCGAGGTCGGCGTCAGCTTGGAAGACTGCCTGACGACCTTCAACTGGGGAATCGGGTTCTACATTTTTGTGCCGGAAAAAGAGGTCGACCGAACCATCAAAACAGGCAAGAAAGCGGGATATGACCTCCTTGAGCTCGGCCAAGTCGAAGCAGGGGAGCGCTGCGTCGTTTTTGAGCCGGAGAAAATCACCCTCCCCGCCATCGAGTAATTTTTTTTGCCGTGAATTACAAAAAATCCTCGGTGAGCTAAAAGAAAGGGCAAGAAAAGAATTTGTTTTGCCTGCATATCTGGCAGCGACCTACGGAGCTTAAAAGAAAACGCTAAAAAAATATTGAATCTGGCTTCCCCGAGATAGAGAATACCAGGAAGAGGCTGGCGGGGCTGAAATAGCTTAAACACAATCTTTTTTTAGCTCACCTTGACATCCCTGCACATCACGTTTTATCATCCACGACAAAGGGAGGATGCAAAATTGGCACCTGAACATCTATTCAATCAACCCATTGGGAAACGAGCTTCTCATCGACCCGAACGCTGGGCATGCCGCTCCGGCGTCCTTATCTGGCGGGCCCTGCTTATCACGAGCTTGTGCCTTGCCTGCTTCGCAGCCGGTTCATTATCTGGGGAAGAAGGCGGAACCGGAACGCTGCTTCCTGACGGCCGCGAATTTATTTCTTGGGAGAGGCCGATTCAGTTCACCAGGACATATTATGTGGACAACCGGAATCCTCGCGCCGCCGATGCGAACCCCGGCACTAAGGAACAGCCCTTTCTCACCATTAATAAAGCGGCGCAGGTGTTGCAGCCGGGCGAGCGCGTGGTCATCATGACGGGCGTCTATCGCGAGCGCGTCGATCCGGCGCGCGGCGGCACCGGCCCTGACAAGATGATCAGCTACGAAGCGGCGCCCGGCGCGAACGTCGTCGTCAAGGGCTCGCGGCTGGCCAAAACGGGTTGGGAGCCTTCTACCGGTTTCAAGATTGATTTTCCTGCGGCGGTTCGCGCCAAGGTGAGAATCTATCGCCGCCGCCTGGACGACCTCGATTTCCAGAGCTACAATCCCTTCGGCATGGCCAGCATCATGCAGAACCGGGTCTATTTGATGCCCAAGCCGGAAGAGCTATTTCGGCATATCAAGCGGCGCGGCATGGTGTTCGTGGACGGGCGACGCCTCGAGCAGGTCGAACTTTATCAGCATCTTGGCCGGAAAGACGGCGCCTTCTGGTGTGAGCACGACGGGCTCACGATTCACGTCCGCCTTCCCGGTGACTCTGATCCCGTTCAGCACGAGGTAGAACTGGCGATCCAGGAACAGGTGTTTGCTCCCCGGACGCGCGGGCTCAGTTACCTCCGTGTCAAGGGGATCTCCTTCGAACACGCAGCTAACGCTTTCCCGGTTCCGCAGCGCGGGATGGTTTCCTTAAGCCGGGGCCACCACTGGATCATCGAGGATTGTGTCCTGCGGTACGCCAACGGCGTGGCGCTCGACATCGGCGCGCAGGATTGGGACATGGAGCCGCCCGCCGTCATCGGCCACGCCATAGTGCGCCGCAATCATATTGACGAGGTGGGCGTGTGCGGAATTGCCGGCATGGCGGTGCGGGATACCCTGATCGAATTTAACCTGATCGAGCACGTAGGCTACCAGGACGTAGAACTGGCCTGGGAGACCGGCGGGATCAAACTGCATCAGACGAAGAACTGCCTGCTCCGCGGCAACGTCATCCGGCACACGATTCACGCGGAGGCCATCTGGCTCGACTACGAAAATACGAATTCGCGCGTCACCGGGAACGTGATGGGGGACACCCTGGAGACGCTGCGGGGCGGCATTTATCTTGAAGCCTCGCACGATTCCAACATGATCGACAACAACATCATCTGGAAGGCGACCGAAGGCGCGGGGGGCGGGTCCTACAACATGCCGCCCCACGGCGGCTGGGGCATCACCGTGGATGGAAGCGACGAGACGGTCATTGCCCATAACTTAATAGGATACACCCAAGACGCGGCCATCAAGTTTCGTAACATCGATAGCCGGATCGTGAGCGGACGGGGCGGCACCGCGCGCAGGAACAAGGTCTTGAACAACATCTTCTTCCGTTGCGGCAAGGCCATCGATTTCTCCAATTCCGATAACTCTGCCGACTACAACCTCTATACGAGAGATTGGGGCGGCGTCCGCGACGAGACCAAGTCGGAGGGACGCGGGCTGAACTGGATTCCAGACGCGGGCGCGACCCTGCGGCTTGATCTTGAAGCATGGCAGAAATTCTTTGGGTTTGACAAGAATGGCGCTTACGCGGACATGAGGATTGACGTCGATCTTGACGCGCTGACCATGACCTGGTCGGCCTCGGGCGCCGTCCCGCAAGCCCCGACCGAGAAGCATTTCCAACGGGATCTGCTCAACCAAGCCGCGGGCAATGTCCGCAAGCCCGGTCCACTGCTGCGTTTGCCGGATTCGCCGACCCAAGTGAATATTGATCCGCGACGATAACTGTGACTCCTCATTCTTATCAACAATTTACAAATTGTCTCTGGGCATATGGAGATATACCAAAGTATACGAGAGTATGCCTAGGATGGTCGCAATTTGGTCACAGCCTAATCAGACATAAAAACATAAACAGTGCATCCGTTTGACTCACTCCTCTATTGGTGATATTCTTTTGCCTAGCAATCGTTAAAGGGAACAAGGGTCATGAAATGCCCTCAATGTCAGACCGAAATTCTTGATGATTCCCGTTTCTGCAGCAAGTGCGGGACTCCGATTCATGCTTCTGAGAAGGCCTCTATTCACTTCACCGAAACCCTGGAGACGCCCGCGCGCGAATTTCGCTTCGGCAAAATGCTGGCCGGCAAATACAAGATTGATGATGAGCTCGGCCGAGGCGGCATGGGGATTGTCTATCGAGCCGAGGACACAGGCTTAGGCCGCCAAGTCGCCATCAAGGTTTTGCCTGATGTCTTCACCAGCGACCCGGAAAGGTTGGCCCGTTTTGAGCGTGAGGCTAAAGTCTTGGCATTACTGGATCATCCCAATATCGCTGTCATACACGGGCTCGAAGAAGCCGAAGAGAAGCGGTTTCTTGTCATGGAATTGGTCGAAGGCGAGACGCTGTCCGATCGGCTCAGAAAAAGACCGCTGCCCCTGGAGGATGCACTTAAAGTCTGCCTCCAGATTGCCGAAGGGATGGAAGCTGCCCACGAAAAAGGGGTCATCCACAGGGATCTGAAGCCTTCTAATATCAAGCTCACACCAGAGGGAAAAGTTAAGATACTCGATTTTGGCCTGGCTAAGGCTTTACGTGAAGAAACCGTGGCTGCTGACATTTCTAAATCTCCCACGATAACGAACCAAATGACCGGAGCCGGAGTGATTCTCGGCACGGCGGCCTATATGAGTCCTGAGCAGGCTAAAGGGAAAGCCGTAGACAAGCGGGCGGATATCTGGGCTTTCGGTTGCATCCTTTACGAATGCCTAACCGGCAACCGGCCGTTTCAAGGCGAAACTATCACGGAAACATTGGCGGCGATTCTCAAGGGTGAGCCTGATTGGCAAACGTTGCCGGCCGTTGCGCCGTGGAAGGTGAAGGATCTGTTGCGGCGTTGCCTCGAAAAAGATCCCAAAGAGCGCCTTCACGACAT
>Ga0315295_10004282_pt1 | contig 12159 bp, 8 predicted proteins | sample YL17G14_0_MG_FD_204453 | JGI IMG/M metagenome (GOLD analysis project Ga0315295, IMG submission 204453) | Sediment microbial communities from Yellowstone Lake, YNP, Wyoming, USA - YL17G14_0 | ecosystem: Environmental > Aquatic > Freshwater > Lake > Sediment | place: USA: Wyoming | collected... | reverse complement strand
ACACGGCGAACGTCTTCTGCTTGCTCCCCCGACGCTCCTTCGCCACCTGCTACCCCTGGGCCAATAATAGCACATTTCCGCGAGCCTCGAAGGGGCGGCGGAAAAAAATGCGAAAAAATTCCGCTTCGTTACACGCCCAGCCGACTGCGGCGCAGCATCTCCCCCAGGCTCTGGTCGGTGTCGGGGCGGTGACCGGGAAGCGGCAGCAGCCGTTCGTGGACCGCGTCCAGGATCCAGCTCTTCTGCGGGAAGAAAGCGTCCTCCAGGTCGGCCCCGGGGGTGATCCAGTTCCGGCTGCCCACCACCACGGGGGGTCCGTCCAGGTCGTCGAACGCCGCCTGGGCGATCGTGGCCGCCATGGTCTGCAGAAAGGAGGCGCGCTCGCAGGCGTCGGAGGTGAGCAGCACCTTGCCCGTCTTGCGCACCGACTCCAGGATCTTCTCGTAGTTCAGGGGGTTGATGAAGCGCGCGTCGATGAGCTCCGCGGAGACCCCGTATCGCGCCTGTAGCTCCTCCGCGGCCTCCAGCGCCCGGTACAGGGTGGCGCCGATGCTGACGATCGTCAGGTCTCGGCCCTCGCGCCGCAGGGCGGGCTCCCCCTCGGGCACCTCGTAGTAGCCGGCCGGCACCCCCTCCTTTACGAACAGCTCGCCGAGGTCATAGAGGCGCTGGCTCTCGAAGAACACCACGGGGTCCGTGCCGGCCAGGGCGAGGTTGAGCATGCCCTTGGCGTCGTACGGGGTGGCCGGGAAGTACACCTTCAGGCCGGGGATGTGGGCCACGATGGAGGTCCAGTCCTGGGAGTGCTGCGCCCCGTACTTGGAGCCCACCGAGACGCGCAGGACCAGGGGCATGGCGAGCACCCCGGCGGACATGGCCTGCCACTTGGACACCTGGTTGAACACCTCGTCCCCGGCGCGCCCCAGGAAGTCGCAGTACATCAGCTCGGGCACCACCCGTCCGCCGCACAGGGCGTAGCCGGCGGCGGTGCCGACTATGGCCCCCTCCGAGATCGAGGTGTTGAACAGGCGGTGGTACGGCAAGGCTTCGGTCAGCCCGCGGTACACGGCGAACGCTCCGCCCCAGTCGCGGTTCTCCTCCCCGTAGGCCACCATCGTAGGGTCGACGTAGAAACGGTGCAGCATGGCCTCGAATAAAGCGTCCCGCAGGGCGAACACCTTGGCCTTGGGCAGGGGCTTGCCGGCCTCGTCCAGGCCGAAGCGGGACTTGCGCTCGTTGGCCTTCAGGCGGGGGTTCGCGGCCAGGGGCAGCAGCACCTCCGGCGGGCGTTCGTCGAAGCGTTCCACCTTGCGGTTGGAGAACATGAGCTCGCCGATGGAGTCGCGCCGGGTGTCGATGAAGGGCGACACTTCCGGGGAGATGGCCAGCTCCAGTACGCGCACCACCCGGCGTACGGCCTCCTCCTTGAGGCGGGCCAGCTCCTCCACCTTGGACAGGCCGTTGTCCGTGAGGTACTGGGCATAGCCCTTGATGCAGTCCTCCTGCTCCCAGAGGGTCAGCTCCTCCTTGGTGCGGTAGGAGCCGGAATCCGACGGGGAGTGGCCGGTAAGCCGGTAGGTGATCACGTCCAGCAGCACCGGGCCGCGGCCCGCCAGCAGGATCTTCTTCTTGCGCTCGACGGCGTCGGCCACGGCCAGCGGGTTGTAGCCGTCCACCCGCTCCGCATGCATGGCCTCGGGGTTGACCCCCGCGCCCAGGCGCGCGAGCTGGCGGAAGCCCATGGTCTCCCCTTCCGGCTGCCCGCCCATGCCGTAGAAGTTGTTGAAAAAGTTGAACAGGATCGGCGGGGCCCCCCCGAGCTCCTTGTCCCAGAGGGTGCGGTACTGGTCCATGGCCGCCACCACGATCCCCTCCCACACCGGGCCGCAGGCCGAGGAGGCGTCGCCGATGTTGGCCACCACGATCCCGGGCCTGCGGTTGATGCGCTTGAACAGCGCCGCGCCCACCGCGATGTCCCCGGAGCCGCCCACGATGGCGTTGTTCGGCATGGAGCCGAAGGGGGCGAAGAAGGCGTGCATCGAGCCGCCCATGCCCCGGTTGAAGCCGGTCTCCTTGCCGAAGATTTCCGCCAGGGTGCCGTACAGCACGAAGTCCACGGCCAGGTCCCGGAGGCCGCCGCCGGAGCCCTTCTGCATCGCGGCCAGCGTCCGCCCGCCCATGTAGGTCTCCATGACCCGCTGGAGCGCGGTCTCCTCCAGCTTGTCGATGGCCGAGAAGCACTTGGCCAGGATCTCACCGTGGCTGCGGTGCGAGCCGAAGATGAAGTCGTCGGTGTCCAGGTGCAGGCACTGGCCGACCGCGGCCGACTCCTGCCCCAGGGACAGGTGCGCCGGTCCCTTGTAGTCGTACTTGACGCCCTGGTACTCCCCCTGGGTCTTGATCGCGGCCAGCATGGACTCGAACTCGCGGATGAACAACATGTCAACGTAGATCTTGCGCAGCCGGCTTTTCCCGTGCTTCTTTTCCTCTTTCTTGGGGTCCGCCGCATACTGGTTGACCATGATCGGCGGGAGTTCAATTTTCCCGGCTTTGCGGACCACCTTGGGGTCGATAACGATGGATTTGGGCATATGCGTTTCTCCTTAAAGATCAGCCGGCCAGCAGCAAGCCGATGTTTTCGATGTTCCGGGCGAGCTCCGCCAGGAAGCGCGCCGCCGGCGCCCCGTCCAAAACCTGGTGATTGGCGGTCAGCGAGAGGGCGAGGTGCGGCTTGAACGCAACGCCGCCGGGGGCGAAGCCCGGCGAAGCCGGCTCGAAGCCCGGCGAAGCCGGCTCGAAGCCCCGCGAAGCGGCCGCCGCCGGATCCTGCACCGGCCGCAGCTGGATGCCCCCTACCCCCAGGATCGCCACCTGCGGCGGGTTGAGCACCGGGGTGAAGAACTCGATCCCCAGCGCTCCGAGGTTGCTCACCGTGAAGGTGCCTCCAGACAGCGCCTCCGGGCTCACGGTGCCTTCCTGACAGGCCTGGGCCAGGCGCGCGCCCTCGGCGGCAAGCCTCTTCAGGCTGAGGGAGTCGGCGTTGCGGATCACCGGCACCAGCAGCCCCCGCGGGGTGTCCACGGCGAAACCCAGGTGCACGCGGGCGAACTGCAGGATGCGCCCTTCCGCGAAATGGGCGTTCGCCTCCGGGTGTCCCGCCAGCGTCCTCGCCGCCGCGTAGTTGACCATGTCGCCGATGGTGATCCCGCGCAATCCCAGGCTCTCGTCGCTGGCCTTCAGGCGCTGGCGGTAGGCGGTGAGCACCTCCGCGTTGGCCCAGGCCTGCAGCGTGTACTGGGCGCTGCCCGCCAGCGAGGCCAGCATGCGCTCGGCGATGATCTTGCGCACGCCCTTCACCGGGACTTCGGTGACGGGGCCGGGGAATTCGGCCGTAAGCGCCATACTGGCGGCCCGGGGTGTCGCTGTCGGCGTGTCGCGCCGCGCAGCGGGCTCAGCGCGCCGCGCCTGCAGCGCCTGGTGCACGTCGCGCTCCAGGATCCTCCCCCCGGGGCCGCTGCCCCGGCCCTGCGGCAGGAGCCCAACCGCCTCCGCGGCGCTCAAGCCCGAGCGCTCCGCCAGCCTGCGGGCGCGCGGCGAGATCGGGTGGGGCCTGCGCCCGGGGGCATTGCCCCGCGCGGCGGGCTGGTCGCGCCGCATAGCGGCCGCCGAGGTCGGCGTAGGCTCAGCCGCCTTCGCCACAGACTGCGGCAACGCCGGAGTGAAAGCCGGCGATGCCGGCATGGGCACCACCGGAGCCGTTACCGCCTCCCCCGCCTGTCCGATCAGGGCCAGGGGGGCAAGTACCGGAACGTCCTCCCCTTGCTCGTGGTAGACCGCGAGCAGGGTCCCGCTCACAGGGGCCGGGATCTCGAAGGAGGCCTTGTCCGTCTCCACTTCCACCAGGGCCTCGCCTTCCTGCACCTGCTCGCCCACCTTCTTCTTCCAACCCAGGATCAGGCAGGTTTCCACGGACTGCCCCTGCTTGGGCAGGATCACCTCGTGAGCCATCTCTCCTCCTTCATGCCTTGGTCACCTCCACCCCCACGCCCGCCAGCTCCTCCTCGGCCCGCGCGCTCAGGCCCGTGTCGGTGACGAGGCGCTGCACCCCCTGAACCGGCAGGACGCGCACGAAGCCGATCTTCCCGTACTTGCTGGAGTCGGCCACCAGAACCACGGTCTCCGAGCGCTCGGCCATGCGGCGCACGATCTCCGCCCCCTCCACCAGGTGGGTGGTCAGCCCGCCTTCCAGGGAAAACCCGTCCGTGCCGACGATAGCCAGCCGCACGTGGAAGCGCTCCAGCTGCGCGAGGGCGAGGGGGCCGACCATGGACTCGGAGGCCGGCCGGAACTCCCCTCCCACCACGGTCAGGTGTATACCGAGGTTGTTGCGGGCGAAAGGCAGGATGAGGGTCGAGTTGGTCACGATGTTGACGAAGCGCTTGCCCAGCAGGTGGCGGGCCACCAGCGCGGTGGTGGTGCCGGCCTCGATCATGATCGTGTCCCCGTCGTTGACCAGGGCGGCGGCCGCCTGGGCGATCCGGCTTTTAGCCTCCACGTTCAGGCTCTGCCGCTCAACTACGTTGGGATGAAACGCGGGGGCGGCGCCGCCTCGCGTCCGCAGCAGGATGCCCTTCTGCTCCAGGTCGTTCAGGTCGCTGCGGATGGTCACGACCGAGACGCTCAGGAGCTCGCTCAACCGGGCCACCGAGGTCCTCGGGTCGTTAGCCAGGAGCTTGATGATCTCTTTTTCTCTTTCGCTAATCTGAGCAGTGACCATGAAATACTTTCTTTTCTCTTTCGAAAAGCTTTCTTTTTACCGTCGAAAAGACTCTACCGATTAAAATGGATAATTGTCAAGCAGCGGACAGGGGAATCTGAAGACTCAACCGTTGCGGATCGCGATTGCGCACGAGGGACAGGCGCCCGCGCAGGCGCCGCAGCCGGTACACAGCCGGGCCGACAGGAGCAGCGGGGCACCGAAGGGCTCTTCCTGCTCCAGCAGTTTTCGGGTGCAGGCCAAGACCGCCGGACACCTCCCCGAGGCCCCGTCGCAGGTGCCCGGGTCGCAGCGGCTGAAGTCGAGCTCGGCGTTTTTATTCATCCCGCTTATACGATTGGTACGTTACCTGAACAATAATGTACACAATTCCGGTTCCGATTGTCACTCCCGGGAAAACCCCCTATAGTGTCCGGATTGAACAAGGCGATAGCGGGCATCCTGTATGCCGCGGGAGCCTTCCTGCTGTGGGGCTTCGTCCCGCCGTACTGGAAGCTCATCGACCACGTGCCGGTGATGCAGATTCCTGCGCACCGGATCCTGTGGACTTGCGTCCTGCTGGCCGCGCTGATCACGCTGCGGCGCGGTTGGGGTGCGGTCCGCGACGCCCTGTCCAACCGGAAAACGGCGCTGACTCTCGTCCTGACCTCCGTCCTGGTCGCCGTCAACTGGACAGTGTTCATCTGGGCGGTGCTGACCAACCGCCTGGTGGAGAGCAGCATGGGCTACTTCATCAACCCCTTGATCAGCGTGGCCCTCGGCGTGCTGCTGCTGCGCGAACGCCTGAGCCTCTGGCAGGGGATTTCCGTGGCGTTCGCCCTGGGCGGCGTGGCCTTCCTCGCCTGGGAACTCCGCTCCCTGCCGTGGGTGTCCCTGGTGCTGGCCTTCAGCTTCGGCTTCTACGGCCTGTTCCGCAAGACGGTGGCGGTGGACTCCGTGACCGGCACCTTTATCGAAACCCTGTACCTGCTGCCGCTGACCCTCCTGTTCCTGGGCCGCGAGCTGGTCCTGGGCCGGAGCGCCTTCGGCAGCGCGGACGCCCTGACCCATATCCTGCTCGTGCTCGCCGGGCCGGTGACCGCGCTGCCGCTGGTGTGGTTCGCCAGCGGGGCTCGGCTGCTTCCGCTGTCCATGGTCGGTTTCCTGCAGTACCTGACCCCGACCCTGCACCTGGCCCTCGGCGTGCTGCTGTACCGCGAGCCTTTCACCCGCACCCACCTGGTGAGCTTCGGGCTGATCTGGGCTGGGATCGGGATCTATCTGGCTTCGACGTTCCTGGCGCGAAAGCGGCCGTCAGCCGCAGCTAGTGGACCAGGCTCCCATTGAACGCCAGCGAAAACACCCGCTGGGTGAACAGCCTGCCCTCGTGGAGGTCAGAAGTTCGTGTCGCCTCCAAGTCCAATCTACATGCCGCTTGACAGCGCGAACTCGGCGATGCGCTCCGCGATCTGGTGGACTACCTCGTCGGGGACCCCGTCGGCATGCCGGGACTTCAGCCGCAGGTCGCAGGAATCATTGACGTAGTCCACGGCTACCCATTGGCCGCCGCAGTCCAGCACGATCTCAGTGGAGAAGAAGTTCAGGTGGCATATCCCGGCGATGTCCTGAATCGTGCCGAAAAGCGGCTGCAGCGCGTAGCGCTCGACCTGCTCGGGCAGGAGGAGTTCATAGACGTGGCTCAGATCGTGCCACCAGGTGACGAAAAGGCTGCCGCAGACGTGGAACGCCCGGAACCAGAAGCGCCGGCCCTCCTTCTCCAAGGGGTGGATCCTCTCCTGGACCAGGTATTTATCCCCCTTGTGCTGCTGCCGCACCGAAAGGATGTCTTCGAGGCAGGTTCCGTACTCGAACACTCCTACTCCTCCCCCGGTGGTGTTGGCGGGCTTGACGAAAAAAGGGCTGCCAAGTCGGGACAGCTCGTCGCGGGAAAGCGGGATGTCCTCGGCGGTGTTGAAGGGCGCCACGATCAGAGTGTAGGGGACCCTGATACCCCCGGAGATGAACTCCAGATGCATGGTTGCCTTGTCCGAAGCCCAGAGGATCATGTTGGGGTCGTCAAGGAAACGTGCTCCGGTTCGAGAAAGAATCCGGTACAGCTCCAGGAACTCCGGCGAGGTGGCGGAGGCGCGGTCGAGGACGAATCGAAAGCCCAGGGACCCGGACCGCAGGGCCTGCAGCACCTTTTCCAGATTATGCGGCCAGACGATGTAGGTGCTGAGCTCCCGGCTGCGCAGGCTCCTATCCAGCAGGGAGAGAAAATCCCTGTCGTGCTCCCAATCCGTAGCCAGGCAGATGTCGAAATCCATGTCTGTAGGCCTTCTCCGTGCTGGTTCACCCCGACTGCGTATTCCTCTCCGAACTCAGCCGCCGAACTCGCGGGCCACGCGGACCAGGGCGCGGATGTTGTCACTCGGCGTGCCCTGGGGGATGCCCGCGTTCAGGATAAAGCGCGGCGTGTCGGCGAACGCCCGGCACAGCGCCCGGGTCTCGGCCTCGACCTTGTTCACGTCGCCCCAGCGCAGCACGCCGCTGGGATCGATGTTCCCGATCAGGGTGACCCGGTCCTTCAGTGCCGCGTGGGCCGCGGCCGTGTCGGTCTTGTAGTCCAGCTCCAGGCAGTCCGTCCCGGTCCGGACCATCGCGTCCAGGATCCGGGTGGTGTCCCCGCAGATGTGCAGGGCGTACGGCAGGCCCAGGCGGTGCGCCTCGTCGGCCACGCGCTTCTCGTAGGGCAGCGCGAAGCGCTCGTACATCTCGGGGGAAATCAGGTCCGGCCCGGCCGGGCTGTCCCCGTTGGACACCATGTCGCAGCCGGTCTGGGCCATGAGCCGGATGTACTGCAGGGCCGCCCCGGTGCAGTATTCCAAAAGCTCGTGGACCAGGACCTCCTTTTCCTCATAGCACAGGTCCATGTAGAACTCGGCCGCGCCGCGCACCATGGTGGCCAGGGAGAGGGCCAGCTGGTCGCAGTTGCCGCGCACGTACACCTGCCCGTGAAAGCGCTCCACCAGGAGGCGCACGGCCTCCAGGCAGGTCTGGAGGTAGCGGTAACTCTCGACCCGGACCGGTTTCAGGCGGCCCACGTCCTCCAAACGCTCCAGCAGGGGGCGGACCGTGCGCGCCGGCTCCTCCGCGGGGAAGGCCACCGGCACCCCCAGGGCGCCGGCCATCACGGCGGTGTCCATCTCCAGCATGACCCCGTCGTAGCCGTAGCGCTCCACGGCCCGGGTGTGGCTGTCGGCCATGGCGGCCGCGCTCTCCCGGTACTGCGCCTGGGTGTAGCCGGCCTCGTCGGCGGCCATCAGGAAGTTGTGCAGCATGACCGGAACCCGGTCCGGCCGGCGCCCCTCCACGGCGGCGCGCACCCTCTCATACCCGTTCATCCGCGGTTACCTCGATTCCCTTTCCCTCGGATACCTTGCCGATCACCCAGAAGCCCTGCCCTGCCCGCTCGCCGCGCTCCAGCAGCGCCGGCACCCGACCGGCGGGCACTGATGCCAGCAGGCCGCCGGAGGTCTCCGGGGTGAACAGGATCCGCCGCTCGGCCTCGCCCACCGCCGCGTCGAAGCCCACCCTGGGCGAGAAGAAGCCCTGGTTGCGGTCGGTGCCGCCGGGGAAGGCGTCCCCGCGCGCGAGCTCCCGTACCCCTGCCAATAGCGGGATTGCGCCCCAGGCCAGCTCGAGGCGCACCCCGCCCGCCTCGGCCATCTCCAGCCCGTGGCCCAGCAGGGAGAAGCCGGTCACGTCCGTGCAGGCGTGCACCTCCGCCTCCCGCAGCAGCGCGGCGGCGGTGCGGTTCAGCCGCTTCATGCTGGCCACCGAATCGGCGATGCTCTCCGCCCGGACCTGCCGGCGCTTCAGGGCCGTGGTGGTCAGGCCCACGCCCAGCGGCTTGCTGAGCACGAGCAGGTCGCCGGGGCGGGCCCCGGCCTTGGTCCAGATCCGCGCGGGGTGCACCAACCCCATGACCGACAGGCCGTACTTGAGCACCGGGTCGCTCACCGTGTGCCCGCCGGCCAGTACGGCCCCCGCCTCGGCGACCTTGTCGGCACCCCCGCGCAGCACGGCCTGCAGCACCGCGGCGGGCAGTTCCTCCGGGAAACAGCAGAGGTTTAAGGCCAGCTTCGGCTCCCCGCCCATGGCGTACACGTCGCTCAGGGCATTGGCCGCGGCCACGGCTCCGTAGTCATAAGGGTCGTCCACGACCGGGGGGAAGAAGTCCGCGGTCTGGATGACCGCGCAGTCCTCCCCCACCCGGTAGACGGCCGCGTCGTCGGGGCCGGCCAGCCCTACCAGGAGCTCGGGGAAGCGCTCAGGCGGAAACATTCCCTGTAACGGCTGCAGGACCTGCGCCAGGGCCTCCGGGCCCATCTTGGCGCCTCACCCGCAGGCGTTGGACAGGGCCGTAAGAAAGACCTTCTTCTCCTCCATGCGCCCCACCCTACCAGATGCGGATGCAAAAGAAAAGCGCCGGGGGTCGCCCGGCGCTCGTGAGTGCACGGTGGTTGGGGAATACTCAAGCCGCCGCGGTCCGCCTCCTGCTCAGGTAGTCCACTAGAGGCTGGGCGATCAGGGGCACCACGGCCGGCAGCAGGTGCGGCATGAGGTTACCCATGGCCCGGGGCATCAGGTCCGGCATCTGTTCGCGCATGTAGTCCGGCATGGGCACGCGCTTGCCCACCGCCTTCAGCATGGCCGGCATGACCTTGGGCATCATGCCCGGCATCAGCAGCGGGAACAGCACGGAGAACAGCGGCTTCATCAGGGGCAGTAGGCCCAGCTTCCCGAAAAAGCGCATCATCCCACCCATGCCCAGCGGCATGGCCTTGACCAGGTCAGGGAACAGCTCTTCCATCATCACCGCCATGTTCTGCGGCTTCATCAGGGCGATCATGGCCTCGAAGGTCGCCCAGGAGCTCAGCACTTTGGGCAGATCCTCCTTTACCTCGTAGCCGCGGGCCTTGGCCAGGAAGGTGGCCAGGTCGGTGACCTTGACCGGCATCCCCTTCTTTTCCGCGCTGACGCGCATCTGGAACTGGCAGCAGGGGCACAGCGAGAGGACCTCTTCGGCCCCCGTGGCCTGCGCCTCATCCAGCTTCACCTTGCCGATGCCGTAGGCCACCTCCGGCTCCGAGATCAGGCTCAATACCGAGCCGCAGCAGTGGGCGTGCTCCCGGTTGTGCTCCATCTCCCGCAGCTCCACGCCGGGCACGGCCTTCAATAATAGGCGGGGCGGCTCGTAGATCCCCCCCGCGCGCCCGATGTGGCAGGAGTCGTGCCAGGTGACGGCCTTGGGCGTCTTCTTGAACTTCAGCTTCCCACTGGCCACCGCCGGGGCCAGCGCCTCGGAGTAGTGCTGGACCTCCACCTCGTAGGCGAGGCCCAGCTTGACCGCCCACTCCTTGTACAGGTGGGCCCAGGAAAGCCAGCAGGCCGGGCAACTGGTGATGACCTTCTTCGCCCCCCGCTTGGCCGCCTCAGTCAGGCTGTGTTTCACGATCCGCCCGAACTGCTCCCACTTGCCGGCGACCAGCATCGGGATGCCGCAGCAGGCCTCGTCCTGGCCCATGTAGGCGAACTCGATGCCGGCGTCGTGCAGCAGGCGCACGGCTGACTGGCCGATGTCATTCTCCACGAAGGAGGCGGTGCAGCCGGCAAAGTACAAGGCGTCGGCCTTTTCCTTGATCGAAGCCTTCACTTCCTCCGGCACCCAGTCGGCTCGGTTCTTTCGATAATTGGCCCAGATGTTCAGGTTGTCGTCTAAAGAAGCGGACATGATCTCAAAGGACGGGATGGTCATTTTCTTCCGCTGCTCCACCGTGATGTTGCGCAAGCCCATCCAGGCCGGCTCGATGGGCAGCCCCTCGGAGCACAATACGTTGCACATCTCGCAGGTCGTGCACACCAGGAAGGTGTCCACCGCCTCCTGGTCCAGCTTCTCCCTGCCTTCGAGCAGCTCGCGCAGGAAGAACCACTTGCCGCGCGGGGACTGGCTCTCCCACATCCTGCCGTAGTACTGGTCGCACTCGTCCACGCAATAGCCGCAACCCGAGCAGGCGTAGGCGTACCAGGCGGTGTCCGGCGGCACGCTCTTGACGGTCCGTTTTCCGATCCGTTCCCCCGGTTGGATGCGGGCTGCGTTGGCGAAGGGGCGCAGCAGCGGTTCAAATCTCGAAGCCAGGCCCATCAGTCCGGCCAGCTTGCTGGTCAAGACCTTGCCGGGGTTCAGGATGCCTTTCGGGTCCGCCTGGGCCTTGAAGGAAGCCAGCGCGGACAGGCGCTCGGCGCCCAGCACGCTCCTGGCCTCGCTGGCGAAGTACAGCCCGGTGGCATAAGCCCGGCCGCCGTGCCGCTTGGCCGTACGGGTGACCGTGAGGGACAGCGGAAAGGCCAGGTTGAAGCCGAAGCGGCGCTGGTCGTGGGGGATGAATCCCAGGAGAACCAACTCTTTACCCGAGACGCCCATGCCTTCAATGGCTAGCGGATGGCGCACGCGCCGGCCCAGCTCAGCCAGCACCGCCGGCAACTCCGCCAGGGGGATCACCACTTCCGCGGGAACCAGGGAGGGGCCCAGACGCTTCACCCGCATGATGTTGAAGCGCTCCGCCCACTCGTGCTCGGCCAGCTGCCGGCCGAGGAGCTCACCGCCGGCGGCGCTGACCCTGGAAGCCAGCTCCGCGGCCGGTGAGCCCTTTTTCCCGCCGTGGAAAGCAAGGGTGGCCAGGTACTTCTCGGGCAGGAGCACGCGCTCGTGCACGGGGTGGCCGTGGTGGGTCCGCAGAGGGGCCCGGTTGGCCAGGCGGGCCATGTCGGGGTTGGTGAACGAGACCGACCAGAGCTCCAGACCCTCGAGTGAGGCGAGGAAGCGGCCCAGGTCGTCGGCCGAGTCGAAGGCCGCCAGCGCGACCTGCGGTTCAGCGGCGGGCATGACGCGGAGCGTCACCTGGGTGATCAGGCCGGTAATGCCCTCGGCCTCGGAGAGCAGCTCCAGCTCCTTGCCTGCGAAATCCCGCACGCGCCCGTCGCCCAGCACCGCCCGCGCGCTCAGGACGTTCTCGGCGAACCAGCCGTATTTCCAGGAGCCGAAGCCCGCTCCGCCCTGGGCTAGCCACCCTCCGACCGTGGAGGAGGGGTATGAGGAGGGATACAGGCACCGGGTCAGGCCCTGCTGCCGCAGGCGCTCGTCGAGCTTTTTCCAGGAGATGCCGGCCTGGACCGTGACCCGATCCGGTTGGATCGAGAGCACGGAGGCCAAGCGCACGAAGTCCACCACGATGCCGCCCCGGACCGGCAGGACCCCGCCGTAGCCGGAGGTGGACTTGCCTCGCGGCACCAGGGGGACCCCCTCGGAGGCTGCCCAGCGGGCCAGCTCGCCCACCTCC
>Ga0315295_10004279_pt1 | contig 12161 bp, 12 predicted proteins | sample YL17G14_0_MG_FD_204453 | JGI IMG/M metagenome (GOLD analysis project Ga0315295, IMG submission 204453) | Sediment microbial communities from Yellowstone Lake, YNP, Wyoming, USA - YL17G14_0 | ecosystem: Environmental > Aquatic > Freshwater > Lake > Sediment | place: USA: Wyoming | collected... | reverse complement strand
CTTATGGCGACGATATCGTGCGCCCGCAAATTATTTAAATCGGCAAAGTGTCTTTTATTCAAAGCGGCCTCCTTAAAAATTAAGATTATATTTTTTGAAAAAGAACGTTAACTGCAAAAACAATATAGTAAAATTATTATTTTGTAAAGGGTCGGATTGCTTAAACCAAAAAGTTAAAGCAATTTGCTCTCTTTATAAAATTTTATTGCCCTGACCATGCTCTCCTCAAAACCGACTTTCGGCTCCCAGCCTAATTCGCGCCTGGCCTTGGCAGAATCAAAATACCGGTACTTAAAAGTAAAATTGAGGGCAGACGGCGAAAGCAGTGGTTTTTTTCCAAAGACAAGCATTGTTCTCTCTAAAAAATTTAAAAATAGCTTTGCCGGCGGCAAAAACCACTTTGGTGTCAGTCTTTTTATGGTTTTAGCTTCCAACAGCTTCGCCATTCTGTTAAACATATCTATATATGGAATAAGTTCATCCGCAAAAATATAATTTTCTCCCACCCGCCCCTTGGCCATAACCAAGATATGCGCATCCACAACATCATCAACCGAAACAACTGCATTTCCTCCCGGCGGGGCAAATTTTAATTTATTTTCTTTTATTTTTTTCACCACCTTCCCAATATGCATTTCTTTATCTCCTTGCCCGTAAATTGTTGTTGGGGAAACGACTGAAACACTCAATCCGAGTCTGGCAAAATCTTGGCACAATTCAATCGTCAGATGTTTGGAATACATATACATCACCGCTTGATATTTTTTAAAATCAAAAGTGGCGTTTTCGGCCAATGGTTTTTCTTTATCATCCGGTATTCCAATCCCAGCGGTAGAAGCCGTAACCACTACTTTTTTTACACCCAATTCCCCGGCGGCCTCCAAAACATTTCTAACGCCATCGACATGGGTAGTATACATGTCCTTGTAATCAAGCAAGTTATAGGAAACCACGCCGGCCACCTGATAAACATAGTCACAGTTCTTCATGGCCGCAAGAACATCTTGCTTATTTCTAATATCGCCATAAAAAATATTAAGATTCAGGCCATCGAGAAAATGATGCCAGGTTCCCGGCTTTATTAAAATATTCAAATTATGCTTTTCCCCGGCAAGCCTCCGGACAAGATTAGAGCCAACACAGCCAGCGGCTCCGGTTATTAAAATATTGCTCATTTGATTATTGATCTTACGATTGAATCTTTTATGGTTTGGGCCAAGGAATATTCCGGCTTCCAGCCAAGCCGCTTTATCTTTTCTGAACTATGAATTCTGTCTTTAAACGCCATAAAAACATTTTCATAAGTCAGAGAAGGGTTTTCAAATAGTTTTTCGGCCAGCCAGGCGATTGCCGACACCACCGGTGCAAACATTTTTGGTACGGTTAATTTTGGAGATTTTAAATTTAATTCTTGAGCGATAATAAAATTTAATTCATTGAATGTAAAATTTTCCGAAGCAACAATAAAATCATCATTCTTAATGTTTTTATCCAAAAGAAAGATTATCGCGCTGGCTAAATCGCGCACATCAATATAAGAATTTCTTCCCGGCGGATTAAACGGCAACTTTTTTCCCCTGATTGCTTGAATTAATTTTAAAGTATTATTTTTATCGCCCGGCCCCAGCACCAAAGGAGCATATATTATCATTTGATTAATCGGGCTTTCTTGTATGCGCGAATTGACCAAAAACTTGGAGTATGAATAAACGCATTTTTTATAATCCGCCCATTCAAAACAATAATCTTCATTAATAATATCCTCAGAAAAACCAAGGGCCGCAGTTGAGCTAAGGTGGATTAATTTTTTGACGTGATTATTTTCACAAGCCTTTAAAACATTCAGGGCACCTTCGCAATTTACTCTGATAAGATTCTCTTTGTCTTTCTGCCGGAAAGAAACTAAGCCGGCCAGATTAATAACAACGTCAATGTTTTTAAAATATTTTTCCAGAGAAAAATAATCTAAAATATCAACATTATAAAAAATTTTTACACCGGGCAATGCGTCTATGTCAATAAGCTCGCCGTGTCTTTTTGTCCGGCAAATGACAGAAATCGCCCAATTATTTTTGGGCAATTCCTTAATCAAATATTGTCCGACAAATCCGGTTCCGCCAACAACCAAGATGTTAGTCATATGTTTTAGCTTAATTTTCGAGCTATTTTGTGAGGACTAAATAATAGTTAAATCTATCCTTAAAGGACTCTTTAATTTTAAGGCCGGTTTTTTTCACCAATCTTTTAAATTCGCCTTGGCGAAAAATATGATAATAGCGCTTGCTCATCAGGCTTTCTGGCGCGCGCCAATCAAAAAGTACATCGCCTAAATCCATTTTATTTTTGCCGAATATTTTCAGCAGCGCGAATTTATAAAACATCCGGCGATATTTTTTCTGCGGCCACATATTCCAGACGGTTAAAATTATTTTCCCTCCGGCTTTAACTTTATTTTTTAATTGTTTTAAGGCAGCGAGGCGCAACTCGGCGCTTGGCAAATGATGCAAAACGGCGATGCAAAAAACATAATCAAAATCGTATTCGGGCAGTTCGCCTAAATTCAAAATATCGCCCGCGACAAATTTATATTCCGGATATTTTTCTTGGCAAATTCTGATCAAACGGTTGCTTTGGTCCACGCCGATATATTTGGGATGCTGTTGGGCTAAAATTTTCAAGAGCCGGCCATTTCCGCAGCCAACATCCAAAACGCTCGCGCCCGATTCCACTTTTTTAAGCAATTCCAAAAGCGGCGGCCAAATCGGCTTCTCCCGTGTTTCATCAAAAGTCCGCGCCTCATTTTCATAATTCTGGCGCACGATTTTCAATAATTCTTTTTGCGTATTTTTATTCATTGTTTTATCTCTTTATGGTTGCCCGGACAAGTTTTATCTCATCAAAAGATATTTCCTCGCCCAAAACTTCTTTGATCGGCGTTAATTTTTCCGCACCGACCCTTTTTATCGCTGCCATTATTTTTTCCTGTTTCTTTTTATCAACTAGCTTATCAATATTTTTAATTAAACCCTTCTCAACTAAAAAACGCAAGTGCTCAACCACGGTACCAACAACCAATTCCCGTGTCCTGGCGATTTCTTCGATATTTTTTCCCTTGGTAAACAGCTCTAAAGTCTCCAGTTGCGTTAATTTAGTGCTCAAAGTTTTCTTCTCTATTTTTATCTCGTCAAAATCCGTCTCCTTCTGCTTTTTAGAATAAAATCTTTTCTTATAACCAGCAGAATTTGTTATCTCTTGCCCTTCTTCTTTCTTAATTCTTAATCCTTTGTTGCCCGAGAGGCAATTATCGCACTGGCCGCAGGGCTTAACATCGTCCTCGCCGAAATAATTCATAATATATTGCGGGCGGCAGCCGAAAAAATATACATAACCTTCCATCTCGTCCAATTTTTTATAAGCCCGGGAGGCTTTTTCCCGCAGCGCCGAAAAATCAATTTTTATATCTTCTCTGGAAACGCGTTTTAACATCCGGATTTCCGTGCCCCGTTTCGGCGGATTATATTCCACCAGTTCGGCTTTTTTCCAAGCATTGATCGAGCGCACCAAAGCTTCGCGCTCCACTTCCAAAATTCCGGCGACTTCCTCCAAATCAAATTCCCAGCCTTCAAACAATTCCCTGGCAAAACGCGTTTGCAATTTATTTAAAATTTCCACCTGCTTTTTGGCTTTCTTGGAAACGAAATCCAGCGTGATTTGATGATTATTGATAAACCGCAAATAAGCCGAGCTGGTTTTCTCACTGGAACGCGAAATATAGCCTTCTTTTTCCAAAATTTTCAAGCAGGTGCCGACAGCCATATCCGGAACTTTGTCCGACAGGCCCTCTATTATTTCCGCGTAGGTTGTAAAAATCCGCTCGGTTTCATAATTTTTTAAATTTTCATAAACCTCGATTACCGTTTCCGGCGCCGGATTATCGCCCTTAATAAAAAATTCCCGCAAGAACCGGTCTTTGGGAGCGAAAAACAACAAGCAAAGAGACGGCTGTCCGTCGCGTCCGGCTCGGCCTGCTTCCTGATAATACGCCTCAATCGTGCCGGGCATATCGTGATGAATGACAAAACGCACGTCTTTTTTATCAATCCCCAAACCAAAGGCATTGGTCGCGACAATCACCCTGATTTTTCCTTGTAAAAAATTTTCTTGTGTCCAGCTGCGGCTTTCCGGATCCATGCCGGCATGATAAAAAACCGCTTGCATACCAGCCACCAGCAATCTGTCCGTAATTTCTTCAGCCTTGGCGCGCGTGCCGGAATAAATAATGCCGCACTTGTCGCTTAAGCCGGAAACTGTGTCCACAATCATTTGTAATTTCTGGGCGTCGTTTCCCCGAACTACACCGAACTGCAAATTCGGCCGGGCAAAACCGATAATAACTTTCATCAGATTGGTCATCGCCAATTGTTTTACAATATCTTCTTTCACTTCCGGCGTAGCGGTTGCGGTCAAAGCGGCAATCGGCGGGCGCCCGCACAATTCAATCGCCTTGGATAAATACAAATAGCTAGGCCGAAAATCATGGCCCCACTGGCTGATGCAATGCGCTTCGTCCACGGCAAATAATTTCACATTCACTTCGGCGAGAGCGGCAACAAATTCATCATTATAAAATCTTTCCGGAGCGATGTATAAAATTTTATAAAATTCTTTTTTAACCAAGCCCATTCGTTCTTTGGCCTCATCGGGCGTTATAGAGGAATTGATAAATGTCGCCGGAATGCCAATCCGATTCAAAGAATCAACCTGATCTTTCATTAGGGCGATCAGTGGGGAAACGACAATGGCCACGCCATCCAAAACCAAAGCCGGCAGTTGATAAATCAAGGATTTGCCGCCACCGGTTGGCATCACGACCAAAACATCTTTGCCATCTAAAATGGCGTCAATCGCTTCTTCCTGTCCGGGCCGGAATTTATCAAAACCATAATGGATCTTGAGCAATTCGATCGCCTGCTGTTTTTTCTGTTTAATATCATTCATAGAGGACTGTCGTTATAAGCTCATACTATAAAAAAAACCGGCTCTCTGCAAGCCGGAAAAAACTCAAGAATTATTCTTGACTAAACCATTATAAATTGTTAAGGTTAAACAACTTTCGTCCTTTTCACAAAATCAAGGAGTGGGAAAATGGAAAACAATGTTGTTAAATTCGTCATGGCAAAGATTAGAAAAGATCAGATTGAGAGAGTCGGCGACAGATTCTCCAAAGAAGGCGATCTAGGCTTAAGTGCATTGTCGCACAATGAATATCTGTACACCAGATCGTCCGCCTTCATCAACTTTTCTTTAAATCCCGATGCTTCAGGGGTTTACTGGATGGAGATTTTCAACCATTACACCAACTATGAAGCAGTGCTGAAGCTGGCCAGAAAAATCGCCAAAGACGAGGGATTAGAAATAATAGATCCTTTAAGTCCGGACTGGGTCTTGGCCCAATACCTTTCTTCTCCGCATTTCTTTAACACGACCAGGCGTGTTTTTCTTTTGCGCGATTTCGTCATCGCCAAAGTCGGCGTTCCATTACACGGAGCCTGCACTAGTGAAGAGGATAGCGCTTATCGGAAAGACAATCTGGTTATAGTTAGGGACTTTTATGGTCCGGCAATACTGTCTAGAAAAAAAGTTTCCCTAACCCTTTGCCAGGGACCATTCAGCGGAGAAATCTATAATGGCCTTAATGGATCAAATTGTGTTGCCGAAGACGCTACGGCCAATGCCTTAGCCAAAGACAAAAATCAGATTTGGTTTGAAGCTTCTTTGGTCGATCAGTGAAGCGTGAGACGCCAAATAAAAAATAAGAGTCGAAACAAAATTGTTTCGGCTTTTTTATTAAAAATATTTGAAAATTTGGTTAGTTTGATCTTGAGCGAAAAATTTTTATCAGTTTCTTCTTTTCTTCCCTGGACAATTTCTTTATTTGACTTTCTGCCTTGGATACCGCAGACCGGTCGCGAAATTTTTTAAAGTAAGCAATCTTTACCGGCCGCCGCGCTTTCGTATATTTCGCGCCCAATTTTGAGTTATTATGTTCTTTTACCCGGCGCGCCAAATCAACCGTAATTCCGGTATACAAAGTTTTATCCGCACATTCCAAAATATAAAGATAATACATAATAAGTTTACAATTTCGTATCCGGTCATAATTCTTTTTCTCCGTTTTTCTCCGGAGAAAAACGGCTGCCGCCCATGAATGAAATTTTCATTAATCTCTGCTATAATCTTAGTTAGATTGCAATCTTTTGTCCAATTGCCTTGACATTTTATTAAAATTATGCTAAATTTAAAAGAAGTATTTATTAAAACAATCGCCCTTTAACCACAAATTATGAGGTAATACTTATGGAACCTGCTGCGGCAAAAAATCCAACCAATGAAGATTTTTTAAAAGGAGATTTCTTCCTTGAAGTCCCGGAACGCGAAATTCCCGACAGTCAGATACAAATGATCGTGGTCAGTTTCAAGAGCTCTTCCGGCAAAAAATATTTTGCCAAACATGTCTTCCGCCATCGTTACGGCCAGCACATCGTTTTAAACAGCCCTCATGGAAAAGCCAGCGATTTTGCGGCAGTCTGTTCTTTGATTACCAGGGTCTATGAGGCAAAAACTGATGGCCATATAATCAATCCGGAGAGAAACCCTCTCTCGATTATTACGTCCACCAGTTCGACGAAAAAATTCACCCAGAAATTGATTGCTAGTATGGTGGAGTTTTTTTGGCAAAAGAAGTTTCAGGAGGTCGCCGTCTCAATAGTTTATTGCGACGCGATACCCATGAGACTGCGAAAACAAATCCCGGACCAAGCAAGCTAGCAAACAAACAAAAAGCGGTTTATCCAAACCGCTTTTTTTATTATCAAGTGAGTGAGTGAAATAATTCCGCGCCTCGCGAGAATTATTTCCGAGCGAACGCAGATAAATTTCTATTTTATTTTGTTTGATCTTTTTTTGTAAAGCTCCACCACATTGCGCAGGGCGGCAGCAATTGTTATTGGCCCGACGCCGCCGGGCACGGGCGTAAGGTAGCCGGCTTTATCTTTAACGCTCTCAAAATTCACATCGCCCAAAACTTTTTTACCTTCTTTGCTGATGCCGATATCAATTATTACCGCATCTTTTTTAACAAATTTTTCAGTAATCAAGCCTGGCTGGCCAACGGCAGTAATTAAAATATCCGCTTTGGCGGTTTGCTCGGCCAAATCTTCATCGCTAGAAGAAAAAATTTTGGTGAGCGCGCCGTGTAGTTCTAAAATTTTAGCCAGCGCTTGGCCGAAAATTTCCGAATTAGCGATAACACCGGCTGATTTGCCGACGGGATCATATTTTATGTCTTCTAAAATCTCCAAAATTACCTGGCAGACAGGCGGCAAAAATTCTTCATCGCCGGCCATTAGACGCTTTATATTTTCCGGGTGAAAACGATCCGCGTCTTTGGCCGGATTCATCAAGGCGATCAGCTTATCAGTGTTAAAATTGTCCGGCAGAGGCAATTGCAGAAGAATGCCATCCGTATCTTCATCGGTGTTTAAAAACTTGATCGTTTCTTCCAGCTCGCTTGGCGGCGTGCTGGCGGAAAATTTATACAAAGTCGTGTCCACGCCGACTTTTTTCGCTTCGCGTTCTTTAAGGGAAACATAAAGTTCGGAATCCGGCCGGTCGCCGACCAGAATTATTGCCAGCATCGGCCGCTCTGGCGCACAGACATTATCATGATTACAAAGCAAAATCTCGGCGACGATCTCGTCTTTTATTTTATCAGCGATTTTTTTTCCATCAATTATCTGCATAATGTAATATTTTTTATTTAGATAGCGTTTCCATGTAACCCCGGCCGCGGCTTTTGCCGGCTAGACAATCAATCGTGCAATGCGCTTGAGCGATATGGAAGATCTTCTTGGTGAAAAAACTGAGAAAGCGGTTATCGGCGGCGAAAGCAATCTTCTCTTTCTTTTGGATTACGGCGGTCAGTAAATTTTTTTTATTAAGCCGCACCTTCAAAGAATTTTTCAATCTGACCCAAATAATATGTTCCGGGTTTATTTCTTTATTGGTCGATCTTACTACACCATCTTTTTCCACACTAAGAATGCTGAAATTCTTGCCAGCGAATCTAATATTGCCAAATAGGATGGAACCGTTCTTGATATAACAGATACCCCAAAGCCATTCTTTAAAGCCAAGGATCGCCGAAGTAAAAGTGATATTATGCCAAACGTGATCATGATAAACAATCCCTTTTATTTTTTTAACCTGCTTGCCGTCATTTAGCGTTCCGGCAAAAGATCCGCGCAAACAAGGCACGATCCAAAAGACTTTTTGCTTTCGGCTGATGTCCTTCTTTAAAACATTATTCTTCCAATCAACCGCCGGCTGAAAGGCCACAGAAAGATCAAAATTCTTCAGCTTCACCCGCAAAGAAAAATCATTTCCTTTCTGCTCTATTTTATTGTCACCGATTTTCACCCGGCAAAAATCTTTAGCGGCGCTAAAGTCTTTGAATTTATATTCTTGCTCCAGATACTGCGACTTCCCATCTTTAGTTTTCAAGAACAGCCAGACTTTCGGCCTTTTATTTTGAATTTTAAAATTGCCGGCAATGATATCGCCGGAACCGCACAGCAAAGTAAAATACCACCACTCATTATAATAGCCGCGATCCGGATGCCAAGCATTTGAAAAAATCATATTGTGCCTTTTTGTTTCCGAGAATTATACTCATCGAAGAATGTTTCCTTAGTCGAATAACGGAATTTGTAATTATATCTTTTCATCAATTTTTCCGGGGAAATCACGATACTGTGCGCCACCAGATCCACGCTGGTCGGCGAAACCGGCGATAGCCGCAAATACCAAAGAGCGGAAATTATCAGCTTGAACAAAAATTTCGGGAAAGGAATAAAGAGCTTGGGCTTGGGCGCCAGTTCTTTGGTCGCCGCATAAGAATCCGGCGCCAAATTAAAGATCCCCTCGATTTTCGGATCATTAATAACCAGCTCGACTAAATTCTTAACGTCATTTTCGTGAATAAATTGCACGAGAGTATCCCGGCCGTCGAGCAAAACACCAAACGGACTTTTGACCAAGATATCAACAATGCCGTCGTGGCGGAAATAAGACGGGCCGGCCGCGGTGCACATCCGGAAATTAATCAGCTTCAAATCCGCTCGCTTGTTCTTAAAATAATATTCTTCAATTTCTTTTTTGTTTTGAGCATAAACCCATTTTCCCGGATGCAAAAAAGAATCTTCTTTCAGCCAAAGCGGATTGTCCCGGCGGCCGCCGTAAATACTGGCCGAACTGAAATGAATGAATTGCTTGACGGTCTTCGAACTATTAGCCGCATCAAAAATATTTTTTGAACCATCAACGTCAACGGCATGCTCAAAATTCCTGTCATGCTGCGGCTTCATTAAATAAGCCAGGTGAATAACATGGGTTATTTCTTCCGTTTGCAAAATATTATTAATTTTTTCTTTGTCCCTGACATCACCATTAATAAAAGTAAAATTGGCATAGTCTTGAAAAGACAGCTGGTGCAGATCAAAACCGACCACACTGATACCTTGGGCAGAAAAATACTTGGCCAAAAAATTGCCGACGAAACCGCTTGAGCCCGTAATTAGTATTTTCATAATTTATTTTAAAATTATTTTGATTCCAACGCTTTTTTCAGTATACTCTCTTCAACGGCAAAAACAAATTGCTCTCCAGTCCCTTTAACAGCTCCGATTTTTACCGGCAGAACAAAACGCGGACTGCCAGCCTGCGCCTTTTTATCGTGCCGCATTATTTCAATAAGCTTACCAGTATTACCACTGTAATTTATCGGCAACCCGATCAGGCGAATTAACTCATTTTGTTTTTTTAAATCGTCAGCACTCAAAAATCCAAGTAAGTGAGAAATTTTTCCTTCGTAAAACATTCCTAAAGCCACTGCCTCGCCGTGAGAAATTTTATATTTTTCAATTGTCTCAATGGCATGGCCGATGGTATGCCCATAATTCAAAATTATTCTGTTGCCTGCTTCTTTTTCATCTTCACTTACAATCGCCGCCTTTATCTTGGCCGCCATTTCAACAATCTCGGTTAATTCTTTTTCGCCCAGCCTGGCGTAATTATTTTGTAAAAATTCAAACAATTGGGCATCTTTGATCATTCCGTATTTTATTAACTCCGCCAAACCATTTTTAATTTCTTTTTTTGGCAAAGTCGCCAAAAAATCAATGTCGGCTATTACGGCCAGCGGCTGATAAAACGCGCCGAATAAATTTTTTCCTTCCGGCGTGTCCACTCCGGTTTTACCGCCGATACTGCTATCAACTTGCGCCAATAAGGTTGTCGGTATTTGAACAAATTTAATTCCTCTTTCATAAATAGAGGCTAAAAACCCGGCCAAATCGCCAACTACTCCGCCACCCAGAGCGATTATCAATGAATTCCGGTTAAAACCGCTTTTAATCATTTCCCGACCGAGGGCAATAACCGTTTTAAATGTTTTTGATTTTTCACCGGCAGGAATTCTAAATATTTTTGAGGACAGGCCTTCTTGTTTTAATTTTTCTTCCAAATCTTTGGCATAAAACTTTTCTACGACCGAATCCGTGATGATGGCGCATCTATCACAACCGAATTCTTTAAATTTTTCTGCAAAAACAAGACCTTTCCCGATTTTTATCGGGTAACTATTTTCTCCTAAATTAACTATTATCTCAACGCTGTTTTTCATTTCGTCGGCAACGGAAATTTTTTACAAAGCTTTTTAACTTCCATTTTTAATTCCGCCAATTTTGCTTCGTTATCCTTGTTTATTATCGCCTGATCGATTAATTCGGCAATCAAAACGATTTCTTTTTCTTTCATCCCGCGCGTCGTTAAAGCCGGCGTGCCCAGACGGACGCCGGACGGTTTCAGGGGCGGATTCGGATCATTGGGAATCGTGGAGCGGTTAACTGAGATGCCGATTTTATTCAAAACCTCTTCCGCGTCGCGGCCGGTGATATTCTTGCTCGTCATATCAACCACCATTAAATGATTATCCGTGCCGCCGGAAATAATGCGATAACCGCGCTTAATCAATTCTTCGGCCAAAAATTTAGCATTGGCGATTACTTGTTTGGCGTATTCTTTAAATTCCGACTGCAGAGCTTCGCCAAAAGCCACGGCTTTGGCTGCGGTAATATGATCATGCGGACCGCCTTGCATGCCGGGAAAAACCGCCCGGTCAATTTGCTTGGCATATTTTTCTTTGCACATGATTATCGCCCCCCGCGGACCGCGCAAAGTTTTATGAGTCGTCGTGGAAACAACATCAAAGATCGGCACCGGATTGCCAACCACTCCGGCCGCCACCAGTCCGGCGATATGCGCAATGTCGGCAAAAGTGTAAGCACCGACCTCGTCGGCGATATCTTTAAAGGCTTGCCAGTCAATTTCCCGACTGTAAGCAGAAAATCCGGCCACGATCATTTTTGGTTTTTCACGCAGAGCGATCTCGCGCACCGCCTTCATGTCTATATAGCCGGTTTTTTCATCAACGCCGTATTGCACAAAATTATATAACAGTCCGGAAAAATTTACCGGATGCCCATGCGACAAATGTCCGCCATGATCCAGGCGCAAGCCCAAAACTTTATCGCCCGGCTTGACAAAAGCGAAATAAACAGCCGCGTTCGCCGGCGAACCGGACAGCGGCTGGACATTCACATGTTCGGCGTTAAAAAGTTTTTTCGCGCGTTCAATGGCGATTGTTTCCACCTCGTCAATTACCTGATTGCCGCCGTAATAGCGGTGCGCGGGATAGCCTTCGGAATATTTATTGGTCAAAACCGAACCCATGGCCTCCAAAACGGCCGGCGAGACATAATTTTCCGAAGCGATCATTTCCAATTCATCTCCCTGGCGCGCTTCCTCTTTTTTAATGGTGTCAAAAATTTCTTTGTCCTGTTTTTTTAAATTTTCATATTTAAACATAGCCAAAAATGTTAAGAATTAATAAATGCCATTCAATTTTGCCTTGCTACACCATAGTTTTAAAAAATGAAAACTAACAGCTTTTTAATATTCTAATATTACAAGCTAAAATCCGGCTTGTCAAAATAACCCTTGACAAATATTCGCTTTTAATCTATTATTTGTTTTTATACGGA
>Ga0315295_10004277_pt1 | contig 12162 bp, 10 predicted proteins | sample YL17G14_0_MG_FD_204453 | JGI IMG/M metagenome (GOLD analysis project Ga0315295, IMG submission 204453) | Sediment microbial communities from Yellowstone Lake, YNP, Wyoming, USA - YL17G14_0 | ecosystem: Environmental > Aquatic > Freshwater > Lake > Sediment | place: USA: Wyoming | collected... | reverse complement strand
AGCTGCCAGAGTAATGAATCCAAAAATCAAACGACTCATCGGGCTAAAATCAAGTGTGGTCATGGGTGCACAAATGGTAACTGTTCAGGCTGTTAGACTGTAGGCTATTAGACGATTAGTTGTTGCGAGTTAACCGAATTAGGACGCCCAGAGCCTTTTCCCTCATTCTCGAGTTGCTTTGCATAATTGCCCGTGATTTCCCTACAGCCTAACAGTCTACAGTCTATCCACCTGAGTAGTTACCATAAATGTGTCATATTTTCTAGCACAGGACGGAAACGCCCTGTAGGCAGGCAGACCGTCGGTACTTGGGGATCAATATCGATAATGATCAGGCTTATACGGACCCTCCACTGAAACACCGATATATTGTGCTTGATAGGGAGTCAATTGCGTGAGCTTGACGCCAATTTTATCCAGGTGAAGCCGAGCTACCTTTTCATCTAAATACTTGGGCAATACATAGACTTTTTTCTGATAGGCCTGGTGGTTTTTGGCCAACTCCATTTGGGCCATGGTCTGATTCGTAAAGCTATTAGACATAACAAAGCTGGGATGACCGGTGGCACACCCGAGATTGAGCAATCGACCCTCAGCCAGAATCATGACACTGTGGCCGTCAGGAAAACTCCACATATCATATTGCGGCTTGATGTTGGTTTTTTTAATACCGGGGAATTTTGCCAGACCGGCCATATCGATTTCATTATCGAAATGCCCGATATTACCGATAATTGCTTTGTCCTTCATTTGGGCCATGCTGCCCACAGTGATTACCTGATAATTGCCCGTGGCAGTGATATAAATGTCTCCGTAGGGTAGGGTGTCATCCACCGTGAGCACCTGGTACCCTTCCATGGATGCCTGTAAGGCACAGATCGGATCGATCTCCGTAATGATCACTCGTGCCCCCTGGCCTCGAAGCGCCTGAGCGCAACCCTTGCCGACGTCGCCGTATCCACAGACCACACACACCTTTCCAGATAGCATGACATCGGTGGCCCGCATAAGCCCATCCGTTAAAGAGTGGCGACATCCATAAAGATTGTCGAACTTACTCTTGGTAACACTGTCATTGACGTTGATCGCCGGAAAAAGCAAGGTTCCCTTTTTTTCCATTTCATACAGACGGTGAACTCCGGTGGTGGTTTCCTCAGAAACTCCGTGGCATTCGGCCGCCACCCGACGCCAGCGGTTTTTGGTTTTTCCTTGCAGTTCGGCTAGCAGCTTAAGAACAATAGAGTATTCCTCCGAATCGGCCGTAGAAGGATGAGGTACGCTTCCTGCCTGTTCAAATTCTGTTCCCTGATGGATCAGGAGAGTGGCATCCCCGCCATCATCCACAATTTGGGTCGGTCCGATACCCTCTCCAAAATCCAGGGCTCTTTCGGTACACCACCAATATTGTTCCAACGACTCTCCCTTCCAGGCAAACACCGGCACTCCGTGCGGATCCTCGGCGGTTCCTCCCCATTCACTGCGTCCTACCACTGCTGCGGCCGCCGCGTGGTCCTGGGTTGAGAAGATATTGCAGGAGGCCCAACGGACGTCGGCGCCCAGGGCAGTAAGGGTTTCAATCAGGACGGCCGTCTGGATGGTCATGTGCAGACTTCCGGTGATTCTTTGTCCGGCCAGAGGTTGTTGTGGGGCAAATTCCTCGCGGATGGCCATCAATCCCGGCATTTCCTGTTCTGCCAGCATGATTTCCTTGCGGCCCCATTCCGCCAGGCTCAGATCGGCAACTTTAAACTCCGTGACTCTACCGCGGCGCCCTTTTTTCATTACATCAGACATATTGCTTTCTCCTTATTACAATCCACCAATTGCCCATAAAATGACTTCTTTTTCTATCCAGCCGTAATTACCCAGGTAGATAGGCTGTAGACTGTTAGGCTGTAGGGAAATCATGCGCGACCATTCCAAGCAACTCGTAAATGAGGGACCAGATTCTGGACGTCTTGATTCGGTTAGCGTGTAACAACGGAACACCTGACAGCCTACAGCCTAACAGCCTGAGCCGTTACATTCAGCCGAGCACATCTTTTCCGCCCACCCCAGAAACAGAGGCGGGCCTTTTGCCGTATGATTAGGGGGCAAAGGGGCCAGGCTGAATCGTCCCAATCCTGCCTCCCGGAAAAACCGCTTCATTTCCTCTTCCTTGAAACCGGGCCATAGCTGCCCCATGCGTTTCTGGAAATCTTCCCGGTCATGATCACCGAGATCGACAACAATCAGCTTGCCTCCCGGTCGTAAAATGCGGGCCGATTCCCTGATTACTCTGGCCGGCTGCTCCACATAAGTCAGAACCAACAGCATCATAGCAGCATGGCATTCTTCATCCTTGATAGGAATAGCCTCCAGGCTGCCCTTACGGAAATCCACACGGGAATGACCCTCAGACCGTCTCATGGCGGTACGCAACATATCAGCGGACTGATCTACGCCGATCACCTTACGGACAACCCGTGAAAGTTCCAGTGCCAGTCTGCCCGTACCACAGCCCAGATCAGCCACTATCCAATCGGCAGGAAGCAGGGAAAGGAGCGCTGCCTGGTTCAGGTCCTTGCCATACATTTCCTCCCGCAAAGAATCCCAACCCTTGGCTGCCTTGTGAAAAAAGCGTTGTGCTTCCCGGCGTCGTTTCACCAACAATCGTCCCAGGCGATCCTTATCCTGGCGGCACGATAACCAGGATTCACTCTGTTCCCGAACCGGAAGCCATAGGCGATGAAACTCATCAGATTTGGCGGTTTCCGAAAAGCCGTACAAGTTGGTAGCCCCCTGTTGACGACAAGACAGCCACCCGCTTTCCACTAAAACTTTAAGATGCCTGCTGATCGTTGATTGCGGCAGGATGAGAACTTCACAAAGCTCCATCACACCCAATTCCTGACGTTCCAGCAGGCGTAAAAGTCGTAACCGGGTCGGATCGGCTAGGCTATCCAGACGCTTTATCAGCCCGTTGTTTTTTTGCCCGGCATGTTCCATCCTTTAATCCGGATGATAAGATATCATAAATAACCCGTAGGTGTCAAGCGATTACCTGGAGCAGCGCGGCCATCCCTATCCGGATCAAAGCGAAACGGTTGTGCCTGTTTCTGAAACCATGGCTTGATCGGCGTGGGTTTGAGGCTGGTAATCAGGCACTAATACACACAGGCATTCCTTAATATGTATGGCGTCTCGTTTCAGAGCGGCCCGGTATAATTCCCGCAAGCCCTTATGGAGTACTTCCGGGTCACATCCTGCTCCGCGAAGGACCATGATCTTCTCATGTCCGGTAGAGACAATTCCCTCACCGCTGGTGATCAACTCCTCATACAGCTTTTCACCGGGGCGTAAGCCGACCACCTTGATTTCAATATCCACCTCCGGTTGGAAACCGGAAAGCCGGATTAAATCTTTTGCCAAATCAAGGATTCGGATTGGTTCACCCATGTGAAGGATGAAGACTTCTCCTCCTTCACCCATTGCCCCGGCTTGCAGGATTAACTGAGAAGCCTCCGGAATGGTCATAAAGTAGCGGGTGACTTCCGGATGGGTAATCGTAATTGGCCCGCCCTGTTCAATCTGCTTTTTGAAAAGCGGGATCACCGAGCCTTCACTCCCCACTACATTTCCAAAACGGACGGTCATGCAGCGCATCGACCCTTCGATCTGATTACTTGCCAGTAACTCCGCTATGCGTTTAGTGGCCCCCATGATGTTAGTGGGGCGTACTGCTTTATCGGTGGATACCAGCACAAACCGCTCCACACCTGCCTGAGCGGAGGCTTGCAGTACATTCGAGGTGCCACGAATATTATTGTTTACTGCTTCCCAGGGGTGAAGCTCCATCAGGGGCACATGTTTAAATGCTGCGGCATGAAAAACAACCTGGCATCGGGAATCTTTAAAAATCTGGGCTATCTTCCGACCCTTTTGAATGTCCGCCAATTCGGCCTGTATCAGCAAATCAGGAAAATGATGCCGCATATCCAATTCCACATGGTACAGGTTATTTTCCGTCCGATCCAGCATAATCAATGATTCCGGCTTAAACCGAGCCAACTGCCGGCACAACTCGGAGCCGATAGATCCGCCGGCACCGGTCACCAATACCCGCTTGCCGGCAATGGAGCCGACGATTTTATCCATATCCAATCGAACTATTTCTCTTCCCAATAAATCCTCATAGGAGACATTGCGGATCAGGGAAACATTCACCCGGCCGTTAATCAGTTCACCCATTCCCGGAAGAGTGCGATAGGGTAATCCGCTTCTCTCGCAAGCCTCCACCATCCGGCGCATTTCAGGGGAAGTCGCGGAAGGGACGGCGATCAGGATTTCCTCCGCCAGCTTGGCATGAATCACTCTTTCCATATCCCCCAAACCACCCAATACGGGAATCCCATGAATCCACCGACGATGCTTGTGCGGATTATCGTCCAGAAAACCGATTACTTCATAGTAAAGGCGTTTATTATCATGCATTTCCCTGAGCACTTTTTCCCCTGAGTCTCCTGCCCCGATGATCAGCAGTCGTTTACGGATGCGGGTAAGCGGAAACGGTTTTTCCTCGCTTTGGTGAGGGGCATTTTGAAAATATACCCGGACTGCCAGGCGCACCGTCGATGTACCCAATAGGGTAAGCAACCCATCCAAAACCACCACAGACCGAAAGACGCTCATGGCCCGCTCAATAAAAAAGAACCAAGTCAGGTTGACGGAGGTAGCGGCCACATTGGCCAAGACCAGGTTTTGTAAATCCCGGAGACTGGTGTATCGCCACATCCCCCGGTACATGCCGAAGATGTAAAAACAGATCAGCTTAAGTGCCAGTAAAGGTAGGTAGGTAGCGGTGATGAGGGAGCGGTGATGTTCCATGCTCACTTCAAAGCGGAGCCAATACGAACCGATATAGGCGATGATTACGACTAATCCGTCTAATGCCACCATGGAAAAACGGGTCAACAGAAAGTTTTTATGTGTTTTCCAAAAATCCGATACCATAGACGTATGTATGCGCACGAAGACTCCCTCTAAATATAAAAACCCTTATTTTGCCTCAATTTGTGGTCTTTTACCAGTCCCGGAAAGCAGTATCGCCCTGATTATGATAAAATGAAGGCTTGTTTTTTGGAGGAATTGTAACCCGTTTCCTTATCTCGGAGTTGTAGATATACGCACTGTAATTTGGGGTGAGCGTAGCTCAGTTGGATAGAGCACTGGATTGTGGCTCCAGTGGTCGGGGGTTCAAATCCCCTCGCTCACCCGTACCCAAACCTCGGCCCTGAAATAGACTCAATGGCGGTTTCCGACCTTCCGGTGAAACGGATCCTTCCTTTATTTTATCTTCTGCTTTCATCCTTTGTTTTGGCTCAGGATCAGAACATCAGTCGTAGCGTAATCCTCATCATTGATGCAGGCCATGGAGGTTCGGATAGCGGTGCCAAAAACCCGGAAGCCGGCCTCACGGAAAAAGATCTGGCTTTGGGTGTGGCCCAAAGACTTGAAAAATCCCTGCGCCAGGAAAAAAAACTTACCGTGATTCTTACTCGTACCGGCGATATAGACTTACCTTTATACGCCAGAGCCGAAAAAGCAAACAAAGCCAAAGGACACCTACTGTTGAGTCTTCACACTGCTTATGATCTTCGGGCGGATAGCGCGGGCCCTCGGGTCTATTTTTGTAGCCTGGAAAATTTTACTGCAAGACTTTCGGCCCAAGTGGGCTCTTTTTCGAAATCACTTCCCGAGCTTACTCCCTGGGATGAATCGCAAATACCTTTTATCAATGAGAGTAATGATCTGGCTCTTTTATTGCAAAATCGACTGAATCCAATATTTCTCTCCGACCGCTCCATTCAAACCAGTCCGTTGCTGCTTCTGCAATTTTCCGCCATGCCGGCGGTTCTGGTGGAACTGGGCAACCTATCCGATCCTGCGGATGTGTGGCGATTAAAAGGAGCGGAAGCGCTCGAACAAATGAACCAAGCGCTGAAATCCTCTGTTCTGGAGTTCCTGTCGTCCCTAACCCGATGAAAACTCTATGCCCCGAAAGATCCTCATATTGAAATACTTTTTCCCGTCGGTCATCGCTCTGCTGTTTTTTTCCGCTGTGGCCTATTATCTTTTTTTTCAACCCCGCCCCATTTCGGAAACAACCTTGGAAACAGTCGTTCAAACCATCGACAGCGGGCTCCGCTCGAGGCATGCGGGAACCTTGTCCGTACGCCTCTTCTACCGATCCCCTCTTCCCACTCGGAACGACCAGGGCCTGCTGATTGAGGAAAACAAGTTAATCAGCCAAATCGCTCAGCCTGAAAAACAGGCCCTCCTGGCTCTAAAAGAGCTTTCCAGAACCTCACCGGCAGGCAATGCTCCGGCCTTGCCCACCGATGCGCTGCCTCTGCATGTTTTTTTTACAGACAACGAATTGGCCATTGTAGACTATGACAAGAAGATCCGGGAGAACCTTGCGGGTGGATTGGATGCAGAACTGGCTGCCATGTATGCTGTGGTGCACACGATTACCTATAATTTTCCCAAAGTATCCTCCGTTCGTTTGTTAGTCGAAGGGAAGGAGCAGGAAACCCTGGCAGGACACTTCAGCATTTCCGGTAATTTGAAACCGAATCCTGCCATGATCCAAGGATACCAAAATGCTTCCGGCGGCATTCGTGTCGAACCCTTGCCGCCCTAGCCATTATTTGAGAGTATACTCATCGCTTTATGCTGGAAACAAAGTAACTACTCAAGTGGTGTTCAATTGGTGATCGGTGATCGGTAATCGGTGATCGAGGGAAGTATGATGCAACATGCTGAGAGTTTTCGGGACTTAATTGTTTATCAGAAAGCGCGCCAGGTGGCGCGGCGGTTCTTTGATCTATCCAAAAGGATGGGTCGAATGCTTCCATCCATGATGGACAAGGCTGACCTATTCTGCGGTCCATCCGTTCGCTGTGTTCGTGAAGGCATAGTCGAGTACTTCGTGCCCCGATCACCGATTACGGATCACCGATCACCTGAGTAGTTACAAAACAAAGGACATTCATGGAAAACCATCAATTCTCGCGCCAAGATGGACGCAAACCGGATGAACTGCGACCGATTCGATTCGATGCCGGGTTCAACCGGCAGGCGGAAGGAGCCATCCTGATTGAAACCGGGAACACTCGGGTGCTCTGCACGGCAAGCATAGAAGAAAAGGTTCCCTCCTTTCTGGCCGGTACACAAAAAGGGTGGATCACCGCCGAATATGGGATGCTGCCACGGGCCACTTCCGTGCGCACGCAACGGGAAGCGGTACGAGGTATGCCATCCGGCAGAACCATGGAAATCCAACGTCTGATCGGCCGATCCCTTCGTGCGGTGGTGAATACGGAACATCTGGGGCCACGGACCATATGGATCGATTGTGATGTTCTTCAAGCGGACGGGGGTACACGCACCGCCTCCATAACCGGCGCTTTCATTGCCATGGCTATCGCCTGCCGGCGACTGCTGGAACAAGGTGTCGTCATTCAACCACCGATCACCTCGTTGGTAGCCGCCACCAGCGTCGGCCTAATCGGCGGTCGGATCCTGTTGGATCTCAACTACCTGGAGGATTCCGGTGCGGATGTAGATGTAAATGTAGTCATGACGGGTTCGGGAGAACTGGTTGAGGTGCAGGGAACCGGTGAACACGGCACCTTCAGTATGGACCGGTTGATTGCCATGATGGATGTCGCCCGCCGGGGTATCACTCAAATTCATGAAATACAATCCAGCATCCTGGGTCAAGTCGGCATTCCTTTAATCCTTTGAGTCTGGCCTCCGCTTGACATGAGTGAAAGGATGCCCTTTGAAGAAACCATCCTTTAGTTGTGCCTGCTGCGCCACTGATCGATGGCCACCGCCGCTATGATGATCGCGCCGATGATGATCTCTTGTATGTAATTCGCCCAGCCCATCTGCTGGCAGCCATTTCGTAGAAAGGCCATGATCAAAGCGCCGATCATCGATCCGAGAATACTCCCTTCGCCGCCGTTCAGACTTCCCCCTCCGATGACTACGGCCGCAATGATATCCAACTCTGTTCCGATAGCCACCGTGGGGTCTCCTTGGCGCAGGCGGGACATCTGGGCGATTCCAGCCAGACCAAAAAAGAGGCCGGCAATTAAGTAGATCCATATTTTCATCCGCTCGACCAATATGCCGCAGGCACGCGCGGCGGCTTCATTCGAACCCAAGGCGAAGATATGCCGTCCGAAGATGGTGCGCCGCAAGACAAATGCCATGCCCACCGCCAGTAGAACGGCCACCCAAACGCCCGGGGCGAAGACCAGCCAGGTAGGTGAGGGAAACGTCACCGCCATGCCGTCAACCCAAGTAGGGATGGTGTCCACGGTCTGCTGGTTGGCCAACCATTTGGCTGTCCCTCTTGCTACTCCAAGCATTCCCAGCGTAATAATAAACGGGACCACTCTTAGTCGGGTAATAAGAAAACCGATGATCCCACCGATCAATCCGCCAACCAGGATTCCCATAATAATGGAAACAAGCGGAGCCCAACCGGCACGAATTCCCAGGGCGGCAACCACGCCGGTCAGAGCAATACTGGAGCCGACCGACAAATCTATTCCGCCGCTGATAATGATTACAGTCATGCCGATAGCCCCAATGGCTACAATAACCGTTTGCGAAGCGACTACCCGGAGGTTACGAATGGAAAGAAATCGGCCGGGATCATCCAAGAGTAGAGTGAAAATCAGCACCACCAGAGCAAGCCCTAAAAAAGGACTCAGTCGGCGTATCCATTCACGAAACGACGCATTCATGGATCCCTTCTTCTCATCAGTATGACCAGATGGTTGTACCCTGTAAAGTACCTTTTTCCTGCCAGGCAAAGTGGTCTGATGGTAACACGAAAGTCGTCGTTCATCCAAATCGGTGTGTTAGAATACGGTATGTTAGAATGGGTGAACAACGGATAGCGAGCATTTATCCTAAAGGATACGTTTTCCTTTATGCCGAAGATTATTATTGATGACTTAACCCTGGAAGTTTCGGAGGGACAAACCATTCTGCAGGCGGCCGCCCTGGCCGGCATCATCATCCCTCACTATTGTTACCATCCAGGCCTTCACTTGGCCGGCTGTTGCCGTATGTGCCAGGTGGAAGTAAAGGGAATTGCCAAACTGCAGACGGCCTGCAATACCTCCATCAAGGAGGGGATGGTGGTCTGCACCCACAGTCAACAAGTACGCCTCGCTCAGCAGGCGGTTATGGAATTTCTGTTGCTTAATCATCCGTTGGATTGCCCGGTTTGCGATCAGGCAGGGGAATGTGGGCTGCAGAGCTATTACATGCTTTATGGTCGGACCGGAAGTCGTCTGGCCGATAACAAGCTGACCCGCCAAAAAGCAAAACCGATTGGGCCCCACATCATTTTGGATCAGGATCGCTGTATCCTTTGCTTAAGGTGCGTCCGTTTCTGTCGTGATATCACCAAAACAGCCGAGTTGGGTGTTTTTTACCGAGGGGATCAATCGGTAATAGATATTTATCCTGGGCACGAACTGCACAACAAATACTCCGGAAACCTGGCGGATATCTGTCCGGTCGGCGCCCTGACCGATCGTGATTTTCGCTTCCAGGTGCGTGTCTGGTATCTTCGCCATGGAAATTCGATCTGTTCCGGGTGCAGTCGTGGATGCAGTATGGTTGCTTACTACAACCAGGAACGCAGACATCATGCTCAGGGGCGGCGTATTGTCCGGCTGAAACCGCGCTATTGCGCCGAAGTCAATTCCTGGTGGATGTGTGATGAAGGTCGCTATGCTTACCGCGCATGGGATGATCAGCGGTTGTCATGGCCCCTTAGGCGTCGAAATGGATCGTCCGAGCGGGTTTCCTGGGATCTTATCCTAGCTGAGATTGCCGGGCGACTGAAATCCCTGATCGATATGTATGGAAATTCCTCCATTGCTGTCTGGGGATCTCCACAACTTCCGAATGAGGACCTGTATCTGATACACCATTTTTTTGGCCAAAGCCTTGGAATTCCTTATCTGGCTTTTGACAATCCCGGCGAGAAGCCAGGCTATGGAGATGATTTTCTAATTCAATCCGATAAAAATCCTAACCGTCGAGGGGCGCTATGGCTGGGTTGGAAGGAAGGTTTCGATGGAGGACTCGATCCGAAGGCCTTACTTCAATCAGGTAAGCTTAAAGCCCTCCTGGTTTTTCGTCACGATCTGACTCTCCTAATCCCCCAGGAGGAACTGCCGGAACAGATGAAAAACCTAAACCTGTTGATCTATTTTGGAACCAACGAATGTGCCACCTCCAAACTGGCCCACTACCTTCTTCCTGCTGTCCCTCACGTAGAGAGAGATGGCTCTTTTACCAATTGCGCGGGCCGCATACAACATTTTCTTCAGGTTATCGATCCCCTGGAAGAGGCCCTTCCCGATTGGAAAATCGTCCAGCGCCTGGCCCTACACCTGGGGATTACCTATCCTTACCAACGCTGTAAAGATGTTTTTCGTGATCTTTCCATAGCTTTTCCGCCCTTCGCCGGATTCGGTTATGAAACAATGGAAACTCCGGGAGAAGCCCAAGGCGTCGGCTATGAATGGTCTCCGGAATAAACGCTGAACTTCCAATAAAAGCCTAAGCCAAGATCTCCGCTGAGTGAAACACCGGCAAAACAAGGCATCCATGATAAGGTGATCGCCGGTGCAGGTTTTTCATTCATCCAAGGTTTGCCCGGGACCGGCCCTGGGCGAAACAGAATGGCGTCTTCGGCCAGAAAGTCAAGAAAAGCGGTCTTGACTCCCTTCGCCATGGACTCTTTGGCAAATTCCTTTTCACTGCAGACGACTTGTTCCAAAGCCGAAGGCATATTCAGGCAATTGATCTGGCCGAGGCACGGAGTCGGCAGCAAAAAAGTGCTTGTCGCCAACCATCCCCATGTAAGTATTCCCCTCTTTTTTCTCTTGAACACGACAATTCCTCCTCGGTGATTGCTTGGGTTGATCCAGTGGGACAATTTTTACGCCGGAAGGAATGCACTTTCAGTCGAGCGGCTCACTGCGGGCTGCCTTACAGAGCGCGACGATATTATTTGTGGGGGCTCCGGGTGGCATTCCTCCTCCACAGGATAGAATCAGTCGATTCCGCTCAGCAAGGGGTGACAAGGCTTCCTGGGCGAATCGAAGCACCTCTTCCGGAGTTCCATTGGCTAATATATCCCGCGGAGGTATATTTCCTAAAAGAGTTACCGAGTTTCCTGCCCAGACCCTCATGTCCGCAAGGCTATGTTGGAAACTGAAATTGAACAAATTGATCCCTATTTCGCTCAGATATTTCGCCGTAATCGTACCCTTGGCATCGTTGTGAAAAAACTTTACCTGGAAGGGGAAAGATTGAAAAATCTTTTTCAAATAAGGAAGGGCGAACACCTGAAAATCACTTTCCCGTAAAAATCCAACCATGTCATCCAATAAGAAGATTCCATCGATGGTAGGGAATGACTTTGACTGCACTTCCAGCCAATCAATCAGAAAGTCGGTAATCGTTCCCAGCATGGCATGGGTTTCCTCGGGATTACACTTGATCCCCATCATAAATTCAGTGGTGCCGCAGAGGAAAGAGGCGATATTCAGGGGACCACGGGCTACGGCAAAACGAATTTGATGACCGGCTCGCTGTATGGCGGGAAGGCAGTGTTGCAGGCGTTTGGTCACAAACGGGAGCAGCCCATCGGTGCGGGGGTTCGGTTTGGCCAGTTCACCCGCGTGCTCCATATCGCTGATGATTTTCTCGGCAAAGGGAAATTCATTCTCCATCCAGCGGCAGCGGGCCCCAAAGGAAGACGGTTCGGTACACATACCGTATTCCGACCAAAATCCCGGGAGGAAATAAACCTCCGGAAAATCCCGGATAGCCCGCAGGTTGGCCTCAAGCCAGATGGCATCACTGGTAAAGTAGTCCATAATCGTCACCCCATACCACCCCGGCAGCCATGGACTGTCTATTATGAAACCGACGGGTAAAGGGGCCGTCTTTTGACCCTGGATCACATTCAGCAACTGCTGCCATTGCTCATCCCTCATGATTTCTCCCAATGAATAAATAGGTATAATTAGAATATGGCGAAAACAATAGATATCAAACTTTGTTGTAAAAACT
>Ga0315295_10004276_pt1 | contig 12163 bp, 7 predicted proteins | sample YL17G14_0_MG_FD_204453 | JGI IMG/M metagenome (GOLD analysis project Ga0315295, IMG submission 204453) | Sediment microbial communities from Yellowstone Lake, YNP, Wyoming, USA - YL17G14_0 | ecosystem: Environmental > Aquatic > Freshwater > Lake > Sediment | place: USA: Wyoming | collected... | reverse complement strand
CATTGCCTTGAACCCGTTCGGGTAGACATTCTGCTGGTAATGTTTCACGATATGAACAGCGATATCCTGAACACGCTTTTCACCATGAATGAAATTGGATTTTCTGCCAGCACGTTTGGATAGTTCGTTGCGCTCATCCGGCGTGAGCTGATCCGTTATCTTCGCGAATTCTTCGTCGATTGATTCCTGGTCAATGTGGTATTCCAGCAGGTGAGGCTCAAAATGGAGAGGCAGGGTTGCCTTGTCCCGGATAGACTGTTCAAGGGTATACCGGCTGAGATATCCCTGCTGATCTTCTTCTGCACCGAAAGCCCAGAATGTATTCCGGTCGATCTTGTTGATGGGGGTTCCCGTAAGTCCGAAGAGGAACGCATTAGGAAGGGCTGCCCGCATCTTCCGACCGAGATCTCCTTCCTGGGTCCGGTGTGCCTCATCGACCATGACGATAATATTGTCCCGGGTATTGAGCACTCCTTCCGCTTCCGCGAACCGGAAGATGGTAGTGATGATGATCTTTCGGGTATCCTGCGTGAGAAGGCGCTGCAGTTCTTCCCGGGTGGCGGCGGTAACGGTATTGGGGATCTCAGTTGCATTGAAAGTCGCAGTAATCTGGGTATCGAGATCGATCCGGTCCACAACGATAATGACCGTGGGACTTTTCAGAAGAGGATCGACACGGAGTTTCTGGGCGGCAAAGACCATCAGAAGTGACTTGCCGCTGCCCTGGAAGTGCCAGATAAGTCCTTTTTTGGGTTTCCCGTTTCGCACCCGCTCGACAATCAGGTTGGTAGCGTCATACTGCTGGTGTCGGCAGATGATCTTGATCTTCTGGTTCTTTTTATTGGTGGCAAAGACGGTGAAATTCTTTACGATGTCGAGAATAACGGCTGGAGTAAGGAATGCCCGGATTGTGGACATGATAGCGGAGAGCGTCGGGGCATTCAGGTTGATTTCTTCACGCCATGGGGACCAGCTGTCAATGGGGATTCTCACTGCACCATAGTAGAATGCTTTTCCCTCGGTTGCGAAGGAGCAGGTATTCGGCACGAACAGCGCCGGGACTGCTTTTTCATAGGTTTCATTGATATCATACGCTGCATCGAACCAGGTCTCGGATGGCCGGACCGGGGTCTTACATTCCCCGATGACGAGCGGGATGCCGTTGACGAGCAGGACGAGATCCATCCGCTTGGTGACGGAGCCTGTTGAAAAGGAATATTCCGTTGTGACGGTGTATGTGTTATTCTCGGGATGCTCGAAATCAACGAGCCGGACCGGGACATGCTCGCCATTTTTCCCGAATGGCATACTGTGTTCGCCGTTGAGCCATGCGGCGAACTTTTCGTTGGCTCTCACTAGTCCTTCGCTCTGGACAGAGAGGAGAATTGCCCGGAGTTTGTAGATGACTTCATCCGCTCTTCCGGGGTTTTTAGTAATTTCCGGGTTGATTTTTTTAAGGGCATCAACGAGCTGCGGTTCAACGAAAACATCCGTTTCATCTCTTGGCAGATCTTTTCGCGAGATGTACGTCCAGCCAGTCTTTCTGAGGTAATCGCGGATGCCGTCACGGACGGTGTTGGCTTCGTTGAAACTCATGAAATGTCAGATCTCCCCTTAACTCGAATAATAATGAGAATATATTCTTCGGATGACGATAAAGTACACGGAATTCGGATTCAAAATCAGGATTGCGCAAATAACCTATTCATTTGATAAATTTTTTTACAATACGGTATGAACAACTGCAACAGGATATAGCATTGCTCCCGAGAGATAATTTTCCCGCTCGGGTGCCCGGATTCATTCCGGAAGTTCCTGATGATTGCAATGATACCAGAGAAATTTGTGTCGAGATCCTCACGAATTTCCGGTGTAAATTCTCCGATGTGCTGATCAAGTATCATCTTAAATTTGTTCAGCTTTGGCAAAATTGATCGTTCTTTGTGAACACTTTTAAAAACCGGTTCATACCTTGAATTCCTAGATATTATCTCCAATAATTTTTCGAACGAATGTTCTGCTGCGACACCCAGCATAACAGACGATGAAAGGAGGCATCCGCTCATGAATGCCTGAATTGCCTCTTTAAGATACAGAAGAGTGACTTCATCAATGTCTGGAATATTCTGTTTTATCACTGCCTCGTATGTCGAAACATCATGAAAAAAATAGGGATCTTGATTATGCAGGAGAAATTTCTCACCGTAGCTTGAGACTCTGAACCACGGGAATTGATTATTCGAGCGATCCATCCCTAAGGTAATGATTCCTTGTCGGAATAGATCCCAAAATATTTCCTGGAAGAGTAAATCATCATGATCGGAAAGACGAGCATGCCCGTAATTTTCAGTTCTTGAAGTTGAAGAGGTCTCACGTTTTTGAATTATTTCCGCAATTCCAATCCTTAAATGCTCGAATTGAGAAGGATCGTATTTGACTTTTTCTTTTCCTGTGAGAATTGCAATAGCAATCTTGCGAATTTCTTCGTAAGTATGATCGCTTGGCATTTTCTATTCATCCCCATCAAAAGAAAATGGAAATAAATCGAGGATTCTGTCTGCGAGAAAGAAATACATAACAAGGGATCCGGCTAATCCCCCTATTCCATCAAACATAATTAAAATAAAATTAACAACGCCGTGACCCGTTCCAGCTAATGTATTACCAGATAGCATTTCTGACATTATTAACAACACATCATTCTGTGCTAATCCAAAAATGCTTACGATAATCCCATTCGTTATTATAAAGCAAAGAAGAAAAGAAAACAATGTGAGAATTATCTTCATAATCTTTTTATGCGGCATTATAATCCCATTCTATCTTGATGATTTTTATTCAGATAATAGGCTTCGCACCCAGCATCTCATTGATCAGCTTCATCTTCATCGTCTTCGCTGCCCTGACATTCGCACGGGCAGCGGCAATCGTCTCATCGCAGTGGATAAGAATGGTGGTGATCTGGTGTTGTTCGGGAAGTGGGGGAATGGGAATTTTAATTCTTTCTAATAAATTTAAATATAAACCGGCCTGAGCAGTCTTATTAGCCGAATTTTTTAACTTTTTTTGAATTTCTGGATTGTTTAGTGCATGATATAAGAAATCTGGGGTAATTATAGATTCATTTGGCCTTAAGCAGGCAACACTTCGTTGAATTGAAAATTTTTTTCTTGATTTTACAATGGCACATCTCCCAATCGTCCCTACAATAGTCAGTAAAACATCATTCAAATTAATCGAGAAATACTTATGAATCTCATCATAGTCTTTTTCAGTAATATATGTCACATTGTCAGTGAAATCCAGTATTCCATTTTTTATACAACTAGCACTTAAAAATGGGACACCGTTTCTTATCCGTTTGGGGGGTAAATGAGTTCCGTCTTTTATCATATTGCACAATTCTTTAAGCGAGGTGGCTGCCCACTCCGCCGGTAACCGTCCTACCGATGTCTCCTTGAACTCCGTATGACCAATACCTTTGGTCAGCAGTTCCCGCATCAGCACCTGCCTCACCCGGTCCGCCTCAACAAGAAATCGCTCACCGTTCACGATGCAGTCTTCTGTCACCCAAAGCGTAGTGGCGCTGCGGCGCTGCTCATCCAGAGATGGTAACCAGATTTCATACTCTGCAAGGTATTTCCATTTTGTTCGTGGTGAGAGTGAACCCGAGGATGTTCCCACAGCATATTCAAAAAAACGATCATCCTGTAAGATGAATGGAAGAAGTTCAGGGACAAAATTTTCCTTTTTTGCTTCTATCACGAGTATATCACTTGAACAAATTCCGTCAAAATCTGCAAGAGATACTTTTTTCTGGTATGCCCGTCGTTTTCCGAATAAGATCTGTCCCTTGTAGAATCGCCTGGTAAATGACATCTCCGGTGTAATTGGAGACCAGCGACAAATTCTCAGGGAGCCTGGATCAAGATGTTCAAGCCCGACGCAGCGATCAAGTCCTTTCTCTTTTGGTTTGTACTCATTTTCGGAGATATTCCTTGCAATATCGCCGAGCGTAACTTTTGTCCGGCCCGCAGGGGAAATCCCAATCACTGATTCACTCATGAAACCCCGCCTCCATCAGCGACGCGAAGAATGTATCAGCTGAAAGGTTCCGTTTGAGGATGCTCGTCTCCCACTGTTCTGTCGTCTCTTCAAGGGTGTGTTCGTGTCCGTTGTTCCCGTTGCAGGAAACATAAAGCGGGATGCTCATGTTCCCATCGTTCGCGAGCACTTCTTTGAGAGGAACAACTTTGGCAAATTCATTGATATCCTGAAACGCTCGGTATGCGTTCACAATCTTTTCGATATGCTGGTGTTCAAGGAAGCTCTGCGCCTTCTCATGGGTCACTTCATCGATGGCATTGATGAACAGGATCTTTCCTTTCTGCTCATCCGGTTTCTTCATCCGGCAGACAACGACACAGGCTTCCATGGGCGAATTATAGAAAAGATTGGGACCAAGGCCGAGCACGCACTCGATAAGATCATCGGCCACCATCTTCTTTCGCATCTCATTCTCCGCATCCCGGAACAACACTCCGTGCGGGAACAGGATCGCACATCGTCCCGTCTTTGGATTCATGCTTTTAATGATGTGCTGGAAGAACGCATAGTCCGCCCGTCCCTGCGGTGGCACACCATATTTATTCCGGCCATACGGATCGGCAGCGAACGCATCCCTGTTCCACTTCTTGATCGAGTACGGCGGATTGGCCAGTACAACATCAAACTGCCGAAGCTTGTCGTTCTTCAGGAACGCAGGCTGGGCAAGCGTATCACCCCGTACAATCTCGAAGTCGTCGATACCGTGCAGGAATAGGTTCATCCTAGCAATTGATGACGTGATCAGGTTGATGTCCTGCCCGTAGAGTTTCAGGCTTCTATACTCCTTGCCCTGCTCCTTGAGCTGGAGTGCCGCGACAAGCAGCATACCCCCCGTCCCGCAGGTCGGATCATAGATCGACTCGCCCTCTTTCGGGTCGAGTATGAGCGTCATGAGTTTGACGAGCGTTCGGTTCGTATAGAACTCCGCAGCCGTATGCCCGGAATCGTCCGCGAACTTCTTGATCAGATACTCGTAGCCCTGCCCAAGTTCGTCCTGCGGTACATGGGAGAGGGTGAGCGTCTCGGATGAGAAATGCTCGATCAGATCACGGAGTGTCTCATCCGAGAGACGGCTCTTGTTCGTCCAGGGAGCATCGCCGAATATCCCGGCAAGTCGTTCCGGATTGGACTTCTCGAGCTCCCGCATCGCGTTCTGGATAGCGACACCGACATCGGTCGTCTTCTCCCGCACGTCTTTCCAGTGGGCGTCTTTCGGGATCGTAAACCGGTGGTATTCGGCAAAATTGTCCCCGACACCTTGACCGTACTCCTGCACAACTTCTGCGGTCTCTTCATCGTAGACATCGCACACCCGCTTGAAGTAGAGCAACGGGAAGATGAACTGCTTATAATCACTTGAATCGATATACCCACGGAGCAGCACGGCCGCTCCCCAGAAGTAGCGTTCAAGATCCTGTTGTGAGATTGTCTCCGGCATCAGAGCACCCCCGACTCGGATAACAACTGCTTCAGCCGGTTTTCGGCTGCCTCGCAATCCGCTGCTGCCTTTTTCAAATCGGAAAGCGCTTCCGCAACCGTTGTCGTATCCTCTTCTATTACCGGGTCCACATACAGGGAAATATTCAGATTATAATCCTGCGAGCGGATATCAGCGAGCGCCGCAACACGGGAAATACCTGTACGGGTCTCATTCGCAGTATACCAGGAATAGATCTGGTCCACGTGTTCCGGAAGTAATTCGTTCTGGTTCTTGCCCTTCTTGAACAGAGCTGAAGCATCGATGAAAAGCACTTTGCCCTTATGCTGCTCATCCTTCTGAAGCCGGAAGATACAGACACACGCGGCAAGTGTTGTCCCGTAGAACAGGTTTTGCCCGAGCCCGATTACAGCTTCCAGCAAGTCAGACTCAAGCAGTTTCGTCCGGATCCTCCCCTCCGCTCCTTTCCGGAACAGGGCACCCTGCGGGAGCACAATCGCCATCCGCCCGTACGGTTTTGCCATCGATGAAATCATGTGCTGGACCCAGGCATAATCGCCATAACTTGCCGGAGGCATGCCGGCAAAGTTCCTGCCATAGGGATCATTCTCCCAGACCTCCTCACCCCATTTCTTCAGGGAGAACGGGGGGTTGGCGATCACACAGTCAAATGTTCTGATCTTATTGTCCACAAAGAAAGCGGGACGGCGAAGGGTATCATCACGAATAATTTTAAAATCTTCAAGCCCGTGAAGAATCAGGTTCATCCGGGCAATTGAGGAGGTCGTCAGGTTCTTCTCCTGTCCATAGAGCTGAAGCCGCCGGTAATCGCCGCCATGAGTGCGGACGTAATTGAATGCCTCCAAGAGCATACCGCCGGTCCCGCAGGCTGGATCGTAGATAGTTTCCGCATCATGCGGCTGGAGGATCAGCGTCATGAGCCGGATCACTGACCGAGGTGTATAGAACTCCCCCGCCTTCTTGTTCGACAGATCAGCGAACTTCTTGATCAGGTACTCGTATGCCTGCCCTGCAATATCCGGTTCAACATTTTGGTTGGCAAGATTATGCTCGGAAAAATGCTCAATTAGATCAATAAGAAGCTTATCAGAGAACAGTTGTTTGTTGGTCCACTGAGCATCGCCGAAGATTTCATAGAGTGTTTCCTTGTTTGCGGTCTCAATGCAGCGCATGGAATTAGAAAGGGCCTGCCCTACATCTTCGGTCTTCTCCCTGACATCTCTCCAGTGGCAATCTTTAGGGATGAGGAAGTGAAAATTTTCCCGGAACTCTGCTTCCTCTTTATTCCCTCCTGCTTCTTCAAGTGCCTTCTCGTACTCCTCATCGAACACATCACAGATACGTTTGAGAAACAGCAGCGGGAAAATATAGGTCTTGAAATCGGCCTGATCCACCGGCCCGCGAAGGATATTTGCCGCGCCAAAGAGCCAGTTCTCCAGGGTGTTGAGCGAGAGTTTTTCTGGAACGTTTTGGTAAATTCCTTTGGCATTTGAATTTGTCTGACCGGTTGATTGCTTTATTGGGGTAGATTTTTTCTCAATCATTGGATGCCTTCGGGAATTTTTCAGATTGTATGTTAATAGTAATTTGACGGTAAAAAGTGTTTATTCTTAATTCTTACTCACTAACAAACTCATCCAATTGAATTATTTCTGGATTAGCCACGCAGTAAGAAGTGGGATCCCCGTGAAAAATGGATGCCAAAAATAAGAAAGATTGAATTAAAGAAAAAGCATTTTACCATTTACGTGATTACTTTGCCGGACGTATTCATCTCTCATGCAACAGAAGATAAAGAAAAAGTTGCACGTCCCTTGGCTGAAGCACTCCGTAATAATGGATTAGATGTCTGGTTCGATGAGTTTTCATTGAAGATTGGTGATAATTTACGGGAATCTGTAGATAATGGAATAAAAACTTCGAGATATGGTATTCTGATTTTAAGCAAGTCCTTTTTTGAAAAACAGTGGACGAGAAAAGAACTTGATGCTTTTTTTGCACGAGAAATCACAGGTCAAAAAATCATTTTGCCGGTTTGGCATGAATTGTCCTTTGAAGATATTCTTGAACTTGCACCGACATTAGCGAATCGATTTGCGATAAAAACCAGCGATGGGATGGAGCAAATGGTTAACCAGATTCTGAAGGTTGTGAAACCAGACGCTTTAGAAAAAAGAATAGAAATCTCCGCCCAGCCACTTGTTTATATCAATGCAAATAAAGATTCCATCCTTGTTGGCAGATCTATTAAATTTTCAGGTCAATGCGTGAACGGTGGGAATGTGGTCCATCTGACCGCTGTTGGGCCAGGGGTATACACAAAAGGAAAAGAAATTGCTTCACCGACTGTTTCATCTTTAGGTAAATGGGATTTTGAATGGACACCTGAAATCTCGATTGAGCCCGGGGAATTTTTGATGAAAGTCACCGATTCCCTTCACAGGGTATCGGATGAACTTATATTCAGAATAGAAAAAGGAGCCGTTACGATGGTTGCAGCAGGTAGTCAAGTCTATTATATAGGTGAAAAAGTCCGATTAAGCGGGACTTCTACTGTACCTGCAAAGGAAATTTTTCTCTCGTTAAAAAAACATGGATTGTTTTCAAAACAGAAAAAAATCGATCAACTTAATATCATCTGTCAGAATAATAATCCGTCTTCTTTTACCAAGGTGAAAATTAGTGATGATAATACTTGGTCGTTTATTTGGGACACATCGATGGACGCATCAGAACTGAAGAAAGGCTATTACACAATTTATGCAACTGAAGCCCCTCTAACGATTGGTAATCTGAATAAAAAGGCATTCAGCAGTCTTAGTGTTATCATCGAACAACCTTTTGTGAGTGCAACAGCCTCCCAATCAACGATAGCTCAAGGAGATCATTTATGCATTTCCGGTACTGCTGAGGGGGAACCACGAAAAGGTGTCCTGATTTGGATATTTGGTAACGATTTTTTCTCTCTAAAAACGGTAACGATTACTCCTGACGCTTCATTCTCCTTAGAATTATCTCGTGAAGAGACTAGGAAAATGACACAAGGTCAATATTTCGTTGTTGTACAACATCCAATGATGAACAATGAGTATGATGTGTGCCTTGATGCGAGTTACAAAAAAGTCCTAAGCAATTATCCGAAAAAAGGAACAGAATTATTTTCAATCGATGGTCCCCTGAGTAAAAAAGGATCTGATGCCGCATTCGCTCTTGTGCAAGCTCTCAATAATCCAGGCATTGATGACACTTATGCGAAATTACAGTTCACTATCGAGCATCCTGAAATCCGATTTGATCCAATTAGTGACAAATTTATTGGGGACAACTTCACAATCACAGCAAGAACGAACCTTGCCGTTGATGATGAGATTGTTTTTAATTTTTCTTCGGTAAACCCAGATCCTTTAAAAAAATTCCAGGAAATTGAAAAGGGGATATCAATCATTGTCAAGGTTACAAAAGGAGAGGGGGGTTGGAATCGATTATCATTTGACGTTGATACAGCCGATTTCAGATCGGGAAAATATTTATTGAGAGCATCAGCACTCAAGGTAGACGTTCAGACACCAGCGTTTTTTACTATTCTTGAAAAATAGGGTGCACAAAGTGAAGATCTCCCCTTTCCAAGGCTGCACAAGCCCATTGTCCTGAGCTGTGAAGTGCCATACTGCCGGTACGTTCGGGATCTCCCGGCTTGTTACTGCATGGGTCGAGGTCAATCAAGCTCATGCAGGCAATCACGGCATCGAGAATATAGTGCAGAGTGTAGTGTTCGGTGCTTTTTATGGGAGAGGAGTGTTGGAGGGACGGTCATACCGGCACGTCCTTGTTGATAAGTGGTCGCATCTCCCTCATATAGCAGTGTTCATGCAATTATCATGCCGGTGGAAAATCTCCCAATTTTTTCTGTGTTTTTTCGTTTACCTTCTTTTCAGATTTTTCTTTCCATAATTCCGAGTGTTCATTGAAGATAAAAATAAATTCCCGCCCCCGGTTTTCCATGGTCACATACCCCAGATCTACAAGGTGCTGAAGATCTGTTCGTGCAGTCTGATAGACAACATCATACATCTGGGTAATCTGCCTTATGGTGAAATATTCGTCTGAATGCTCCATCATATGGCGGAGTATATTTGCCTGTCGTTGGTTGATCTCTTTGATCTTTTTAATAATGGCTTTCGTTGCATTCTGTTCACTTTGCTTGTTTTCGAGATACTTCAGAAGATCATCAAGCGCCTGGGTAATGCAGGATATATTATATTTGATGAAATAGGTGATGTCACTCTCATCATATTCAGTATAGAGGTAGGAAAGTCCGTACTTTTTTTTCGACCGTAGAATGATCCGGGAGATGGGCATGTATTCAAAGAGCCAGTAACCACTTGAGAGCACATACCAGTAGAAAATACTCCGTGCAGTCCGTCCGTTTCCATCATAAAATGGGTGCAGATAACCGATAAGGTAGTGCAGGATAATACCCTTGAGTACCGGGTGAATAAATTCTCCTGCCACCTGTTTCCCCGCGTCTTCTTCATAATTTGCAAATTTGCACAGTTCTTCTATGAAGCCTTTGATCTCTTTGTGATCCGGGGGTGTATGATAAATGATACCGGTACCGGAATCTGCTACAACTACCTCATTATCGGTTCTGAACTGTCCGACAAATTTCTCGTCCATGGTTCCTTTCGCTACGATCCGTTGAATGTCAAGGATGAGTGATGGCGAGAGAGATTCATCTTTTTTTTCGAGGATGAAACGCAATGCCTCGTAATTATTGAGGACCATTCGTTCAGAATCGTTTTTGGGTTTCCTGCCCTTTTGCAGCATCTCTTTTGCAGCTTTCCGGGTAGTTGCTGCTCCTTCAAGAATGCTTGATGCAATCGCCTCCTCCATGAGCGAGTTAATGATATAGGACTGTTCGAGGCGGATCGCCTTATTATGGATTCGGATTGTACCGGAGAGATGCCTATCGATCGTGTGCAATCCCTTGACAATTTCCGGGATAAATGAATATGTCAGAGGCAATTGGGGGAACGGGACGCGTTCGTACCGCATCAACCTGAGGAATTTCATCAAAGCCCATACATACTTTCTCCGGTCAGGATCGTTTATCCGATATTTCAGTTCGTCCCAGTACAGATAGCGGCGGTTATATTCAGTCACTTCTTTCTGAAGATCCAGGTCTTCGGTGAATTTGGCCTGCTCAAGCTCTAGGGACTTCCCCCAATCTGAAGGTGGTTTTTCTGGTAATTTTTGCATAATCTTTTGTCTCGCCAACTACTAATTTAGTACAAATTAGTATTTATTAGTATTTGAAAAATGATGCCAGTAAAAAAATATGTATCTTCTGATGAATTACTAATTTAGCACAATTTAGTAATTTTTAGTAGTAGAAAGATCTCTAAAATATTATTCAAAATGATGTGAATCACGACTGGATTAATTTACGCAGTGAGAGATTCCAGAGGATAGGGCATCTGGTCCCACGTTCGGCCTTCCAGCACCAGGTATTTTTTATGGTTACCCAGGTTCAAAAAATAGGAGTTTTTTAGCCCCAAACGCCATTAGAGATCTGGCGACACCGTCACACAACACCGACCTCTCGTGAGTTCTCCCGCATTTCCCTCCCGTAACAATGCTCGCATAGCTTCACCCCTCCCTCTCGATCGATCCACGCAGCCTTCGCTATCCCACATACCGAGCACTTCCCAACATCTGCCGTTACTCGCGTGCACCGGGAAACATTCACCGTCCCGGGCAACGGGACCGAGGCCATCTGCTCGGCTTTCATTGCCTCATTGTAGCATGAGCGACAGATCCGCCGGGCTGTCTGCTGGTCCTTGGGCCGGGCCCGCCGCTCTGCTGTGAATTTCTCCACATACCAGGAGCCGGTTTTCCCGCAGGAGTAGCACACGGTCTTCGGTTCCGGGGGCTCGAGCTTTTTGTAATCACCGGCCATGATGGCCCGGGGCTTGTCCTTGTTTACAACAGATGAATGCAAATCCGGCTTCAATTCAGGAAGTTTACTGCACGTGCTGTAAGACATCGGAGTGTGTTCTGATATCTTATTGTCAGATTGCACGGAAATTTGCGGAGATCGCTTTTCATTTACAGCAGATTGAAAATCATGGAGACACTGAGTACTCTGCAAACTGGGTTCTGCTTGAGTAGGAGCATTCTCATATTGCTGTAAACTACCTTCTCTTAGTACAGAATTATTATTATTAACAGTATATTCAGGAAATCCGGAAACGGAAATTGCACCATTTTGTTTTTCAGCAGTTGCTGCAATTGTGCTGCAACCGTGCTGTAATGCTGTAAATGAGCCATCAGCATCATCATCATTGCCACCGTCCGGGTCCTGGTCGAGCCAGCACGCACCGCCGAAGGTCCAGTGCTTATACAGTTCCCGGCTCCATGCAAACGCATCTGTCCTGCGGCGGATCGAGACCCCGTCTTCGTCGATGACTGTTATGGTCCGGTCCGTGAATGAAATGGCCGGGCACTTCTCCAGCAGCCCGGTGTAATTCTTCCCCCGGCTATCGTAGCCTTTCAGGGCCCGGTAGATGTTGATATAGGGCCAGCCGGTGAGTTCCT
>Ga0315295_10004273_pt1 | contig 12165 bp, 7 predicted proteins | sample YL17G14_0_MG_FD_204453 | JGI IMG/M metagenome (GOLD analysis project Ga0315295, IMG submission 204453) | Sediment microbial communities from Yellowstone Lake, YNP, Wyoming, USA - YL17G14_0 | ecosystem: Environmental > Aquatic > Freshwater > Lake > Sediment | place: USA: Wyoming | collected... | reverse complement strand
CGCCGCCTGCGCTTCTTAGAACGCGGGAACCGGCACGTGAGCCGGCCGCAGGCCTGAGGCCGGAGGAGGGACATCCGATGCTCCGATCCGTCGTTGTCGCCGCGGTCCTTGCGCTCACACCTCAGGCGGCCGGCTGGCGCGCGTCCGTGGCCACGGGAGTCGAGGTCACGGAACGAGCCGGGGTCGTCACGGTGCGGACCGGGCAGGGCGGCGGCGCGGACGTGTGGCGCGCGGACGCGCAGCCGCTGGGAGGCGCGTACGTGGTCCGCGCGACGCTGCGCAAGCTGGGCGGCCGCCTGCACGAGGGCTACGGCGTGCTGTTCGGCGGTCGCGCTCTCGGCAGCGACAGCGCGCGCTACTCCTACGTGATGATCCGCGGCGACGGGGGACTGCTCGTGAAGAGGCGCGACGGCCGGGCGACCACGGTGGTGCGGGACTGGACACGCTCCGACGCCGTCCGCCGCGATGACGCGCGGGGCCGGGCGGAGAACGTGCTCGAGGTGCAGGTGACGGCGACGGAGGTGATCGTGCGGGTGGGAGGCGCGGAGCTGGCGCGTATCCCGGCCCGCGAGCTCCACACCTCCGGGCTCGCGGGCCTGCGCGTGAGCCACGAGATGGAGCTGGAGGTCGCGGGCTTCGTCGCGCGCTGAGCCGTCGCTGCCGCGGAAGAAACGAGGCGGGCCGGTCGCTCGGCCCGCCTCGTCGTTGCGGGGGGATGCGCTCCTACCGCCCCGGCACCGTCCGTCCCGCCTGCGCCGCGCCGTACAGGATGGCGTTCGTCAGCAGCTTGAACGTGCCGTTCGTCTGGCCGCGGTGCTGGGGGCTGAAGCCGAAGAGGATCACCCGCCCGGCACCCACCGGCGCCTCTATCAGCGCCGCCCGGCCCGCCAGCATCTCGGCCCCCTGCACGAAACCCGACAGCAGCGGACTGCCGTCGCGCCCGTAGGACGCGATCACGCGTCCGCCCGGCGCGGCATCGAGGATCGGGCTGGAGTCGAAGTAGATGGCGGCGACGGAGTCCATCCCGGATGCCAACGGGTGGGCTTGGTCCACGTTCACTGCGAAGATCGAGCCCGGCGCGGAGAAGCGCACGGCGGCCTGGCTCTCCCGGGGGCCGCGGCCGCGGTGCACCACCGTGGCCGGAGCCGCGAGGTCCTCGATGGCGAACAGCGAGGCCTGTTCGAGCGCGACCACGGTCCCGCCCGCCTGCAGGAAGGCGCGGAGCGCATCCACGCCGGCGCTGCCGAGGCCGCCGGTGTACTCCGGTGGCGCGCTGCCGGCCGGTCGCCCGCTCCGGATCTGAGCCGGGCTTTCCGACGGCAGGACGATGACGTCGAAGCGGGCACGCAGGTTCCCGCCCCGCATCGCGCTGTCGGCGAGCGACGCGAACGGCACGCCGAGGCGCTCGAGCACCCAGCGAGTCCACCCCTCGTCCATGCTCCCGTTCCACGACTTGTAGAGGCCGACCCGCGGGACACGTCGCAGGGCGGGCGCACCCGGCGCACCCCGCGCGGCCGCGAGGCGCGGCACGGACGCCGCGTCGAAACCCAGCTCGGCGGCGGCGCGCTCCAGCGTGGCGCGGGCTCCGCGCACGACCAGAGTGCCCGCGGGCCACGAACGGCCCGCCGCATCGAACGGCGCCGGTGCGAACTCGACCGCCGCGCCGCCGGCCAGCGCCCGCCACACGGCGGTCGCCTCGGCGTTCGAGCGGTTGGCGAGGAGGACCACGTCGCCGGTGCCGGCGAGGCGGCCCGGAGTGGGGGCGAGCGAGTCGATACGCTCCACGTCGGCGGTCACGGGGCTGCGCACCGAGTCGACCGTCACGGCCATCGTGAGCGGCAGGGTCCAGCCCGTGACGTCGTAGGGCGGGATGAGGGGCCCGCCCGGGTAGAGCCGGCGCTCCGGGTAGACCTGGCGCTCGAGGAGGTCCTTCACGTGGGCGCGGAAGGGCTGCGCCAACGGGATGACCAGCGTGCCGGCCGGGTACGCGCGCCCGTCCGCGGTGAACGGGGTCCGCGCCCGGAAGATCTCGATGCCGGTCGCGAGGAGGAGGTTCGCGAGCTGGACGCGCGCGCCCTCGTCACGCTGCGCCGGCGGGATGAGGTAGGCGCTCGGCGTCTCGCTGCGGCCCGCCTCGACGGCGCGGCGGCCGGCCCCGACGAAGCGGCGCACGAAGTCGGTGCGCTCGCGCGAGGCGAGGCGCACCAGCGCCTCCGACGCCGTGAGTTCGTAGTCCACGATGTCGCGCAGCCGCCACCAGCCGCCCGGCCACGGCAGCGGGAAGTTCACGCCGCGCGCCGGTTGGCGCAGGTCGTTCGGGCGCAGCTGCACGGGTGACGCGATCCGGACGCTGGCCGCCTCGGAGAGGATGCCGATCATGTTGTGGCGCACGGGCACCGACCGGTTGCCGCCGTGCCACCACAGGTCGAAGCTCGTCTGGTGCCCCACGCCCGTGCGGCCGGCGTCGGCGAGCGCGGTCGCCATCGCGGCGCCGACGTGGCCGATCGCCGCGACCAGCACCCCGTCCAGGTTCGGGTTCACCGGGTCGGCGAATGGCGGGAGGAACAGCCGCGAGCCGTCGCCGCCCATCTGGTGGATGTCGTACACGACCTCGGGGAACCACAGCCTGTAGAGGACGCGCGTGAGGTGCCGCGTCTCCGGCTGGGTCAGCATGAACCAGTCGCGGTTGTTGTCGTGGCCGACGTACGGGTGGTAGAGCCACGGCGGCGACGAGCCGTCGAACGGCGTGCCCTTCGTGCGCCGGTACCAGTCGCCCACGATGTCGATGCCGTCGGGGTTCGCCGACGGCACGAGGAGCACGACCACGTCCCGCAGCGCGGCGCCCAGCGCCGAGTCCGTCGCGAGGCGGTACGCGAGCTCGAGCGACATCTGGCTCGCGGCGATCTCCGTGGAGTGGATCGAGCAGGAGATCAGGATGACCGCGGGCTGCGTGGCGAACAGCCGGGCCTCGGTGGCGGAGTCGAGCGTGCGCGGGTCCGCCAGGCGCCGCTGGGCGGCGATCAGCGAAGCGCGGCGAGCCAGGTTCGCGGGATCGGAGATCGTGGCGAGCAGGTAGGGACGCCCCTGGGTCGTCGAGCCGATCGTGTCCAGCCGGACGCGCGGCGAGGTGGCGGCCAGCCGGCCGAAAAAGTCGGCGATCTGCGCCCACGACGCGAGCATCGAGTCGGCTCCCGGCCGGAAGCCGAGCACCGTCTCCGGACGCGGCACCTGCGCCGCCAGCGGCGCCGCCGCGAGACACAAGGAGAGGAGCGCGGGACCGACGCGGCCGACAAGGGAGAGCCGCCGGCCCCCGGTCGTGTCCTCGCCCGTCGGTGCGCTGGCACGCCGGTACGCTGCTGCGTCGCTCATACGACCCCCAGTCTCCTGCCGACCTTCTTGAAAGCCGCGATCGCCATCTCCAGGTGCTCCTTCGTGTGCGCGGCCGATACCTGGCACCGCACGCGCGCCTGCCCCTGCGGCACGACCGGGTAGCCGAAGCCCGTGACGAAGACGCCTTCGTCCAGCAGCAGGTTGCTCATCTGGATGGCGCGCGAGGTCTCGCCCAGGATCACGGGGATGATCGGCGTCTCTCCCGGAAGCGGATGGAAGCCCGCCTCCTGGAGCGCGCCGCGGAACCAGCGCACGTTCTCGTGGAGCCGAGTGACCCGCTCGGGGTGCGCCTCGAGGTAGCGGACCGCCGCCATCGCGCTGGCGGCGACGGTGGGAGGCAGCGCGTTCGAGAACAGCATCGGGCGCGAGCGCTGCGTGAGGTAGTCGCACACCGTCGCGGAAGCGGCGGTGAATCCGCCGGCCGCTCCGCCCAGCGCCTTGCCCAGCGTGCTGGTGATGATGTCGATCTCCCCGAACACTCCACAGTGCTCCGGCGTGCCGCGGCCGGTCTTCCCCATCACGCCGGTCGCGTGCGAGTCGTCCACCGCAAGCACGGCGCCGTGCTTCCTCGCCAGCTCGACGATGTCGGCCAGCTTGGCGACGTCGCCCTCCATCGAGAAGACGCCGTCCGTGATCACCAGCCTGTGCCGGCACCCCCTGAACGCCTCCAGCTTCGTCCTGAGGTCGGTCATGTCCGAGTGCTCGTACACGGCCGTCTGGCACTTGGTGATGACCTTCGCGAGCCGCACCTCGTCGATGATGGAGGCGTGGTTCAGCCGGTCCGAGATCACCACGTCCTGCTCGCCGAGCAGCGTCGGCGCGAGGCCCTCGTTGGCGTTCCAGCACGACACGTACGTCAGCGAGGCCTCGGTGCCCACCCACGCCGCCAGCACCGCCTCGAGCTCCCGGTGCACGGTGAACGTGCCGCAGATGAACCGCACCGACCCGGTGCCGGCGCCGAACCTGTCGAGCCCGGCCTTGCCGGCGGCGATCACCTCGGGCACGTCACACAGGCCGACGTAGTTGTTGGAGGAGAGGATGATGACGTCGCCGCGCCCTTCCATGCTGGTCCGGGCGCCCTGCATGCCGTCGAGGTAGAGGAGGCGCTTGTAGACGCCGGTGCGCTGGAACTCGTCGAGCTCCGCCCGCAGGCGGGCGGTGAACGGATCGGTCATCTTCGGTCCCGTTGTCGGTCCTGGTCCCGGCGGCGGCGTCGCAGCCGCGGCACGCTCGCTGACCCGCGGATCCCTCACGCGTCAGCTGATGCCGCGCAGGTAGCCCCCGTCCACCGCAAGGACGGTGCCGGTGATGTAGGACGCGCGTTCCGAGGCGAGGAATGCGATGGCCGATGCCAGCTCCTCCGGTTCCCCGATCCGCCCGAGCGGTACGTGGGCGACCATCTCGCCCAGGATCGCGTCGCCCGGCCGGCCCTCTCGCCGGGACCTCTCCTCTATCAGGGAGGTGATCCTGCCGGTCCGCATGTAGCCGGGGGCCACGACCGTGACGAGGACGCCGTCGCCGGCCACCTCGTCGGCGAGCGCCTTCGCGAACCCGTGGGTGCCGGCGCGCGCCATGGATGAGAGGAGCAGGTTGGGGATCGGCTGCCGAGCGGCGACGGAGGTGATGCAGATGATCCGGCCCCAGCGGCGCGCGCGCATCCGCGGCACCGCCGCGCGGGCGAGGTGCACGGCCGACAGGAGATTCAGGTCCAGCGCCTCCTGGAACGCGCCGTCGCCCGCGTGCGCGAAGTCGGTGGGCGCCGGGCCGCCGGCGTTGCACACGAGGATGTCGAGGCGGCCGAAGTGCTCTGCGACCCGGTCCACGAGCGCGGTCGCCTGGTCGGCTCTCGCCACGTCGCCGGGGCAGGCGAGGACCGTGACGCCGGGAGCGGCCGTGCGGATCCGCGCGGCGGCTTCCTCGCAGCGCCGCGCGTCGCGGCCGTTGACGGCTACGTGCGCCCCTTCGAGCGCGAGCCGGAGCGCGGCGGCGTGACCGAGGCCCGCCGACGAGCCGGCGACGAGGGCGACGCGTCCCGTGAGCCCGAGGTCCATCGTCAGTCCGCCTTCTCGATGCGCACGGCGCAGACCTTGAACGACGGGATCTTGGCGTAGGGGTCCAGCGCCGGGTTGGTCAGGAGGTTCGCCGCCGCCTCGCGGAAGTGGAACGGCACGAAGACCTGGTGCCTGCCGACGCGGTTGCTGATCCGCGCCGCGATGCGGATGACGTTGCGCCGTGAGACCACGCGGACGTGGTCGCCCTCGTGCACACCGAGATCGCTCGCGTCGGCGGGGTTGATCTCCACGGTGGGCACCGGCTCCCGCGCGTCGAGGCCCTTCGCGCGCCGGGTCATCGTGCCCGTGTGCCAGTGGTACATCTGCCGCCCGGTGCCCATCACGAAGGGGAACTCCTCGTCCGGCAGCTCCGACACCGGGAGGTAGCGCACCGGCGTGAGCGTCGCGCGCCCGTCCGCGGTCGGAAAACGCTCGGCGAACAGGAACGGCGTCCCGGGGTGCTCCCGGACCGGGACGGGATACTGCAACCCGGCGAAGTCGAGTCGCGGGTACGTCACGCCCGCCCACGACGGCGTCACGTGCGCGATCTCCTCCATCACCGCTTCGGCGTCGCGGAACGGGGCCGGCAGTCCGACGCGGCTCGACAGCTCCAGCAGGATGTCGAGGTCGGCGCGGGCCCGGCCCGGCGGGTCGCACGCCTTGCGGACGCGCTGGATGCGCCGCTCGGTGTTCACGAAGGTGCCGTCCTTCTCGGCGAACGACGAGCCCGGCAGGACGACGTCGGCGTAGCGGGCCGTGTCGGTGAGGAAGAGGTCCTGCACCGCCAGGAACTCGAGCTCGCGGAACCAGTGCTCGGTGTGCGCGACGTCGGCGTCGGAGAGCACGGGGTTCTCGCCGAAGACGTAGACCCCGCGCACCGGCGAATCGTCCGCGACGATCTCCGTCAGCTTCAGACCCGGCTTGAGCGAGAGCGCCTCCTCGCCCACGCCCCAGACCTGCGCGAACTTCCGCCGGACTGCCGGGTCCGCGACCGATTGGTAGTCGGTGTAGAACATCGGGATGCCACCGACGTCGGAGGCGCCCTGCACGTTGTTCTGTCCGCGGATGGGGATCATCGCGGCCCCGTGGCGCCCTATCATCCCGGTACACAGGATCAGGTTGAGCAGCGCCGCGATGTTGTCCGTGCCGGTCGCGTGCTGCGTGAGGCCCATCGCCCAGAGGGTCGAGGTGTTGGGCCCCCGGGCGTAGAGCTCCGCCGCCCGCGCGATCAGGCTCGCCGGCACGCCGGTGATCGCCTCGGTGCGCTCGAGGGTGTATGGCTGGACGGCCGCCTCCACGTCGTGGAAGCCGTGCGTGCGCCGGGCGACGAACGGCCGGTCGACCAGCCCCTCCCGGATGATGTGCTGGAGCATCCCGTTGAAGAGGGCGACGTCGGTGCCTGGCCGGACGTGGAGGTGGAGGTGCGCCCGCTGCGCCAACTCGGTGCGGCGCACGTCGGCGACGATCAGGGTGGCGCCGCGCCGTACCGCGCGCTTGATCGCCGCTCCGAAGACGGGGTGAGCCTCCGTGACGTTCGCGCCGGCGATGAAGATGACGTCGGCGGCCTCCTCGACCTCGCGCATCGAGCCCGACGCCGCCGAGGTGTTGGCCGCCCGCAGCATGGCCGCCACGGACGAGGAGTGGCACAGCCGCGTGCAGTGGTCCACGTTGTTGGTGCCGAACGCGCCGCGGAACACCCGCTGCAGGACGTAGTTCTCTTCGTTGGTGCACTTCGCCGAGCAGAGGACCGCCACGCCGTCCGGCCCGCGCGCCCGGCGGAGCCTCACCAGTTCCTGCGCCGTCAGCTCGAGCGCCTCGTCCCAGGTCGCTTCGCGGAACGGCGCGTACCACTCCGCCGGCGTCGCGATCCGGTCGCGCACGTCGTCGGGGCCGCGGGGGATCTGCGGCAGCTGCGAGAGCGCCTTGCCCACGGCGCGCGACGGGGCCCGCGGCTTGGGGCGCTCCGCCTCCTCGGCCGTCGTCAGCCACGGGCCGCCCCGCCGCGCCGCGTCGGCGGGCCCCTCGTAGATCCAGCGGCCGTCGCGCTTCGCCCAGCCCACCCGGATGAGCGGCGCCGTCAGCCGGTCCCGGTGCTGCGGGAAGTCGTAGCCGAAACGCCCCTTCACGCACATCGAGCCGTCGTTGGGCGTGTCCTCCTCGATCCACGGGCTCGTCACACGGACGACGGTGTTGTCCCTCACGTGGAGGTCCACCTGGCAGCCGACGCCGCAGTACAAGCACAGGCTCCGCACCACGCGCTCGGGCCGGGCGATCTGCTCCGCGTCGAAGCGCTCCCGCGGCAGCACCTCGTGGATCGCGCCGGTGGGGCAGACCCGCACGCACTCGCCGCACCAGGTGCAGCCCGCGTGGTCGGCGTCGCCGGCGCCGCCCACGATGATCTCGGCGTGCTCTCCCCGCAGCGCGACGTCCAGCACTCCGACCACCTGGATGTCGGAGCACGCGCGCACGCAGCGGGTGCACAGGATGCACGTGCTCATGTCGTGGCGGATCATCGGGTCGCCGGGCCGCTCGTCGCCGCGGCGGAGCGCGAGCATCCGGTCGGCGACGGGCCGCGCCGGCACGTCGTAGCGCCGGACGAGGCGCTCGAACTCGTTCAGCTGGTCCGCGCCGGCAGCGATGCGCTCCGGCGGGTAGCGCTCGAGCAGCAGGGAGAGCACGCTGCGCCGGTTCGCCACCGCGGCCGCCGACTCCGTCTCGACCACCATCCCGTCCTGAGCCGCCGTGGCGCACGCGGCGACGAGCTTCGGCGCCCCGGCCACTTCCACCAGGCAGACACGGCACGAACCGACCGTCGGGAGCTTGGGATACCAGCACAGCGTGGGCACGTCGACGCCGGCGGCGCGCGCGGCGTCCAGGATCGTCGCGCCCTCGCGCACGGAGACGGACCGGTTGTCGACGGTGAGTGCGATCATGCGCTTCACGATGGTGATGGAGACGTCGTCAAGCTAACCGCGCGGGCGCCGAACGCGCAAAGTCCGCGGCGAAAAAGTATTGCGCAATAAACGCGACTCCCTATATTCGCATCAGAGCGATGGACGTTCCCCGGAGAAACTGGTTGGCGGTATCGAGACGAAAGTCCATGCACCGAAAGTCGGCCGCGCACGCAGCGATGGGTTCCTCGCTCTGTGGTGGCTGGGCCGCTGTCTCCCCCATTCCAGCTTCGATGCCCGACTTCTCGCTCCGCGCTCCGGCGCGGTGCGCTTGAGTGTTTGACCGCCGGCCACTGGGGGTCGGCGGAGTGTCCAACCGTTCCAAGGAGGATGTATGGCGATGAAGAAGAAGGCCGCCAAGAAGACGGCGAAGAAGGCGACGAAGAAGGTCGCGAAGAAGAAGAAGTAAGCTCCACGCTGATGCACAGGGGCCGGCGAGGTTTGCCGGCCCCGCGCATTTTCATAGATTGCGCGGCGTGATCCTCCGCGACGAGCGGCGCGGCCGCGACCTGGTTCCCTCCGCCGAGAGCGCGCGTTTCGGCCGCGCTCCCGACCTCGAGTTCCCCTGCGACCCCGACGACGACCTCGTGTCCTCGCTCCACGCCCTCGTGCGGCGCGAGGCCGACGGTGCGTGGTGGCTCGAGGACTCCGGCAGCACGAACGGCACCTGGCTCAACGGCCGCCGCGTCGGGTCGCCTGAGCGCCTCCGCACCGGCGACCGCTTCACCCTCGGGCAGCGCGGCCCCGCGTTCGGCGTGCGGATCCCCGGTGAGCTGGCGCGCACGCGGCCGGAAGCGGCGGTCGATCCGGCGGCGCCGCTCCTGCGCCTCCGCCGCGTCGGCGGCGGCAAGGACCTGGTCGGCCAGGGACGCGAGATCGTCATCGGCCGTGCCGCCGCGTGCACGATGCCGCTCCGTACCGTCGCCGACACCATCGTCTCCAAGCGTCACGCCCTAGTCGCCATCGCCGAGGACGGCAGCGCCACAGTCAGCGATCTCGGCAGCAAGAACGGCACCTTCGTCAACGGCGGGCAGATCGGCGGCACGGTGCCGCTCGCCCTCGGTGACCGGCTGATGCTGGGCTGGCAGGGACCGCTTCTCGAGGTGCGCGCCCTCGGCCCGGCGGTGATGGCGGAGGGGCAGGGCGCCGCGTTCCAGCCCGAGAAGCAGCCGCCGAAGACCTTCGGCGGGATGGTGCAGGAGGCGCGCGGCGCGGTGGGCGGGGCGGGAGGCACGGGTGCCCGTCTCTTCGTGCAGTCGATGGCGCGGCAGATGGCGCACGAGTCCACGCCGACCTTCCGCATCGCGGTCGTCGGCGGAATGCTCGTGCTGGCGGCGGCGGCGGTGATCGGGTACCGGTCGGTGTCGCGCCGCACAGCGGAGTCGGAGGCTCGCCTCGCGACCACCGAGCAGGCCCTCGCGACGCAGCTTCGCTCCGAGAACGCAGCGCGTCACCAGGCCGAGGAGGAGATCGCGCAGCTGCGGCGCGACCTCGCCGCCGCCCGCGCTGCGAGCGTCAGCCGCGCGGTCCTCGATAGCCTCGCCACGCGCCTCCGCGCTGCGGAGGCCCGCGTCGCCGCGGCCGCCGTGGGCGCGCCGGTGGCGGACTTCTCCCGCGTCGCCGCGGACAACCAGGCCGCCGTCGGCCTGATTGTGGTCCGCTTCGGCGCCGACTCGGTGATGGGCACCGGGTTCGTGATCACGCCCTCGGGCTACATGCTCACGAGCCGCCACGTGGTGCAGCCGCCCGACCACGCCGGCTCCCGGGCCATCGACGTCGTGATGGCCGACACGCGGGCGCCGCTCGGCGCCGACGTGGTGTCGGTGAGCAGCGCCGCCGACCAGGACGTGGCGGTGCTGCGTATCCGGAACTACCGCGGCCCCGCCGTGCGGCGCATCGACTGGCAAGGCGCCGGCGTCTCCCAGGGCGCACCCGCCGCCCTCATCGGGTTCCCGCGCGGCTCCGAGATCGCCTTCGACTCGACCGGCTTCGCGCGCACGGCGATGTTCGCCGGCATCATCGCCAAGGCGACGGCGCAGTCCATCCAGTTCGGCGGCGGATCGGTGCGCGGGTCGTCGGGGAGTCCGATGTTCAATGCGGACGGGCAGGTCATCGCAGTACACTTCGGCGGGCTGAGCGACGGGCCGGTGCTCGGTTTCGCGGTGCCGATGAGCCGCGTGCGGAACTGGCTGCCAGCGGCGGCACGGGCCGAGCTGCAGTTCTAGCGGCGCACCACGACGGCGGGGAAAGCAAAGAGCCCGGGTCTCACCACCCGGGCCCTTGCGTGCCATCCCGGAGACTGCGGTCTAGTGGCGCTCCTCCTCATCGGTTTCCTCTTCCCGTGCCCAGAAATACAGGCTGATCCGAGGATGCCGATGCTCCTCATCAACGTCGCGCACCACGAGTCCAAAGGGCTCCCTCATCGTCGTCGGCTCCGGAATGGTTGCTACGGCCATACTGCCTTCCTGCTAGTCGTCCAGCCGCCGCATACACGCACGGCTTCGCCTCCCTTAATGGCAGGATGCGTGCCCGAAGTTGTTCTGACTCAACTCTTTGTTATTGATAGCCTTACGAACTGGACGACAGCGCACCGGCACCCGAAGCGTGTCACTCCGACACGGTCAGGGGCGTTTCCGTTTGACGCGGCTCAGGCCGCACGGCGAGGAAGCCGACGTTCTTGGAGCGGCGTCCGGCGCCGACCGGCGGCCGGAAGACGTGCCACTCGTTGTAGAGGGTGCGGAAGGCATCGCCGGAGAGCGACGGCGCTCTCGCGCCGCTCGGCGTGAGACTTGGCATCACCACATGAGTGCCGGCCCGTGTCGTGGCCTCCTGGAGGCGGACGACGACGGCGACGCGTTCGGCGGTCGATAGATCGGCAAGCGCCGCCGGTTCGATGACGCAGGCGGTGAAGGGGTGTGAGGGCGCCCACGCCGCGAGCGGCTCGACGAAGCAGTCGATGCGCCGACCGAGGGCTTCCGCCGCCGCGCGGGTCTCGAGCCCCTCGACCGCGGCGATGTCGGGATCCACGACCGTGACGTGCGCGCCGCGCGAGCTGAGATAGAGCGCGGGAGCGCCGTCGCCGGCGCCGATCACAAGCACCTCATCACCGTCGGCGATCCGGTCGGCGAGCGCCGCGACCGGCTCCGTCGGGGCGAGGCCCCAGTGCGACGCCTCCTTCTGCGCCATCCGCAGCGGGAGGTGCCGCTCGCGCCAGCGCCGGAACGAAGGCAGCTTGAGTCGGCGGCGGATGATGGCGTCCACCTGCTCGCTCAGCACGAGTTCGGTCAACTGGAACTGGGGGGCCTTCTGGAGTTCCGCGACCGCGTCGTCGCCGATCTCGAGCAGGTCGTCCCTCGGCAGCGTATCCTTGTACTCCTCGATCCGCTGCTCGATGAACTCGTCGTACTCGCGCCTGAGGCTGCGCGGGGCCCTGGGCGGCGGCACGGTCATCAGGTCTAGTTCGGCGAGCACAGCACAACCTTAGAGAGCCCTGCGGACCTGTCAACGGCCCGGTTGCCCGAGATGTCCGCGGAGCCTAGGTTGCCGCCGGGGAGGATGGGGCCCGGACCGTGCGACTCGACCTGCACTTGCACACCACTTGTTCCGACGGCCTCCTGACGCCGCGCGAGCTCATCGCGGCGGCCAACGCCGGGGGGCTCGATGTCATCGCGGTGACCGACCACGACACCGCGGCCGGCGTCGCTCCTGCGCGCACGGCGGCGGCGGAGGCGGGCGGTCCACGCGTCATCGCGGGGGCCGAGCTGACGTGCTCC
>Ga0315295_10004271_pt1 | contig 12170 bp, 15 predicted proteins | sample YL17G14_0_MG_FD_204453 | JGI IMG/M metagenome (GOLD analysis project Ga0315295, IMG submission 204453) | Sediment microbial communities from Yellowstone Lake, YNP, Wyoming, USA - YL17G14_0 | ecosystem: Environmental > Aquatic > Freshwater > Lake > Sediment | place: USA: Wyoming | collected... | reverse complement strand
GGATACCTCTATGCCATATGATGAGGTTAATTTTGAGACCTGATTATTTTTCAGATTCATTATGAAAAGATCAGGGGTTCCGTCTTTCGAAGAAGAAAAGAGAAATTCATTGCCTTCAGGTGTAAAATCTCCGGCTATATTAGTACCCTGAGAAACAAACACCTTTTTCTCATTCATGTTTGTAAAGTCTACCAGATATATTCCCCATTGTCTATTTCTTTGGGCTGAGTAGACAAGCTTTGAGCCATCTCTCGACCAGTGGGGAGAAAGCATTATATTCCCTTTCAACCCTGTCCTGGTGATCCTGTTCCCGTCCCAGTCCATAAAATAAAAATATTTTTCACCCTTATCTTCTCCAATAAAGGCTATCCTTGACCTGAAGATGCCTGTTTCGCCTGTAATTTTATTGTAGATATCATTTGCAATGGTATGGGCGAGTGGTCTGAGAAGTGATTTCTCTGTCCTGTATTCCTTTCTCAGTACACCCTTCCCTTCAAATACATCATAAAGAGACGCTGTCACGACAAGATCTCTATCCATAGTTATAGAGCCCTTTACTACTGCCTCTACCCCTATCGGAGTCCAGTTCTTTGCATTGAAAGGTTGTGATGGATTTTCGAGATAGGCAGCCCTGTCTATGCAGGAAAAAAGTCCGGTAAAGTCGAGGTCATCCTTAATAATATCTGCCAGTTCTTTACCCGATGGCCCTGAAAATTCCTGTATTGCTATCGGAAGCTTCGTAAACGCCGGGGAAGAGATATCTATATAAACCTTGGCCTGAACGACAGTAAACAGTAAACAGTAAACAGTAAACAGTAAACAAATATTTATGATTTTGAACTTTAAACGTTGAACGTTGAACTTCTTTTTCATGGATAAAACCTCACGCCTATTTCCATCTCATACGGAGGAGGCGGCAGAGGACTTGCCTTAGCAGGCGCCTGGAGAGCCACTCTATCAAAAAACGTATTCCCCGAGCTCTTTTCCATCCCCTGCACAATAACGGTGCCATCCTTTAAGATTTTTATAGACACAATTGCCTCAAGACCCTTTTTCCCTATGCCGGGAGGGAACTTCCAATATGGTTGTATTCCGTCCATTATCTTTGAGGAATAATCATCAGACGCAGACGAATTACCCTTACCAGGGCCTGTTTTTTCATTTGAACTGCGTTTGTCACCACTGGCTTTCAGTGAGATTACCGAGCGGAGTTTGACTATCTTTTCTATCTTTTTCTTTGCGGCGATAGCAGATATTTTTTTCTCCAGCATCTCCTTTTCTTTAGCTATTTCTTTTTTGCTTTTCTTAGTGCTTGCTGACGGGGCAAGAGATTCTTTTGTTTCCTGAACAACATTTTCATCTCTTCCTTTATCAGCATCTGTTCCCTTATCAACATCTGCACGTTTATCAATCCCTTTGAGGACATCCGGACTGACAAGGCTGACAGTGTAAGGAGCAGGCATTACCATACGGCTGGAATGTCTTAAAATAAGAATGGCGGCTAAAAAAACAGTGAGATGTAAGGCGAATGATATTATGGTCGCTTTCTGGAGGCTTGGTCCCCTCATTGAAGGCTTATTTTCGGCTCCGTAATCATGCCAAGCTTTTCTATCCCTGCCTCCTTTATTTCCCCCATGACTTCTACGACCAGACCATACGGTACATCCTTATCAGCCTTTAAAAAAACATTCGGGTTCAATTTACTTATTGCCTCGAGCTTCTTCCTCATCTCAGTCATCGAAACAGGATTATCATTCATGTAAATAACCCCTCCCTTTTTGATGATGAGATTTATCCTCTCTTCAGGCGGAAGGTCTTTCCCTTTCGCCTTCGGAAGATTCACATCTATTCCCTGCTGGAGGAGAGGCGCTGTCACCATAAAGATGACAAGCAGGACGAGCATAACATCAACAAACGGGGTTACATTTATTTCAGAGAGCACATTCCTTTCTCTGTTCAGTTTCATAGATTTTCCTTAGTAAAAAAATCGAGGAGTTCTTCTGAAAAATCCTCCATATCGATGATCATCCTGCGGGCCATGCTGAGGTAATAGTTGTAAGCTATGACTGCAGGGATTGCAGCAGCAAGGCCGGCTGCAGTTGCTATAAGCGACTCTGCTATACCGGGAGCTACAACAGCAAGAGATGCAGCGCCGGATGTTCCGATATTTGTGAAGGAATTCATGATGCCCCAGACAGTTCCGAACAGACCGATAAAGGGAGTTGTTGAACCGGTAGTGGCAAGGAAATTTAGATACTTCTCGAGTTTTGCGGATTCGAGCGCTTCATATCTCCTGAGTAGCCTTTTCGTTTCGCTCTTTCCCTTTTGTATCTCATCGGTATAAACTGCCCTGAACAGGTTTGCAATAGGGCTGAACATTAAGTTCCTTGTCGCCTGGAAAAGCGTCTTGGAATCCCTGCTTGACCTGTACGTCCTTAAAAACTGTTCGGATTCTTTATTCGCTTTAGAGAAATACCGTTGCTTGAAGAATATGATCGCCCATGATACAACAGAAAAAAACAGAAGGATAAGTAAAACCCCCTTAACAACAAGCCCTGCCTGAAGTATTAACTGAATAGCTGAATCTTTCATATTAACCTCATGATATTTATTATAATTTAAACCAATTTTATTAAAATGAATTCGACATGAAAAGTCAAATGAAGTTTTTGTTATAATATCTTTTAGATTTTTATCCTGTCTATTGTTTGCTGTTTGCTGAATACTTTTTGCAGATTATTTTTTTGCTTTTTTCTATATGCTGTATACTGTTTACTGATTTAAACACCGGAGGGGTTGCCGAGCGGTTTAAGGCGACGGTCTTGAAAATCGTTGTAGGGGTGACTCTACCGTGAGTTCGAATCTCACCCCCTCCGCCACCACTTTCTTTTTATTTCAATAGCTTTCCATTTGATTATGTAAAAAACTACCGTCATCAAACCGTCATCAAGGTAGTCTATCCCATTTTTTTTCTTTTTGTTCTTCTCAGAATTTACCAGCCCCATACCGTCTCAAGCTTATTTAGAAAAGAGGGGCGGCGTGGGTAAGTTTATAAAAATACGAAATCGCATTACAGGCAAGGAGCTTCAGATTGATACTAAAATGGATCGTTATAGACGTATGTCACAGGCCTTTATAAACTCTCTAAAGTTGGAGGCTCGTTTTCTTAAGCATATAACTTTAACCCAGTCTTACGAACAGTATAAGCCTCGTATGCTTAAAAATTTATTGATGGCTTTACGAAGGCGTTACCCGAATACAATTTATATTTGGTGTGTGGAAATTCAAGAAGAAAGATTGAAGAAATATGGAGAGGCTGTTTTGCACTGGCATATATTAACGGCGTTTCAATATGATGTTGGTCTTAATTTTGGTGCTGAGGATATAGAGAAAATTGTGAGTTATTGGAAGTTTGGTGGCGTTCAAGTTAGTGCAGTTCGTAAACCTTCCGTGTCATATCTTCTGAAATACATGACTAAAGCTCTTAACACGCCTATTGAGTATAATGTACGTCGTATGGGTTCTTCTAAGTTACCGGGTTATTTGAGACAAAGTTGGAAAAAATTGAGCCTTGCGATTAATACTTTGACGTCAAGAGGTATGCCTTTGAATCAGTGGGAGGATTGCTTGTCGTGGGATTATAGAGGCGGTTTTGTAGTTGTTGATCATGAAATACGTCTTAGACGTGGGCGGCTCTGCCGTTTCAAAAATAAGTTCTATGTTTATAAACATCCTAAGACAGATTGGTATGTAACCGTTGAGGATGATATGGTGCCTGCTGGCGTTGAGGACGAGTAGCTCATTGGTGATAAACCTTTTTTAAACATGGGGGTTGGGTTTTTCCTGTGATGGTCTTAAAACGCAAATTAGGAATAAACAAAGCAAATCATTTAGGAAGTAGCGGAAAGACAGTCTCTTTCCGCTATCATCAAAGGGGTTTCAGCGGAGCTGCCGCCGAGTGCCTCGGCGGTGGCTCCGCTGCCTCCCCTTGGGGTATTTATATATAATGATAACAAGTACAACAAACTTATAATTACATTGTTGTTTCTTCCTGACATCCTGAACTCCTCGTTGACAGAAATTGCTAAAAAATGTAGATTTGAACTGGTAATCTTTAGTGGGGATAGACGAAATAACTTCGCTTTTTATACCAAATTTAGGGGTATAGACGAACCTGAGTTCGGATATGACCAACGTTAGCAGCTTATTGCAGGCATGGGAAAAAGAAAATGAAACAGAACCATCCAATTAGCAAATTATGAAATTTAATTTGCACGCATATGAAATTTATAAAAAAGCCGAAGAAGCTTTTCGTTTAGGTGATGTTGAAAAAGCGATAGAGCTTTCTCTTAAGTCATTAAAATATGGTGATGATGCTCTAACTTACAATTTATTGGGGCAGATATACGAAAAAATAGGGAATATCTCAAATGCAATAAAATATTATGAGAAAGAAGAGGAAGGGCAAAAAGACTTACGGTATCCGAGATCGCTTACATTAAAAAGGGCTAAAATAAAAAAGGAATATGAAAAAATTTTAAATAAAGAAGACTTAGATTCATTGGTCGTTTTAGAAAAAATGTATTGCCGACAAGACTTGCAGTGGCATTGGGCTGAATTGAAAGACTTTGCAGACAAGTTAAGAAAATGTGGTGATTACCAATGTGCACTTACTTGGATAAATGCTGCAATAAATTCAAAAATGATACAGATGAGCAAAGAAAGTTCTACTGTAAAATATGATTCTTCTTTAGCATCCTTATATACATTAAAGGGAATTATTTATATAGAAATTAGAGATTACTTATCCGCATTGCGAGAGTTTGTTATTGCAACGATGCACTATGAATGGAAAGCGACAGAAGTACTTACTACAAAAATTAACCTTGCATTAAGGAAATCAAATATATCAGAAGATATGTTTAATAACGTGATAGAGATTACTAAAACAAATGGTCTCACAAAAGGATTATCCTCTTTAGATGAAATCTTTATGAAATAAAGACAAAATTTGATTTTAAAGGCAATGATAAATTTCTTTATAGATGTAATCAAAGATACCCTTAAGCAGTTGATTATCACTGTTTTCTCAAGACACAAAGAAGTTAAGTCGCATGGAAAATTAAAAGCTTGTAGTATTTCAGAGCCACCTTATGGATGGGAAGAACTAACAAGAATGCTTTATAAAGATGTTAAATGGGTAGTTCAAAGAGATGGTCGTGGACCTGATGCCAGACGGTTAATACCTCGGAACGATCCCCGTCCCTCTATGATACATATTGAGAAACCAGCAAGGTGTCCTAACTGCGAAACTGAACTCAAAGAGGATAGACGCTTATTAAGGGGCTTCATATGGCATTGCATTAATTGTGGATTTAAGAAGCGTAGCAAAGTGAATTTCCAGGAGGCTTCTAAAAACGTTGAACTCTTACTAAGAAGAGAAATTGAGAAGGGTTCTGGTTTTAGACCAAAGTTATAGAGATGGAAAGATTCCATTTTTAAGAATGCCTACAACTGGCGGCTAACATGTTGCAAAAAACTATCGCTTAAACTCTACAGGCTTCTTTTCCGACAATACCGTTATCTGCTAATTTGTACAGGAAATCTTTAATAGTTCATGCCTCTTGAATTTGCACAGTAGTAGGTGAAATGCCCAAATAAATATTACTGTGAAAACACTAATTAAGGGGGGGTTGACATTTTTTATTCTAATTGATTAATATCCTAATTAATATTCTGCTATATAGGAAATGTGATGATAAAGAAAATTAAATCTTTTACCGTTGATGAGGCTGTATACAATTTAGTAGTTAAGAAGTTCAAGGGATCGGGCGCTGAAGTAAGTGTTTCCATGTTTGTAACCAATTGTTTAGAGGAATTGGCAGAGATTCTTGAAAGAGTGGAGACGAAACTTAAAGGAGCTAAAGAATATACTGTGCCGATGTCTTTTATCATTAAGCTGATCGTGAAAAACAACGATATTTTAGGATTTAAAAAGGATTGGTTGGAAGGGCCTCCGGATAATTTGGAGTTTATACTTGACGACTGGCAGACAGAATATGAAGCCATGCAAAAAAAGATACCTGTGGAATTCTATCCTTATGTTGAAAGTGGTTTATATTCGTTATCTGTAAATAAGAAATATCTTATTGAGAAGAAAACGGGTGAAAGATATATTGCAGTCGGTAAAAAAAGGTTGGTACTGATCGATGATTCAGCCGAGGTAGTCAAAAAAACGATTAAATCTATAAAGAGGGAGGGGGTAAAGTGAAAGGTATTATAAGAATCGCTCAGAGGTATGAGAGCTGTCCAAATTGTGGTGTGGCTTTCCAAAATCTTGGAAAGCAGGGGTATATGTGCCCTCAATGTTTAACTGTTCCTAAGAGGTTTTATATTGATATTCATCATAGGGGTCAGAGGGTTCCCGTGTTCTCTGATAAACAGGGAAAACCTTTAGATACTTTTGATAGAGCTTATGATCTGCTGGCACATATCAATTATGAGATAGATAATTTTTCGTTTGAGCCACAAAACTATAAGAGGTCGGAGCGTGAGGATGTTTATTTTTCAAATCGGATTGAGGGCTGGATTAAATCTAAAGAAGATGATTTGCTTAAAGGCAATCTTGCACCATCAACTTTGAAAGCATATAGGATATATGTGAATAGGTTTTATGTACCGTTTTTTAAGAATGAAGACATACGAGAAATTAGAACCGGTAAGATAGATGAATTTTATCATCAATTGCCGAATCAATTGAGCACAAAATATATCAAAACTATTTTGGACGGCCTTGAAAATTTCTTTAACTCTTTGTTGCGGCTTGAATATATAACCAGAAAACCCATTTTCCCGAAGATTAAGGTTAATGAAAAAGCTCCAAAATGGATAATTAGAGAAGTTCAGGATAAAATTCTCTCTTCAATTTCTGAAATTGACAGGGGTATCATTTATTTTCTTACGAGACAGGGGTTGAGACAGGCTGAAGCGAGGGCACTAAAAATTAGAGACTTGGATTTTGAGATAGGTGCCTTATTAGTTCAGAGAACCTTTTCTGCTGGTGTATTAATAGAGAGGACTAAAACAAAAAAGGAAAAGTATAGATTGATAAACCCTGAGCTTCTGCCAATGTTAGAAAAGTTATGTAAGAATAGATTTCCCGATGAGTTTATTTTTGTTAATCCGCGAACTAAAAGACCGTACTGTGATAAGACCTTAAATAACATTTGGAATAAAGCTTGTAGGGACATCGGTATGGAGATCAGTTTGAATAATGCCACTCGTCATAGCGTGGCTTCGCAGGCTGCGTGTAAAGGCGCTCCAATGCAGGCTATAGGGGCTGCTTTAGGTCATTGTGCCGATAGGAGTACTCGGAGATATGCAATGACTGATTTGGCAAGTCAGATGATCGTCTTTGAGATGATCAATAACCCAATTGCTAATATAAGAACGTCAGCGAACCGTCAGCAAGAGACAAAATGATGAAATATTATTATTATGAATCAATGGGTTGTGAATCTATGTTATCAGTTCGAATCTCACCCCCTCCGCCACCTTTTTGGATTAACTAAGCCATTTGTTTCTAAAAAATACCCTGAACAAGTAATATAGCTGGCATGGATTAAAACACCATCAATTATAATTTGTTTTGGTTTATTATTAATAATGGAAAGAGAGCTGATGGATATATTGAAATTAGCAGTTCTTATTGGATTAATCCCTGCGTTTATAGCCCGAAACAAAGGTAAAAGCTTTGTATTATGGTGGTTTTATGGTGCTATGTTATTTATAGTGGCGTTGCCTCATGCATTATTGATTAAACCTAATAAACAAAAGGGCGAACAGGAGCAGATGTCAGAGGGAATGAAAAAATGTTTTTATTGCGCTGAATTTATAAAATCAGAAGCTAAAGTTTGTCAGTATTGTGGGAAGTTGCTTCATAATTAAAAAGAGATATAGATGAGCATATCCTGCTCATATGAAAATATCTCGCTGTGCTTCGTATATCCGAGTGCCTCGTGCAGGTTTTTGCCTGCATGGTATTAACGCCACTTTCGATAATCTGAGTGCAGAAGCTATGCCCTGTGGCTTCGTAACGGCTTATGTCAAAACCGCTATATTCACGCCATGCGTTCTGAACTTCTTCATCAATAACACGCTCAGAGTACCTTTCGCTCAGTGCAGAGTACATCTGAAAAGCCACACAAAAGAAGCTTTTGTATTATACACTACCCAGGTAGGATTGACTATTCGATTATATATAGCAATAATTAAATTGATATATATAAAAAATATAATGATTTACGCATGGTTATACAGGCCTGCTTCGGGGAGATAGAAGATACTATTGGCAATGAGAGAGAGTTGCTTAAGATGACTGCAGATATAGCTGCTGTGACTCTCTTAAACCAGATAATGCTGAATGAAGCGCAACATTGGGCAAATACAGACTCATTGACAGGATTAAACAACCGCAATTATTTCTTTAAAATGTCGCAGTATCATATGGTTTATGGACAGACTCTAATTAATGAACATGACTCATAAGAATGATAAAATTCCTGACATTTAGCGCTCTCAGGATAATAGTCATGAAAAATATCTATTTATTATGAAAAATCATACCTCCAAAATAAATTCTGAAGGTAATGAGCACTACAGTACAAAAGCTCTTAGTTTAAGTTCTATGTCAGATATGATGCTTCAAATCAGTAAAAGTGGGACTGTTCTGGAGTTCAGGGGCCAGAAGGAAAACGACTTGTTCATATCTTCTGATGAAATTACCGGGAAAACCATCAATGACATAATGCCGGCTGATGTGGCTGAATCTTTCATGCAGTTCACAGAAAAAGCTTTACAAACCGGCAATCAGGAAATCTATGATTATCTGCTTTCAATAAACACTCTTAAGAACAACTATGAAGCAAAATTTATTGTCAGTGGAGATGACAAAGTGCTCATTATTGTGCGCAATATCTCAGAGCACAAAAATAACGAAAAACAAATCCAATATCTTTCATTTCATGATACTTTGACAAACTTGCCTAATAGGTACCTGTTGAAAGATCGTCTGGAGCAGGCAATAGCAAATGCTAAGCGCAAAAACCGTTTACTGGCAATAGTGCTGCTTGATCTGGATAACTTTAAAAATATAAATGACACAATTGGTCATACCGCCGGAGACCTTTTATTGCAGGGCTTTGCTGATAGATTATCAAAATGTGTTCGTCAGACAGACAGTGTCTCCCGTTTGCCTGCTGAGGGATCGGATTCTTTTGTTGCTCGTCTTGGCGGTGACGAATTTACCGTACTTCTTTCCGAAATCGATAATATTGAAGATCCAGCCAAAGTCTCTAACCGTGTGCTCGGGATGCTATCAGAACCTTTTATCTTAGGCCCCCAGGAAATCTTTGTCACTGTCAGTATAGGGATAGCCATATATCCTTTTGATGGCAAGGATATTGATACTCTTATCAAGAATGCGGATATGGCAATGTATCAAGCAAAGAATCATGGAAGAAACAACTATCAATATTATTCTGAATCACTCAATGTTTTTTCATTAGAACGGCTTGCTATAGAGAACAAATTGCGTAAAGCAATAGCGCACAATGAATTTATGTTGTTTTACCAGCCACAAATTAATATATTGACTGGTGAATTGATGGGCGTAGAAGCTTTGATACGCTGGTTGCAACCAGATCTGATCCTTATCAAACCAGGGGAATTTATTCCCATGGCTGAAGAAGCGGGACTTATTATTCCGATTGGAGAATGGGTACTTCGCACTGCTTGTTCACAGAACATGGCATGGCAAAAAGCCGGCATTAAACCGATGTGTATGACGGTTAACGTATCAAGCATACAGTTCAAGCAACATAACTTTGTAGAAAAGATATCAGAAATATTAAATGAAACCGAATTAAATCCTGGTTATCTTCAATTGGAACTTACCGAGGGTACCATAATGAAACACTCTGAAGATACCATTAAAAAATTATATTCATTAAAAGATATGGGAATCCAAATATCTATTGATGATTTTGGTACAGGGTATTCCTCATTGAATTATCTGAAACGTTTCCCCTTATCTACTTTAAAGATTGACAGATCCTTTATACAGGATATTACAATGAATCCTGATGATCAGTCCATCACAAAAACAATTATTGATATAGCAAACAATTTTCATTTGAAGGTTATCGCTGAAGGTGTGGAGACAAGGCAACAGTTATCCTTATTACGAGCATATGGATGTACAGGAATACAAGGCCATTTGATTTGCCCACCAATAAACCCAATCTCTTTAGCACAGTTTGTAAAAGGAGATAAGTGCCTCGACTTTCTAAGAAGGTTTAATATTAAAATATAGGAAGAAGAAAAATAAAAAGGGGCAAATCTTCATTATTCATTAATTAATTCCCGAAAGAAACACGCATAATTATTAGCCTTAATAGAAAACTTTGTTTCTGTGAGAACCCCTCGTTTCTCTCTTAACAATAAAATCTTAGCTATTGAATTTAGATTAATAAAAGCATTCTCCGCTGTACTCAAGCAAACATTTCATATGAACAACTGGGGTGTTTTTATTATAAAAGGGGTGGGGTCTATCTGTAGCGGTTTTATACTGGGGGGCAGGGAATAAGTATTGTTATTTAATGTGCCGTGTTTCCTGGTCTACAATGATAGTTTCTTCTTTATTTTCAGTTTAGCTTCTATGAAATCCTTATGCTCAACATAAATGAGATCAGCTATTTTCCGAACCATGTATTCTTCATGCTTATCGAGGTGCTTATCTGTGAGAGCGATTCCCCACAGCTGCTCTATAATTTCTACCTTCTGTTCATATGACAGCCCTTTGTGGATGAGTGAGGTAAATTCATAATAATCAGTAGCCTTCCTGATTTTCTCTTTAGCAAGCTCCTTCAATGATTTTGTCTCACCGTCTGTGAGGTTGAATTTCGACTGGATAGTCTGCGTAACTGCCTTTCGTTCATCCTCACTGACTTTACCATCAGCTTTCATCATCTCAATGAGCAGTGCTGCGGTGGCAACTTGGATAGCATGTTCAGAAACCCCATCTGTTTTGCCAGATGCAGGCTGAATAAATTGCTTATAAATTTTCTTGAGTGAGAAAACCATGGGCAATGACCATCGGTAAAATGAAATACCCCTCAGTCCAGAAGGCTTTCGGGACGAGGGATCAAAGATATCATTCCGGCTTGTCCGGTCACCTCTTCTCCTCGGCGAACCCGCCTGAGTGCGGGAGCGACTCGTAGAGCGGGAATGACAGAATAAGAAATATATTTACCCCGATGCAGAGCATCGAGGAATTCTTTCAATACAGATTTTAAAATCCCAGTGCGTCAATAATCCTTTTCTTCTGTTTTTCGATTATCTTCTGACCATCTTCGAGGTTTTTCAAAATCTCTTTTTTTGCACTCTCTGACAGATCCTTGCCCTGATCGATAATATCCGATACTTTATCCTTCACATCACCGGCAAAATCATTGATGCTGTCAATCGCATCTTCAACTAAATGAACCGTTTCCTTTTTTACCTTCTTGGCGGTCCTTGCAATATCCTTTCTCGTCTCCCGGCCTGATTTCGGTGCATATAGTAGCGCTACCGCAGCGCCAATAACTCCCCCTATCAAAAAAGCCCCTGCAATTTTTCTGTAATCGTCGCTCATGCCCTGCTCCTTTCCATATGTTTTTTTATTGTATGCTTCAAATTATACAGATATTAATAATAATCACCTGTAGAATACATTATACCTAATATTTTAATATTTTAGATTCCCCCCCATACAAGGGGTTGCATTTTTGAAAGAAATCGATAATATTTAAGCATGGCTGATAACAGGAAAACGATAACCGATATTATGAAAAACCCTCAGTGGAGGATCGTTGCATCTATTCTGCTTTTGATGTTTTTCTTTTATCTCTGGAGTCAATTTTTCAGACTGGGCGCCCCTCAGCAACACCCCATCAGCTACAGTCAGTTTATGGAACAACTGAATGCCGGCAACATAAAATCCATCATCATCAAAGAGCTTCAGGTGAGTGGTGAATTTACAAAAGAAATATCTGTTCAGTTGCCTGCCGGGGGAAAACCCGCATCAGTAAAATATTTTCGAACGTTCCTGCCAACATTTCAGGGACAGGATC
>Ga0315295_10004270_pt1 | contig 12171 bp, 10 predicted proteins | sample YL17G14_0_MG_FD_204453 | JGI IMG/M metagenome (GOLD analysis project Ga0315295, IMG submission 204453) | Sediment microbial communities from Yellowstone Lake, YNP, Wyoming, USA - YL17G14_0 | ecosystem: Environmental > Aquatic > Freshwater > Lake > Sediment | place: USA: Wyoming | collected... | reverse complement strand
AGATAATCGATGGCCCCTTCGCGCATGGCCTCCACCGCCGTATCCACCGAGGGGAAGGCGGTGATGATGATTCCCCTCAGGCCGGGGCGGCGCTGCCGGGCCTCTTTCAGAACCTCGATTCCGTTTTTCCCCGGCAGCTTCAAATCCAGGACGAGCAGTCCATAATCCTTTTCGGAAATCAGCTTCAGTGCCGCCTCCCCGTCCGGAGCGATCTCCACCGGATAGCCTGAATCCTTCAACCAGTCCCGGAGGGATTCCCTCATGCTGGCTTCGTCATCCACTACCAGGATGGGCTTCATCGGCGCCTCGGCGACTTGCGTTCTTTCCTCAACCAGTTTTTCCAGGTAGGAAAGATCGATCGGCTTGGGCAGAAAATCGACCGCCCCCCCCTTCATGGCCTCCACCGCTTTCTCCACGGTGGGATAGGCGGTGATGATAATGCCGTGAAGTTTGGGCTTCTTGGCCCTGGCTTCCTTCAATACCTGAAGCCCGTCTTTGCCCGGAAGCCGCAGATCCAGGATGAGGACATCGAAGTCTTTCTCCCCGATTCGCTTCAGGGCCTCTTCCCCTTCCCGCGCCACCTCCACCTGGTAACCCAAATCCATGAGCCAGTTCTGCAGCGACTCCCGGATGCTGAGCTCGTCTTCCACGATTAAGATATCCTTCATGTCTTATCTCCTCTCGTGATGTTGTCTTCTTCCTTCGAAGGGCTGGGAATCTGCTCGGGGAGAGGGCCAAACCCTGGATCCTCCCTGGCGGCGGCTGGATCTTCCTTTCCTTCGACGGCCGAACGAGGCCGACTTCCATGCCTGATGTCCGGTTGGGAATGTTTCCCCTGCGGGGAGACATTCTGCTAGCTGCCGGGCATAATCACCTCCGGGGATGTCGGGTCAAGGGGTTGGAAGGGAAAGCGACGTGCGCGAACTCTATTCAGCATGGTAGCCAAATTTGATGCTCTGTCAAGTGTTATTTGGCGTCAGGCGTCAGGGGGTCCCGCCGCTGCTTTCGCCCTTTTTTCCCTTGCCTTCTCCTTTTCTTTTTGCTAGGTTCATTCCTGGTTTCCCGCCACAAGCCTTTTCCCATGATCGAATAGCCCTCTCCTCTAGGGAGGGTCATCCCATCTTGTCCCAAGGAGGTAGCCATGAAGACCCCGTTATGGTCGCCGTCGGAGGAATGGATCAAGAAGGCGAATGTGTCCCGCTTCATCGATTACGTGAACGGGAAACAAGGCCAGAAGCTCAAAACCTTTGCGGATCTCTACCAGTGGTCGATCGAAAACACCCCCGATTTCTGGGCCCGCATGTGGGAATTCGCCGACATCAAGTCCTCCCGGGGGTATGACCAGGTCGTGGACGACCAGAAGAAAATGCCGGGGGCCAAGTGGTTCTCCGGGGCCCGCCTCAATTTTGCCGAAAACCTTCTGCGGTATCGCGACGACCGCCCGGCTTTCATCTTCAAGGGGGAGACGCAGAAATACGCCCGCATGACCTACCGGGAGCTCTACACGGCTGTGGCGCGCCTGGCCAGATCGCTCCGGCAGTTGGGGATCAAGCCGGGGGACCGGGTGGCCGCTTACATGCCCAACATGATGGAGACCGCCATCGCCATGCTGGCCGCCACGAGCGTGGGGGCGGCGTGGTCTTCCTGCGCCACGGACATCGGATCCCAGGCCGCCCTGGACCGCCTGGGGCAGATCGAACCCAAAGTCCTGTTCACCGTGAACGGCTATTATTACAAGGGTAAGCCTTTCAGCTCGGTGGCCAATGCCGCCGAGGTGGCCAAAGGAATCCCCTCCCTCAAAAAAGTTGTGGTGGCTACTTATCCGGATGAAAAGCCCGACCTGAGCCAGATTCCCAAGGCGATCCGGTGGGAGGATTTCCTTTCCCCGGAGAGGGAACCGGCCCTGCAGTTTGAACAATTGCCCTTCGATCAACCCGTCTACATCATGTTCTCTTCGGGCACCACGGGGAAGCCCAAGTGCATGGTCCAGGGGGCGGGGGGCATCCTGATCAATCACCTGAAAGAATTGATCCTGCACACGGATTTGAAGAGGGAAGACCGGATCCTCTACATCACCACCTGCAGCTGGATGATGTGGAACTGGCTGATCAGTTCCCTGGGGGTAGGCGCGACCATCGTCCTGTTTGACGGCAACCCCAGCTACCCGGATGACGGGGCCGTCTGGAAGCTGATCCAGGACGAGAAAGTCACCATCTTCGGGACCAGCGCCAGCTACGTCAACTATATCAAGAGCCAGGGATTGAAACCCGGGAAAAATCATGACCTGTCCTCCCTGCGGGAGATTTCCCAGACCGGATCTCCGCTTTCGGCGGAAGGCTTCGAGTACGCCTACCAGGAAATCAAGAAGGACCTTCATTTCAACTCCATCTCCGGCGGTACGGACATCAACGGCTGCTTCGCCGCAGGAAACATCATCAGCCCCGTGTATGCGGGGGAGCTTCAGGGGCCGGCTCTGGCCATGAAGGTGAAGGCCTACGACGAGAAGGGAAACCCGGTGTACGACCAGCAGGCCGAGCTGGTATGCGAGGCGGCAGCCCCTTCCATGCCCCTCTATTTCTGGAACGATCCCAGCGGAGAAAAATACAAGAGCGCCTATTTTGAGGTCTACCCGGGGGTCTGGCGTCACGGGGATTATATCGTCATGCACAAAGATACCGGCGGCATCACCTTCTACGGACGCTCGGACAGCGTGCTGAAACCTTCCGGGGTGCGCATCGGAACGGCGGAGATCTACAACGTGGTGGACAAGTTCGGGGAGGTGGCCGACAGCCTGGTCATCGGCCAGAACTACAAGGGGGACCAACGGGTTCTTCTCTTCGTCCAGCTTCGCCCCGGGCACAGCCTGACCGAACAATTGAAAGACCGGATCCGAAAGACCCTCCGGGAGAAAGCCTCCCCCCGCCACATTCCGGGGGTCATCATGGCCGTGCCGGACATCCCCTACACCCTAAATATGAAAAAAGTGGAGAGCGCGGTCACCAACATCGTGAACGGGCGCCCGGTCCTGAACCGGGACGCGCTGAAGAACCCCGAATGCCTGGATTATTACGAAAAGATAGTCCCGGAGTTGCAGAAATAAGGAAGGCCGAAATGGGGGCTGAAGGGTAGGGGCGGTTCACGAACCGCCCCTATTTTTTTAAGGCTTTGGGGCCGGGCAACCCGGAGGATAAAGCTGAATTAAACTTGATTTGTTAAAACAACTGTGCTTATATACCCTTGTTTTTTCCGGATCGGCAGTAAAATAAGAAGATAAGGAGGGCATTGCTATGTTGAGAAGACTTGCTTCTTTTTTCACCTTCGTAATGCGACATTATCTCCCAGATGCTTATCTTTTTGCCATTCTCCTCACCTTCCTTTCCGGGATTCTGGCCTTGACCTTTACCGACGCGAGTTTTATCAAGCTCATCCGGACCTGGGGAGACGGGGTCTACGGGATCGTGGCGTTTGCCATGCAGATGATCCTAATCCTCATCACCGGCCATGCCCTCGCCCTGACTCCGCCGGTCAACAGAATATTGGTCTGGATTGCCGGTGCGGGGAGTACGCCCATCAAGGGGGGAATGATCGTCGCCCTGGTGGCTGGAATTTGCAGCTGGATCAACTGGGGGTTCGGCCTCATTGTGGGAGGGCTGCTGGCCCTGGAGATCGCCAAGCGGTCCCAGAAAGTGGATTACGCTTACCTCATCGGGGCGGCCTACAGCGGCTTCGTGGTCTGGCATATGGGGCTTTCGGGTTCCATCCCCCTGGTGATTGCCACCCCGAAACATGCCCAGAATTTTGTGGAGAAGATAACCGGTGCGGCCGTGCCGGTCAGTCAAAGCATATTTCAAGCCTTCAACCTTTTCCCCGCGGTGCTGATTATCCTCACGATGCCCCTCCTGTATGCTTTTATCCACCCGAAGGAGGCCGAGACCATATGCCTTCTTCCCGAAAAGGCGAATGAATTGACGAAAGGCATTCCCAAGGTGGCCAGACCCGAGAACCCCACTCTTGCGGAACGGATCGACCATAGCTACACGATCAATTTGATCTTCGGAGCCATGGGGGTCGTCTACCTGGTATGGCATTTCTCCAACAAGGGCTTTGACCTCAACCTGAACGTGGTGATCTTTATCTTTTTCATCCTTGGGGTCCTCCTGCACGGGAAGCCGGTCAATTATATCAAAGCGATAGAGATGGCCATTAAGGGAGCCGGCGGCATCGCCCTGCAGTTTCCGCTCTACGGCGGCATCCAGGGAATCATGATCGGTACCGGATTGGCCAAGGTTATCGCCGGCTGGTTCGTGGCCATCTCCGTTCCCCAGACGTTCTATATGTTCCAGTTCTGGGCCGCGGGGATTATCAATATGTTCATCCCCTCCGGCGGAGGGCAGTGGGCCGCGCAGGGGCCGATCACCATGGAGGCGGCCAGGATGATGGGCATCGACGCCACCCGGTCCGCCATGATGGTCGCCTGGGGAGACCAGTGGACAAATATGATCCAACCCTTTTGGGCCCTGCCTCTCCTCGGGCTTTGCGGGCTTTCCGCAAGGGATGTCATGGGCTACACCACCATGGCCCTCATTTGGAGCGGGATCATCATGACCGTTTTTGCTCTGTTCATCGGCTTTGGGATGTTTTAAAAAACGATTCCCGAAGCCACCTTTTTACCCATTGGGTTTGTATTCCTACAGATGACTACCCCCTTCCCTGAAGCCGTGGGGAGGGGGAGCTTTTTTTTAATTAACCCTTTTCCCATGCTAAATTCTCCCATTTTCCCATAAGCCAAATTGTCAAACGGATCTGATTTTTAAATTCTTTTTGAATAGTTGCCACGGGGAAAAATAGAAAAAATGGGATAATGACATTTTGGCAATAAAATTTTTTGAAGTTTCATTTATTTTATTCAGTTGCCGCGAACTTACAAATAATTGTTTTTATTCAATGATTTAAAAAAATTAAAAAGAGAAGATCGTTTTGCCTTTTTGGCATTCTTATTGCTAAGATTTTTTAGAGGTGAAGTTTTCTAGTCTTTGACAACCCCTCATTTCGCTGTACGCTGTTTTCCGAGATTTGTGGTTCAACTTTCGAAGGAGGAGGAACAAAAGATATGTTTGAAGTGGTCGCTCAGGGGGAGGGCCCTCTCTTCATGGACCCGGATGCGGATAAAGCCCGGGAATTCTTTCAGAAGAAGGACCGAACCCTCAAGAACAAAGTAATGACGGTTAAAGAAGCAGTGGAGAAGTTCGTCCACGACGGGAACTATCTGGGCATCGGCGGTTTCGGGGCCAACCGGATCCCCACAGCGATCTGCCACGAGATCGTCCGGCAGAGAAGAAAGAATCTGACCTTTGCCGGGCACACCTCGACCCATGATTTTCAAATTCTAGCCGCCGGGGAAGTCTTCAACCGCTGCGACATCGCCTACATCATCGGGCTGGAGGCGAGGGGGCTTTCCCCCAACGCCCGCCGTTACATGGAAAGCGGAAAGGTCGAGGGCTGCGAATGGACCAATTATGGCATGGCCCTTCGTTTCAAGGCTGCGGCCATGGGGGTGTCCTTCCTCCCCGGGCGGAACATGATGGGAACGGACACCTTCAAATACAGCGCCGCAAAAGCGGTCAAGTGCCCCTTTACCGGAAAGCTGTTTTGCCTCTACCCGGCCCTGTGGCCCGATGTTTCCGCCATCCATGTTCATGAATCCGATATTTACGGGAACTCCCGGCTGAAAGGCATATCGATCGCCGACCTGGAGCTGGCCCGGGCCTCCAAGCGCCTGATCATTACCTGCGAGCGCCTGGTTCATAACGATGTGATCCGGAATGACCCCACCCATACGGCCATTCCCTATTACCTCGTCGACGCCGTGTGCGAAGTGCCTTATGGAAGCTTTCCAGGGAATATGCCCTACGAGTATTTTTCCGACGAGGAGCATTTGCGGCTCTGGATGAAGTCCGAGGAGGATTTGGAAAAATTCAAGAAGTTCCTGGACCAATATATATACTGGACCAAGGATTTTAATGAATATCTGGACCTCTGCGGGGGCATCCAGCGGATCAACGACCTGAGAGCCGAGGAACATCTTATCCAGATCAAGAACCACAAGGAGTAAACGCGATGGCTGAATATAACACCATGGAACTGATGATCGTAGTGGCTGCCCGGAACCTCGAGAACGGCAAGACCGTGGGGGTCGGTACCGGGGCCCCCTGCGCAGCGGCCATGCTGGCTCAGAAAACCCATGCCCCGGACCTGGTGATCATGTTCGAGGCCGGGGGGATCTCTCCCCAGCTTCCCACCATGCCCATCTCCGTCGGGGATTCCCGGACCTTTTACCGGGCGGTGATGGCCAGCGGCATGTGCGAGATCATGGAGACCTGCCAGAGAGGGATGGTGGATTACACCTTCCTGGGGGGGGCCCAGATCGACATGTACGGCAACCTGAACTCCACCGTGATCGGGGACTGGAAAAAGCCCAAGGTCCGTTTCCCCGGATCGGGCGGGGCCAATGACTTCGCTTCCTTCTGCTGGAGGGTCATGGTGATCACCCCGCAGGACGCCCGAAGGTTCGTGGAGAAGGTGAGCTTCATCACCTCGCCGGGGTATCTGGATGGTCCCGGCGCCCGGGAAAGAGCCGGATTGCCCGCGAACACCGGTCCCCACAAGGTCATCACCAACATGGCCGTGCTGGGCTACGATGAAAAGACCAAACGGATGCGGGTGGAATCCATCCACCAGGGCTTGGCCTTCGAGGAGGTGCAGAAAAACTGCGGCTTTCCCCTCCTCAAGGCGGAGAAGATCGTAGTCACCCCGGCCCCCGCCGCGGATGAGCTGAGAATCCTCCGCACCGAGGTGGACCCCAAGCGCTACATCATCGGCCGTTAGGGCTCGGATTAACGAAGAGCTCCAAAAACCCCACTTTCCAGGAAGGGAAGTGGGATTTTTTTCTGGTTTTTCATTCTCCATTCCCCATTCCGAATTCCGCATTTTGGGCCTGTGTTTTTTTCTCTTTTCAGTGGACATCCCGGGGGGCGGTGTTTAAAATAAAAGCACCTGTGGATCGAACCAGTTATCTTGGGGGATGTTCTTTTTCATAAAGGGAGGACAGGTTTTTTTACGCTTTGCGCGATGCTCGTTGCGCTCTGCGATTTTTCAATTCAAAGGAGGGTGTTATGTTCTATCCAGTCCAGTTATCTGAGCCCAAGCCGGGAGAGAAAAAGATCTGCGCTCTGGTGGTCCTGAACCCGTCCGAGTCCAGGCGGCTCCTGGCCAAGGCCACCGTGGCCCTTCCCGAAGTTCAGAACGCCATGAAGAACGGAATGATCATCATCGGCCGCGGGATTACCAACGCCTATGTCACCGAAGAGCTGCTCAAGACGAAGGTGGAGCCCAAGGCCGGGCAGACCATGGGCATTATCGCCAACGGGTTTGCCAACGGCCATTCCGGGCCCCCTCCGTGCACCTGGCATGTGATCTACAAGGGAAAAGTGATGGAAGGGGCGGACTCCAACGTGGAAATCTTGAAGTTCGGAGCGGATGACGTTTTCATCAAGGGAGGAAACGCCATCGATCCGCAGGGGAATGCGGGGGTCTGGGCCTCGGGGATGAAAGGGGGCACCATCGGCATGTGCTGGCCCATCGTGACCCCCCGGGGAGCTCATCTCATCCAGCCGATCGGGTTGGAAAAGCTGGTCCCGTCGGTCGAGGAGGCCGCTCTTCATTCGGGAATCTACCATTTCAAATACAGCATGGGCCTGCCCGGTAAAATTGTTCCGGTCACAAGCAGCAAAGTGGTCACCGAAATCCAGGCCTTCGCCCTCATGGCCGGAGTCCGGGCTTGTCAGATTGCCGCTGGAGGCGTGGGGGGCTCCGAAGGAGCGATCGCTCTTACCCTGGAGGGTGAAGAAAAGAAAGTCGAAAAAGCCTTTGAACTGGCCAAGTCGGTCAAGGGAGAACCGCCGGTAACCATGCCCACCCAGTTTAAGCTCACCAAGCCGGCCGATTACCAGTACGATGCCATGAAGCAGCATGCCACCCTGGGCGGGCTTTAATCCGGGGTAACCCCGTTGGAAGGATTCAACCCCGCTCTCCGGGAAACCGGGGGGCGGTTTTTTTAATGCGGAATGCGGAATGTGGAATGTGGAATAAAACTGCAAAAAAATAAATCACCAAATCTCAAGCACCAAATGTTAAAAGGGAATACCGAAAGTGCGCAAAGTCCATCAAAACGCCCAAATCTAAATACGGCGTCAAAGATTTGGAGGTTTTTTTATTCCGCATTCCCCATTCCGCATTCCGAATTCCGCATTCCCCATTCCCCATTCCGCATTCCCCATTCCGGATTCCGAATTTTCCTTGCGCCTGCCCCGGAGTTATGTTAAAAATTCCTTACATATCAAACAGGTTCGGGAGGAAAAGAACGTGCAGGTAGCCGATCGTTTGCAGAAAATCCCGCCTTATCTCTTTGTCACTCTGCGCAACAAAATCAACAAGGCCCGGGCCGAGGGCATCGACGTGATCAGCCTGGGCGTGGGAGACCCGGTGGACCCCACCCCCCAGAGGGTGATCGACGAACTCTGCCGCCAGGCCCAGATTCCCGTCAATCATCAGTATCCCATCGACGAAGAGAAGGGGATGATCGCGTTTCGGCAGGAAATCGCCCGGTGGTACGGGCGAAGGTACGGAGTGGATCTGAAACCCGAGGGGGAAGTGGTGGGATTGATCGGCTCCAAAGAAGGCTGCCACCATTTCATCCTGGGAGTGGTGAATCCCGGAGATGTGGTGCTGATGACCGACCCCGGCTACCCGGCCTATCGGGCCAGCATTTTCATGGCCAGCGCGGAGCCCTACGCCATGCCCATGCTGGCGGAAAACGATTATTTCCCCGATTTCGAACAGATCCCCAAGGACATCCTGAAAAGGGCCAGGGCTATGTTTCTGAACTATCCCAATAATCCCACCGGAGCCTGTGCCACCAGGGACTTTTTCCGGAAAGCCGTGGATTTTGCCAAGGCCCATGATATTGCCGTCTGTCACGACAACCCTTACAGCGAAGTGGTCTTCGACGGCCAGGAGCGTTTGAGCATCCTGTCCGTCCCCGGGGCCAAAGACGTGGCCATCGAGCTGAACTCCCTCTCCAAGCCTTACAACATGACCGGCTGGCGCATCGGGATGGCCATGGGGAATAAAGACATCCTGGCCGCTCTCTTGAAGGTCAAGGAAAACACCGACTCCGGGATCTTCAATGCCATCCAGTACGCGGCTGTCGTGGCGCTGCGGGAAGAGGATAAGAACATCGAAAAGATGCTCGGGATTTATCTCCGCCGGCGCAAACGGGTCCTGGAAACGTTGGCCAAGATCGGGATTGAATTCAAACCCCAGAAGGGGACCTTCTACCTCTGGATCCCGGTTCCCAAGGGTATGACCTCGATTGAATTCACCACGGCTCTCTTTGAGAAGGCGGCCGTTATCGTCGCCGCCGGAACGGCTTACGGCAATCACGGAGAGGGCTTCGTCCGCATCTCCCTGACCGTCCCCGACAAACGCCTGGAAGAGGCCATGGAGAGGATCCAAAAAGCCTTGGGAAAATAAAATACGTTTCGGGTTTCGAGTTTCGAGTCCCGGGTAAAAAGCAAAAACGAGTAGAGAGCAACCGGCAACAGGCAATCAGTTACTAATGAGACCATAATTATCTGAACAGGAATTCCATCTTTTAATCATCCTGGATTCCGGCTTCCGCCGGAATGACAACAAAGAACCATGCCTCTCTAATGTTCGTCACTCCGGCGAAAGCCGGAGTCCAGTTCGAGGTTTTCAAAAGGCAACGTCCTCCAGTTAATGTTTAGACTATAATGGACTCCTTAGTAAACTTGAAACCCGAAACCCGGAACTCGAAACGGTTATATGTTGGCATATATCGGAATCGGTTCGAACCTTGGCGAGAAATTGGAGAACTGCCGCCGGGCCATAGAGGCCATTGGGTCGGATGCGAGGAACCGTCTGGTTCGGTGCTCCCGTTTTTATCGCACGGAACCGGTGGGGAAGAAGGATCAGGATTGGTTCATCAACGGAGTCGCGGCGGTAGAGACCACGATGAGCCCGCGAGAGCTGCTGGAATTTCTCCTTTCCGTCGAAAAAAAGATGGGAAGAGCCCGGAAAGAGCGATGGGGTCCCCGGATTATCGATCTGGATATTCTCTTTTACGGGGATCGGGTTCTGAATGAAGAAAGCCTCCAGATCCCCCATCCCCGACTTCATGAACGGAGGTTTGTGCTGGCCCCCTTAAAGGACATCGCTCCCGGTTTGGTCCATCCGGTATTTCACCGGACGGTCTCTCAGATCCTTGGGGAATTGAACGCGGCAGAAGAGGTCTCTCCCCTTCCGGAGGAGAGGGAATAAAATGGTTCGACTGATCTGGATTCTGATTTTAATGGGGATTGTTTGCTGGGTAGTCAAACGGACCTTTTTCCCCAAGAACAGGAGACCGGCCCGACCCGAGGAATTAGGCGAGGAGATGGCCCAGGACCCCGTCTGCGGATGCTATATCCCCAAAAGCCAGGCCCTCACCCTTGCCAGCGGGAGCAAACAACTCTATTTTTGCAGCCAGGCATGCTTCCAGAAATACCAATCCGCCAACGCCCTGCCGAAAAATTGACGATCCGCCCCCAACTCCTTTCGATCCGAACTTCTCTTTTCTATTCATGGTTTTTTGAAAGTCGGAATCAACCCCCCTTGGCCTGATTCCTGCTTGCTGGTTAATATCAAGAGGGATTTTGAGAATTTAATGATTGCAACTTGAAGGCCGATAAGATATGTTATAAAGACTTCGGGAGGTAGGTTTCTTATGCGGCGGGGGATGTGGGCAAAGAAACAGAAGAAAAATCAGCCCCGAAGAAACATTTTGAAATTCATCATCTTTCTGGTTGGGACCCTGGCCGCCGGAGTGGCCGTCCCATCCTTGTTGCTGGCCGATATCTATAAATACGTGGATAAAGACGGCGTGATCCATTTCAGCAACGTACCCACCACGGAGGGGAAATGGGTCCTGGTCATTAAAGAAAAACGGGTCCATTTCAACCTGGGTACAAATTTTGAAAAGTACGATCCGGAAATCTGGAAAGCCTCCCAGAAGTACAGTGTAGATTACAATCTGGTAAAAGCGGTCATCAAGGCCGAGTCAAATTTCAACCCCAAGGCGGTGTCCAGGGCGGGGGCGAGAGGGTTGATGCAGCTCATGCCCCAGACGGCCAATCTTTTGCAGGTGAATGATTCTTTTCACCCGGAGGAAAATATCGACGGGGGAGTCCGGTACCTTCGTTATCTGATGAATCTCTATAATGATAATCTTCAGCTGGCATTAGCTGCTTACAATGCCGGGGAAAAGGCGGTCTTCAAGTACAGGGGCATCCCTCCGTATCCGGAAACCCAGACGTATGTCCAGCGGGTTTTGCGTTATTATCAGGAGTACAGCAGGGAATCCAGATCTCCGGTACAGCCTTCTCATTCTGAAAATTAGACACTAACAACCTCCAGATTCGGGAGAAGCATGGAAATCGTTGCCAAGGGGCAGCAACGGGCCACCATCCGGAATATCCCTAACCTCCTGACGGTCCTTCGGATTTTTTCCATTCCCCTGATTATCTTTTTTCTGACCTCACCGGGACCTTTAGCCAGCTTCTTGGCCGCCCTGGTCTTCGGCATTGCCTCCCTCACCGACCTTCTGGACGGGTATCTGGCCCGGCAGCAGAAGGCCGAAACGGCCATTGGAAAGCTGCTTGATCCCATGGCCGACAAGCTCCTGATCCTTTCGGGAATGATCATGCTCATTCCCCTGGACCGGATCCCCGCCTGGATGGTGGTTCTCATTATCGGGCGGGAGGTGGCCATCACGGGCCTGCGCGGAATCGCCTCGGCGGAAGGGGTGGTGATCGCCGCCAGCCGATTGGGAAAAGCGAAAATGATCTTTCAGTCCCTTTCCCTGGGCGGGCTCATGCTGCATTATGAATATCTTGGAATCAACTTTCATATCCTTGGCACCATCCTTCTTTGGATTGCCTTGATCATTACCCTTTGGTCGGGAATCGATTACTTCTGGAAGTTTTATCAGGGGGTGATGAAGAAAGAATAGGTAGAAAGTTAGAGGTTGGAGGTTAGAGGGTGGAGGGTGGAGGG
>Ga0315295_10004269_pt1 | contig 12174 bp, 7 predicted proteins | sample YL17G14_0_MG_FD_204453 | JGI IMG/M metagenome (GOLD analysis project Ga0315295, IMG submission 204453) | Sediment microbial communities from Yellowstone Lake, YNP, Wyoming, USA - YL17G14_0 | ecosystem: Environmental > Aquatic > Freshwater > Lake > Sediment | place: USA: Wyoming | collected... | reverse complement strand
CGCCAGCGGGGAGCACCCGCCCCCCCTCCTGCGTCCCCCGTCCAGACAAGGTCAAGCGATGAGCCGGTCCCCCAGGCGGAACACGGCGTTCCCGCGCGGCTCTCCTCGTCCTGATCGTGGGACTTCTCGATGTCCGGTGGTAGCCCGTTCAGCGGAACCAGAGGTCGTAACCGATGCGGACGCCGATGTCCGTCATGCTCTCGTACTGGCTGCTGACGATGCCGCCACGCGCCTCCAGGCGGATGGCGCCATGGCCTCCCGAGACCATCCTGCGCACTCCGACCTGGGCCCCGAAGTTCGTCACGCTGCCGCTGCTGCCTTCGTAGCCCATCATCACCGCGCCACCGTGCACTCCGAGGTAGGGGTCGACGTCGGAGGCCCGGCCCCCGAAGTGATACGAGCACTCCAGCGTGGTCCCGACCGACTGGATCGACTCGTACGAGGTCGCCGCCACCGTCGCGCCCACGAGCGCCGCGAACTCGAGCCCCTGGTCGGGCAAGACGAGGCCCAGACGCAGGCCGGGTTCGGGGATGAACAGGAAGCCGTTGGACGGGTTGGTGGAGATCAGCGTGAGGATCTCTCCCTCCTGGCTGTAGACGTCCATGCCCAGGTAGGAGCCGAGCGTGAAGACCGGCTTCTCGGCGTGCACGGGCCCGGCGGTGCCGAGGCAGAGTGCGAGCGCTGCGAGGAACGGGGCGGTTCGCATGATGGACTCCTCTCGGTGGAGTGCTGCGTGGCTCTGAGTGTCGAATCGTGAACCGCGACCGGAGCACTGCAACGGGCGTGCCGGGGAGCCGTGGGTTGGCGGTGGGGGCGCTCCCGGGCGCACAACGCGATGCGGCACAGGGACCGCGCACGGCCACGCGCGATGAGAGGCTCGTGGCGCCGTGGCGTGGGTAGAGCGAGGGCGCTCCACGTTCGTGGAGCGCCCTCTATCGAGATGGAGTCGTCCGCGCGCGGGGCCCCGGAGGGGGCTGGCCTCGCCCCGGGCCTCAGAACTCGCGCGTGATGGTCACGGCTCCCATGGGGGCGATGCCGTAGCCGTCGCTCGCGAGCTTGTGCCCGTCGGAGTCCTTGATCCTGAGGGTGCCGTTGGTCATCGCTCCCGCGCTCACGTCGAGCCTGGACTTCGCGTCGAGCTTGCGGGCGAGGCGGACCAGCAGGGGGACGCCGGAGGTCTCGGCGACCTGCCCCGCCCAGGGTCCGCGGTCGCCCAGCCGGAAACGGTCGGAGCGATATACCCCTCCCCCGGCGATCTCCCAGTCGCGGGCGAACGCGTAGCGCAGCTCCACGCCAGCGCCCCCGAGCGGCCCCGCGGCCGGTGCGTTGGCGATGCGGAGCCTGTCGTTGATGCGCCAGTTCACGATGACGAAGGGCGAGACCTTCAGCGAATAGAACTGCTGCGACACGTTGGCTCCCAAGCCCAGCACCATGCGGGGCGAGAGGACCCCGAGCGCGCTGACCACCGCGCCGTAGACGAGCGCGTCGTGGGCGCCGGCTCCGGGCTCGTACGCCATCTCGACCGACGGCGAGAGACCGACCAGGACCTTCTTCGAGAGGGCGAGGCTCAGGTTGAGGCTGGCTCCGGGCCGCACGAAGCGCCCCAGCGGGTCTTGGCCGCCGAGGGCCGGGTCGGTGCCGACGCTCCAGTCCTCGGTGGCGTAGCGCAGCGTGAATCCGGCGGCGAACGCGGGGGCGAACTGCCGCATCACGCCCGCGCTGAAGGCCAGGTCGTCCGACCGGGCGTCGCCGCCCCCGTCGAGGTCGCTGCGGAGTTGGCCGATGCCGGTGACCGACACCGAGCCGCTGACGGTGCCCGGCGGCTTGCCCTGGGCGTGGGCGGACGGGGCGATGAGCGATGCGCAGGCGACGCTCGCGGCGAGCCCGAGTGCGACGACGGCGCGGAACATGAGGCCTCCTGGTGGTGAGGTGATGGGTTGGCGGGCGTGGGAGCGCGCACGCGCTCCCCGATCCTCGATGGTCATGCGGGTCATCGCGAATCCCTCCCGATGTCGTGTGCCGTGCACCACTCGTTCAGGAGGGCGCCGTAGCGGACAGGGTCCGCGTTCCATGCATCGACGTGGTCTCCTCCCTCGATCCGAACGAGGGTGGTGTGCTCCGGGAGGGCCCGCGCGAAGGCCTCGCTCACCGCTTCGGGCGCGAAGGTGTCGTGCACGCCGTGGAAGATCAGGATGGGTGCACCCGGGTCCCCGGCGTGGGCGACACGGTCGAGCTGGCCCCACTCGAGCCCGGCGCGTGCGGTCGCGACGCGCTTGCCGAGCCAGGTCCCGAACGCTGGGATGCCGAGGACGCGCTGCCGGCTCTCCAGCGTTGCGTTCCAGTCGAGCACGGGCGACTCGAGCACGATGCCGCGCACGCGCGCGGCCAGCGGCGAGCGGGCCATGAACTGCATCACGATCTGCCCGCCCATGCTGTAGCCCGCGAGCACCAGGTCGCGCGCGCCGCGGGCGAGCGCGTCGCGCGCCGCCGCCTCGAGGTCCTGCCACTCGGTCAGCCCGAGGTGGGAATGACCGTGGCGCGACGCCGGCGCACCCTGGTCGTTCCGGTAGGCCACCAGCAGGCCGGGCAGGCCGCGCGCCGCGAGCACGCCGAGCGTGCGCAGGCCTTCCGCCCGGTTCGCCCCCCGTCCGTGCACGTACACCACCCACGTCGAGTCGCGGCCGGGCACGAGCCACGCCGGATACCGCCCGAGCGGGCCTGCGAACGACACCGTGTCGTAGGCCAGCGCCAGCATGCTCACAGGATCGGCGGACATGGACACGCCGCGCAGGCTCGCCCATCCCCCGACGGGCGGCTCACCGACGATCGGGCGGAACTCACGGAGGACACCCGTGTCGTCGGCGCCGAGCACGCGCCCGGCCCAGCCGTATCCGCCTTGCCACTCGAGGGCCCAGGTCCCCGCCTCCAGGCTCTCGCGGTCCCGCGAGAGCCGCACGCGGCCCGGCTCCACCGCCAGGACCCGCTGCTCGCGCAGCGTCTTGGGGCGATCGGGCCCGAGGATCATGTCGGAGTAGTGCCAGGCCGCCGCGCCGAGGATCGCAGCCGCCAGGACGGGCGCGGCGAGGGTGACGGAAAGCAGCGCACGCCGCCGGCGCGAGGGCGTACGGGGCAGAGCCTTCATCGCGCCGCTCCGGGCGCCGACGGGACACGATGCCAGATGCGCTTCGAGTGATGCATGAGCGCCCCGACGCCTCCTCCGAGGACCACGCCCACCGGAGGCAAGGCGAAGAGGGCCAGGGCGCCGGTCCCCATCTCCTCGTTGGATTCGGCGGCCCACGCGAAGAGGGCGGCGCAGGCGGCCGCGCCGACCAACCCCCCCACGATCGCGCCACGCAGGGCGCAGGGCTTCATCGTCTCGACGCGGTCGATGCGGTCCCAGCCGATCGGCGAGGGCAGAAGCGAGGGCCGCCTCTCCTCCCAGTACCCCCCGCCGGCGGGACGCGAGGGAAGAGCCCGCGGGTCACCGGGGTCGAAGGCGACGCCGACGGGCTCGAGGCGCGCGTGACGGATCTCGTAGCGGTCCTGGCCGATCCAGAGGGTGAGCCGGCTGCGCCCGATGTCGTCGCGCAGCACGTCGAGCGGAAGTGGTGGCAGACCCGGGGTCCTGACGGCCGGAGCCCGCAGCGACGTCTCCGCGGCGGCGGCCGAGTCAGGGGTGGGAACGGATGGGCCGGCGAGTGCCGGCCGAGCAGCGCCGGCCAGCAACAGCCCGGCTGCGATCGCGAGGACCGTGACGCTCCGCATGGCGTCCTCCTTCGTGTGAGAGCGCTCCGCCGTCACCCGGCTGTCCGATTCGTCTCCGCGGCTGGTGTCCACGTGTGTGGGGTTCATGCGAGATCGTGTATCGCAACGGTCGTGCCCCGACGTGATCACGGGTGGTCCGCGAGTGGGGCGGGACGCTCAACATGTTGCCGGTGCGTATCCTGGCCCGATGACCGCATCGCACTCCCGCGCCCGGACGAGTGCGGCCCCTGCACGAAGGGGACTCCACGCCCGTGAAGTGCGCTCCACGGATTGAGAGCGCGACGTCGCGAACGATGACCTCGGGGTCGCCGGGAGCCGTCACCTCCCCGTGGAGGCTCCCGGCACGGGCACCGGGAGATGTGCCGCCAGTGCGGCGTAGCGTGGGTCGGAGCGCAGCGTGTCGAATCCGGGGTTGAAGGCCATCTCCAGGAATCCCCGCTCACCCCGCTCGCCGGCCCGCTGGAGCCAGAGGAAGGCCTGGTCCCTGTCGCCGAGCGCGGTCTGGACCAGAGCCACGTCGGCCGCCGCCACCGCACCCCGCTTCCAGCGCTCCTCGAGCCCGGCGAGCACGCGCCGCGCATCGGCCGTCCTTCCGGCCCGCGCGTAGGCGCGCCCGAGCAGGGCGCACGGCGGGGAGATGCGCTCGAGCTCGCGGATGGCCCGGGCGGCGTCCCCGGCCTCGAGGCAGGCCCAGCCGAGGTCCCGGCGCGCGGCCTCGTAGTCCGGGAAGAGCTCCAGGGTCTTGGTCAGCTCCGCGACGGCCTCGGCGGGTCGCCGGGCGAAGATGAGGACCTGCCCGACCTGCTGGTGGTAGTAGGCGGACAGGGGGTCCAACTCGCGCGCGCGCCGCATCTCCGCCACGCACTCGTCGATCCGGCCCAGCGCCCCCGCGACCAGGCCGTAGGTGTGGTGCGCCTCAGCGTCCCCGGGACCCAGCTCGAGCGCGCGCCGGGCGCTGCGCTCGGCGGCGCGCAGGTCCCACCCCAGCGTCGCCTGCACGTCGGCGAGCGCCAGGTAGGCCTCGGTGGAGGTCGCCTCCAGTTCGACCGCACGGGTGGCCGCCTCGAGCGCCGGTCCGCGCACCGTCTCGGTCGCGCTGTCCCCGACGGACTGCGCGCGGACCAGGCTGTGCGCGAGGCCCGCCCAGGCCCGCGCGTAGCGCCCGTCGATGGCGATGGCCCGGCGGAACTCCTCGATGGCCACGCCGGGCCGCCCGTTCACCAGGGCGTAGCGACCCTTCAGGTAGTGGTCGAAGGCCCCGGGGTCCACCTCGGGGGGGCTCGACAGCCGGGCGCGCTCGGGTCCCGAGAGCCGTGCGCGGATCTGGTCCGTGACCTCCTGCGCCACGTCGCTCTGCAGGGAGAGCACGTCCCGCAGCGGACGGTCGAATCGCCCGGCCCACAGCTGCCGCTCCGTGCTGCCCTCCACGAGGCGGGCCTGGATGCGCACCTTCCCTCCCTCCCGCTGCACCGAGCCCTCGATCACGGCGTCCACACCGAGCGCGCCGGCGATCTCGGCGACGGACTGGTGGGTGCCCTTGAAGCGCATGATCGAGGTGCGTGAGATCACGGTCAGCCCGCGCACCTGGGCGAGGTCGGCGATGAGCTGCTCGGTCATCCCGTCGGCGAAGTACTCCTGTGCGGGATCGGGCGGGCGGTTCTCGAGCGGAAGCACGGCGATGGACCGCACGGTGCCCGCGCCGCGGGCGGCGAAGATCCGGGTGCGCCAGTGGCCGGCGTTGGTGGCGAGGAGCACAACCAGAACGGCGAGCACCAGCACGCCCGCGCCGAGCCAGGGCAGGAGTGGCGCCCGCGCCGGCCTCGCCGCGGGCACGGGCGCCCCGGCCCCGGGCAGCAGCGCCTCGAGCGCGGCCGCGATCTCGTCCGCGCTCCGGTAGCGCTGCGCGGGTTCCTTGGCCAGGCACTTGATGACGACCGCGCGCAGCCCCGCGGCCACGCGCTCGGGCAGCGGCTCCGGCAGCGAGTGCAGGACCGCGGTCACGACCACACCGACCGGGGTCCCCGCGAAGGGGAGGCGTCCCGCGCACATCTCGTAGAGCACGACGCCCAGGGCCCACAGGTCGCTCGACGCGTCGGCACGGCCGCCCAGGAGCAGCTCGGGTGCGAGGTACTGCGGGGTGCCCGCCACCACGCCCGTGCTGGTCGCCGGCTCGGATGTGCCGCGGGTCTCCTCCAGCCCGCGGCGAGAGAGCCCGAAGTCGAGCAGCTTCGCCTCGCCGGCGGGACCGATGACGACGTTGGCGCTCTTCAGGTCGCGGTGCACGACGTGCCGGGCGTGCGCATGGGCGAGCGCACGCGCGACCTGGGCGCCGTAGCGCAGCACGGTCTCGTCGGCGAGGCCGTCCGCCGGGATGAGCGCCTTGAGCGGCCGGCCCTCGACCAGCTCCATCGCGATGTAGACCTGGCCGCTGGCCTCGCCCACCTCGTGGACGGTGCAGATGTTCGGGTGGTTGAGCCGGGAGGCGGTCCGGGCCTCCGCCAGCAGGGTCGCGCGGGCCCGCGCGTCGGCCACGAGGTCGGGCGGCAGGAGCTTGATCGCGACCTCGCGGTGGAGCTCCGTGTCGTGCGCCCGGTACACCACGCCCATGCCGCCCGCGCCCAGCCTCGCGGTCAGCCGGTAGCGCGACAGCGTCGTGCCGACGCGGTCTCCGGACTCAGGCGCCGAGGCCATACTCGCGCAGCTTCTTGTAGAGCGCCGATTCGCTGATGCGCAGCTTCTCCGCCAGCGCGGAGCGGGTGAGGTCGGGATAGCGCCGCAGGGCCTCCGCGAGCCAGGCCTTCTCGGCCTCCTCGAGCAGCCGGGGCAGCCCCTGCTCGAGGCTGGCCTGCGCGGGAGTGGCGGACCCCTCCCCGGTGGGGGCGCCGTCGCGCGCGCGCTCGCCGAGCAGGCGGGACAGGTCCGCGGGCGAGACGGGGCCCCGCAGGCCCTCCACGGTGAGGCGCGCGGCCAGTTGCTCGATGTGGCGCACGTTGCCCGGCCACGCGAACGGGAGGCTCACCAGGAGAGCGCTGGCCTCGCTCGTGAGCTCGACCCATCGTCCGGCCTCGTGCTGGTCGAGGCAGTGGCGCAGCAGCAGCGGGATGTCCTCGGGGTGCTCGCGCAGCGGCGGCGTGCACACGGGCAGGAAGTCGAGCCGCTCGTACAGGTCGCGCCGGAAGCGCCCCGCGCGCACCTCCTGCTCCAGGTCGCGGTTGGTGGCGGCGATGATGCGCGCGTTCGAGCGGCGCTCCTGGGCGTCGCCCAGCCGCTCGTAGGTGCGCTCCTGGAGCAGGCGCAGGAGCTTGGGCTGGATCTCGGGCGGCAGCTCGCCGATCTCGTCGAGGAAGAGCGTGCCGCCCTCGGCCGCCTGCACCTTGCCCGGACGGTCCGTCTGCGCGCCGGTGAAGGCGCCGCGCTTGTGCCCGAACAGCTCGGCCTCGACCATGCCGCGCTCGAGCGAGGGGCAGAAGACGGTGACCAGCGTGGCGCCGGAGCGCGGGCCGGTGTAGTGCAGGACGCGCGCCACGATGCTCTTGCCCGTGCCGGTCTCGCCCCGGATGAGCACGGGGAAGTCCGTGGCGGCCGCCTTCCGCACCGCGGCCTCCAACTCGCGCACCGCGGGCGCGCGCCCCACGAAGCGGCTGAACGACCACTCGGAGGCGAGCATCTGGCGCGCCTCCTCGGTCTCGCGCCGCGAGCGGGTCTCCGCGTCGCGCAGCCGCTCGCGCTCGGCCACCATCTGCCGGCTCGCCAGCAGCGTCTCGAGGACGGGACCCGCCACCTCGAGCAGCGGCTGCAGGGCCCCGAGGTGCTCGCCGCGGAAGTGCGCCGGGCGCGGATGCTCCAGGTGGACGAGCGCGGCGATCCGGCCGCCCGCCTGGATCGGGACGCACAGGATGGCCGCCACGCGCATGGCCTGCAGCGACTCGGCGTCCTGGTAGCCGGGGTCATCGAGGGCGTTGGCGAGCAGGATCGGCCGGCCGTCCTCGAGGACGCGCCGGAACAGCTGCCGGCTGAAGCGTCCCGCGTCGCCCTCGAAGTGCTTCGGGGTGAAGCCGTGCAGCACCTGATACGAGAGCTCGCCCGCGGCGGCGACTTCGACGAACAGCCCGCGCTGTGCGCCGGTCTGGGCGACCGCCTGCTCGAGGATGGCGCGCAGGACGATCGAGGGCTCGGCGAGCTGGCACATCACGCCTCGCAGGGCCTCGACCACCGCGCGCGCGGCCTGCGTGGGCTGGTCGGACATGGCGACAGTGTGCCCTGAGCGGAGCGGGGCGTCCAGCGCCGCCGCTATCGGGGGCCCGTCCCCTGCAACAGCGCCGTCGCGCGGTCGATCTGGGCGGCGCAGGCCTCGAGGACGCCGGCCGTGACGCCGACCTCCTCCTCGGCCTCCTTCCAGTCCTTCTGCTCGATCGCTTCGCGCACGCCGGGGAGGGTCTTGACCGAGTACCCGGTGTAGAAGCCCGGCGCGTAGACGTGGTGCACGTACCACGGGCGGCGTGGCAGCCCCGCGGGGCGCGTCATGGCGTGCTCGACCTGCATGAGCACGCCGTCGAGGGCGCGCTGCGTGGCGTCGTCGGGCGGCGCCCCGTCCTCGCCGAGGCGGAAGCGCAGCGCCTCGTCGCAGGCCCGGGCGCTCTGCTCGAGCCTGGTCACGGCGTTCTGGAGCGGCGCGAAGTTCAGGTACGGCACGGGCGGCTCGGGCTTCGGCGCCACGAAGGTGCGCCGCGGGTCCGCCGCGCCGGCGTAGCTCCCCTCCGCGATGCGCCGGTCCTTCTCGGCCCCCTCGTCGCGCAGGTCGTCGGCCAGCTTCCCCAGCTCCTTGACGTAGCGTCCCACGGCCTCGCTCAGCCCGCCGAAGGCGAACGGCAGCACGTCGGCGTCCGCCAGCCGGAGCGTCAGGCGTCCGCTGGTCTGGGCCAGCGTGATCCCGTACGCGAAGTCGGGGTCGCAGAAGCGCGTGAAGTGGTCGAAGCTGTCGTAGATCGAGTGGTACTGCCCGTAGTCCTCCTCGCCGCCGTAGCCCATGTTGAGGCTGGGGATGCCGAGGTGCTGCAGGAACGGCGTGAAGTCCGAGCCGGACCCGAGGGCGGACAGGCGCAGGTCACCGCGCTCCCGCGCGTCCTTGCGGTCCTCGGGCGAGCCCTGCACGATCGCCAGCGCCCGGGCGCGCTGCAGCACGGAGACGCCCTTCTCCGGATCGGTGACGTCGCGCAGGGCCTGGGTCAGGAAGGTCTCCAGGGTCTGCGAGCCGCCGGCCTGGAAGAAGCCCCGGCTGTTGCTGTCGGAGTTGAGGTAGACGGCGGCCTTCGCGCGCAGCTCGTCGGCGTGGGTCTCGGCCCACTCGGTGGAGCCGAGCAGGCCCTCCTCCTCCCCGTCCCACAGCGCATACACGAGGGTGCGGCGCGGCCGCCAGCCCTGCCGCGCCAACTCGCCCACCGCGCGCGCCTCCGCCAGCACGGCGACGGCCCCGCTCACGGGGTCGGTGGCGCCGTAGACCCAGGCGTCGTGGTGGTTGCCGCGGATGATCCACTCGTCCGGCCGCTCGGCGCCGGCGAGCCTGGCGATGACGTCGCAGGCGGGCACGAGCCTCCAGTCGAACTCGAGCTTCAGGTGCACCCGCGCGGGCCCGGGGCCGAGGTGGTACGTGACCGGCAGCGCGCCGCGCCAGGCCGCCGGTGCGACCGGCCCGCCGAGCGCGCGCAGGAACGGCAGCGCGTCCCCGTATGAGATGGGCAGCACGGGGATGCGGGTGAGCGTCGGCGCGTCCCTGCGCGCGAGCCGCTTCGCGTCGCTCGTCGCGCCGAGGCCGGGCGTCAGGGGATCGCCGGGGTAGAGCGGCATCTCCATGACCGAGCCGCGCTGCCCCGAGCGCTCGTTGCGGTAGCCGCCCTTCGGATAGACGTCGCCCCGCGCGTAGCCGTCCTCGGCGGGATCGCTGAAGAGGACGCAGCCGACGGCGCCGTGCTCGGCGGCGACCTTGGGCTTGATGCCGCGCCACGAGCCGCCGTAGCGCGCCAGCACGATCCGGCCGCGCACGTCGATGCCGCGCCGTTCCAGCTCCTCGTAGTCCGCCGGCACGCCATGGTTGACGTAGACCAGCTCGCCGGTTACGTCGCCGTCGATCGAATAGGCGTTGTAGAGCGGCAGCTGCTCGGCGGTCTGCCCGGAGGTCGCGTCCTCGCGCAGCGACCCCTCCTGCAGCGAGGCCACGAAGCGCTCCGGCGCGGTCATCTCGAGCAGCCGTACCCGGGGCGTCGGGAACAGCACCTGGAACTCCTCGATCGCGGCGTCGTAGCCCCACGAGCGCAGCAGTCCGGCGAGGAACTCCGCGTTCCGCCTGCCCTGGGGCGACCCGACGGGATGCGGGTGCGAGGTGAGTCGCTGCATCCAGTCCCGCATGCCGTCGCGGCGCAGGAGCGAGTCGAAGCGCGCCTCGAGCGCGCGCTGCGGTACCGCGCTGGCGGCCGTGAAGCCGAGCAGAGGTCCCGGTGGGGCCGCCGGCACCACGCCCGCGGCGCCCACGGGCGGCGTGGCCCCGAGGCCGCTGGCGGAGGGCAGGAGCACGAGTGCGATGCCGGCGAGCAGGACTGCCATCGTGCGGACCATGGTCATGGTCGGATCTCCGGTCGGGGTCTTGGGCCGTCTACTTCAGGTGGCGGTCGTACCAGTCGAGATAACGCCTGAGGCGGTCCTGGAGGTAGCTGGGCTTCGTGAAGATGTGGTGCTGGCCGGGGTAGATGACCAGCTCGGTCTCCCGTCCCAGGCTGCGCAGCGCCTGGTACATCTGCTCGCTGTTCAACAGCGGCACGTTGAAGTCCCTCTCCCCGCACAGGAACAGGGTCGGCGTCACGATCCGGTCCGCGTGCAGGAAAGGGAAGGACAGCCTGAGCCAGGCCGCGGTCGCGTTCCAGGGGGTGCCCAACTCGTCCTCGTACTCGCGCGCGTACTGGTCGGTGCCGTAGCCGGCGAGGAGGTTGGAGATGCTGGCGCCGCTGGTGGCCGCCTTGAAGCGCCGGTCCTGGGCGATCACGTAGTTGGTGAGGATACCCCCGTAGCTCCAGCCGCCCACGCCGAGGCGCGCCGGGTCCGCCACGCCGCGGGCCACGGCGTAGTCGACGGCGGCGAGGACGTCCTGTGCGTCCTTGTTCCCCCAGTCGGCGTAGATGGCGCGCGAGAACGCCTCGCCCCGGCCCGAGCTGCCGCGCGGGTTCGCCGCGACGACCACGTAGCCGCGCGCCGCCAGCCACTGCCAGCACGGGTCGTAGCTCGGCTCCAGCTCGTGCCCGAACTGGCCGACCGGTCCCCCGTGGATGCGCAGCACCGTGGGATGGCGGGTGCCCGGGCGGTAGTCGGGCGGCTTCACCATCAGGCCGTGGATGGTGGTCCCGTCCCGGCTCTTGAAGCTGATCTCCTCCGTCTCGCCGAGTCGGAGCCCGGCCAGCAGCGAGTCGTTCTGCCGCGACAGCGGCCGCAGCTCGGGCCCGTCCACCGCGAAGACCTCGGGCAGGGTCGCGGCCGTGCTCGCCAGCGCGGCGACCCGTCCGGCCGGGCTCTGGTCGAAGGCGGTGACCATGCGCCGTCCCCCGAGCACGGGCTCCGGCCGGCCGCCGCCAGCGGGGATGCGCACCAGGTGCTGGACGCGGTCCTCCTCGAGGACGACGTAGATCGAGCGGCCGTCGGGCGCCCAGGCGAGATCGGACACCCAGCGATCGAGGTCCGCGGTGAGCACGCGCACCGGACCTCCTGCCGCCGGGACCACGGCCAGCCTGTTCACCGCGTAGTAGAGCAGCCGGGGCGGTCCGCCCTGCAGGAAGGCGATGTGGCTGCCATCGGGGCTCCAGGCGATGCGGTTCGCCCCTCCTTCCCCGCCGGGGTTGTTGACGGCACCCTCGAAGCGCGTGACCGGTCTGGCCTCGGCGCCGGGGCGGGCCTCGACGACGTGCACCTCCCAGCTGTTGGTGCGGTCGGCGTCGGGGCCCCGCTTGCTCAGGAACGCGATGGACTCCCCGTCCGGCGACCAGGCCGGGTTGAGATCGTCGTTGTCGCCCGACGTGAGCGGCTCGGCCTTCCGGGTGGCGAGGTCGTACAGGTAGAGGTGGCTGCGCTCATGGGTGAGGTAGCCGGTGACGTCCTCCTTGAAGTAGAAGCGGTCGATCACGACCGGCGGGGGCGTCTTCTCCTTGTCGTGGCGGTCACGCGCCGTCGAGTCGGGATCCGCAACGACCAGCACGAGCCGGGTCCCGTCGGGAGACCAAGCGTAGTCCGCGACGCCAATCTCCAGAACGGTCACACGCTCCGCCTCGCCTCCCGCGCGGGGCAGCAGCCAGAGTTGCTCGGCCTCGTTCTCGTCTCCGCGGCTCGAGAGGAAGGCGAGGTAGCGGCCGTCCGGGCTCCAGCGGGGAGTCC
>Ga0315295_10004267_pt1 | contig 12180 bp, 10 predicted proteins | sample YL17G14_0_MG_FD_204453 | JGI IMG/M metagenome (GOLD analysis project Ga0315295, IMG submission 204453) | Sediment microbial communities from Yellowstone Lake, YNP, Wyoming, USA - YL17G14_0 | ecosystem: Environmental > Aquatic > Freshwater > Lake > Sediment | place: USA: Wyoming | collected... | reverse complement strand
TTGCATCAATAACGAGCGCGATTCCAAGTTGTACATCCGTTTCTTTTTCCTCGTGCGTGCTGATTTTATGTCCGCACTTACATAAACAACATTTGTCAACAAATTTACCTAGATATACTTTTAATTTTGGATACACCTCTTTAATAGCGGCAATATGGTATTGTTGTGCTAATCTGGAATCTAGCTTCCATCCAGGGTGAGCTGTGAAATAGTTAATTCCCTCAATAGTATCTTGTGCTTTAATTGAGCGTTTAGCAAGTTTGTAATAATTAAGCCACCTGTATTTACGATATTTGTATGGGAAGTTTCCGTACATTTCAGGATGTGGAACGGGGTGATATCTGTCGCTGTTGTTCAGCGCATAGTGCATATTAATCCCATCAATGTAAAAACAATATCTTTTTCCTTTTCCGCTCATCGTTATTGCCTCTAGCAAAATAACAGTAATAAAAAAGCCTCAGACATCCTAAAAGGTCCGAGGCATATATCACAAAAGCCAGGCATCCGAAGAAACCTGGCGCCTAGTTAACCACTAGGGATATGGGTGATATTCTAACCCCTTCAGGGTATGTGTAAAGCAAAAAAATAAAAAAAATAAAAAAGCCAGGCATCCGAAGAAACCTGGCGCTTGGCCTTATATCAGCCAAGGGTGTACTTATATTATCGGCATTTTCTGCCAAAAGTCAAGAGAAATTTGTATGTTAGGTGGCGAAAATAATCGGTTGCCTCTAATTGACACACAAGAAAATCAACGGAGCAGGAGGGATTCCGGCCTTCGGCCTTGAACCCAAATCTGCAAAGCAGATTTCCATAAGGGCTCTGCCCCTCTGGTCCGCCTTCGGCGGTCACCCCGACGACATGGGGGAGCTTCTCCCCCAAACCCTCTCGGGTTCGAATCCCTCCCACCAAGGGAGCTTGCCCACCGGAGCAGGAGGGATTCGAACCCCCGTTACCCAAAGGGTAAAACGGTTTTCAAGACCGTCGCCTTCAGCCACTCGGCCACTGCTCCATACAAAATCGTCGCTCGTTGCCCGTGCCTCGTATCTCGTCGGTGTGATTCTATTTAACTAATCGGCAGCTTCCCACCTATTCTATAGCAGCCCTCTGATTTTGCAAGCATCCGGAAAATCTGGAAGGGCTGGTAGCTGCCGGCTACCTTAAAAAAATTCCTTTGGACACATTTAGCGATAAGCCGCTTGTTTATAAGAAAACAGATGGCAATTTCATCCTTTACAGCGTCGGCCTCAATCTCGAAGATGATGGCGGCCAAGTCTATCGGGGCAAAGAAGGAAAGAAGCCACGCTTATGGGATGATAAATTTGGTGATGCGGTATTCTGGCCGGTACAAAAATAAAACCGGGTAAGCTGGAGTTGATTATTGCGATAGGAATTTGTGGAAGGGATTTGTGTTAGTAATTGTAGCTTGCAGTTCGCTGGGCCTTGCGCATACGCCGGCGATTTTTTTCCGAGGGTTTCTCGTAGTAGGCATTACGCTTCATATCCCTGATTAAACCCTCTTTTTCACATAGCTTCTTAAAGCGTCTCATCATTTGCTGAACTGATTCGCCTGTACGTGATTTGACTTTTAGCATATAAAAAGGACCCTTTCAATCCCTTAAAAATCCCAAACAACGAGAAAACAGCATTGTATTTTTAATTCGTCAAAAATAACAAGAACCGCTACTCTAATTTAGATTTTATATTTTATCAAGTCCAAAAACCCTTTGCCGGCAGTTTTTTTATGCAAAAACAGGCTTTTTTGGCTGAAAAAGGCGATTATCAGCTCAAAAAACCCGTAAATTTGCCGAGTATTGTGAATTTGTTGAGTAATATGGGCAAATATGCTAAAATAAACAACAAAGTGGTTTTGGAGGCATTTTTTAATTGGAAAAATTGCGCCAGACGCTAAAAGTCAGGAAAGAACGGGCCATTTTGGTGGCTGCTGTCCTCCGTAAGGAGTCCATAGGACCGCACACTCACAGCGATGGGGACGATTTAATTGAACTTACGGCCCTGGCAGAAAGTGCCGGGGCGGTCGTCGTAGATAGATTTCAGCAGAAAATCCGGACAATCAATCCGACTACATACATAGGTAAAGGCAAAGCCGACCAGCTTGCCGAGCGAGTCAGGCGGTTCAAAGCTGATGTTGTTATATTTGATAACGACCTGTCGCCACACCAGATTCGTGAGCTTGAAGAGATTATCCAGGCCAAGGTCCTCGACCGCAGCGAGCTGATTCTGGATATATTTGCCACCAGAGCCCAAACTAAACAGGCCCAGCTTCAGGTCGAGCTGGCCCAGCTTGAATATACCTATCCGAGATTGACCGGAATGTGGTCGCACTTAGACAGCGTAGCAGGTGCGGGCGGAGCAACTGCTGCTGGCGCTGTCGGCGCCATAGGAACCAGAGGGCCGGGTGAGCAGCAGCTGGAAATCGACCGGCGCCTGGTTTCTAAACGAATCATAGACCTTAGGCGAGAGCTTGCAAATATCGATAATCGCAGGATTCGTGAGATTGACGCTCGAAAGGGAATGTTCAAAATCTGCATCGTTGGCTATACCAATGCAGGCAAAAGCACACTTCTAAACGCGCTTACCAACGCAGGTGTCCTTGTCGAAGACCGGCTCTTTGCGACCCTCGATACGCGAACAAGAAAATGGACGCCTGCCAAAGGTGTAGAAGTTCTTATAAGCGACACGGTCGGTTTTGTGAAAAATTTGCCTCATCAATTAGTCGCGTCATTCAAGGCAACGTTAGAAGAGGCCGTCAATGCCGACCTGCTTGTTCACATCATCGATGCGGCAAATCCCGATGTATTCAAGCAGATGGAATCTGTGAACAAGGTTTTAGGCGAAATCGGCTGCGGCGAAAAGCCGATTTTGAAGGTCCTCAATAAAGTTGACATCGTCAGAAAAATCGGTGACCTTGAAATGCTGCAGACGCTCTTTCCTGATGCGGTTTGCATATCAGCCAAAACAGGTTTTGGTCTGGAACACTTAAGTGAAGCCGTCTCAGCAAAATATAGAGGCGGAGAAATTCTGCTGCGGGTCTGCAGCAGCCAATCAAACGGCAAAGTCCAGAGTTTTCTGCGGGCATACGGGACAATCATTAAAGAGCAATATTGCGATGGTTCTGTTCTGATTGATGCCAGGCTGGGCCAAAACCAGTTGGCCGGCTTGCAAAGACTCCACCCGGATAACCTCGAAATCCTCCAAAAATGACTTTGCTGAAGCTTCGTATAAACCAGCTACTGCGGTTGCAGATGCGAGGATGGCTTTTTGTCATTCCTGCGAAGGCAGGAATCCAGAATGTTTAGCGTCCGCCGGCACGGCGGACTTCCTTTCCATTTAGCCCCTAAGGGATCAATGTCGTTTTTTGGTTTGCGGGAATTTAATTTGCGGGTAAAATGGGGCAGAGGTTGATAGAATTAGAAAACAAGTGGAAACAAGAAATAGATTGATGCGGAGAATAGGTGGCTATGGGGCCGCTGATGTATGTTAGAGTTCCAGAGTTCTTAAAACGAGATTGGTTCTGACCGTAGGAAAAGAAACCTTCGGTAGAGAATTGCAATCTGACGATAAAAAGCATTAAGTAATCAAGAGATAGGCAAAGAGGATCTTGCAGGTGAGGGTCGGAAAATGGCGAAAAAGACGACTATGAAACGCGACAGAAAACATCCACAAATAGACGTCGAGATAGAAAAGCTTTACTTGGACACGGACAACCCAAGATTACCAAAAGATGTCCAAGGTAAAGGTGAAGCTGATCTGCTCAAATGTCTCTACAAGGGATTCAACTTAGAGGAGCTTGCAGAATCTATGTTGCAGAATGGCTACTTTGATGAAGAGCCCTTAGTAGTAATTCCTCGCAAGTTACCAACAAAGCTTTCTAAGGCAGACGTCAACTCCAAAGAATTTGAGAGCTACATTAATGACAAGACAACCGAATTCATTGTAGTAGAAGGAAACAGACGACTGGCAGCAGCTAAACTCATAACAAATCCGAGTTTCAGAGAAAAGCTAAATATAAAACATTGGCGAGAGCCTGATAACGATGTTGTTTTGGATTTGAGCGTCTTGCCGGCCATAGTCTACTGCAAAAGAAGTGAGGTAATCCCATACCTTGGAGTTAGGCACATTGTTGGAATTCAAAAGTGGGATTCATACGCAAAAGCTAGGTATATTGCAGGACTGGTTGACCAAAGACAAAAACTCCAAGATGTAGAGGCACAAATTGGGGACACTCGAGGCTCAGCAAGGAAGAATTACATATGTTATAAGATGCTGGAGCAATCAAAAGAGGAATTCGATTTGGATACAAAGCCTGCGGAGAACAATTTTTCGTTTCTAATGCTGGCCTTCGGTCAGGGTAAGATTAAGCGATTTTTAGGGATACCCTCGAGCGCCGCAGAGATTAATCTGAAAGCACCTGTTCCTAAAAATAAGCTGGATAACTTGAACAACTTGATGTCTTGGCTATACGGCGATGGCCGAAAGGGGCCTGTTATAAGCGAATCTAGAGATATAACAAGATATCTCACGCACGTAGTAGAAAGTGCCGAGGCTGTGGAGCATTTGAAGCAGACTCGAGACTTAGAAGCTGCTTATGAATTAAGCAGCGGGGAAGAGCAGATGGTAATAAGGTACCTCGTATTGGCAAATAGAAAATTGGAGGGCGCGCTGGGTGTAATTCATCGCCACAAAAAAAGCGTGGATGTAATTAAGCAAGTTAACCAATGCGTAGAGACCATTAAAAGACTTAAGGAAACAGTAAAAGAGTAGCTTTATGGTTCCGATTCCAAATCCAGATTCAGCCGCTGTTGTAGCCGATTGGGTCGAACTAGCTGCGGCCACAACAGAGCAAGTGCTGTCCAAGGCGAGAATTTGTCGTCTTATCGAGCAACAGACAGGCGGAGAGCCAGATGAGGCTTTTCTAAGTGATGTATGGGGACAATTGGGCGCGAGGGGAAAATTGTATGTGCATCCGCCCTTCAAAATCGATCCATTATCGGTAGAGACGTGCGCAGACTTTAACGCGAAGATCCCATATATGGCATGCTTACTCATGTCGCTCGTTGGTGTTGGCAGAACCCGAAGGGAAATAACTAAGCTTTTCGAAAGAATGACGGCTATTGCCGTCAAAAAATACTTACAAGGAGAAGCTGTCGTATTTGGATGGCCGGTTGATTCTGGCAAACGATCCTCCATAAAAGAAAGAGTGAGAGAACTATCCGGACGGCTGAACGAGCGATTTGTAGAATCACCAAGGGCTGAATATAAAGATCGAGGAGTCGATGTGGTGGGTTGGAAACCCTTTGGAGAAGGGAGATCTAGCCAAATAGTCATCCTATTACAGTGTGCCGCCGGACAGGACTGGCGATCTAAAACAACTGAACTGCCCATCGGGTCTTGGGAGCAATATATACATTGGTCGCGCGACCCGGTTACTGCCTTTGCTGTACCTTGTATAATCTCAGATGTACTCTGGCATGATATATCAAGAGAAGCAGGTATCTTATTTGACAGGGTTAGAATCATAAACCTGCTATACCAAGAAACGCTGGAGAGAAGTTTGGAGAGAGAATTAGCACGTTGGATACGTGAAGAATTAAGAGTGACGGAATAACCGTATAATATGAAGTTTGTTGATTTATTTGCGGGATTGGGCGGGTTTCATTTGGCCGCCAAAGAACTTGGTGCCAAGTGTGTATTTGCCTGTGAAATAGACGAACAACTCCGAGCGACATACAAGTCCAATTTTGGAATTCTTCCTGCCGGGGACATAAGAGAAATAGACCCCAAGAAAATCCCAAGACATGACCTTCTTTGCGCGGGATTTCCCTGCCAGCCGTTCTCCAAAGCTGGGGACCAAAAGGGGTTGAAGGATTCTATCCGTGGCACGGTGTTCTTCAATGTTATAGAGACATTGCGACATCACAAGCCAAAATTTTTAGTTTTGGAGAATGTCGCGCATTTTGTCAAGCACGATAAAGGCAATACTTATAACAAGCTCAAAAATGCTCTGGAAGAGATTGGATACGGCGTACAGCATTCACAACTTTCTCCTCACAGATTTGACGTGCCGCAGATAAGAGAAAGAATGTATATGGTCGGGCAGCTTGGAGGGTTGAATGGTTTTCAATGGCCTGCCCCGCAGACAAACGGTGAGGACTTATCGATTAGGACGGTTTTGGATAAGAATCCGAAAGAGGCATTGCCGCTAAGCAAACAGGTCATCGAATGTTTAGAGACATGGCAGGAGTTTCTTGAGACATTTCCTAAAGATGAGCAACTGCCATCATTCCCAATATGGAGTATGGAGTTTGGTGCAACATACCCGTATAAGCAAGATTCGTTATATAACGTTAAATTAGAACATTTGCGTAAGAGCAAAGGATATTTCGGCAGAACCCTTGATACTTGGTATAGACAAGATATTCTTGCACGAGTACCGAGCTATGCGCGTGGGGAAAACGGCGTCTTCCCATATTGGAAACAAGTATTTATTAAACAGAATCGGGTGCTATACAGAAAACATCAAAATTGGATAAGGCCGTGGCTTAGCAAGATTAAACAGTTTCCCCCAAGCCTTCAAAAGTTAGAATGGAACTGCCTTGGAGAGGAACGAGATATCTGGAAATATGTCATTCAATTTAGAGCATCAGGAGTAAGAGTAAAGCGGCCGACAACATCTCCATCATTAGTCGCAATGACTACTACGCAGGTACCAATTGTCGGGTGGGAACAGCGATATATGACTGTTCGTGAGTGCGCTAGACTTCAATCGATGGGCGACCTGAAACATTTTCCACCCGGTGGCGCAGCCATGGCAGCACTTGGCAACGCAGTTAATGTAAAAGTGGCCCGCCTAGTTCTTGAGAAGCTATTAGCAACAGCTTAACAGCAAAGCTAAATCGTCTTTTCAAAAGGTTTTCACTGTGGATGTACTGACCAAAAAGCAGCGATCATACTGCATGTCACGCATAAGAAAAACAGACACGACACCCGAGCTTACAGTCAGACGTATAGTTCATGGGTTAGGATATCGATTTCGACTTTATCGGAGAGACCTGCCAGGGTGTCCGGATATTGTTCTGCCGCGTCATAAGAAAGTGATATTTGTTCACGGTTGCTGGTGGCATAGGCATAATTGTCGGTTGGGACGCAGAAGCCCAAAATCCAAAAAGAAATATTGGATTCCCAAGCTGCAAGGCAATAAAGAACGGCACAAAAAGAATAGATGTATCTTACAAAAGCAAGGATGGAGAGTTCTAACAGTATGGGAATGTCAAACCAAGAAGCCTGAAAAACTTGTTGATTGTATTGCCGATTTTCTCAAAAAAATTGATTAGCAGAAACCCTCAAACTTTTTCCCTTGACTTTTGCCCGAAATTTGGTATAATACTCGCCAGTTTATCAGTAGATAAACACATATCGCCCAGTAGGGCAAGGTTTCAGGCCAAGCAGGTCCAATCAAATATAAAATTCGTTTAGTTCGATTATCCGTTTTTGTGCTTCGGATTTATCTCCGCTCTTTGTCTGCCTTGAACGGAAAATTCAATCAAAATATATTAATTATGCGAAACAAAGCCAATTTCCGAAAAGCCAAAAATGAACTTAACTAATTATATTACAAAGGATTATGACAATAATTTACGCCTCTTGACGAAGGAAAAACAAAGCCAAACAAAGCCAATTTTAAAAGGGATACGAGGAATGGCAAACAGATTGCAATTCCGGGGTTTGGCACTATAATCTCCTCTATGTTCAAGAATATTTCCATAATCGGTGATGGTGCGATGGGCACTGTTTTGGCTATGCTGCTCTGCGAGAAGAATATACCTACGCGGATGTGGGGTTATGACCGTGAGCAGTTAAAACAGATAGAGTCAGGCCGTGAAAACAAAAAATTCCTGCCTGGTTATAAATTGCCTGAAACTCTGGTGTTTGAGAGCGATGATAAGCGCATAATGGCCGGTGCCGATTTGATTGTATCGGCTGTGCCGTGTCAATTTATGCGAGGGATTTGGGGGAGGCTGAAAAATTATTTCCCAAATCCCGTAAGGGATGCCTTACGGCAGGATGTCCCAGTTGTCTCGGTAACCAAAGGCATTGAGAATGATACGTTGCTGTGCCCGAGTCAGATTCTCGCTGATGTGCTGGGCGAGGAGGTCAAGTGTGTTGTGCTGAGCGGCCCTACCATTTCCGATGAATTAGCCAGAAGACTTCCGGCAACGGCTGCGGTTGCCTGCAGCGATGAGGAATTAGCCAGAGAAGTTCAATGCATCTTTTCAACTCAGTGGCTGCGTGTTTATACTAACACAGACGTTGTCGGCGTTGAGTTAGCTGGTGCAATGAAGAACATTATCGCTATCGCAGCGGGTATCATAGATGGGATGGGCGCCGGTGATAACGCAAAGGCAGCCCTGTTGAGCAGGGGACTTGCTGAGATAACGCGTCTGGGAATTGCCTGCGGCGCAAGGCCACAGACGTTTGCAGGATTAACAGGCCTGGGTGATTTGGTAACAACCTGCATTTCGCCGAAAGGCAGAAACCGCTCGTTCGGTGAAAGAATAGGTAAAGGCCAAACCGTAGAGCAAGCCCAAAAAGCTACTGAATCAGTTATTGAGGGTATTGCTACCTGTAAATCTGTTGTTGCTCTTGGACAGCAATATAATGTTGAGATGCCGATTACCCGCGCTGTTTATGAGGTGCTGTTTGAGAACAAACCGGTGCAAACAGCAATCGCTGATTTAATGAAACGTCAGCTCAAGGCCGAATGAACCTTTTTTAAGAACTAAAAATAGGCGCAGAAGCTCGTCCTGTAAAGTTTGTTTTTCCCTTCCTTTAAAAACCCGGCAAAAATTTTATGACCTGGCCACGATACTGCTTTTGAAGAGAACCCCCTTTTTATTTTTGAAAGTAATAGAAAATACTAAAAATTTGTTTTTAAAGAGTTTTTTGTCACGAGCAAGCTTCGAAACAATCCGTTTTATTCACAAACTAAAGCTATTTACGAATTTATTCCAAGTTAGCGGTTGAAATCGCACATTTTATAGGAAGTAAAATTAACTTTTGCTGCCGTTTGGCTGACTGGGGTCTGTTTTATATATTTTAGTTGGCGCTATCTCGGCAAAAATCGGGGTTAATAACCCTTAGGGCGGGTTCCTGTTTTGCAATACGTTGCGAAATGGGGTTCCGGTTAACTTTTGTGGGTGAGGTTTGTATGTTTTGGTTTCTGAAAAACCGCGCATATTCAGGGGTCCCTGTTCTGCGACGTACCGCAGGACTGCCAGGTGCTGTTTTTCGCATTTGGAGCTCCGCAAAATGGTCCCCAATTGGTGTGGATATGGGAGATGATGCCCTGACTGTGGTCCAGCTTGAAAATAACAAAAGAGGTATAAGTTTGATTGCGGGTGGCAGTAAGAATCGGCCGGAGGATGTAGAGCCCGGCAGCAGCAATTGGCAAAGATGGGCTATCGAAGCTATACGTGAGTTGACAGCGAACGGCAAATTTCAGGGCAGAGATGTAATAGCGGCAATACCGGCAAGCGAGGTGTTTATTGACCATATAAAAATGCCGAAGATAGAAAAAGACAAACTGCAGGATGCTCTCTTTTCAAAGATAAAACAGAAACTGCCGTTTGAAGCTGATGATGCGATGATAAAGTACCTCCCGGCTGAGGATGATAATGTTATGGTGGTAGCAGTTGAGCGGAAAAAAATTGATAGACATCTGGCGATATACGAAAAGGCCAATCTGCAAATTAAGTCTATTGCTGTTTGGCCCACAGCGCTGACAAACAGCTACGCCAGGTTTTTTGGCAGACGTAAATCTGATGTCGAAGCGATTGTAATGCTGCTCGATATAGATACGAATTATACGAATGTTGTAATTTGCCGCTATAAGAATCCGCTTTTTGCTTGTTCGATACCCGTAGGGGCAAAGCAGCTTGGGATGGCTCCCAATCGCGGTGAAAGACATTTGGGGACCCCTGCTGATGAAATGATAGCAAAATTAGTGTTGGAATTGACTGTCTGCAGGCGGCGTTTTGGCTCGATGCACGAAGAAGCTCAAATAGAACGTTTGATTTTCCTTTCGAGTCATACTGTCGATAGAGATATATGTACAACAATAGCAAAGCAGCTGGGAATGCCGGCACAGATGGGAGATTGTTTGGCAGCGGTGGAAACAGCAAATCTCTATGGCTTAGTGATAGATAGGAGGCAATGTAAAGTTAATTGGGCTACTGCCTTTGGGCTTAGCTTATCATAGGAACGGGACCGGGATCTCATTTTGCAGATTGCCAAACGCGAAAAAGTGTGTTCCGGGTCTCGGCGACAAGTTGCGGGGTGGGAACCCGTTGGAGAGCTTGACAAGAGGAGGTAGGTGTAAAAAATGCTTAACATAAATTTTGTGCCTGATGATTACATTCAAAGTGGTGAATGTCGGAGAACAAACTTGATGTATCTTGTGTTGTTTGCGGTGGTGATGGCAGCATTGGGTGGTGCATTTATGACTATCAAGGTACGGCAGGGGGCCCTCAGTGCCAAGGAAAAACTTGTAAATGCTAAAATGGCCCGGGCAAAAGAGGCCATAAAGCAATTTGAAGAGCTTCAAACAAAGCGCAAAGTAATGATAAAGACGGCTCTTACTACGGCGGAACTGCTTGAGCCGGTACCACGAAGTGTTCTGTTAGCGTCGTTGACGAATAACTTGCCGATGGGGGTATCGCTCTTGCGACTGAACGTTGTTCAAAAAGGGCCGAAGGCAGCAAATCATGTTGCAGTAACTAATAAATACGGGCAAGCACAAGCTAAAAAGGCAATAGCAGCTCAGCCGGAAGTATCACAAGAGAGATTGTTAGAGACATGCATAGATATTGAGGGCATTGCTCCCAGTGACCTTCAGGTCGCGGCCTATATTGAGCAACTGTCCGCCTCCGACGGATTGCTGGACAATGTAGCGCTGGTGGAATCGAAAGAACACGAAATCGAAGGTACCATATTCAGAAAATTTAAACTGACGGCGATGCTTAGAAAAGACATCCATCTTACCAAAGAAGATATCGGAGGGATTAGGGCTAAATGTGAGAGGGCGTTTTATTGATTATTGAATTGGGTTCCTGTTTTGCGCGGACCCCTTATCAATAACAGTTTCGAAAAGGCAAAATTATGACAAGTGGTTTAAGAAAAGCTGTGTTTTTCGTCTTGTTGTTGGGGGTGGCTTACGCTGCGTACCAATATATGATTAAGCCGGCTAACAGACATTTGGCTGAGCAGAAAGCTCGACTTCAGACGAAATTGGCTAATTTGGCCGAATTTGAAAAGGCCACTGCAGCGGCAGAGGACTTAAGTTATCAGCTTGAACAATTACGAGAGGCGATAGAATTTTTTGAAAGCAAGCTGCCACCTACAATTGAAATCGACAAGGTCCTTCAGGATATAACTGTAATTGGAGAAAAGCAGGGGATAAAGTGTAAGACAATCCGAAGGCTGGAGAAAAAAGATAATAGTGGGTACATCGAACAGCTCTTAGAAATGAAATTAGAGGGGGATTTTAATTCGTTTTATTCGTTCCTTTTAGAGCTTGAGAAACTTCCTCGCATAATGAAAATACGCAGGCTTGAGTTAGAGAAACAAGCGAAAAGCGAGGGTCAAATAGCAGTTGATTTTATAGTGAGCATATTTTTCCAGAATAAAACCAGTTAGAAAGTAGCGTATTCTCCTGAAGTGTTCACCCTATTTTGAGTGTTCACCCTATTTTGAAAGAGACGGGAGATACGAAGTTAATGGAGTTTGCTATGTTGTCTTTCATACGAGAAAAGGGGCACGGGGAACCATCGGGGCAAGAACCGCCCCGCCCGCGGCGGGTTGGCAGGACACCCACTAATGGTGCTGGGAACCTCAATCGCAATGAGGTGCAGGGACCTCGTTTGGAAACCCGCGAAGAGACACAAGGGCGGGGGTGTCCTCAAACGCAAGAAAATGCGTTAGGGACGCAGCAGGAATATCTTACCGTAGCGGCTCGGGATAAAAAAAATGTTCGCAGGAGCACGATATTGCTTGGGGGCCTATTTATCTTAGGTCTGTTGTGCCTTTGGTTCATGATAAAAAAGAGCTCGCCCCAAACAGCGACAGCCTGCTTGGGGCAGGTTAGCACTGAAGAGGCACAGATTG
>Ga0315295_10004266_pt1 | contig 12181 bp, 7 predicted proteins | sample YL17G14_0_MG_FD_204453 | JGI IMG/M metagenome (GOLD analysis project Ga0315295, IMG submission 204453) | Sediment microbial communities from Yellowstone Lake, YNP, Wyoming, USA - YL17G14_0 | ecosystem: Environmental > Aquatic > Freshwater > Lake > Sediment | place: USA: Wyoming | collected... | reverse complement strand
ATTTCATCAACAGCTGAGCCGGCCTTGATCATAAGCATGATCTTCCTCGGACGTTCAAGCGATGCCACAAGTTCTTCAATAGTATGTGCACCTGAAATTTTTTTCCCTTTTGCTCTTCCGGCAAGAAAATCATCAACTTTCTGTTTTGAGCGGTTATAGACAGTAACCCTGAATCCTTTACTCTCCATATTCAGTACAAGATTTTCGCCCATCACTGCCAGTCCGATTAATCCGATGTCAGATAATTTGTTCATAATTATATGTTTGAAGTAATATAGTTGCTCGTTGCTCGTTGCTCGTTGTTGTGATTTCTATTTCAGTCCTTCTTTTGATGTCCATAAACCGAGAGCCGGATTTGAGATGTAAAATATCTCCTCACCATCGGGCAGCCTGTTAAAACCATCCTTGAGTTTTCCTGGATTATATCTCTTTTGCATCTCTTCCGGATCGGAGTACTTAAAGTTGACTGACTCAATATCTTTGCGTGACATGAATCCCGGACAATAGGTTATTGAGAACCTTCCTTCTGAGCTTCCATGAATGAGGTGCGCGGCAGCACTCAGGTTATTCTGTAGTTCCTCATTTTCACTTAATGCCTTCAAAGTAGCTGGTGTTCCCCGGTAGCCATATTTTCGTATAAACCTGTCTATCTCTTTATCCTCTCCGAATACTTTCAATCCCGGAGCCAGGACAATCAATTCTCCATTGTCTGCCATTGCCATGCGGGTCCTGTATATACTTTTATTACCAATCCATGTGCTTTTAAACTCGGCCGGATTGAGGTAAACAACCACTTTTCTCAGTGGCTTGTCGAGAACTGAAAAATTAACCTTCAGTGAAAGATCTGCAGGCAGCTTAAAGACATCCTCGTTATCGCCTATATACAGACCCCTGGTTACAAGCTTTCCGGAATCATCACGACCTATTACTGTATGAACATAGACTACAGGAAGGTCCTTAATGAACATTGCAGAGGCATAGTTCAGCAGCTGTCTTACGGGATTATCTGCTTTTCCCATTATTCTTTCCATCCCGTAAACAGCACCAATAAAATGACTTTTATTGATACCCTCGGCACCACCTGTACCTACAAAAAGATTCTTGTTATAGCTGGCCATACCCATGACTTCATGAGGGACAACCTGGCCAACAGAAAGAATCAGATCGTGTCCCCCGTACTTTATGAGTTTGTTAACCTGGGCCGGCCAGGGATAATCTACCATCCCGTCAGTGATCTTCGAAACAAATTCTCCCGGAACAATCCCGGTAGTTACAGCATCATTCCTCCAGTCATGAATACGGAATAAGCTTTTTGGGATTCCTCTGAACATTTCTTCTAATTCGCTGTCTGTCATAGGAGTATGAGTGCCAAGTGCAGGCAGAATATCCTTCAGATTTTCTTTATAATACTGATAAATGAACGAAGTTATCTCTCCCGCTCCTGAATGAAATCTGGTATAGTCAGGAGGGACTACCAGAACTTTTTTTCTTCTTCCGAGTTTTTTAAGGGCTGTGAATAATCCGTCTTTAAGATCATTCGATCTTAAAACACTTTTCTCCGAACCTGAACCAAAATATATCATATTCTTTTTCTATATATCGTTCTTAGTCTCATTTCTTTCTAAATCCATGTTATTTCAACATCCCCCTGAGCCTTGTGCCCTGTGCCCTGTGCTTTCACATTTTCCAGTGTGGATGCTCCGGAAGGTACGTTTCAAATTCTTTTATAAGGTTTTCCTGATACGACCCATTATATTTACCTGCGAAGAATCTGTCAAGACCCTCCTCAAATAATCTCTGCCATGATTCATCCTCTTTTCCCGGGTTGACAGGGAAGAAGAGTACTCCATTCGATCTGGCAGCTTTAAGATCTCCCAGTGCATCACCTATCATAAGTATCTTATCTTCACGATATTTACCCTTTGCAGCATACTTAAGATGTTCAGCTTTTGTTCCATGTTCCTGACCTGCTATCATCCTGATGAAATGATCAATTTTGTTCTCTTTCCACTCTCTTTCAAGTGCTTCAAAAGGGGTTTGAGATACAACCATCGTATCTGCTTTCGGATACATTTTCCCCAGGCTTTCCCTTACAAAGGGGAAAGGGGAGATGCCAAAAACCATCTTTTCAATGTCCTCATTTACCTTGAGTGACCATTCCAGTGTCTGACTGATGAAAAGATCATTTACTTCCGCAGCATATTTCTTAAGTGCCGGATTTCCCAGTCTGGTCTCTTTCTGAGTCCATTCAACGAGTGAGTCAGCCGAAGGTACGGTAAAATTTCTCGTTTTTATTTCAGGCCGCAACGCAAGTAATCTTAGTGTCTCACTTACAGCAAGAAAACGGTTGCAACCCCTGTTGGTCGAATATAAGTTCACAAACTCCCATGTCTCCCTGGCATATTTTGAGACAGGTTGCATTTTAAAATATTTAATAAAATTGGGACAGAAACATTCCTTCTGTTTGATCTCCATGGTATCGAATGCGCAACCATCAGAATCAATACCAATGAAGAATTCCTTCTCCGGTTTAAGGTTAATAAGTTGTTCGTGTGGATTCATATTTTCGAATTAGTAATTATTTATCAAATGCTTGGGGTTTGTAATCGGGTAGTTTTTTTGCTGCAAATTTCATTTCAAGCTTTGCAAATCTCTGCCGGCCGTTGATCATCGGAACTGAAGGCCAGTCTTCACCTATAAGAGGTCTTACATAAGCCAGAAATTCATCAGTGACATCGTAGCGACTGGAGGTTATCCATTTCTCAGGAAAGGTTCTTTCGGAAAGCGCGACCTTTTCCAGAGAAACTTTATCATACCTTACATTGTAGATAAATCCGGGTTCTCTCAGGATTGTGGCCATCCATCCGTTACCCTCATGCAAAGCAATTTCCACTGCTTTCTGTCCGACTTTATAAGCTTCATCAAGATCAACGATTGATGCATAAGCTGTTGTATTTCTCTGGTCGGTTCCCATTACCTGTCCCCGTGCAGCTCCCCTGGCTTTCAATCCTTTTTCGTTAAGATAATTGACAACTGTCTGATAGACTGATGTTTGACTGGATCCGAAAGAAGTATGGCCAAAAGCATCCTTAACCTCACCTATATCACCGGCATCAAATCCTTCGCTTATAACAACGATGCACCTGCCCTCTTTTTTAAGCTGTTCATTTACATTATCGGCAAGAACATCAATGGATACTTTTGATTCGGCCATATAGATCTGTAACGGCATTTTTCTTTCAGGATCTGCAAGCCGTGAAGCTGCAGGTATATATCCTATCTTACGACCCATTGCCTGAATGACCAGGACCGGGTCGGCAGGAGCTGATCCCAGGTTCTCTTCATTGGCATTCTGAATTATATGCGACCAGTACCTTGCTACGCTTCCGTAACCAGGAGTATGATCTATAAGTTTGAATTCACTGTCGCCGACATCATTGTCTATTGTTTTCGGAACTCCTACAGCAATAAGATCAAGACCTTTTTCGCGTGCAAGATCGCTTACTTTAAAAGCTGTATGCTGCGAATCATTGCCGCCTATATAAAAGAAGTATCCTGCGTTATGAACTTCCATGACATCAATTATTCTCTGAAAATCCTTTTTCTGATTGTCTTTCAGCTTATAACGGCAGGTCCCTATACTTCCGGCGGCAGGAGTGTTCCTGAGAAGAGCTATCTCCTCTTCTTTCTGAGCTGAAAGATCCAGAAGCTCTTCATTTAATACACCCTCTATTCCATGCCAGCCTCCGTATACTTTTCCAAATTTGTCGGGAAACATTCTGCATGTCTCAATAATCCCTCTCAGTGAACTGTTAATTACCGGTGATGGACCGCCCGATTGAGCAACTATTACGTTCTTTGCCATTGTTCTTAGAATATTTGATTTTGTACCTTTACACCGTTACGCCTTTATACCATTACACCTTTATGCCTTTATTCACACTCCACTGTACGCATTGAATCCTCCATCCACAGGAATCACAACTCCTGTGACAAATTTTGACCAGTCTGAAACAAGATACAATAAAGTTCCGGTCATCTCTACAGGCGTACCATATCTTTCAAGAGGAGTGATGTTTAAAATTTTCTTACCTCTGGGTGTATGACCACCGGTTTTTTCATCCACGAGCAGAAACCTGTTCTGGTTTGTCAGAAGAAATCCCGGAGCAATTGCATTTACTCTTACTCCGGTTTTGGAAAAATGAACAGCAAGCCATTGTGTGAAGTTGTTAACAGCGGCTTTAGCTGCCGAATATGCTGCAATCCTTGTAAGAGGTCTGTAAGAATTCATTGAAGAGATGTTAATGACTGAGCCTGCTTTCTTCTTCACCATATCAGTAGCGAATACCATAGTCGGAATCAGGGTTCCTTTAAAATTCAGGTCAAACACCTTATCAAAAGCTTCTATCTGAAGCCCGAAGAATGTGTCTTCAGCATCCTCATTATCAGAGCCTTCCATCTTTTCAACTTTTGTTGTGGCAGCAGGGGAATTTCCCCCGGCTCCATTGACCAGAATATCAACAGCTCCCAGCTTTTTATTGATCTCTTTTTTGGCAGTTTCAAGAGAAATCTTGTTAAGAACATTAGCAAAAAGTCCTATCGATGTGACCTTGTATTCCTTTTCAATTTCTCCGGCAATAGTTTTGGCAGCCTCCTCTTTTATATCAATGATAGCCGTTTTAACTCCATGTCCCGCTAATCTTTTTGCCATTTGTGAGCATAATACACCTGCTCCTCCTGTAATGACGGCAACTTTATCTTTCAGATTTAATTCTTTCATTTATGCTGGATTAAGTTTAAAATCAATATTATCGCCCCTTTAGGGTAGATGGCCCCGCGTCAGCGGGGACAGAGGGGTATTATTTCTCAAAGTTGAAATACTCCTTTGCATTCCTGTACGAAATTCCCTCAATCAGCGGACGAAGAAGTTCGTCATCATCGGGGATCAGGCCTTTTTCAACCTCTTCACCGATGAAGTTACAGGCCAGTCGTCTGAAATATTCGTGGCGCGGATAGGAAAGAAAGCTTCTTGAGTCGGTTACCATTCCGATAAATCTTCTTAGCAGTCCCATTGCTGAAAGATCCCTGAGGTGCTTTTCCATGCCGCTCTTCTGATCGAGGAACCACCAGCCTGCGCCATACTGGACTTTAACAGGTACGGCACCATCATTAAAATTGCCTGCCATGGTTATAATCATTTCATTATCAGCAGGATTAAGATTGTAAAGGATGGTTCTGGCCAGTTGTTCAGTATTGTCAAGTGTACTCAGGAAACGTGACATTTTATGGACATCCTGAGTAATACCAATTGAATCCCAGCCGGTATCCGGTCCCATCAGCCTGAACATGCGTTCATTATTATTTCTCATTGCCCCAAGATGGAACTGCTGAGTCCATCCTCTTTTGTGGTTCATCCTGCAGATCTCAATCATCACTGCGGTTTTATATTTCTCCGACTCTTCGTCAGATATCTTTTTTCCTTTAAGAAGCTTGTTAAATATTTGATCAACTTCACCTGAACTGAATGATGTGAAGAAGAATCTGTCCAGACCATGGTCCGACAGACGGCATCCATAATCGTGAAAGAACTTATGCCGTTTATCAAGAACTTCAATAAGTGTAATAAAATTTCTAATCTGAGTTTCACCACTCTGCCCCAGCTTAAGGATATATGAACGGAACTTTTCAGCATCATCAGTTTTTATAACCCCATCGGGTCTGAAAGTTGGCAGTACCATTATTTCGAAGGAACTTTTTAACTGCCTGTGATGCTCAAGGTTATCTGCCGGATCATCAGTAGTACAGATAATTTCGACATTCATCTTTTTAATAAGAGATCTGGTACTGAATTCTTTCGTTCTCAGCATTGCCGATGCCTTTTCATATATTTTATCAGCCGTTTTGGGTGAAAGTAGTTCGTATATATTGAAATACCTGGCCAGTTCGAGATGAGTCCAGTGATAAAGAGGATTACCAATTGTGAAAGGAACAGTTTCAGCCCATTTGCTGAATTTTTCTTCAGGTGAGGCATTACCTGTGCAATAAAACTCTTTTACTCCGTTAGTCCTCATTGCACGCCATTTATAATGGTCACCCTCAAGCCATATCTGGCTGAGATCTTCAAATTGCCTGTCCTGTGCAACCATTTGAGGAGAAAGATGACAGTGAAAGTCAATAATGGGCTGATTTGCAGAATATTGATGATAAAGTCTTTCCGCAGTCCTGTTTCCAAGAAGAAAATTATTGTGAATAAATGGTATCATTCAGGTAATGATTTTCTGAGATTTTTCGAAAATTAAATATAGGAAATATATTTACGTTAACGAACACGAAATTATTAATTAATGAGAAATTTAGCAAGAATTCATACTTTTTAGCTTACAATTTCAACAGGTTTTAGGACTTATTATCTTCCGAAATGTCAAATAAGTAACTAAATTGTGCTATTATTCAGAGTTTGTTTCTATCAGGTGATAATTAGAAATTAAGATCGTAAGATAATTTTTAACATTTTAAAAAGCATGAAGAAAACATTTATTATTCTGACTGCCATTATGTTTATATCAATTGATGTAAGTTTTGGACAAGGATTCCTGAGAGTCAGCGATAAACAGATAGTTGACGGAAAAGGTAACGTGGTTTTGCTGAGAGGAATAGGTCTTGGAGGCTGGATGCTTCAGGAGCCCTATATGCTGCAATTGTCAAAGGTAGCAGGTGCACAATATGAAATAAAGGTAAAAACTTCAGGACTGATCGGTGAGAAAAATACCGAAAAATTCTATTCGACCTACTTAAATAATATGATCAGAAAAAGAGACATTGATTCTCTTAAAGCATGGGGATTCAACTCCATAAGGTTACCAATGCATTATAACCTTTTTACCTTACCCATTGAGAAAGAGCCTGTTGCAGGTAGAAATACATGGCTGGAGAAAGGTTTTACACTTACAGATTCCCTGCTTTCATGGTGTAAAATGAACAGAATGTATCTCATCCTTGATCTGCACGCAGCACCCGGAGGTCAGGGTAAAGACAGACCAATAGCTGATGTTGATACAACAAAGCCACGACTATGGGAAAGTGAGGCCAACCAGCATAAAACCATTGCATTATGGGCTAAACTGGCAGCAAGATATTCGAATGCGGAGTGGATTGGCGGGTATGATCTGATCAACGAGACCAACTGGAACATGAATGGGAATGAACCCCTTAAACATTTATTTCTTGAAATAACAAAAGAGATTCGCAAAGTTGATAAAAACCATATTATTTTCATTGAAGGTAACCAGTTTGCAAATGATTTTACAGGACTTCTCCCCCCCTGGGATAATAATATGGTATGCAGTTTTCATAAATACTGGAACGAAACCACTATTGAAACCATTCAGCGATTTATCGATATAAGAGAAAAATATAATGTACCTCTTTGGATGGGTGAATCGGGCGAAAACTCAAACGATTGGTACAAGGCTGCTGTTTCCCTTTTAGAATCAAATAATATAGGCTGGGCCTGGTGGACTATTAAGAAAATCGGCTCTGAAAGCGGAATAATGAATGTCTCTAAACCCAAGGAATATCAAAAAATTATTGATTACTGGTCAGGTAAGGGAACAAGACCCTCTGTCGATGAATCACTGATAACCCTAATGGAATTGGCGGAAAACATGAAGCTCGAAAAGTGCAGAATTAATTATAGTGTACTTGAGGCGTTATTTGGGAAAAAACGATAGTAACGTCAGGCTTCAGGCTTCAGATGTTATTTCTTATTATGATTATTCATTCATCATATAAAGTTATACTTGCATGAACAAGAAACTATTATCAGTCCTTTTCTTTTTCGTTGTTGTAACTTCATCAGCACAGGAACAGGACTTTCTTAAGAATATATATAACTACATCGAAAATACGCAGGTTTTTGAGCTGAACCAGGAAGAAGGGCATACTCCCCTTATCCCGTATCTGTCTGTTAATGAGGCATTAATTAATAATAAAAGCAAGTCGTCAGGTTATCTCTCACTTAACGGGACATGGAAATTTCACCTTGCAGATACTCCGGAAGGTACTCCTGCAGGTTTCTTCAACGAAAATTTTAATGACTCGAAATGGGATACCATCCATGTCCCGTCAAACTGGGAAATGCAGGGATATGGCGATCCTCTTTTCCGCAATGTGACAACACCTTTTTCGCCAAATCCGCCATATGTTCCGAAAGAATACAACCCAACCGGATCGTACAGAAGAACTTTTACATTACCCTCCGGATGGAAAGATAATGAGATATTTCTCCGGATGGAGAAAACGGCATCAGCGTCATTTGTCTGGATAAATGGGAAAGAAGTCGGATATAATGAAGGTGCCCAGGAACCGGCAGAATACAATATCACCCGTTATCTTAAACCAGGCTTAAATACGATTGCTGTAAATGTCTGTAAATACTCCGATGGATATTATCTCGAAAATCAGGATTACTGGAGATTGGCAGGTATTTTTGATGACATCTGGCTGTTTGCTACTCCCGGAATAAATATTTTTGACTGGTATGCAACAACTGATCTGGATGATTCATATACTGATGCCCGTTTAGATCTTTCAATCGATGTGAAAAACTACTCTGAAAAACCGGGGAATGATTTTTTTCTTAGGACAACACTTTATGATTCTGAAAAGAAAATTGTAAAAGCAATTGTTTCCGAGAAATTCCCTTTGCAGCCGAAATCCGGGTTAAACATTAAACTCTCGGGAAATATTGAAAATCCCGATAAATGGTCAACAGAATTCCCGAATCTGTATTTTCTTACGTTTGAACTGATAAATTCCTACGGCAAAACAACAGAGGTGATAACAGGCCGGATTGGATTTAAAGAGACTGAAATTAAAAATCAGGTCTTCTACCTTAATGGTGTCGCTGTAAAACTGAATGGCATTAACAGTCATATGCAGCATCCGAAACTGGGACATACAATGAATGAAGAAACTATCAGGAAGGATCTTAGTCTATTAAAGCAGTTCAATATCAACTGTGTACGGACATCTCATTATCCACCTGTGACCAGGTATCTGGAACTGGCTGATGAATATGGCATTTATATCGTTGATGAAACAGGCGATGAGGCTCATGCTACCGAATACGTCTCAGGATTAAAAGAATGGGAGGGAATGTACCGTGAAAGAGCCCGCAGAATGGTACTGCGCGACAGAAATCATCCATCTGTCCTTTTCTGGAGTGCCGGGAATGAAAGTGGTGAAGGTGATAATATCTGTGCAGTGATAAATGAAGGGAAAAAGTTTGATAAAACACGTTACTGGATGTATGGCGGTAATGCCTTCTCTCATCCGTGCGAAGAAATTATAGGGCCACGATATCCTCAGTTATATGATCTGATTACCGGGGTGTATAACGTTCCTGACAGTATAGACCAGAGACCTTCGTTTCTTGATGAATATCTGGCTGTTACAGGAAACGGAGGTGGCGGGCTCGACGATTACCGGGAGCTGTTTTATAAATATTCCAGAAGTATGGGCGGGGCAATATGGGATTTTGTCAGCACAGGGATCACTGAAAAAGTAAGGGTTTTGAAAGATGCTTCAGGGAATAATGTTAAGGTTAATGTTATGGGACATGCAAAACTTGCTGCCGGAATTTCCGGAAAGGCAGTTGACCTCAATGGTCATGATCAATGGGTAGAAGTTTACCGTGATGAAGGGTTGGAAATAAGCGGAGATAAGCTGACTCTCTCTCTATGGGTCTTTCCACGAGCCCTGAACAGTTCGGCAGGTACATTAATTACAAAAGGCAACTGGCAGTTTGGGCTTCACCAGGTAAGAAAGGACTCTCTGAGATTTTATATTACCACCACGCAAAAAAAATCTGTGCAAATCACTCTTCCGGAAAACTGGGAATATAACTGGCATCGCGTAACTGCCATTTACGATGGTAAATCGATTTACATGGACATTGATGGAAAGGAAAGTGAAAGGAAACCTGTTTCAGGAAATATCATGAATACACCATTCCCTGTTAACATTGGAAGAAATTCTGAAATACACGGGCAGGAGACCTCAGTTTATATCTGTGATGCATTGATCGACCAGGTTGGCATTTTCACTAAAGTAATATCCCCGGGATTGCTTAAAAATCCTTCGGATGAGCTGAAAAAACAATCCGTCCTGTGGCTCGATTTTGAAGATATAACTGAAGAAGGTGAGTTCTTCAGCTATGGTATCGGTGCAAGAACTTATGGTGCAATCTGGCCCGACCGCCGCCCTCAGCCTGAAATGTGGCAGATTAAAAAATCGGGACAACCGGTAAGTGCCAGATTGATCTCCGATGAGAAAGGAGAAGTTGAGATAATCAACCGCTATCTTTTCACAAACCTTGACAAACTGCAGACTATATGGATGTTACAGGCTGATAATAAGATTCTGGAAAAAGGCGAGATGACCTTAGACCTTGCTCCTCAGAAAACTACTTCAGTTATTATTCCTTTTCATAAACCGGAGATAAAAGAAGGAGTTGAATACCGGTTACTGATAAGTTTCCGGCAGAAAGAAAAAATGCTCTGGGCTGATCCGGGATTTGAGATAGCATGGGATCAGTTTGAGCTGCCCTGGTTTAAACCGTCTCATGAGATAAAAATACCTGAAGTTTCCCCGGTAGAAATCAGTTACCGGAAAAATAGTATTATTGTGACCGGAAAAGATTTTGTATACACTTTTGACAAGAACACAGGTACAATTACTTCGATGAAAGTAAGTGGAAAAGAGTTGATCAGACAGGGAGCGAAAATGAACTTATGGCGTGCACCTCTGGCAAACGAAACAGACGAATGGGGCTTCGGGTGGTCAAATATCAAGCACAGAACTGATGGTTTCGGCAGGATGGCAGCTACAGAGTGGTACTCGGCAGGATTGGATAAAATGCAATTCAATATGACCGATTTTAATGTAAAACAGATTGACGATCAAAATGTTACAATAAATATTGGCTATGTTATGGTTCTTGGCAACATGAGAGGAGCATTCCTTAATCATTACAAATATCTGATTAACAGCAGTGGCAAGATGACAATAGAACATTCCATAATACCGAATGGTGATACTCCGTCGTGGCTCCCAAGGGCAGGTGTCGAATGGATACTTGATAAGAGTCTTGATCATATACAATGGTATGGCAGGGGGCCGGAAGAGAATTATCCCGACCGTAAATCAGGGTACCGGATAGATATCTATTCATCAACAGTTAAGAATATGTATGAACCGTATCTTATTCCGCAGGATTATGGTTTAAGAACCGATAACCGCTGGGTGAGGTTTTGGGATGAAAATGGAATCGGGCTGGAGTTTAAGGGGGATCAGCTTTTCAATTTCAATGCATATCCATATTCCACGGATAACCTTACAAAGGCTCTGTATACCTATCAGTTACAGCCATTTGACGGAATAACATTCAATCTCGATTATGCTACAAGTGGTGTGGGGTGTACGGCTTTATCAGTATTTCCCGAATACCAGGTTATGCCAAAACGATACGATTTTACAATTACTGTCAGACCCATCAGGAAGTGATAGTGTTTTTTCCCTGTGTGGTCCTTTGTGCCTTCTCAGTGGTTCTGTGTAATAAAAAATAATTACACAGAGTTTCATAGCTTGTCCCGATTTATCGGGAGAGCAGACACAGAGGTCACAGAGGCAATCTCTTTATTTATTGATATTATGAAAGCAGTTAATACTGTTGCAGTTCAACACTTGCATAAAGGTTACTTGCTGATAGCTCGAGTGCCTTCTTCAGATTATCGGATGCCATTTTTGTGTCACCCAACCCTTTATAGCCAAGTCCCTTAATCAGATATGCATTTGATAACCTGGCATTTTCAGCCTCACGTTCTCCGAACTTGGTAAAAAAATCCATTTCACCAGCTGAACTCCGGTTGATTTGTCTCTCCCCATCAGCAATCAGAGTGTCGAAGATTTCTAAGGCTTTTGTTTTTTCCCCTAATTTTAAAAGACTCAATGCCTGGTAGTAACTATTGTAACTTGATCCATTTAAATCATGTCTTGCTGATAATGTATAATAGTTTTTTGATTTTGTCTTGTTTCCCATAGCTTCATAGGCAAGACCAATAAAATAATTTACCTGAATACTTCTGTTGCCTGATCTGCTTCCACCGGCCTCTTCTTCCGG
>Ga0315295_10004265_pt1 | contig 12181 bp, 12 predicted proteins | sample YL17G14_0_MG_FD_204453 | JGI IMG/M metagenome (GOLD analysis project Ga0315295, IMG submission 204453) | Sediment microbial communities from Yellowstone Lake, YNP, Wyoming, USA - YL17G14_0 | ecosystem: Environmental > Aquatic > Freshwater > Lake > Sediment | place: USA: Wyoming | collected... | reverse complement strand
AGAATCGCTATGTGGGTTCCTCCTGAGGATAAAGACCCCACGCTTCTGTTGGCACCCACAAGAAAGTCACTATCGCTCTTCGGGGCAGTAAACATCAAAGACGGGGCATTGATCACACAATTTGAAAAGAAATTTAATGCCATGAGTTTTCAGAGCTTTCTGGGCACACTGCTACACCATCGCCGAAAAGGCAAACGCATGGTAGTCATCTTAGATAATGCAAAATACCACCACGCTCAATTACTTGCACCATGGCTCTACAAAAAGGAAAATGACTTTTCTTTGGAATTCCTACCATCGTATAGTCCTGAGCTTAACCCAATAGAAAGAGTGTGGAAACTCATCCGCAAAGTGTGTATCCATAATGCATATTTCCCAAGTCTCGAAAATTTACAAAACAATGTCTCAACACAACTTATATTATGGGAAAAGCCTAATAAGATATTGTACAAACTATGCTGTGTTATTTAAGGCGCTATGTATAGTCGGTTAGCGTGGCCCGATTCTTTGCATGAAATTATTGAACACCCATTATCCATATCATAAGGTGGTCCATTCCTGCGATAACACTTCTGCCTGCTCAATAACTGTCTGGGTTGCCTTCTCCTGCTTATCCGGGGGATACCCATACTTGCGCAGCACGCGCTTTACCATGACCCGCAATTTTGCACGCACACTTTCCTTGACAGTCCAATCAATAGAGACATTGTTGCGAACTGTTTCCACCAGTTCCCGTGCAATAGTTCGCAACGTCTCATCACCCAGCACCTTGACGGCGCTGTCGTTGATCTCTAACGCATCGTAAAACGCAAGTTCATCTTCGGAGAGCCCACTATCTTCCCCTCGCTGATCGGCTTCACGCATGTGCTTGGCAAGGGCAATAAGTTCCTCAATTACTTGCGCAGTCTCGATGGCCCGGTTCTGATATGCCCTGATAGAACGCTCCAACATTTCAGCAAAAGAGCGAGACTGCACCAGGTTTTTTCGCGAGCGCGTCTTGATCTCTTCATTCAGCAGTTTGCGTAGGAGTTCGACCGCAAGGTTTTTCTGTGGCAGCCCTCTAACTTCGGCAAGAAACTCATCGGATAGTATAGAAATGTCCGGTTTTTTAAGGCCAGCCGCGTCGAAGATATCAACTACCTGGTCTGATGAGACCGCCTTAGATACAAGTTGCCTTATTGCGTGTTCAAGATCTTCTTCAGGTTTTGGATTTGGTGCGCCGGACTTGGCAAGCGCTGCGCGGACTGCTTGGAAGAATGCCACATCATCCCTAATCTCAATGGCTTTCTTGTGTGGCACCGCCAGAGCAAATGCATGTGAAAGCTCGGTCACAGATTTAAGTAGCCGTACTTTTCCATCCTCTTGTGCTAATATGTGCTCCTGTGCGACAGGTAGTAGACCGAGCCGCTCCGCGGGAGATCCCTTTACCCATACTGACCAGTTAAAACCATGAAAGAGATCACAACAGATCTCGTATTTCTCCAGCATAACCGCCACCGCCTCTTCCTGATCAATGGCAGTCTTACCCTTGCCACCACTCTCAGTGTAATTGGCAAGCGCCTTGCGCAGGTGATCAGCAAGCCCCAGATAGTCTACCACAAGACCACCGGGTTTATCCCGAAACACACGATTTACGCGGGCGATTGCCTGCATCAGCCCATGACCTCTCATGGGTTTATCCACATACATCGTATGCAGACATGGCGCATCAAAACCCGTGAGCCACATGTCACGTACAACTACCAGTTTCATCAGATCAGTTGGATCCTTGAAACGCTTTGCCAGCTCTTCTCGCCGGTGCTTGTTGCGGATGTGTTGCTGCCATTCCAAAGGATCTGAGGCAGAGCCTGTCATGACAATCTTAACGACACCCTTTTTGTCATCATCGTTGTGCCATTCTGGACGCAGTTTGATGAGGGCATTATAGAGATCAACGCAGATGCGGCGGCTCATACAGACAATCATAGCCTTGCCGTCCATCGCCTCAAGCCGTTGCGCGAAGTGGTTTACCAGGTCCTGGGCGATAAGCCGGATGCGCTTCTCTGTGCCAACCACAGCTTCCAGTGCAGCCCACTTTGTTTTGAGCTTCTCCTTGTGCTCTTCCTCTTCGCCCTCAGTGATTTCCTCGAATTCCTCATCAAGGTGTGGCTTCTCCGATTCTTCGAGTTCTAGCTTGGCGAGGCGGCTTTCGTAGTAGATAGGTACGGTTGCGCCATCCTGAACTGCCTGCTGAATGTCATAGATACTGATATAATCACCGAAAACAGCACGGGTATTTTTATCGGTAAGTTCAATAGGTGTTCCCGTGAACCCAATAAATGATGCGTTGGGCAGTGCATCGCGCATGTGACGAGCAAACCCATCTATGAAATCGTACTGGCTTCGGTGTGCCTCGTCAGCGATGACTATGATGTTCCGCCGGTCGGAGAGTTTAGGAAAACTATCTCCCTTCTGTTCAGGCAGGAACTTCTGGATGGTTGTGAATACAACTCCTCCGGATGCTACCTGTAGCAATTCGCGCAGTGTAGCCCTATCTGTAGCCTGTACAGGTTTTTGCCGCAGGAGCTCGTGGCAACCTGCAAAGGTTCCAAAAAGCTGATCATCTAAGTCATTACGGTCAGTGATTACTACGAGTGTTGGGTTCTCCATCGCAGGATGAAGAATGATACAACCGGCATAGAAAGCCATGGTAAGGCTTTTCCCCGAACCCTGTGTGTGCCAGACCACACCAATGCGCCGGTCACCCGGCTTTCTTTCTCCGGCAGATGCCCGCGCATAATAAATACCCTCTCTCTCCTCCTCTTCCAGTTCCCTGTAACCCTTTTCCCATTGTGATGCGCGCACGGTCTCCTGAACCGCCACATTGACGGCGTGGAACTGATGATATCCTGCGAGCTTTTTGACAAGCAGCTTATCCTTATCTTCCTCAAACACGACGAAGTGCCTCAAGAATTTAAGTAAACGGGTCTTTTCGAATATCCCTTTGATGAGAACTTCTAATTGCGGTAAAGAGGGGGGTGCAAGTTCCTCTCCTTCGATAGTCCGCCAGGGCAAAAACCACTCACGGTTTGCGGTGAGTGAGCCCATGCGAGCCTCTAACCCATCAGAAATAATCAGAACATCATTGAAGGTGAAAATCGAGGGAATCTGTTGCTTATAGGTCTGTAGTTGATTGAATGCCGTCCAGATGGTGGCATTCTCGTCGGCAGGATTTTTGAGTTCAATAATACTAAGCGGAATGCCGTTAATGAAAAGCACAATATCTGGGCGGCGATTGTGCTGGCCTTCAACCACCGTGAACTGGTTCACGGCCACCCAATCGTTGTTGTCGGGATTGTCGAAGTCGATAAGCCATGCTTTATCATTAACAACCCTCCCGTCTGCGTGATACTCAACATCAACACCATTAACCAATATCCGGTGAAAAAGGCGGTTATTTTGTATTAATGATGGGGAATCAACGCGTGAGACTTTGCGGAACGCCTCCTCGATAGCCTCCGCGGGCACCGTAGGATTCAACCTTACCAAAGCGTCTCGAAGACGCTGTGATAGGATTGCCTCCTCATACGCCTGTCGTTCTGCAAAGAATTCGCCCGGTGCAATCTCGGGACCATGGAGGATGGTATAGCCTAAGCTCTTCAGCCAGGAGAGGGTGGCGTGTTCAACCATAGATTCTGTAAGAGCAGTCATAGACGCCCCCTGCGCTCTTGCCGCTTACGATAAAGTCGTTCCGTAAATCCTCCTTCTGAAAGAAACGTCTGTTCGAGCTTTTGCAATTGCCGTCCCAGTAGAAAGCTCGCCTGGTTGATCAGACAAAGGATCGTGTTGGCCGCAACCTCAGGTGAAGCGGTTGCCAGACTATAGGGATCCGACTTGTCTGACCCGTCTGACTTGTCCGACTGATACTTTTCCCTCACTGCCAAAGCCTCTGGTGAGTTTTTACTCCAGATGTGCAATCCCCGTTGGCGCAGGAAGTCCTCGTAGTCAAGAAGTAATTCTTCCAAGCTGGCGCGCGCCACGCCGGTGAGCTTGAGTTCGGTCTTTTTGGAAGTAGCGGAGGCCATGCTGCCCTCGGCAATGTTCTGCACGCCGCTGCAGGCTGCCTGCACCATTTGATCGTGCGTCCGCGAGTGTTTGTCTACAAAGCGATTGCAAAAGACCACCGTTGCGTCATAGACAAGTTGGGCTACTTGAAAGCTACGAAGTATGCGGTAGCCCCCATGGGGCGGGATCAGATCCTGCTTGTCATGCATGTTCTGGTTCCCCTCACCTATGCTGCCAATTCTTCTCTGACCACCTCCCTCTTATTCCAAAGAACAGGATTTAAATCATAGTTTTTGAGTGCATCCAATACGGAGGCAGATGGAATATATTCCGAATTATTTAAAAAAGCATATGCTCTTGAATTTGGGGGCCTCACTTCTTTTGTGTCAATCCAAGCAAATGCTGCTTTTTGGGCAGCATTGCGGTCTGGATGATTAATTGCCTGTAAAATACGCTCAGGTTGTCTTCTTGATGCAGGAATAACAAAATCAAATAAATGGTCATAACCGGTTTTACCCGTGAACTTTACCCTTGGGGTGTAGCGGATATCATTCACATCTAACCATGAGGTTACGTCTTCAAGAAAAAGACTGGCTACCATAGGCACCGCCAAATAAAAGAGGTCATTGACTGCCAACATTGCTTGAACCAAATTATGTTTTCTAAATGCAAAATTGTCTGAAGAAGCATTGACTACTAATGCATTACCATCCAGCTTAACTCCAAAACCATTTAAGGTAACTGTTAATAAGTCTTTGCGTTTCTTGCTTTCCAATTCGCATCCAGATAGTTTTAAATCTTCTACTATATATCCATCGTCAGTTAAGAGATAACCGCTATTTTCACGTTTGACGTAAATTTGCAAATAGTCGTTATGTCTATCTATGTAAGGGGTAGTAATCTCAATCCAATCCTTTAGTTGCTTAAGTTTCGTTTTGTCCTTAAGCCATGTCATATACTGGTCCAATAATTTTTGAATTTCATCAATCATGAGAATAATCCTCTATCTATAATAGGTGGTTTAATAATATTACAAAAATTCATGAAATCATTCAATGTTTGCCACAAATCTGAAATATTGGGAAATGTTTCAGCTGGCACTGGCACAGCCCATTTGTCCCCAAATTCTTCACGATACACGTGTAGATGAGGTGACGGTACTTCTTCACCATCTGGATTTTGATGTGAACTTCCCCCAAAGTCTAATCGCACAAGTATTATAACCTGTCGAGTTCGGTTCTGGTATGTGCCTTTTAGAAGGTCAATTCGACTTCTGCGAATATCGAGCAAAAAGTTTTCCCTCTTATCCACAGACATCAAGGGAATGGAAATTGCTCCTCCTAAACCAGGATAATCCCACCGTTCATCATTCACCCTATACTTGGGCATTGCAATAAGTGCATCTGCCTCAAATTGTGTCAGGTTTATTTCTGTCATTATGTAACCTCACTTTTAAACTTCAGTCTGCTACTTTACCCTGCTCTCTCCTGAGAGGAGCTTTGGCAACAGCACGTATTGGAGGCAGTGAAAGAGCATTGCCTTCTGGTATGACTGTGGCTCTGCAAATAATTCGCCTGCCGCAATCTCGGGACCATGGAGGATTGTATAACCAATACTGGAAAACCAACCCAAAGCTACATCTTCAATAGCCGATTCATTTATAAAATTAGTCATACTCTTCTTACCGTGATGTTTCTATGGCATTTGGTTCCACACTCTGCCCTCAAGTTTCCTGCCAGCTTTTTTCTTGTTCATTCCACCCCATTGCTTGAAAAAGAAAGCAACATTCTCACTCAGGCATTGCTCTTTAATATCTGCGACCCATTCTTTTTTCAGGAGCCTCGCTCCTGGTCCTGATTCTCCACCCACGATTACCCAGTTGATTCCCTTCAGTTTAAGCTGCTTTATTGGCCCCAGCATGGGTTCAATTGAAACAAATTTCACTTGGGCAGATGTTTGTCGAAGGTAATCAATCCTGTAATGATAATCAGCGTTCTCGATGCTGACTCCCATCCACACATTATCAGGCCATTCGAGCGATGCACTCAATTCAGCCAAGCGTTTGGCTCTTTTTGTAAGTATCTGATACGTATGTTTCGAAGTACGACGTATAACATCGAACACCTTTTGAATGAATTCCAGTGATATGTCTTCATGGAACAGATCGCTCATGGAGTTTACGAAAACTATAGATGGTTTCTTCCAACGAAATGGGGTTAACAGAACATGTTCGTGCATCGTAACCTTAAAGCCGTTTATGTAATTAACTTGCCCCATGGCTTGGAGCCGTTTAGCTATCCGTTCAGCATAACAGTTCTGGCACCCCGGGCTAATTTTGGTACACCCTGTAACAGGATTCCATGTGTATTCCGTCCATTCTATAGCGGACTTGCCTGCCATCAGTCGTCCTTTCGCATTGAATACTTTTTAAAAATCCTTTGCACTATATTTGCGGCAACTGGCTTAGGAGATGCAAAATAAAGATAATAAACTATGGAGTTCCTCTTGTTTCTCATGGGCATAGGCTCAGGAACATATTCGAATCCAGCCACTTCCATTAATCTTTTTCGAAACCCTTCCTCAAGTGCTTTGTTTGTTGTTTTTTCTTTCTCTTCTTCATTGAAAAATGACATTTGCTTTGATTTTACATACGCAACCTCGCGCCAGGATTCATCACCCCAGAAGGCATTCATCCTTTCAATCTGCCTTTCGTCCACTTTGGTCAGATCATGTTTCAAAACGTTCCTATTGATATCCATGACAGGAAAATTCAGGAATACCTCTACAGACTTCATCCTGCCTGCTATCTCGACAACCTTCCAATTCAGATGCAACCCGTAAGGATCGAGTATACACAAAGCTCTTCGGTATTCATCATATTTTGCTCGTGGCAGAATACGAGCCGGTAATATTTCATTGCAATCCTCATGGTAAGTAAACACATCACTTCTCTGTCCGGCAAACCTTTCTAATGCTTCAATTTTCTGCTCATTGAGGTCTATGAAGTGGTATTCATGAAAAGGTTTCTCAATGTCGAGCGCATTTAAAGGACTGCCAGGAATGAATTCACCAGTTTCGCGTGAGACGTGCTGACCGGCACCTGCAAAAGCATCAACGTAAATATATGTGAAAGAAGGATTCCGCTGTGCTGACATAATAGTCGTATAAGAGGTAGCATACTCCTTAATAATATCAAGTTTTACCTCTGACCAGTAACCGACTTCATCATACTTGAGCTTCTTCATTGAATGCTCCCCACAAGCTTCTCAGCAGCTTTTATATGGATTTCGCCAGATAAGAGCTTCGGAAGCAGTGCTTCGCGGATGGTGGCGAGAGAGGCAGATTGCAGAATGTTATTCTCAATGCTCTGGTCAATAGGGAAAGCCGTTGCTTCAAACTTATCCACCAATTGAGGTGGTGGGGCAATGTACTTAATGCTATGGAAGTCATATTTGTTGATGCAGCCAAAGACGGTGCCTTCGGCTTCAAAATCACGGAACACATTGGACAAAGAGTGCATGGCATTGTACGTGTATGAGCGACTGTTGCTTTTGTGACGGATTGCGGCAACCCCCCGCCCGATGCAGCATTTCTCCATTGCCAAGTTGATGTCGCCCACAGGCGCACGAACACTCACGAGTGTGTCTCTATGATTTGCGAAACGCGTTGGAGATGTGCAGAAGACCCGACGGTTTGGATAACGGAAACAAAAATCTGCACGACCCTGATAAAACGAAATTCCTTCTCCAATCTCATTGTAAGTTTTACCCGGGGGTGATTGGCCCATTGTAAGGTTGAATTCTCCGCCGATTGTTCCCACCCGCCACCCCTTTGGAACCCTCCCAAGTTCCGACTCTTGAAACGAATCAGGGAAGAGGTCGGCGATTTCTTTGGGGAGATCTGGGTTGCGGCCTTCCATTTTAGCACGCACCGGATCGAAATCAATAAACCAGCTTTTGAACAGTACCCGTGCCATCGCCTCCAATGTCTCATTCATCCGCCTATTGAGTTCAATCTTGTCATCCAGCGTGCCGAGAATGTGGGCAATGGCACATTGTTCAGGAAAGGGAGGAATAAATCTTTCAAGTCGTTCGACATATTCCCATTGTGCCCTGGGCATTTTGGTTCCTTCAGATGTACGAGTTGCCTCTTCGATGAAGTCTTGCGAAGCCATCCAATAAAACAAAAAACGCTGGTGTATTCCTGAGTTGGCCCGAACTACCCATATATCAGTGGAACATACACCGTCAAATGGAGCAAGAATGACCTTACGGAAATAGGGACGGAGCTTTCCGAAAAGGATATCCCCTTTCCTAAAACGTGACTTTATGCTGGTGACATCTTCGGCAAAACCATAGCTGTTCAGGGTAAGCTGTCTCTCAGTTATGTGTTCAAGTCCAATGTATGGCAATCCTTGTGCATATTCAGGATGTACTGTGTCTCGAATAAGTATGGCACATTCTCCGAATGTCTTAGTTGACCAAGAATCACCAGCCATGCCCCAGCTACCTCAGATTCTCTGTATTTTCCCGATCCAATTCCCACTGGAATGGAGCTTACTTTTTAGAATGCTTGACAACATCGCAACCCCCTGCTCAGTAAATGCATAGGGATTTGCCCTGCGTGCGCCACCCCAACTTGAAATCACAATTTGTGATTTCAAGTTAACAAACTCATCGTCTGTCAGTTGAAACATAAAACTTCTGGAAATCTTTCCCTGTTTCTTTTTACTGCCTGCATTAATACACGTGTTTCAACCTGATAGAGTTCAGCCAAATGCAGGCTTAACATAACCTTTTGCCCGCGTATCAAATAAATCTTACTTTTGATCAATTCAACAGGAATCACCGATTTTGTTTTATCCACTTTCCCCTCCTAAAAAATTATCACTCAAACCCCAGCTCCTTCAGATTTGCCCAGATGGCTTTGTCGAGCTTTACAACCTCAGCACACTGCTCTTTTAGCGTGGCAGTTAAACGTTTCATCTTCTCTTCAAAAGGTTCATCATCATCCTCAACCTGCGCTGCGCCGACATAACGACCTGGTGTCAACACATAGCCGTGGGTGCGAATGTCATTAAGCGAAGCGCTTTTGCAAAAACCGGGAATGTCGTTGTATTTACCCTCACCCCCAGCCCCTCTCCCAGAAAGAGAGGGGAGCTTATCCCCACGCCAGAGGTGATAGGTGTCAGAAATCCTGCGTATGTCCTCGACTGTCAGCTCACGATGTACGCGGTCAATCATGGTACCGAGTTTGCGGGCATCGATGAAGAGTACCTGCCCACGTCGGTCACGGAAGCGGCTGTTCTTTTTAGCGCGGGTGATGAACCATAAACAGACCGGAATCTGCGTAGAGTAAAAAAGCTGCCCTGGCAGGGCGACCATACAGTCAACGATATCGGCCTCGATGATTGCCTTTCTGATCTCACCCTCACCACTGGTGTTACTGGACATGCTTCCATTGGCAAGCACGAAGCCTGCAAGACCGGTAGGACTCAAATGATGAATGAAGTGCTGTACCCAGGAGAAATTGGCGTTCCCCACTGGGGGAATGCCGAACTTCCACCGCTTATCCTCGCGCAGGCGCTCACCACCCCAGTCACTCGAGTTGAAGGGGGGATTGGCGAGGATGTAGTCAGCCTTGAGGTCCGGGTGTAGGTTGAGGTGGAAGCTATCTCCATGTTCGGGTCCAAGATTTGCGTCAATCCCGCGAATGGCAAGGTTCGTCTTTGCCAGACGCCAGGTGGTAGGGTTTGACTCCTGGCCATAGATACTTATATCCCCTACTTTGCCGCCGTGCTCCTCTATGAACTTCTCACTCTGAACGAACATACCGCCTGAGCCGCAGCATGGATCAAAGACTCGTCCCTTATAAGGTGCAAGCATTTCAACCAGTACCTGAACCACGCACCGCGGCGTATAGAACTGGCCACCCTTCTTCCCTTCTGCGCTGGCAAACTGAGCTAGGAAATACTCATACACGCGTCCGAGGATGTCCTTGGAGCGATTCTCAGCATCACCAAGGCCGATGGTGCCAATGAGGTCAATCAATTCACCGATGCGCTGCTTGTCAAGTGCCGGGCGGGCGTAATCCTTGGGTAAGACGCCTTTCAGTACCCTGTTGTCGTGTTCAATAGCAATCATGGCATCGTCAATCAGCTTGCCAATAATAGGCTGCTTGGCATTAGCTTGAAGGTGCGACCAGCGGGCTTCCCTGGGTACCCAGAAGATGTTAAAGGCACGATACTCATCCGGATCCTCCGGATCAGCTCCGCTTGCCTTGTCGGTGATAAGCTTTGCGCGATGCTCCTCAAACGCATCAGAAATGTATTTAAGGAAAATAAGACCAAGCACTACGTGCTTGTACTCAGCAGCATCCATGTTGTTACGGAGCTTATCCGCCGCCTGCCATAGTTTAGCCTCAAAGCCTAAATTGGCAGCGGTAACGTTTTTTTTTCTCTTTTTTAATTTCGGCATATTTCTCCCCATCTAATCATTGTGGAGTCAATGATATAATTATCATAGTAAATTGACACCTCTGGTCACAGAGAAACAGGATTTAGGGTACAGGGGGAAATAGTTGCCAGTGGGCAGTTTACAGTTTTCAGCTGAAAGAACATTAAGGAAGAAAGAGAAAATGAGAAGTTTTCTACCATCACCGTGAACAATGGAAAGAAAAGGAAATATTTTATGTTACGAAATTACTTAAATTTATATATCTCTTTTAAAGGGGGGTCAAGGGATTTTAGAAGGATGTGGGATATGCGATATGAGATGTGAGATAAAGGAGGCAGGGATAGTATGGTCCACAGTCCACGGTCGATGGTTCATAGTTAAAGGTAAAACATGATGCAGGATGTGCAGGAACCAATAGGGTCAGATCTTGTATTTTGCTGTTTTTAAGGCTTTGTAATTTTCATAACTCCTTTTCCTGTCTTATATTTCGCACAGTGTTCTTTGAGCTGGAAACCGATTAGTCTTTGGGGTCTTTCAGTTGATGTCATAAGCTGACGGATAGCTTCAAATATTGCCTGTATCTGCTCATCATGATCCTGTAAATGCAACTCTAATTCTGAGAGTTTCCGGGCTAATGCCTTGTGTGTAGCGAGCATCTGACGCAGGCGAACAAAAACCCGCATGATCTCAATGTTTACCCGTACAGCGCGGCATGGGTTACGAATTGCGAGTTGGCAGAACACAATCATCTGATCTCAGTATTCAGGAGTCAGCAAAAGCAATCCTCGTATATTGTACCACAGGGGAACGACAACTGAGGTCAAATTGCGTTAATAAAGTAAAGTGTGCTTCCCTCAAAACTCATTATTACTGATGTTGAATTGAGTACTTCCCCAGACCGAAACTCGTGCCCTTCACCACGTGTATAATTCTTTAAAGAGTTAGATTGGCTACTTCTTGATTGAGTTTTAGTTAAACATGGACTATAATTTTTATTAGTTTAACAAATCCTATCAACAAAAATGGAGAATCATAATGACCAAAACAATTCCCCTTGGAAAAGCCAAGAAAAATCTCTCCTCAATTATTAAGGATGTGGTAAAAAGACATGACCGGTTTACCATCACTGAAAATGGCATCAGTAAAGCGATTATTTTAAATACAGAGGAATTTGAAAGCCTCGTCGAAACTCTTAATATACTTTCCCACAAGGAGGAAAGAGACGCGATTGCCAGAGCCAAGAAGCAAATTAAAAAATGCCAAACCATTCCACTTGCTACGGTCAAAAAAAAGTACGGTCTTAAATGAGCTATTCTATAAAGCTTTCCAAAGAAGCTGAATCTGATATCGATTACCTTTACCATTTTGATAAAAAGCTTTTTCACGGAATTCTTAAAAAGATAGAAGCTTTATAAAATAATCCTTTTGAGGGAAAACCGCTTATCGGCATCATAAAGGGGAGTTTTCCTTTAGATCTGGAAACTATCGTATTGTTTACATGCCAGCACACACCGAAAAAATTATCTATATCCTTACCATAAAGCATTGTAAGCATATCTATTGAGCTACTACAGCTTACTTATACCTTTCGCTATACTATACTTCCCCAACCCAAAACTCGTTTCCTTCCCCACGTGGATGTATTCTCCCAACGCAATGAATAGAATAAGAGTGACATAGGT
>Ga0315295_10004264_pt1 | contig 12182 bp, 10 predicted proteins | sample YL17G14_0_MG_FD_204453 | JGI IMG/M metagenome (GOLD analysis project Ga0315295, IMG submission 204453) | Sediment microbial communities from Yellowstone Lake, YNP, Wyoming, USA - YL17G14_0 | ecosystem: Environmental > Aquatic > Freshwater > Lake > Sediment | place: USA: Wyoming | collected... | reverse complement strand
CAGCGACTCGAAGGCAGGCCTCACCAAAAGATCCAAGGAACCCCTGTCTCTTTGCGAAGAAGGTAAAAGTCTCTGATGCTTTGACCCCTAATGGATGATTTCTTTTGTGCCCCAAACCGACCGAATCGTAGGTTCCTCTTAACATCTCAAGAGACTTTTGGGAGATTATGGGTAAGGCATGATCCTCTTGTGCTTGTATGGTGAGGTAATTTTCTGTTAAATAGGTATGTATTGGCTGTTGAAGATACATCGATGCCGCCTTCATTAGAAAGATGAAACGAAACTGGATCCTCGTTACACTGACTGCTTTCCTGCTGGCGGTCGTTTCGCTTCTTACGTTTCACCTCCATTCGGAAGGGATCCGGGGGGTCCTTTCCCAATTCCAGGAACATCAACTCTCGCAAGCCAAGCATCTCTCGAACCAGGTCCAATTCTTTATGCAAGCTCGAACACGGGGCCTGAGGGCCCTCGCATCCTTTTCTTCTCTTAAGCACAGCGACGCCAGGCAACAAAGGCTCGATATTCAAACCTATGCGCAACAAATCGAAAAGGTTTATGTCAAGGAGATTTCCCTGCACAACGGATTGGGGACCGTGGTCTACTCTACCGATTCGGATATCATCGGTTCGGCAAGAATTGACACTTCATTCTTTGTCTGGGCACAAAAAAGAGAAAACAAGGGCAAAATCTCACTGACCCCTGCCTTCCTTGGACCGCGATCCCTCACGTTTGTCCTGGCCACTCCCCTCTATCAAGAGATCAGCGGTTCCGGGCATTCCGAGCCGGACGAAACGTTTGTCGGCGTTCTGACGTTCACCCTGGATATGAAAGAGTTCATCATCGATCAGTTGGCCTCTGTGGATCCCAAAATGAATCTGGATCAGGTCTGGATCATGGATAAGGAAGGGACCCTTCTCTTCCAGCGCCAACACCCCGAGATGGCCTTCCGGAATATTTTTCAGAGAGAGCAAAGTTGCGGCGAATGCCACCTCTCTTTTGAATACGCTGAAGAGATCTTGACGAAGAGGCAGGGAACCGCAGACTATCAAATAAGGAACCATCCAAAGAAGATCGCGGCCTTTGCCCCGATGGAGTTCGAAAATGTCTCCTGGGTGGTCGTGGTGAATAGTTCCTATGACCAAGTGATCGGCTTCGCAGAGCGCAGCCTTCGGGAGCACCTGTTTCTTCTCGGGATCGTTGTTTTGGCCTTTGCCATCGGCTCCGGCCTTATCCTCCGTAAAGAGCGCATGAAGATGAAAGCAGAGGATGAGGTCATACGCTGGCAGGAAAAATTGACCGAGCGCAAGAAAGCCGAAGAAGCGCTTCAACTGGAAAGGAACAAACTTAAAGGAATCCTTGATTCGATGAACGACGGTGTTTACATTGTCAATCCGCAGTACGAGATCCTGTACCTCAATCCTGTGATTGAGAGAGAATGTGGCCCGATCAAGGGGCGGAAGTGTTATGAGGTTCTCCGCGATCTGCCAGAGGTCTGTTCCGGGTGCAGGATTCAGGAGGTCTTTGCCGGGGAAACGGTCCGGTGGGAGTGGCATTCCTTAAGAACCGGAAAAACCTATGACCTTTCGGACATACCGTTTACGGGCCCGGATGGCACACCCTGTAAATTGGGAATCATCCGTGACATCAGCGACCGGAAGGAGGCTGAAAGGGCACTCCGGCAAAGCGAGGAACGCTATCGCATGCTGGTCGAGACCATGAACGATGGCCTGGGAGTTCAAGATGAAGAAGGGGTGTGGATCTACGTAAATGATAAGTTCTGTGAAATGCTCGGATATTCCAGGGAAGAAATGATCGGACGACCGTTGATCGACTTCCTCGGCGGGTCCGACCAGACCATCTATTCGGAGCAAATGACCAAACGAAAAAGGGGAGAACTTGAACCTTACGAGCTTTCATGGCTAAGTAAAGACGGGCGGAGGATCTTTACCCTGGTATCCCCAAAAGCCATCTTTGATGAGCGCGGGGAATTTAGGGGAAGCTTTGCTGTCGTCACCGGTATTACGGACCGTAAACAGGCGGAGGAAGCGCTCAAGGAGTCGGAGAGACAGCTTCGATCCCTCTCGTTCCAGCTCTTGACCGCACAGGAAACGGAACGAAAGCGAATCTCCAGAGAACTCCATGATGAATTGGGACAGGCCCTCACGGTGATGAAACTCCGGATGAACTTTGTCGAGAAGAACCTTTTGAAACACCAGTCTAAATTAAAACAGGAATGTGATTATGGAATCCAATACATCGACCAGGTCATTGAAAATGTCCGTCGTCTTTCAAGAGACTTAAGCCCCACCATCCTCGAGGATTTTGGTCTCTCGGCAGCCGTCCGGTGGTTGATTAACAACTTTGCCAAGAGTTATAACATCCGAGTCGCTCTGGATATGATCGACGTCGATTCTTTGCTTCCGCGGGACTCTCATGTCGTTGTCTATCGAACCATCCAAGAAGCCCTGACGAATATCGGGAAGCACTCCCAAGCTGAGAACGTGTCGATTGGGATACACGCGGATAACGGCGCCGTCTCCTTTTCGATGGAAGACGATGGGATAGGGTTTGATGAGAAGAGATCTTCCCAGAAAGGTCCCGGAGAAATCGGTTTGGGCTTGGCCACGATGAAGGGACGAGCACGGATGTTAGGCGGCGTCCTCGACATATGGACTCAGGAGGGAAAAGGAACGCGAATTACGTTGAGTATCCCCATTAAACGAGAAGGTGCCTCATGATGACACCCTATCGCATCGTGCTGGCAGATGATCACGTTCTGGTCCGGCAGGGCCTGAGAAGAATCCTTGAGGAACGGGCTGATCTTGAGGTCATTGGAGAAGCAAAGGATGGCCTCGAGCTCCTCGATCTCCTAAATAGAGTGACGCCTCACCTGGTCATCCTCGACATCTTCATGCCAAACCTCCGGGGGATTGAAGCGATTCATGAGATCAAGAAGCTCCATCCCAATGTGAAGATATTGATTTTGACGATGCATCGGGACAAGGAGTATTTATACCTTGCCCTCTCTGCCGGTGCGAAAGGCTACCTGCTTAAAGAAGACGCAGACAAGGAACTCTATTCTGCGATCGATAAGGTTCGGCAAGGCAAGACGTACATCTCCCCGCACTTTTCAGAAGGGGTCATTGATGATCTGGTACAGATGGGTAGGGGAGATGCCAAGTCTATTTTTGAAATCGACCCGCTGTCAACCCGTGAACGCGAGGTCTTGAAGCTGATTGCCGAGGGGAAATCAAGCAAAGAGATTGCTCATCTTCTGTTCATCAGCGTCTTCACTGTCAATCGCCACCGGGCCAGCATCATGAAAAAACTGAACCTGAAAAAAGCCACCGACCTCGTCAAATACGCCATCCGAAAAGGCTATATCTGAATGGCAGATTGCGGCGAGCCCCTCCGTAACTTATTCGACGAGCACTCCTAAACCCTTCTTCCTTTGTCCTCTATCCCAACGGCTCCATGGTTATTTATAACCATTCAGAAATGGTTATTTCTGTCGATTGATCCCGAATCCGTAAATGGGTACAAGAGGAGAGGAACAGAGGACAGATCTCCCATGGCTCCCTACTGCATTGTCCTGGCAAATAACCATGCCCCTCTTCGGCAATGTCTAAAGAGGATCCTTAGGGGGAAATCTGACTTAGAGGTCATCGGGGAGGCCGAAGATGGCCTTGAACTTCTCAACTTTCTCGGTTTAAGTGAAGTAACCCCCAACATGGTCATTCTTGATTCCTCCATACCGAACCTCCGTGGAACTGAAGCGATCCGGAAAATGAAGGCGGTCTATCCGGACATGAAAGTGCTGATCTTGAGCATGCACAGGGACAAGGAATATCTTAGTCAAGCCATTTTGAATGGAGCCGAGGGCTATCTCCTCAAGGAGGATGTGGACAAGCAACTTCTGGCCGCCATAGAAATGATCAGGGAGGGGAGAGTTTATGTCCCCCCTTTCCCCTGAAAAAGGCTTTGGGGGATTTGCCAGGACTGGGCAAGGAAAGGAAGAGGATTGATCAACCGGTATAGGGATCGAAAAGGGATGCGTCTCGGTGTTCTTCTATAAACACTTTTGACGAGAAAGGAGGGAAGTGCATTCATGGGAATTACCCGAAGAGACTTTTTAAAGATTTCAGGCGCTACCGCAACAGGGGCGGTCATTGGGGGCTTAGGTTTCGATCTCTCGCCCATAGAGGCCTACGCCCAGGAGCTGCGGATTAAGGGGGCCAAGGAAACGACCTCGATCTGCTGTTTTTGTTCAGTCGGGTGTGGAATTATTGTTCATACCGACAGCAAGGGCAAGGTGATCAATGCCGAGGGAGACCCGGACCATCCGATTAACGAAGGGGCCCTGTGCGCCAAGGGGGCGGCAAGCTATCAGATTGCGGTCAACCCCAATCGCCTTCAGAAGGTCCGCTATCGCGCCCCTTACAGTTCGGCCTGGAAGGAGGTCAGCTGGGAATGGGCGCTGAACAGGATCGCCGCCCAAATCAAAAAGAACCGGGATGACAGTTTCACAGCGGTCAATGTCGATGGAAAGACCGTCAACCGGACGAAAGGGATTGCATCCGTTGGAAGCGCGGCCCTCGATAACGAAGAATGCTGGCTTTATCAGAAGTTTTTGAGGGCTTTGGGTCTCGTTTATATTGAACATCAGGCCCGTATCTGACACAGCGCAACGGTAGCGGCTCTGGGAGAGTCGTTCGGACGCGGTGCCATGACGAATCATTACATTGATTTTCGGAATGCCGATGTTATTTTGAACATGGGCGGCAATGTGGCAGAGAACCATCCTGTTTCTTTTAAGTGGATTCAGGCGGCCAAGGACAAAGGCGGGATCTTCATCCATGTGGATCCGAGGTTTACCCGCACCTCGGCCAAGGCCGATATCTTCGCCCGGCTTCGTTCGGGGACAGACATTGCTTTTCTGGGAGGCATGATTAAGTACATTCTGGACAATAATCTTTACGACGAGTTTTATGTCAAAAATTATACCAATGCTTCTTTTATCGTAAGCTCGCGGTATAATTTCGATGATGGACTTTTCTCGGGGTATAACCCTTCTATAAGAGCCTATGATGCTTCGGCCTGGGCCCTTGAAAAAGATGGGCAGGGGATTCCGAGACAGGATATGACGCTGGAAAACCCCCGCTGTGTCTTTCAAATTCTGAAGAGACATTATTCCCGTTACACGATGGAGAAAGTGACCGAGATCACCGGGACCCCCTCTGTGGATTTGGAGACGGTCTATAAGGCCTATGCCTCGACAGGGTCTCCGGATAAGGCTGGAACCGTGCTCTATGCCATGGGATGGACCCAGCATACTGTGGGTGTTCAGAACATTCGCGCCATGTCGATCATCCAGAGCCTCCTCGGGAACATGGGGATTGCAGGTGGCGGAGTCAATGCCCTCAGGGGGGAGTCGAATGTTCAGGGATCAACGGACCAGGGGCTTCTCTTTCACATCATTCCTGGATATCTGCCCGCACCCAAGGCCCAGTGGACAACGCGTGCGGACTATAACAAGACAACCCCGGCTTCCAGAGATCCGAGGAGCATCAACTGGTGGAAAAACCGGCCAAAGTATCTCTCGAGCTTCTTAAAATCGATGTTCGGTGAAAAGGCCACCCCGGAGAATGACTTGGGGTACGGGTGGCTGCCTAAGCTCGATATGGACCAGGATGCCTCCTGGCTCAACCTTTTCGACGAGATGTATAGGGGAACCTTCCAGGGATTCTTTGCTTGGGGGATGAACCCGGCCTGTTCGGGCGCCCATGCTGGAAAAGTCCGGGAGGCCCTGACCAAGCTGGATTGGCTGGTCAATGTCAATCTTTTTGATAGTGAAACCGGTTCTTTCTGGAAGGGGCCTGGGATGGACCCCGGGAAGATCAAGACGGAGGTCTTTCAGTTGCCCTGTGCCGCCTTTCTGGAAAAGGAAGGGTCGATCAGTAACAGCGGCCGCTGGATGCAGTGGCGTTATAAGGCCGCCAACCCTCCCGGGGAGGCGAAACCTGACGGGGACATCATCTACGAGCTATTTAAAAAGGTTCGAGCCCTGTATGAAAAGGATAAGGGGATTTTCCCTGAACCCATCTTAAGCTTGAAGTGGGACTATGAAACAACCGGCCATTTCGATATCCATAAGGTTGCCAAAGAGATCAACGGTTACTTCCTTGAAGACATTGCCGAGCACCCTGTGGACAAGAAAGCCTATAAAAAAGGAACCTTAGTTCCCAACTTTGTCTACTTGTTGGATGATGGTCGAACCTCCTGTGGAAACTGGCTTTATTCGGCCAGTTATACGGAGGCTGGCAATATGGCTGCCCGGAGGAAGAAGACCGATCCAACCGGATTGGGCCTCTATCCGGAGTGGTCCTGGGTATGGCCCCTCAATCGAAGGATCATCTACAATCGGGCCTCCGTGGATCTCGATGGAACCCCCCGTGATCCCAATCGTCCCCTGCTCAAATGGGACGCTGCCGGGAAGAGATGGGTTGGGGATGTTCCGGACAATGCGGTCCCGCCCATGGGGACAAACGGAGCCTACCCCTTTATTATGAAGACGGATGGAGTCATTTCTATTTTTGGACCTGGGTTAAAAGACGGTCCCTTGCCAGAGCATTACGAACCGCTCGAATGTCCCATCGAAAAGAACTTGATGTCGAGCCAGAGGATCAACCCTGCCATCAAGATCTTCGAGGGAGGCCCGGACAAATTCCTGACCTGCGATCCGAGGTATCCCTTTGTCTGTTCGACCTACCGGGTCACTGAACACTGGCAGACCGGGGTATTGACCCGATGGCTTCCCTGGCTCATCGAAGCAGAACCACAGGTCTTCTGTGAAATAAGTTTGGAATTGGCAAAGTTAAAAGAGATCAAAAATGGGGACCGGGTCATCGTGGAAACCCCCCGTGGGAAGTTAGAGGCAGCGGCTATGGTCACCTCCCGGCTTAAACCCTTCAATATCGCGGGCCAAACGATCCATCTCATCGGGGTTCCATGGCATTACGGCTGGCTCCATCCCAAAGACGGGGGAGAGAGCGCCAATCTCTTGACCCCGACGGTTGGAGATCCCAATACCATGATTCCCGAGTCCAAGGCCTTCATGGCCAATGTTAGAAAGATAGCCCCAAGACAGGCCACTAAAAAAGGATAAAAGGAGGTGAGGTTTCATGACAGAAGGAAAATCGATCTTCATTGACACAACGAAGTGCACGGCCTGCAGGGGCTGTCAGATCGCCTGCAAACAATGGAATCAAAGGGCTACTGAAAAAACGATCAACCGGGGGAACCATCAGAATCCCCCGGACCTCTCCTATAACACGTGGAAACTGGTTCGGTTCAGTGAAATCCCCGGAGAGGAGGTGACCTGGTACTTCTTTCCGGATCAATGCCGTCACTGCCTCCAGCCTCCCTGCAAAGAGGTAGCGGATGGAAAAGCCAAGGGCGCGATTATTCAGGATGAGAAGACGGGGGTAGTCCTCTTTAATCCAAAAGTGAAAGTCAAGGCAGCGGACTTCAAAGAGATCCGTGAGGCGTGCCCTTATGACATCCCGAGGATCCATCCGACAGCAGGCATCCTGGGAAAGTGTACCCTGTGTTTCGACCGGACTCAAGAAGGGATGGTTCCCGCCTGTGTGAAGACCTGTCCCACAGGGGCGATGAGCTTTGGAGAGCGAAAAGAGATCCTGGAAAAGGCAAACAAAAGGCTCGAAGCGGTGAAAGGAAAATATAAAGAAGCCATGCTCACGAACCCGGAGGATGTCCGCGTTTTCTATCTCCTCATCGATGATCCTAAGAAATACCATAAGTTTGCCACGGCAGAAAACACCCTTGGAATCACACGGAAGATGGCGCTGAGACGGATCTTTCAACCCTTGACGAGTTTCAGACACTTGCTTGGATGAGATCTTAAAATAGGGAGAGGGCCTGTTCCAATTGGGATGGTATGACGGTGGGGTTTGGAACAGGCCCTTTTTTTTGAATTTTGTCCCATTTACGTCATTCCCGTGCCAATCCTCCACCCATCTTCTCAGGCGGGCCAGCACTGGGCCCCTCCGTCGATACGGATCACCTGGCCGGTGATATAGGAAGCGCCTTCGGAGACTAAGAATTCGATGGTCCTTGCAACTTCGATCGGTCTCCCGTAGCGATCCAGGGTTCCCTCTTCCACAAATCGATTTGGATCGGTTTGCCGGCTGGCCACGAAACGGGGGGTAACAACCTCTCCAGGGGCGACCGCATTCACGGCCACATTAAAGGGGCGGAGCATCACTGCCAGACAGCGTGTATATTCATGTACGGCAGCCTTCGCCGTGGCATAGAGGGCCGATTCTATGTTGCCTTGAAGACCCGCGATGCTGCCAAAATTGACGATCCTTCCGGCCCGGCGCTCCATCATCTCCGGTGCGACTTCACGGCAAGTCAGGATGCAGCTCAACAGGTTACGGTCGAGGACTGACCGAATGTCCTCGAATGAGATAAAGACAGCATCATTTCTTGAAGGTTTGCCCCCCATGGGTCCCGCCGTTCCATGGGCTCCGATGTCGCCACCCGCGCAATTGATCAGGATGTCGATTTTCCCAAGTTTTGACCTGATCTCCCCGGTCAGGGCCTTCACCACCTTTTCGTCGGCAAGGTCACCATGGACGGGTAAAACGGGGACCTGCTGCTCATGGGCAATGGCTTGAGCCACGGCGTCCAATGAATCTGCTTCTCCAAAGGCTCGGGTCGAAAAGGGCGTTGTGCCATGGATAGCCACCGTCGCCCCAAGGCTGGCGAGATGCGAAGCGACAACCCGTCCGATGCCCCTCGAGGACCCTGTCACCCAAGCAACTTTTCCCGTGAGATGCCGTTTTTTATCTTCCATCGATTCCTCCCATCCTGTTCTCTGTGGTTGGATTATATCGATTCAATTCCGCTTTGGCAATACCCTAAGACACTCCGTAATCCTTGACAAGTCATTTTCTGTGACATATGATATGAATCGGAATTCCATCAACAGGAGTTGTTCTATGAAGATTAAAATAATCATCCCGGTGAGTACGAACAAGTGGGACGAAAATGTTGAGTCAGATTATGGCAAGTTAAAGAGACCCGAGACATCCATTGAGATTGTTCACCTGAATCAGGGACCTGAAGCCATTCAATCCGAATATGATGAAGCGAATGCGACCCCTTTCATCCTTGAAGAAGTCCATCGGGCCACACAAAATCATTGTGATGCCGTCATCATCTACTGTTTTTCAGACCCGGCCCTTTCGGCGGCAAGAGAGATTTCAACGATTCCTGTCCTGGGAATAGGAGAATCGTCCCAGCTCTTTGCCATGGGCCTGGCAGACCGGATCGGCATCCTTGCAACCGTGGACCCAACCATACCCAAGATTCGAAGGAAACTCGGAGCCAGAGGATTTTCTTCCCGGTTCTCTTCAATCCGTGCACTCAATATCCCTGTCCTTGATTATAAAAATCATAAAAAGGTGCTAAAAAAGGCCCTTGAGGTAGCCACCCCGATGGTAAAACTGGAGGGAGCCGAAGCCCTCATCTTGGGGTGCGGATCCCTTCTCCAGATCAGGGGGAGGTTGCAGGAAGCCCTTGCGATCCCTGTGATTGTACCAGGGGAAGTGGCTTTGAAACATGCTGAGATGCTTCTTGAACTGGGTCTTTCCCAGAGCAAGAAGTCTTACATGATCCCTTTACCCGTTAAAATACATTGATAAGAGATTCCCTTTGTAATCCCTTTCAACCACCCTTTGGGAGAAAGTTGTCCTCCTTTCCTGAAGGGATATAGAGGAAAATCGAGAGGTCCTGGAAATGAACCCTATCAATCGTCATGAGATTGAAAATGCCGTGATCCAAATGTTTAAGGTTAACATGGGCCTGAAATCAGGAGAGAAGGCCCTCATCCTTTCCGACATCCCAACGATCAAGGAATGGAAAGAGAAAAACCCGCTTGAGATATCATCGATGCTCTCTGAAACCTTTTTGGGGAGGACCGTAGCCGGTATTGTAATGGAAGCGTTTCCATCCTGCCGGGTCGATTTCTATCCCTATCTGAGTCTTGGAAGATCGGGAGTGGAGCCTACCCAAACGATGGCTCAGATCATGAAAGGATATCATGTGATCGTTGCCATTAATTCCTATTCCCTCACTCATACAGAGGCCCGTGAGGCAGCATCTCAAGCTGGAGCTCGGATCGCGACGATGAGAGGCGCCCTTCCTGAGATGTTCTATCCGGATGGGGCGATCTCTGTTGATTATTTGGAGGTGAAACGGGAGACAAAGGTCGTGGCAAGTTTCCTGACCAGGGCAAAAGAGGCAAGGATTTTAACCCGGTCAGGCACAGACCTTCATTTCAGTTTGAAGGGCCGAAAGGGACGGGAAGACCATGGAATCAATGTGAAGCCTGGACAGTGGAGCAATCTGCCCGCAGGGGAAGCCTATATTGCCCCCATGGAGGGGACGGCTGAAGGGAACCTCGTTGTGGAGAAGGGATGGCATCCCAATCTCAAGGAGAATCTGACGATCACCTTTGAAAAAGGGCTCGTCTGCAAGATGAAAGGAGGGGGTGAAGTCCATCGCAGGTTGAGTGAAATTCTCGGCCTTGAACCTGGAAGGAAGAGGAACGAGAATCGCTGTAATCTTGGAGAACTGGGAATTGGGACGAATCCAAAGGCCCGTCGCACCGACATCACCATCGAGGCAGAAAAGATCAAGGGGACAATTCATATCGGCATCGGTGACAATTCCCATATGGGAGGAGAGGTCGTGGCCGATTACCATCAGGATTTTGTCGCCCCCAAACCGGATCTCTTACTGGATGGTAAAAAGGTCATGGACCAGGGAAAGTGGATCGGGCGATAGGGAAGGCAAAAAACATAGGCAGATTGGGTGATAGGGAGATCGGGATCGCCCCATCACCCTAACTCCCCATGGCATTTAAAACTGACACTGACACTTTTTTTAAGGGAGGACACGATGGAGTTATCGCTTGGAACTGAAGTCAGAGACGAATATCTGAGTTGGGAGCTGGGGGCAGGCGCCCGAAAGCTTGTTGAAGATGTCATGCTCACTAAACCGGGAGAGAACCTGGTCATTACCGCAGATTCGGCGAGCGATAGGAGGGTTATCAATGCAACGGCTACAGCAGCTTATGCGGCAGGAGCCATTCCAACCGTTGTTCTTTACCCACTTCAGAAAACTGTAGTCATGGAGCCTCCGCCACCCGTGGCAGGTGCAATCCGCCACGCCGATGTCTGGATTGAATATGCAGTGGCCTATATCCTCCACACGCAGGCCTATAAAGAGGCCTTGAAAAATGGGGCCCGTTACATTTGCCTCACAGGCATGGATGCCATGATGATGGTCAATACGGTTGAAAGGGTCAAATATGATAAGCTTCTAAGCCTTGGGAAGCTCCTGTGCGAAATCGTTCAAAAAGCGAATAAGGTCGAGGTCTATAGTCCCGCAGGCACCCATCTCGTTGCTTTCAATCAGGGAAGAAGAACCCGACAGTCCGGGAAGTTGGCCGATACCAAGGGAGAACCCATCATGCTGGGCGGCCAGATCTCCTGGTGTCCCATGGAGGAAACGATTAATGGCAAATTGGTTTTTGATGGCGCCCTGTGGCCTCCGGCTGAACTCGGGAAGCTGAACCAACCTGTTCAATTGTCGATCGAGAACGGCGTGGTGACCAAGGTTGAAGGGGGACCCGAAGCCAAAACCTTTGACCAGTGGCTTCGGGGTTTCAACGATCCCAAGATGTACTGGATCGCCCACTACTCCCTCGGATTTAATCCGGGGGTTACCCGTCCCTCCGGAAGGATTGTCGAGGACGAGCGGATCTTCGGGTGTATCGAACTTGGGATTGGAAGCCAGGGGGCCCAGATCATGGGAAAGACCTGGTCATCCGCCTCCCATACAGACGGAGTGGTTTTGAACCCAACGATCCTTCTGGACGGAGTGGCGATGGAAAAGGATGGGGTCTATCAGCTTGAACCGATTGTTGAAGCCTGTCGGGAACTGGGTGCCCCGGGGTATTGATTAGTACTACAGCGACATATATACCCCATCCCCCTCCTGACCTCCCCCTTGAAAGGGGAGGGATTGGAAAAACTTCCATGAAAGTGAGAAAAACCCATAAAATCTCCCCCATGTAGGGAAAAAACCCCATA
>Ga0315295_10004262_pt1 | contig 12186 bp, 10 predicted proteins | sample YL17G14_0_MG_FD_204453 | JGI IMG/M metagenome (GOLD analysis project Ga0315295, IMG submission 204453) | Sediment microbial communities from Yellowstone Lake, YNP, Wyoming, USA - YL17G14_0 | ecosystem: Environmental > Aquatic > Freshwater > Lake > Sediment | place: USA: Wyoming | collected... | reverse complement strand
AAGTCGTCACTCCGGTGGAAACCGGAGTCCAGAGAATTTTTAAGTATTTGAAATAACTGGATTCCGGCTTTCGCCGGAATGACAGAAATACGTCTTTTTAGACTTTTTACGCGGTCGTCAAACTTGGCACTTATTGCTTCTGGAATTCTTGATGGTATAAGAGGAGGGTCTCATGGATCTGACGGAAGTTCGTGAAAAAGCCAAAGAAAGGATGAAAGGGTTTTGCGCTGTTTACAAGGTCTGCGACGGAGAGCCAGAGAGGCTTTGTCAGGGAATCAAGTATGGCAAAGCCATCGGCATGGGGGGCATCGGCAAAGGAGCCAGCTTTACCGCCAACGTGGAAGCGCTGAACCGTCTCAAACTGAAGACCCGCCTGATCACACCTCACGTTGAACCAAACCCAAAAGCTTCCTTTCTGGGAAAAGAGGTTGCTTTTCCCATCTTCTGTACCTCCATGAGCGGGGTAAAGATCAGCATGGGCGGGGGAATCACAGAACTGGAATTTGCCCAGGCCGTCATCCAGGGATGTAAGGCGGCGGGCACCATCGGCTTCATCGGTGATGGGGCCGAAACCTTCGAGGACCGCCCGGGTTTGCAGGCGATCAAAGAAGCGGGAGGATGGGGTGTGCAGATCTTCAAGCCCCGCGAGCAAAAGGTTCTGCGGCGACTGATCCAGGAGGCTGAAAACGCCGGCGCCATCGCCGTGGGAGTGGATGTGGACGGCGCCGGATCCGTCCCCATGGCGATGAAGGGGCAACCGGTTTACCGAAAATCTGTCGCCGAACTTGGGGAGCTTGTCCAGTCCACTCACCTACCGTTTATCATCAAAGGAATCACGAATGAAGAGGATGCTGCCCTGGCCTTGCAGACGGGATGCAAGGTAGTCAGCATATCCAATCACGGAGGCCGCGTACTCGACCACATGCTGGGGATTGCCGAGGTACTTCCCCGGCTGGTGCCCATCCTCAAGGGGAAAGTCACCATCACCGCGGACGGGGGGGTACGGACGGGCTTTGATGTGATCAAGATGCTGGCTCTCGGGGCCGACTTCGTGATGGTGGGAAGGGAGATGATCCGTGCGGCCATCGGGGGTGGTGCGGAAGGGATCCGCTTAGAGCTGGACTTTCTTTCCAAAGATCTGCGCAAAGCCATGATCATGACCAGCTGCAATTCCATCGCCGATATTAACGGACGGATTCTGGCTTAGCTACAGCCTCAGATGTATGCCCCAGCTTGGCTATTTATCAGCCTATTCTGGGCTATTTTTTGACCTTCGTTGATGAAATGCCATTTTATTATGGCCTCTTTTTTAGAATAGGAGCGCGTTTCGGATTGATTCCTTCTGGAAATGGGGATAGGATTAAGAAAATGCTTGACAAAAAAATGGAGAGCATCATATATGTGGAATGCGGAGTTTAGCCAGATTAGATGCTTCTGGGGTTCTTTACCATATAATGGGCCGGGGGATAGAAAAGAGGAAGATCTTCCTAAACGATGATCAGGGGAACGCTTTCCTTTCTCATTTAGCCGCTCTTACCAAAGACGAATCGATGGCTATTCACGTTAGGGCCGCCCTTCCCAATCCGATCCAGTTGATTTAAAAAACAAGTAGAAGACCCTTAACATTTAATGTGGCTAAATTGCGGACCGGGTACGTGGTCAGTTTGAATCAAGGCAACGGTCCAAGGACCCGGCAGGCTTAATAATCTGGAAGGCCATGGAGGTCGAATGTTAAACGACAATATCCTTTCGGGAATCCGGGTGTTGGAGTGGGCAGAAGGGGTTTCCGCTTCGTACTGTTCAAAGCTTCTGGCTGACCTGGGTGCCGAAGTGATCAAGGTGGAGTCATTAACGGGAAGAGATTCAACGGGGCAGAGAGGGCCATTCTCCCGGGAGAAAAATCATTCCGACGATGGAGGTCTCTTTCTCTTGCTGAATGCGAATAAAAAGGGAATCACCCTGGATCCCGCCCAACCGATGGGTCGCGAACTCTTTGTTCAAGTGATCAAGAAAATGGACTGTTTCGTCGAAGACCGGCCTGCCGGGGAGTTAGATAAAATCGGGCTTTCTCCTTCCATCCTCCTCGACGCCCAGCCCAGACTGGTCATCACCTCTATTACCCCTTTTGGACAGACTGGCCCTTATTCTCATTACCGGGCTTATCCCTTAAATACTTACCACGCCGGGGGCAGCGGTTATGTTCTGCCCTTCGAGGACGATTACCCCGAAAGGGAACCGATCAGAGGATGGCGCCATTCCGGAGAAATAGAAAGCGGGATTACCGCCTCCCTGGCTACTCTCACGGCCGTGTTTTACGCCATGGGTACAGGCGAGGGCCAGCGCATCGACATCTCCAAGCAGGAAGCCCTGATGAATCTTGAGAGGATGGATCTCGGACGATATCCGAACGACGGGGAATTGCTCATGAGGGCCAAAAGACCCTTTCGTATCGGGGGAAAGTTTCACTGCCGGGATGGGTACGTGGTGGTTCTTCCGGTCCAGGAGAATCAATGGCAGGGGCTCGTGCGGTTTATGGGGAACCCGGAATGGGCTAAAGAAGAAAAGTATCGAGATGAATTCACTCGTGCAGAGCACGCTGAAGAAATCCACGGCCGGATCAGCGAATTCCTCGCTTCCATCAGCAAAGAGGAGGCTTATCACAACGGGCAGGCCAATGGGGTCCCGATTTCTCCCATCTTCGATGTTTCTGAGTTGCTCGGATCCCCGCAGCTCAGGACGAGGGGTTTCTTTGTTCCGATGAAGCATCCGCAGCTGGGGACACTTACCCTTCCCTCTCTCCCCTTCGTTTTTCCAGAAGGCCAAAGAGAAGGATACGCGCCGGCACCCCGATTGGGACAGGATAATGAAAGAGTATTTTGCGGCCTTCTGGGACTCCCCATGGATAAACTGGATGAGCTTCGAAAAAAGGGGGTCGTGGGATGAGCCCAGAGGGTCCTCAGAGGCATGGGCAAAGGGCCCGGCGATGGGGCAAGCCCGCCGGGAATTGGGAAACAGACGGGGCTCCTAAAAGCCTGGGCGGGGTTCGGATCCTCGACTTTACCTGGGCTTGGGCCGGCCCCCATGGGACTTATCTCCTGGCCTCCTTAGGCGCCGAAGTCATTAAAGTCGAGTCCCGAAACCGGCCGGACCACTCTCGAATGAGATCTCTGGCCGCGGGACCCTCCTACAGGGGGATCGATGAAGCCCCTTGGTTCAACGACATGAACCCAAACAAGTTGAGCCTGAGCATCGACCTGCAAAAACCCCGGGCCGTCGAGATTATCAAGAAGCTTGCCGGGCACTGCGATGTAGTCACGGAAAACTTCCGCCCAGGGGTCTTGAAGAAGCTGGGGCTAAATTATGAGAACTTCAGGAAAGTCAAACCCGACATCATTATGGCCTCCTCTTCCTTGAATGGAGCCGAAGGGCCGGAAAAGAATTATATCGGCTATGCCCCCAATTTTTCAGCCCTGGGAGGGATTTCCAGCCTGACCGGTCGTCCCGGCGAACCGCCAAGTGTCATCGGAGGCCGGAGCGATATCCTTTCCGGGGTTTACCTCGCTTTTGCGGTAGTTGCGGCCCTCTGCTTCAGGCAGAGGACCGGCAAGGGGCTTTACGTAGACATGTCTTCGAGGGAGGCCATGGCCTGCTCGGCCGGCGAGGCCTTCATGGAGTACGCCCTCACGGGCCGAATCCCCAAGCCGGAAGGCAATGCGGATGAGAACATGGCCCCTCACAACTGTTATCCTTGCCGGGGCGAAGGGGCATGGATCAGCCTGGCGGTCGGGTCCGAAGGGGAATGGGAGACCCTTTGCCGGGCCATGGGGGACCCACGCTGGGCGAAGGAGGCTCGTTTTCAGAGTCCGGAAGGACGTCTCCGCCATCAGGAGGAGTTAGATCGCTGCCTTGGCGAATGGACCCGTCAATGGGACCGTGATGAGCTCGTGACTCGCCTTCAGGGAGCAGGGATTGCGGCCTTTGGATCGATGAGCAACAAGGATCTAGCGGAGGACCCGCACATCCACAGCAGGGGCTGCTGGGTGCGGATCAAACCTTCCCGCATGAAAGAGCGGATCATGGTCGGCCCTCCCTTCCGCTTCTCCAAAACCCCCGCCCGCATCGAGAGCCCAGCTCCCCTCATGGGAGAGCACAATCGGTATATCCTCGGTGAGATTCTCGACTTTTCAGGTGAGGAAATCGATATCTTGCAGGAAGACGGGGTCCTCTATTGAGGAAGGGAATGACCCCCTGTTCGGGCTTAAAAATGAATGGGCTGCCCAGAACTTTGCCGGGTTAATTTAAAAAAGTCATTTCAAAGAAAACCTGCGTTATTTCTCCCTCTGAAATTTTAACTGGGGCATAGGCATCGTCAAGCTTACTTCTATTCGATTGAGCGAGCAAAAAATAATATCCTGCGGGTAACATGATGGAAAACGTTCCATCCCGGCCTGCGATTGCCACCCGGGATGGAATTTCCCCAGTTTCTAACTTAGAAAAAACTTTCTGCCCTCGACTCCTCACTTCCATCCACCCTTTTTCGGTATCCGCCCCTATCTTCTTCAACTCTAATTCCCATTTATCCCTCTCGCGCTTGGAAGCTTCTTGGGATAGGAATTTTTGGTTCCATTTTGCCCATCTATACCTTAAATAATCTTTGACAAAACCGTCAATTGGGCCGAAATGAAGAGCATCTTCATGATTTTCAAAAATCTCAATATTACTGATTTTCAATTTACAAACATAGACCTTGGCCCCCATATCCGGCGTGGGACCTAGGTTTCTTTGCCCATCCAATTTTTGGTTATAAGCCACCACCCCCCTCAGTAACCCTTTACCCCTTTCATCTATCCCCTTCTCTTTTATATCGCTTTCCTCAAATGATACGGACGAAATTAAACCTGTTGGAAATCCTCTTATTTTCCCTTCGGACTGCCATACAATTCCATTTTGATCTCCCTTAATAAATTTACCCTTATAAGACCTACCATCCTTTAATCGGATGGTGTCCGCAAAAACAGGAAAGCCTAGGATAAGGCAGCCTAAGAATAAAATAAATATTTTAAGAAGCCTCATATTTCCAAACTCCTTTTTTTTGTTTCTAAACCCCTCTCTTCTTTGCCCTTCTCTTCCATTTCGTGCACCCAGCCCACGCTTGCCGGATAATCTCCGCTGCCCTCCAGATCAAAAATTGGCCTGAGCCGAATGGCCAATCCCGGTCCTTTCTCTGGGCCTGACAGGGAGGGTCGAACGATGGCCAAAAAAAAAATTTTCAGTAGAAAAGTAATATATCTTGAAAGCTTGAACAGATCAATAAAATAGTAAAAAAAGGACCCTGGCCCCTGCCCGCTTAGAGGGGGTCACTTTTGGGATAGCCCTCACCCGGCCAATCCGGAACCAATCAGGAATTCGCTCAAAATCCCCCCGACCCCCCTTTTCTAAAGGGAAGGTGTGAAAAAATTCCAGAGGCCTCTTTGACACCCCCACCCCTTCCCTCCCCCAGCAAGGGGGAGGGTAATTATTTAATGATTTCAAACCATTAATTCCCTCTCCCCTGGTGGGAGAGGGTGGGGATGAGGGGGATAGTGAAGGATTTGAATTTTTTCACAGCTTCAGGGGGGCAAGGGGGGATTCCCGAAATTTGTTAGCATTTTGCGCACAATTTCATTCGTAAGCGCCTAAATAACCCGGCAGAACCCATTCAAATTTTGACTCTCGGAAAAGGCAAATTAAAATTTGCGAATCTAAATTTTCTGCCACTCGACAAAATTATCGAGATTCTGTATAATCAAGGCGCCTAAAATATCTGCCGCTTTAGGCGCTTGAGGTTTGCTTTGCCGGGGAAGCGATGACCTGCTTCGACGAAGACAATCAGTTTTGAGCCTGATCAAGGACTCAATAAAAAAAGATATGCATCACTTCTTTTGTAAACAGCAGGAGAACCCTTGAAGGAAGAACGAAAGCTTTCGGTTGGCGCCTACCTCCGTCAGGAACGGGAGCGGAAAAATATATCCCTCGACGATGTCGCCAAGGTCACCCGCATCTCCCTTCAATACCTCGAGGCCCTGGAAAGGGATGAATTTCAAACCCTTCCGGCCTCTGTTTTCGCTCGCGGTTTCCTCCGCACCTATGCCGCGCATATTGGGCTCGACCCCGAAGAAGTCCTGGACCTGTATGAAGCGCAAACCGATTTCCTCCTCACTCCAGAAAAAACGGAGGTCGCCCCTCCACCCAAGAGTCTGGAACCATTGGTTAAATACATTCTCACCTTAGTCATCCTCGCTCTGGGTGTCGGCGTTGCCTTTTTCTTCTTCTTTAAAGAAACCACCGTTCCTCCTTCCTCTTCCCTCCCTCCCTCCCCGGAAATTTCCCTTTCTCCAACTCCGCCGAGCAAAACACCCCCCGCCGAAGCCTCCCGCTCCCGTAAAAAAGAGTCTCCCAAGGTTCTTGAGGACCGAAAGGCAGAAAAGAGCCTGGAGAAACTCCCGGGCGGAGCGTCTGCTGCATCCGAGGCAGAAAAAAAGAAAGAGAAGAGGCAGGTGCTCAGAGTCAAAGCCACCGAGACGACTTGGCTGCGCATTCAACCAGACGACCAGCCGGACTTCGATGTTCTTCTGCAGCCCCAGGAGACGGTTACCTGGACCGCCAGGAGTAAATTTCAAATAACCGTAGGAAATGCTGGGGGCGTAGAAATCTCTTTCAACGGGGAATCCCTGGGGTTCTTGGGGGTATCCGGCCAGGTTGTCCACCTTCTGCTTCCACAGGAAATAAAACCTGCTGGAGAAGAAAAAAGAGAACGATAGAGTTTCCGCATGCCGATTGCGGAATGAAAATAATCATCCGCAAACCCCAATCCCAAATCCAAAATTCCAAGACTGGAGTTTCCCATGACCGATGGAAACAAAGTCCTTCTTGAAATTCAAAATACAATTGCCCTTCTCACCCTGAATAAGCCCGGACGGCTGAACACCCTGGATGTGGGTCTGTGGGAGGAGCTGAAGTCTGCGGCGGAAGTTCTCCTCTCAGAGGATGCCCGGATCGGCCGATCCGCTGCTGCCCAAAGAATGGAACCTTCCTTCAAAGGTCGCTGATCAATAAGAATGAAAAGTGAGGCGAGAATCTTTAGCTTTTACTGAGTCCTGAAAGGGGAATCAGGGACAAACTGAGCAGCTTCAGCAAAAAGACCAGGGCGCAGGTCTGCAGGATGCCTAAAACAGGGACCAGGAGAACGCCCACCAGGAGCGACCCGGCCCAGGCCCCGAAAAGATCGGCCCCGTAAAGGATTCCAGCCGTCCAACCCACCCTTTCTCCGTTGCCAGAGAAAATTCTGCTGGCTAGCGGAAACTCCAGCCCCACCAAGTAACCCGTAATTCCACTGAGCAGAAGGAATTCGAATCTCATCGCCGCCAGAATCCTTTCTCCCAGGTGGGGGGAGTAAAAAAGGGCCAGAAGGACGATTCCCAAGGCTGCAAATAAGATCATCAGGATCTCCACCCCCGCCAGCGTTAGGACAAATTTCCGGATTTTCTCCAGCGCCCGGGTCATGGTCCAGCTCCCCAAAGCCAATCCGACCATAAAACTAGCGATCAGAATCCCGATCCATTGATAGGCATATCCGTAGAGCGTCTGGAAGGAGAAGATCAGAAGGACACTGAAGGAGATTCCGAAGAAGCCCGTTGTGGCCACGATCCAGATGAGAGCCCCTTTTGTCCAGTCTCTCCTGCGCTTCCTCCGCAGGGCGACGGCTCCGCATACCAGCAATAAAAGAGGAAGAACGAGATGCCATAAACGCAATCCACCAGCCCTGGCCCAGAAGATTTGCAGAGAAGGATAGAATTGGGCATTCCAATAAGCAATCCCATAATAAAGACCGGAAGGGGTTGCGTCCCGGTTGACCTTCACCACGCCACCCCCGCGCAGAGAATCCTCCAGCCATTTCTGACGCTGCCTCTCCAGCCGGAGTCCAATTTGAAACTCCGTCAGGAAATGGGTGATGAGCTTTCTCTCCTTAAAGCGCGCAATAAGCCGCTCCGGCAAGAGTGGGCCGGCATCTATCATCGTTGAGGCCAAGACAAAATTTACGTTGCCTGGAATTACATGGACGGAGGGGAAGACTTCCCGTAAAGACCCGATCAGACACAAATTCAGTTCTCTTAACTCTGGACTGAGGTAGGTCTCGGAACCGGGGATCGCGAGAGCCAGAATCCCGTCCTGCTGTAACGACCGGAAAATCTCGCTGAAAAATTCTACCGTATAATACCTGTTCAGCTCAAGGGTCAATGGGCCGGGAAGGTTGAGGAGGATGCCATCAAATTTTTGGGGCGTAGTCTTTATGAATAAACGGCCATCCAGGTTGTGAATACGCACCCGGGGGTTCTCTATTTCCGGGCGGGTTAAAGGGGTAAGGTTCTCCTTGATCAACCGGATGATCAGGGGATCGATCTCCGTGTAATGAACCTCTTCGACTGGATGTTTGAGAACTTCGTGGATGACCCCGCCGAAACCCCCGCCGACGATCAGGATCATGCGGGGAGAAGGGCTGAAAAGCAACGGGTAATGGACCATTTCTTCCACGAAGGCGGTGTCGGGGACGGGCGCGTTACAAATGGGGATTCCGTTGGAGAAAAAAGTGAGCTGTTCTTCCCTGCGTCCGACGGTTACGTTTCCATAGGGGGACCAGCGGGATTCCAAGACTTGAAACCCCCTCCACTGCCGGTCCATTGAGCTTTTTTCGAGGTTCCGGGCTCCGGGTAAGATTAAAACCAAAACGTTGCCCAGGAAAACAGACCAGAGCAGCCCTGCCAGAACTTTTTTCTTCCATGTTCCCCTTTCTTCATCCCCAGATACCAATAGGAGTGCAGAAATCAAATTGGCCGTTCCCAGGAGAAAAGCCACTTGAAAGGATGTAAAAAAAGGAACGAAAGAAAAGGTATAAAGAACTCCTCCGGCACCCGCTCCCAGGGCTTCGTACAGGTAGACTCTTCCGATAGAAGGGGCCCCCTTCTTTGCCCACCCAGCATGCAGGCTGCACCCTAAGGCAAACATGATCCCGTTAGCAATTCCCAAGGGTCCAAGAATGGGAACGGTCCAGAAAAAAATCGCCAAAAGGCTTGTTCCTTCGCCCATGGAAAGACCCATGACATCCCGGAGGCAACGGATCCCATAAATCGTCATCGGGAGCAAAAGCGATACGAGCATCTGCAGGAGGGCATAGCCTCCTTTTCCAAGCCCCACCTTTTCGGCTTTCTCTCCCAGCAGAAAGCTTCCAGCCGCCTCCAGCAGGAGCCAGTTTGCCAGAATAATGGCAATCGAGAGCTCATTCCCGATGAAAACCACCAGCAGTTCCCGAATCACCATCACCTGCGTGATCGTAAAGGTAAATCCCATAAGAATGAAAGCCAATAAAAAAGGAAGATTCATGAAACCTTTCTCCTGGAAAGGAAGCGCCCTTCAATCAGGCCCTGCCGGGAATTATAACAAATCTTCGGCCTACTCTTGTAATAAAAGGGGAGTTCTTCCCCCGAGGCTTTCTTTCTGATAAGATGAATCTAAAAAATGTCCGCGGGTCCAAATGCCCCTTTATAAAACACCAGCTGTTGTTCTCCGGTCTATCCCTTACGGTGAATCCGATAAGATTGTCACTCTTTATACCCTTGATTTCGGCAAGATCAAAGGATTCGCCAAAGGTGCGAAGCGGTCGCGGAAGCGCTTCGCAAACACGCTGGAGATCTGTTCTTACATTCACGCTACTTTTTTCGAAAAGGAGCACTTCGATCTCGTCCGGTTGAGCCACTGCGACCTGATTCGCCCCTTCCAAGGCTTGCGCGAGGACATTACGAAACTGGCTTGGGCTAGTTACCTGATCGAATTGGTCGACGCAATGACCGCGGAGAAGATTAAGAACAAAGCGCTCTTCAGGCTCTTGATCCTCTTTCTGAACCTTATCGACCGGGGCTTCCTCAAGGAGGAAATTCAACGGGTCTTCGAAGTCCGCCTCCTCTCCCACCTGGGATACCAGCCTCAATTCAATCACTGCACTCGCTGCCAAAAGGCCCTTTCCGGGGAGAAATTTTTTTTCAGCGCCAGGCAAGGAGGGGTGCTCTGTCCCTCCTGCACCACCAATCTTCCCGACCTCGTGCCGGTCTCGTTGGGAACGATCAAGACGCTCTTACTCGCCCAGTCCATCCCTCTCGAGAAGGTAGGACGCATTTCTTTTTCGCCCCAGTCCCTGAAAGAAAGCCAGGCCGTCCTTACCCTATTTCTCCAGCAATACTTGGGAAAAGAACTTAAATCAAAGAAATTTCTCGAACAGATATTGCCGGGGTGAACTCCCTTGCCGGGAACATTTGGCCGGAGCCACTGAGGTCACTAAAATAAAACTCTTTGATGCTTGATTTTTCTAAGGCCCGTGAATCTCATTGGAGGTGGGTTGAAATATGATGAACGATAAGGTTAAAGAAGCAATCTTCAGGCAAGTGGGAAAGGAACCTTTTGCTCAAAAGTTCGGGCTGAAACTGATCGATCTGGATGAAGGGTCCTCCAGGGTGGGAATGACCTTCACCCCGGATATGGAAAACATTTTCGGCCTGGCCCACGGTGGCGCCTTATTTGCCCTTATCGACGAGGCCTTTGAGACGGCTTCCAACTCCCATGGCACGATGGCCGTCGCCTTGAACCTGAATATCACCTATGTTTCCTCCCCTGCCCCGGGAAGCAAGCTCATTGCCGAAGCAAAGGAGTTTAGCCGGACCCATAGGACCGCGAATTATGACATCAAGGTGCTCGATGACGGCGGCCGGCTCATCGCCTCCTGCCAGGCACTGGTTTACCGAAAAGAAAATCCTCTGCCCTTTCTCGAGTAGAAAGCTCTCTCGGAGTGTCGTGTCTTAGAAATAAATGGCATACATAACTTGGGCACTTTGACTGTCAAATTCCGGTCAGACTGGGAATGCGAACCGCTTTGTCGTGGCCCGGGGGTCAGGGCGATTCGCGCCGGCAGCCTCGGCAGGGAAAAAAGTGGGCAAGAAGATACAATTTTCTTCCGCCGCAGGGGGCGGGGTGCTCCTTCCCGCCCCATCGACGAAGAAAGTAGCGCCTCAGGATGCCAAAAGAAGCGCCCTGACCCCCGGGCCGCCTGAGAAGTTTGAATTATGATACGAATTTCCGAGACGCGACCCTAGAAATGCAGCGCTTCCGATTACAGCTTTCCTCTGGATCTCAAAAACTCTCTTACGGCCTTCTTATGTCCGGGGTCCTGAAGCATGATGGCCTGATGAGAGGCCTCCCATTCCAAAACTTCCTTGAGGGACATCTCCAGGCTTATCTCGAGCCCCTCCTTGATCAGGGCCATGGCCGGCAAAGATTTTTGGGCGAGAGTCCTCGCTAAATGGGTCACCTCGCGGTCAAGCTCTTCATCCGGGACGGACTTGTAAATCAGGCCGATGGAGGCTGCTGATTTTCCGTCAACCTCATCCCCCAGAAGGGCCAGTTCCCTGGCCCTGGATAAGCCAATAAGCCGGGGGAGGAAATAGAACCCTCCGCAGTCGGGAATTACGCCAATATTGATGAAAACTTGGCAGAACCGGGCGTTTTGGGAGGCCAGAACGAAGTCTCCAGCCAAGGCTAAGTTCGCTCCCCCGCCGTAGGCCACACCCCGGACTTTCGTTATAATCGGTTGGGGAAGTTCCCGCATGGTCTGGATCAACTTCCCGATTCGTTTCATGGCGGCCAGCCATTCCGGGGCGGCGCGCTCCTGGTGCAGATCGAACATGTCTGCCCCGGATGAAAAATTCCCTCCGGCACCCTCAAGGATAATGACCCGGATCTGCCCATCCAAGGCAATCTGGTCGAAGTGCTCCTGAAGCTCCTGGGCGATCTCCAGACTGAGAGCATTTAACCGGCCGGGCCGGTTCATCGATAGGATACATATCGCATCCTCTTTCTCGATCAAGACTTGGCGCTCTGGCATAGGTTACCTCTCCGTTCCGTTTCGAGCTAATACAAACGCATTAGGTCCTTTGACTTTAATTCTTTTCCCTCTCCCCTCGCGGGAGAGGGCTAGGGTGAAGGGGATTAAAGTAGAGGTTGCTTGACTCACCCTCACCCCAACCCTCTCCCATCAAGGGAGAGGGAGCCCAATGTCAAAATACTTTTTGCGTTTGCATTAATACCACCTCCAGACCTAAAAAT
>Ga0315295_10004261_pt1 | contig 12188 bp, 9 predicted proteins | sample YL17G14_0_MG_FD_204453 | JGI IMG/M metagenome (GOLD analysis project Ga0315295, IMG submission 204453) | Sediment microbial communities from Yellowstone Lake, YNP, Wyoming, USA - YL17G14_0 | ecosystem: Environmental > Aquatic > Freshwater > Lake > Sediment | place: USA: Wyoming | collected... | reverse complement strand
GGCCTCGAAAATTGCACTTTGGATTTGCAGAATGGAAGATGCGATGACGCGATGCTTGATGAGTGCAATTTTCGAGGCCTGACCCCAAAGTGTTGCCCTTCAGTCATGATTTCCCGCTACGCACACTTCTCGAAGAAGAACATAGGATAAGAGGACGCCGTAAGAGGAGGTAGGAGATGGCGGAGATATATTACGAAGATGACGCGGACCTTTCCCTTCTGGAAGGGAAAACGGTGGCGGTGATCGGATACGGGAGCCAGGGGCATGCCCATGCCCTCAACCTGCGCGATTCCGGAGTGCGGGTGGTGGTGGGTCTGCGCCAGGCGGATCCCGACCGGGCCAAGGCGAAGGAAGCCGGCTTCGAGGTGCTGGGCCTCGGGGAGGCGGCTGCCGCGGGCGACATCGTGGTGATGCTGGTGCCCGACCAGTTCCAGAAGGAGGTCTACGAGAACAGCGTCGAGCCCGGACTCGAGGAAGGGAACGCCCTCTTCTTCGCCCACGGTTTCAACATCCATTTCAACCAGGTCACCCCGCCTGAAAACGTGGACGTGATCATGGTGGCCCCCAAAGGCCCCGGCCACATAGTGCGCCGCATGTACGAGGAGGGGAGCGGAGTGCCCTCGCTGGTGGCGGTGCACCAGGACTACACCGGCCGGGCCCTGGGCATCGGGCTGGCCTACGCCAAGGGCCTGGGCGCGGCCCGCGCGGGCGTGATCAGGACGACCTTCGAGGAGGAGACGGAGACCGACCTCTTCGGGGAGCAGTGCGTATTGTGCGGCGGCGTCACCGAGCTCATCCGGGCCGGGTTCGACACCCTGGTCGAGGCCGGCTACCAGCCGGAGATCGCCTACTTCGAGTGCCTGCACGAGCTAAAGCTCATCGTGGACCTCATCTATGAAAGGGGCATCTCCTACATGCGCTACTCCATCAGCGACACCGCCGAGTACGGCGACCTCACCCGCGGGCGCAGGATCATCACCGAGGAGACGCGACGGGAGATGCGCCGCATCCTCGAGGAGATCGTGAGTGGAAAATTCGCGGGCGAGTGGATCCTAGAGAATCAGGCCGGTCGTCCCGCGTACAACGCGCTGCGACGGCGGGACGCCGCCCATCTCATCGAGCAGGTGGGACGGGAACTGCGTTCCATGATGAGCTGGCTCCCGCAGGAATGATCTTCCCGTTTGGGGCAGGACCCTGGAGGGTAATAGCGAGCGAAGCGAAGCAATCTCGTACGGATGAGGGTCAACGTCCCATCGGGATCGCCGTGTCACCTGCGGCTCCTCGCGATGACGGTGGAGGCCGAATCCCGAAACAAGGATGCGATATAGAAATATAAGGAAAACGGAAAGGGTGGAGGTGCAAAGTGATCCGCAAGGAGTATCTGATGACTCCGGGGCCCACGCCCATACCGCATCAGGTGAGCCTGGTGCAGGCGGAACCCATCATCCATCACCGCACGCCCGCTTATACCGAGCTGTTCGTGCGCATGGTGGAGGGCTTGAAGAAGGTCTTGTTGACGAAGAACGACGTGCTCACCTTCGCGGCCTCGGGAACGGGGGTCATGGAGGGGGCGGTCTCCAACTGCTTCAGCCCCGGGGACCGGGTGCTGGTGGCGGCGGGAGGCAAGTTCGGGCAGCGTTTCGCTGAGATCGGCAAGGTGTACCGCCTGGAGGTGGAGCTCTACGATTATCCCTGGGACGAGGCGGCGGACCCGGAGGTCATCGCGCGCTACCTCAAGGAGAAGCCGGACATCAAGGGGGTGTTCGTAACCCACAGCGAGACCTCCACAGGGGTCGTGAGCGACATCAAGGCCATCGGAGAGGTGGTTAGGGATACCCCTGCCATCCTGGTGGTGGACTCCATCAGCGGCGCGGGAGCCCTGGAGCTGCGCACCGACGACTGGAACATCGATGTCCTGGTCACGGGGTCGCAGAAGGCCCTGATGACCCCGCCCGGCCTGGCGGCGGCGGCGGTGAGCCCCAAGGCCTGGGAATTGGTGCAGAAGGCGGAATCACCGGCCTATTACTTCTGCTTCCTGAAGACGCGCAAGAAGTACGACTCCGACAACCCGGAGTCGCCGTATACCCCGGCCGTGAGCCTGGTCAAGGCGATGTCGGTCGCCGTGGACCTCCTGCTGGAGGAAGGGCTGGAGGCGGCGTGGGAGAGGCATCGCGTCCTGGCCATGTGCACCCGCGCGGCAGTGCAGGCCATGGGGCTGGAGTTGTTCCCGAAAGTCCTGGACCGGGCTTACGCCGTGACGGCGGTGAAGGCGCCCGAGGGCATAGGCGGCGGCGACATCGTCAGGCATATGAACCGCACCCATGGCGTGATCATCGCCGGTGGCCAGGACCGCCTGAAGGGGCAGATCTTCCGCATCGGCCACGTGGGATACTACAACTTCTTCGACGTCGTGCTGGCGCTCTCAGCGCTGGAGATGACCCTGCACGAGCTCGGGTTTTCCTTTGAGCTGGGCTCGGGCATAGCGGCGGCGGAGAAGGTATACTTGGAGATGACGACCGGCTCCCAGGGTTGATCGTGATCATCGCAGGGAGATCGAGGAGCAGGCTACCAGGTCACGATAGCAAGCCTGCATGCGCCCGATGATGATATACCTGGAGGACCTAGGAGAATAGGGGGAAGGAAGAGTTGACCCGTATCCTGGTTAAAGAGAAGATCGCGGCGGCCGGGGTAGAGCTGCTGCGCAAAGATTTCGAGGTGGATTTCGCACCGGAGATGTCCCGGGAGGACATGCTCGAACGCATCGCGGAATACGATGCCCTCATCGTGCGCAGTGGCACCAAGGTGGATGCCGAGGTCATCCGGGCCGCGGAAAACATGAAAGTGATCGGTCGCGCCGGCGTCGGAGTGGATAACATCGACGTGGAGGCCGCCAGCAAGAGGGGCATCATGGTCATAAACGCGCCCCAGAGCAATATCATCTCCGCCGCGGAGCAGACCATGGCGCTGCTGACGGCTATGTGCCGCGACATACCGGAGGCGGTGGGCTCCCTGCGCGAAAAGCGCTGGGATCGCAAGAAGTTCGAGGGCGTGGAGCTCTATCACAAGGTCATGGGGGTATTGGGCCTGGGCCGCATCGGGACCCTGGTCTCTCACCGCTGCCAGGCCTTCGGTATGCAGATCGTCGCCTACGATCCCTATATCTCCGAGGAGAAGGCAAAGAAGCTGGGGGTGGAGCTGGTGACCGACCTGGACGACCTGCTGGCCCAGGCGGATTTCATCACCGTACATCTTCCCAGAACGACGGAGACCTACCATCTCCTGGGGCCGGACGAGTTCGCCAAGATGAAGGACGGGGTGCGCGTGCTCAACGTAGCCAGGGGCGGCATCATCGACGAAGATGCCCTGTACAAAGCGCTGGAATCCGGCAAGGTGGCCGGAGCCGCCCTGGACGTCTACGAAAGCGAGCCTCCGACCGAGAGCCCCTTGATAGGCCACCCCAGGGTCATAGCCACCCCTCATCTCGGTGCGTCGACCATGGAAGCCCAGGACCGTGCCGGCACCATGATCGCCGAGTTCGTGGCGGCGGCCTTGAAAGGCGAGTTCGTCCCCAACGTGGTCAACCTGCCGGTGCCGGCAGAGGTGGACGACATGGTGAGACCCTTCATGCCCCTGGCGGAGAAGCTGGGCCTGCTCCTCACCTACCTGGTCGAGGGGCGCGTGGACCAGATCGAGGTGGAGTACCTGGGGGGCCTGGCCGAGCACGAGACGGGAGTGCTCACGGTGGCCATACTCAAGGGGTTCTTCGAGAAGATCGTCTCCGAGCCGGTGAACTACATCAACGCGCCCATCTTCGCCAAGGAGCGAGGCCTCGTGGTGCGTGAGACCAAGTCGGAACAGACGCGGGACTACGTGAACCTGCTCATAGTACGCGGCCGCCGCGACAAGGACGAGGTTGCAGTGGGCGGGACCCTGGTGGGGCTCAACAACACGGAACGCTTCGTACATGTCTACGAATACGATATCGACCTGGGGCCGTCACAGTACATGGCGTTCTTCCGCTACGCGGATATCCCGGGCATGATAGGCAAGATAGGCACCTTGCTCGGTGACAACGGCATCAACATCGCCCAGATGCAGGTGGGCAGGCGCAAGATCGGCGGCGAAGCGGTCATGGGCGTGAACGTGGACATCCCCATCCCGGACGAGGTGATGGAGGAGATACGCCAGGTGCCCAAGGTAAGGGACTGCAAGTTCATCATATTGTGGTAAAAGACATCAGGGAGGATGGGCCCAATGACGCAGAGGATATACATCTTCGACACCACGCTGCGGGACGGTGAGCAGGCGCCGGGGATCAGCCTGAACCAGAGGGAGAAAGTGGAGATCGCGGAGCAGCTGGCCCGCCTCGAGGTGGACGTCATCGAGGCCGGGTTCCCCGTCTCCAGCCCCTCCGACTTCGAGGCGGTGAAGTCCATCGCCAAGAACGTCAAGGGACCGACTATCTGCGCCCTGGCCCGTACGGACCGCAACGACATCGACTGGGCCTGGGAGGCCCTGATGTTCGCGGAACGGCCCCTCATCCATACTTTTATATCGACCTCCGAGTACCACATGAAATACCAGCTCAAGAAGACCCCCAAGCAGGTGCTGGAGATGGCCAGGGAGGCGGTAGCCTACGCCCGCAAGTACACGGAGAACGTGGAGTTCTCGGCCATGGACGCCACCCGCTCGGACCCGAAATTCCTCTACGAGGTCTATGCGGCGGCCATCAAGGCGGGCGCCACGGCGATCAATATCCCCGATACCGTGGGCTATGCCATTCCCGACGAGTTCGCGGACCTGGTGAAGGGGGTCATCGAAAACGTGCCGGGCATCGAGGGCATCATGGTGAGCGTGCACTGTCACAACGACCTGGGCCTGGCGGTGGCCAACTCCATGGCGGCGGCCCGGGTGGGTGCCCGCCAGATCGAGTGCGCCATCAACGGCCTGGGAGAGCGCGCCGGCAACTGCTCCCTGGAGGAGATCGTGATGATCATCAACACCCGCAAGGATGCCACGGACATGACGACCGGGGTCAAGACCCGCGAGATATACCAGGCATCGCGCCTGGTGTCCATGCTCACCGGCTATAACGTGCAGCCCAACAAGGCGGTGGTGGGGGACAATGCTTTCGCCCACGAGTCGGGTATCCACCAGGACGGTGTGCTCAAGCACCGCGTCACCTACGAGATCATGCAGCCGGAGGAAGTGGGCCTGGTGGAGTCCGAGATATACCTGGGAAAACACTCCGGCAGGCACGCCCTGAAGACGAAGCTGGAGGAGATGGGGTTCTACCTGGACGACAAGGGGCTGGAGCGGGCCTTTATCCGGTTCAAGGAGCTGGCGGGCAAGAAGAAGGAGGTCGCGGTCAAGGATCTGGAGGCCATCGCCCTGGACGAGATCCGCACCCTGGAGGAGCTCTTCCAGCTCGATTACATGCAATCCTCCTCAGGGACAGGCGCCATCCCCATAGCGGCCGTCAAGCTCTCCCGGGAGGGCAAGGGTTTCGAGGCCACCTCGACCGGGGACGGCCAGGTGGACGCGGTTTGCAGGGCCATCCTCAAGGCCACCAAGGTGAGGGCTAAGCTCAAGGCCTACCAGGTCCAGGCCATAACCAAGGGCCTGGACGCCATGGGCGACGTCACCGTCAAACTGGACATCGAGGGGCACGAGGTGGTGGGACGGGGCGTCAGCCCAGATATCATCGAGGCCAGCGCCCGCGCCTATATCAATGCCATCAACCGGGCGGTGCAGAAGGGTCTGATGGAGAAGAAGAAGCTGGCGCGCCAGGCCAAGTCCATAACGGCCTCCAAGCCTAAGGCCGCCAAGAAGGCCAATAGATAATCCTCTTCGGGTGAAGCCGCATGGGACAGACCATCACGGAGAAGATCCTCGCGTATCATGCCGGCCGGGATGAAGTGAGCCCGGGCGAACTCATCGATGCGCGCGTAGACCTGGCCCTGGCCAACGACATCACCGCTCCCCTGGCCATCGAGGCATTCCGGGAGATGGGGTCGGAGCGTGTCTTCGACCCCGCGAAGGTGGTCCTGGTTCCCGACCATTTCACCCCCGCGCGCGACATAGCCGCCGCCCGCAACTGCGCCATGATGCGCGATTTCGCCCGCGAGCAGGACCTGGCCCATTACTACGACGTGGGCAGGGTGGGCATCGAGCACGTCATGCTGCCGGAGATGGGACTGGTGCTCCCCGGCGACCTGGTGGTGGGGGCCGACTCCCACACCTGCACCTACGGCGCCCTGGGAGCTTTTTCCACCGGTGTGGGGTCAACCGACCTGGCCATGGCCATGGCCCTGGGGGAGATATGGCTGCGCGTGCCCGAGAGCATGCGCCTGGTATATGAAGGCGAGCTGCCACCCTGGGTGGACGGCAAAGACCTCATCCTGCACACCATCGGAAGGATCGGGGTGGACGGCGCCCGCTACCGCGCCATGGAGTTCGCCGGACCGGCGGTAGACGCATTGTCCGTGGACTCCCGCCTGGCCATGGCCAACATGGCGGTGGAGGCTGGGGCCAAGAACGGCATCTTCGCAGTGGATGAGAAGACCCGCGCCTGGCTGGAGGGGAAGTCGAGCAGAGAGCCGCGCGTTGTCGCGAGCGATACCGATGCGACCTACGCCAGTGAGTTGAGCTTCGACGTGAGCGCCCTCGAGCCCCAGGTCGCCTTCCCGCATCTCCCCTCGAACGCGCGACCGGTGTCCCAGGCCGGGGAGGTGGAGATAGACCAGGTGGTCATCGGCTCCTGCACCAACGGGAGGCTGGAGGACATGGAGGTGGCGGCGAAGATCCTCGCGGGGCGGCAGGTGCACCCCCGCGTGCGCGCCATCGTCTTCCCGGGCACCCCGGCCATCGTCTTGGAGATGGTGCGGCGGGGATGGATGGAAACCCTGATCGCGGCCGGCGCCGCGGTGAGCACCCCCACCTGCGGGCCCTGCCTGGGAGGCCACTCCGGCATCCTGGCCGAGGGGGAGAGAGCCGTATCCACCACCAACCGCAACTTCGTGGGCCGCATGGGACACACCGGCAGTGAAGTGTACCTGGCGGGGCCGGCGGTGGCCGCTGCCTCCGCCGTCACCGGCAGGATCACCGACCCGCGGGAGGTGATGGGGGGATGAGCTCTTTACTCCTGGAGGGCAACGCCTGGCGCTACGGGCGCAACGTGGACACCGACGTGATCGTCCCCGCCCGCTACCTCTCTCTCAACCGGGCGGAGGAGCTGGGAGAGCACTGCCTGGAGGACCTGGACCCGGGTTTCGCGGGACGGGTGCAGGAGGGAGATATCATCGTGGCGGAGGAGAACTTCGGCTCCGGCTCCTCGCGGGAGCATGCCCCCCTGGCCATCAAGGGTTGTGGAGTGTCCTGCGTCGTCGCCTCCTCCTTCGCCAGGATCTTCTACCGCAACGCCATCAACGTGGGCCTTCCCATCCTGGAGTGCCCGGGGGCGGTGGAGGACGTTAAGACGGGGGACCACCTGCGGGTGGACCTGGAGCAAGGCACGGTGGAGAACCTCTCGACAGGCAACATCTTCCAGGCCCAACCCTTCCCGCAGTTCATGCGGGAGATAATATCAGTCGGTGGCCTGGTACAATACGTGAAGAACCGCCTGCAGTCGGTCGAGTGAAGCGAGTCGAGAGAATATGCATGAGGCCGCAGCGAAAAAGAAGATGAGTTACGGCGGCAGGCGGTCGGGATATGGCAGGGCTCGGTTGAGACAGAGGAATACGGACGCGAGGTGAAAGGATGTACGGAATAGCGGTGATCCCCGGCGACGGCACCGGGCCTGAGGTGGCCCGGGAGGGAGTCAAGGCCCTGGAGGCCATCGCCGGTATCGCGGGATTCGACTTCGAGACCAGGTTCTTCGATTACGGTGGCGACCGCTACCTCGCAACGGGCGTGGTCCTCACCGACGAAGAGGTGGAGGAGCTGCGCGGCTTCGACGCCATCTTCCTGGGCGCCATCGGCCACCCCGACGTGAAGCCGGGCATCCTGGAGCAGGGCATCCTGCTGCGCATCCGCTTCGCCCTCGACCAGTACATAAACCTGCGCCCGGTCAAGCTCTTCCCCGGCGTGGACTGCCCCCTCAAGGACAAGGGCCCCGAGGACATCGACTTAGTGGTGGTGCGCGAGAACACCGAGGGCCTTTACGCGGGAACGGGCGGTTTTCTACGCAAAGGCACCCCGGAGGAGGTGGCGGTGCAGGAAAGTGTGAACACGCGCAAGGGGGTGGAGCGCTGCCTGCGCTTCGCTTACGAGTACTGCCGCCGCCGGGACCGCGACCACAAACTGACCCTTTGCGGTAAGACCAACGTGCTAACCTACGCCTGGGACTTGTGGGAGCGCGCCTTTAACGAGCTGGCGGCCGAGTACCCGGATATCACCACCGACTATGCCCACGTGGATGCCATCTGCATGTGGTTCGTGAAGAACCCGGAGTGGTTCGACGTGGTGGTCACAGACAACATGTTCGGAGACATAATCACCGACCTGGGGGCCATGATCCAGGGCGGCATGGGTATCGCGGCAGGCGGCAACATCAACCCCGAGGGGACCTCCATGTTCGAGCCCATCGGCGGCTCGGCGCCGAAGTACACGGGCAAGAACGTCATCAACCCCCTGGCGGCCATCTGCGCCGTGCAGATGATGCTGGACCACCTGGAGGAAAGGGACGCCGCGGCGGGGGTGGAGCGCGCGGTGATGCGCGTGTGCTCCGAGGACCTGGAGTCTCTCTCCGCGGGCAGGATGGGGAAGTCCACAACAGAGGTGGGGGATCTTGTCGTACAATACATCAAAGAAGACCAGTAGGAAGCGGCGGCTGGTCGCGCCGGGCTTCCTCGAGGATAGAGCGGAAGGAGCTTAGATGCCGATCCCTGAAGTAGAGAAAATATGGATGGACGGAGAGCTTGTGGACTGGGCCGACGCCAAGATCCACATCCTCACCCATACCCTGCATTACGGTTCGGGTGTGTTCGAGGGTATACGCGCCTACGAGACCCCGCGGGGCGCTGCGGTTTTCCGCCTTGCGGACCATATCAAGCGGCTATATCGCTCCGCTGCCATCTACCATATGCCGATTCCCTATACGCCCGAGGAGCTTATCGAGGCCACCAAGATGGTCATCCGCGCCAATGCCTTAAAGAGCTGCTACATCCGCCCTATCGCTATCCGGGGCTACGGCGAGATGGGACTGCACCCCCTGGCGTGCCCGGTCAACGTGGCCATCGCGGTGTGGCCCTGGGGCGCCTACCTGGGCGATGAAGGCATCAAGCACGGCGTGCGAGCCAAGGTGTCCTCCTTCCGCCGCAACGAGTCCAGCTCCATCCCCACCGCGGCCAAGGCCACCGGGCAGTACCTCAATTCCATCCTGGCCAAGATGGAGGTCGTGGCGGCCGGCTACGATGAGGCCGTCCTCCTCAACATGCACGGCCATGTGGCCGACGGGTCTGGCGAGAACGTCTTCGTGGTGCGCAACGGGGTCCTGCTCACCCCGCCCACCACGTCGGGTGCCCTGGAGGGCATAACCCGCGACGCGGTGATGCGCATCGCCGAGGACTCCGACATCCCTTGCCGGGAGAAGGACCTGGCGCGCACCGACCTCTACACCGCCGACGAAGCCTTCTTCACCGGGACGGCGGCGGAGGTTGTGCCTATCCGCGAAGTAGACGACCGCGTCATCGGGGAGCCGGGTCCCATCACCCGGCGCATCCAGGACAAGTTCTACGAGATCGTCAAAGGCCTGGAGAAGGATTACGAGCACTGGCTGGACTACGTGGACTAGGTCTCGCAAACATCTCCTACACACATATCCCTTGGAGGATGAGCATTGGCTGATGGAAAGATAAGACTGTACGACACCACCCTGCGCGACGGCGCCCAGATGGAGGGAGTCTCCCTTTCGGTGGAGGACAAGCTGAAGATCCTGCGCCGCCTGGACGAGTTCGGCTTCCACTACGTGGAATGCGGGTATCCCGCCTCCAATCCCAAGGATGCGGATTTCTTCCGCCGCCTGCCGGAGGTGGAGCTCAAGCACGCGATACCAGTGGCCTTCGGTTCCACCCGCAAAGCGATGATCGGGACGGACAAGGACCGCGGGCTGGAGGAACTGCTGCAGGTGGAGACGAGGGCGATATGCATAGTTGGCAAGACCTGGGAGCTGCACGTGCGCACCGCCCTGCGCACCCAGCTGGACGAGAACCTCTACATGATCGCGGATACGGTGGATTTTCTGAAACGCCACGACCGCGAGGTCATCTACGACGCCGAGCACTTCTTCGACGCCTACAAGAGCAACCCCGCTTATGCCATGGAGACGGTGAAGGCGGCGGTGGAGGCGGGGGCGGACTGGGTGTGTCTCTGCGACACCAACGGCGGCACCCTTCCCTGGGAGGTGCGGGACATCATGCGCGCGGTGCGGGATCAGATAGGTGTACCCTTTGGCATCCACGCCCACAACGACAGCGAGTGTGCCGTGGCCGTGAGCCTGGTGGCGGTGGAAGAGGGAGCCACCATGGTGCAAGGTACCATCAACGGTTACGGCGAGAGGTGTGGCAACGCCAATATGTGCTCCATCATCCCCGCCCTGGCGCTGAAGATGGAACTGCCGGCGGTTTCCGCGGATAGCCTCGCCGCGCTGACCGAGCTATCCCATTTCGTGAGCGAGATCGTGAACATAAAGCCCGATTCCCACCAGCCATACGTCGGCCAGAAGGCCTTCGCCCACAAGGGCGGCATGCACGTGAGCGCGGTGACGCGCGAGCCCGAGACCTACGAGCACATCAAGCCGGAGCTGGTGGGGAACATGCAGCACATCGAGGTATCCGAGCTCTCCGGCAAGAGCACCATCATCATCAAGGGCAAGGAGTTGGGCCGCGACCTCGCGCAGAGCCCGGAGAAGGTGCAGGAGATCCTGGAGATGATCAAGGAGATGGAGCACAAGGGCTACCATTTTGAGGCGGCTGACGGCTCCTTCGAACTGCTCATGCGCCGCCACCTGGGCATGGCCAAGATATTCTTCCGCCTGGAGAGCTTCCGGGTGATCATGGAGAAAAGGGAGGACGGCAAGGTGGTCACCGAGGCCACCATCAAGGTGCACGTGCGCGGCAAGAGGATCATAGCCACCGGCGAGGGCAACGGCCCGGTGAACGCCCTGGACACCGCCCTGCGCCTGGCCATCGGCAGGGCCTACCCCGAGCTTGACGATATCGACCTCGAGGACTACAAGGTCCTCATCCTCAACCCCGAAAAGGCCACCGCCGCCGTTACCCGGGTGCTCATCGAGAGCGGCGACGGCGAGAAGACCTGGGGCACCATCGGCGTCTCGGAGAACATCATCGAGGCTTCGTGGCACGCCCTGGTGGACTCCATCGAATACGGCCTGCTGCACAAGAAGGCGTAATAGGGGTCAGGTCTTGTTTTTTGCATACTTCGGTATCCATAAAAGAAATGCCTCATATTCAAGGCCGTGACCAGTTACTTTTTTCAGAGTGCTGTTGACTGATATGCAAAAAACAAGACCTGACCCCATAAGGAGAGAGGATGAAACTGGCGAGATACCTGCACGGAGGGCACATCCGTTTCGGCGTGATGGATGAAGATGTCCTGCGCGAGCTCGAACGCACCCCCTTCACAGGCATAGAGAGACAGGGGCGAACCTGCGGGCTGGAAGAGGTGGAGCTGCTCCCCCCGGTCTTTCCCCAGAAGATCGTCGCTGTGGGCCTCAACTACCGCGACCATGCGGCGGAGTTCGGCCTGGAGCTGCCCGATGAGCCGGTGCTCTTCATGAAACCGCCCTCATCCCTGCTGGCACACGGCGGAGAGATCGTCTACCCATCCATGAGCAAGCGCGTGGACTACGAGGCGGAGCTGGTGCTGGTGTGCGGGAAGGAGTGCCGCAACATCGCGCCGGAGGAGGCCTCCGCTCATATCCTGGGCTACACCTGCGGCAACGACGTCACCGCCCGTGACCTGCAGGCCAAGGACGGCCAGTGGACGCGTGCTAAGAGCTTTGACACCTTCTGCCCCCTGGGGCCCTGCATCGAGACCGACATCGACCCCGCGGACCTGGCCATCGAACTGAGGCTCAACGGCGAGGTGCGGCAGTCCTCCAATACCTCCAACATGGCCTTCAGCCCGGCGTACCTTCTGAGCTTCGTCTCACGCATCATGACCTTCTA
>Ga0315295_10004260_pt1 | contig 12188 bp, 10 predicted proteins | sample YL17G14_0_MG_FD_204453 | JGI IMG/M metagenome (GOLD analysis project Ga0315295, IMG submission 204453) | Sediment microbial communities from Yellowstone Lake, YNP, Wyoming, USA - YL17G14_0 | ecosystem: Environmental > Aquatic > Freshwater > Lake > Sediment | place: USA: Wyoming | collected... | reverse complement strand
CAAAGGGCGACCGAACGTACGGCACCAATGTGGAAAAGTCAACCTTGCCCGGGAGCCCCGTCTTGGGTAGGTTTTTCGGCTCCTTGGAGGGCTGATAGTGAAACCTTCGTACAATCCGCGGAACCGGAAGCGGGTCAACAAGCACGGCTTTCGGACGCGCATGAAGACGCGGTGGGGGCGCGAGGTGCTGTCGCGGCGACGCAAGAAGGGCCGCAAGCAGCTCACGGTCCGGATTCCGTCGAAGCACCGGGGCGCCTGACGGCCGAGCGGCTACCGAGGTCGTATCGCATTACGCGCGCCACGGAACTCCGCGCGCTGATGTCACAGGGGAAGCGCCGTCGAACCGATCACCTCGATCTGTTCACGCGGCCTTCCCCTGTCGGCCATTCGAGACTGGCGATCGTGGTGCCGCGGCACGCGCACAGCGCCGTGCGCCGCAACCAGTTGAGGCGTCGGCTGCGTGAGATCGCGAGGCGGCTGGTCCTTCCCGTGCTCCCGGCGCCCACTGACGTCGGGGTGCGCGCGCGGGCCACGGCCTACCAGGCGCCCTACGAGACCCTGCGGCAGGCTATGATCGGGGCGCTATGCCAGTCGTGACGCGCGCCGTCATTCTATTGATCCGCGGCTATCAGGTGACAGTGTCGCCGCTGTTGCCCTCGGCGTGCCGTTACCAGCCGACCTGTTCGCAGTACACGCTCGAGGCCGTCGAGCGCCACGGTGCCCTGAGGGGCGCCTGGCTTGGCGCCAAGCGTATCGCGCGGTGCCACCCTTTCCACCCGGGCGGCTATGACCCGGTGCCCTGAGGACTGATGGAACGGCGCCTGCTCTTCGCCATATCGCTGATGATCGTGGTGGCGGTCCTGCCGTCGCTCTTCATGAAGCCCGCCCCACGGCGGCCCTCCCCTCAGCCGGCGGCGCCCACCGCCGCTCCGGAGAGCGCTGCGGCGGCCCGCGTGACGCCGCAGCCGGTCGCGCCCACCCGTGTGCGGTCCGTGAGAGCGCCAGCCGGAACGGCGACGGCCCCCGTCGCGGGGGACACCGTGAGCCTGGTTTCGCCACGGTCGCGCTTCCGTTTCAACACCGTCGGCGCCGCGCTCGAGTCCTCCGAACTCCCGGACTACCGGTCGTTCCGCGGCCCCGGGCCCGTGGACCTGATCCGCCCCGGTGACCGGGTACTGGCCTATCGCGTGGTCCTCGGCTCCGACACGCTCCGCTTCGACAGCGTCGCGTTCGCCCTGCAGCGCTCGAGCGAGACGGTGTCGTTCGCCGGCACGCAGGGGCCGGTGCGGCTCGACGTCAGCTACGCACGGACGGCGGGGCGCAACTACCAACTGGACATCAGTGGCACGATCGAGGGACTGGAGGGTCGTGGGGCCCTCCTGCTCGTCGGGCTCGGCAACGGCCTGGCGAACCATGAGGCCGACAGCGCGGACAACTACCGGCGCTATGGCGTGGTCGGGCGCCGGCTAGCCCCCGAGGAGAAGGCGTTCCAGAAGGTGGCTCCCGGAGAGACGACGGCGCTCGAGGGGCCGTTCGACTGGGTGGCGGTGAAGTCGAAGTACTTCATCGCTGCGCTGCTGTCCTCCGACAGCACGCAACGCGAGTTCGGCGGCGCCGTGATGGTCGGCGGCACGCGCACCGGCCGGACCGCCACCCACACGCAGACGTGGGTCACCCGCTCGGTCGGAGCGGACGGGCGGTTCCGCTTCAGCCTCTTCCTGGGGCCGCAGGAGTACGGGGAATTGCGCGCGCTCGGCCGCCAGCTCGACAAGGCGTCGCCGTACGGCTGGATCTTCAAGCCGATCGTGATGCCGGTCGCGATCTGGATCACCCAGCTACTCCTCTGGATGCACCAGAACCTGCAGATGGGCTATGGGCTCGTGCTCGTGCTCTTCGGCATCCTGGTGCGCGTGCTGCTATGGCCGCTGAACCAGAAGGCGATGATGAGTTCCGTGGCGATGATGGCAGTGCAGCCGCTGATGAAGGATCTCCAGGTGCGTCACAAGGGCGATCCGCAGCGACTCCAGCAGGAAACGATGAAGCTGTACAAGGAGCACAAGGTGAACCCGCTCGGCGGGTGCCTGCCGATGCTCCTGCCGTTCCCGGTCCTTCTTGCGCTCTTCTTCGTGTTCGCGAACACGATCGAGTTCCGGGGCGTGCCGTTCCTGTGGCTCCCCGACCTTTCGCTTCGGGACCCGTACTACATCATCCCGGTGGTGATGGGGGCGTCGATGTGGGCGCTCTCGAAGCTCGGGCAGATGGGGATGCCGCCGAACCCCCAGGCGAAGATGATGACGACGGTCATGCCGATCATGATGACCGTGCTCTTCGTGAACTTCGCGTCGGGGCTGAACCTGTACTACGCGGTGTCGAACCTGGTGAGCCTGCCGCAGCAATATCTCATCAACCAGGCGCGCCAGCGGGAGATGGACAGGCGGAAGGGGAAGAGCTAGCGGCGGCTGTCCCGCGCGCCCGTCGCGGCGCGCCACACCTCGTCCGCCAGCCACTCGAGGCGCTCTTCGGTGTACTCGAGGTCCTGCCGACTCAACGATCCCGCGTTGCGGGCCACGTAGCGGACGTGCTCGACCAACTCGTCGAGGACTTCCCGTAGTTCGCGGTTGGCGCGGCGTTCGCCTGTTCCCTGACTCATGCGCTTGCGGCCTGTTCGGGGGCGTGGCGCGCGTCGGCCGCCCGAAACTCCTCCGGGGCGGCGCGGACCGCCGCGGCGACACCGCGCTCCGCAACGAGTGCCTCTGCCATCCGCGCACCGACGTAGTAGCCGGACCGCGCGGGAAGGACGCGGCCCTTCACCAGGCGTGCGGCAGGGCTCATGCCGTCGCTGAGATAGCGCAGGCGCAGCCCGAGGCCTGCCCGGTCAAGATCCCCTTCCACCGCCCGGAAGAGGAAGGTCTCCAGTTCCCGCATCCGTCGGAACTGCCGCCGGCTGAAGCCGAAGTAGTCCTCGGTGGGGTGGCCCGGGGCCGCGGCGCGTGCCGCGTGGACGGCGACTCCCTCGTTGAGAAGCAGTTCGCGCAGGGTCGCGCGGCTGCCGGTCTCCCAGTAGTCGTAGTTGCCGCCGGCCTCCGCGACGAGGCCGCGAAGCGGTGAGCGGCTCGTCGGCGACGTGTAGCGAACGGCGTGCGAGACCTCGTGCGCGATCCACAGCGGCATCAATTCCGGCGAGAGGCCGAGCCCCAAGGTGTCGGGGTTGGTCTGGCCGGTGAAGTGCTCCACGCAGATGATGGCGACTCCTCGCCCGGCCACCACCAGTTCCGCGGCGTTCGCCGCGCCGACCCCCACCGTGAGATAGAGGTCCACCTCTGCGTCCAGTTCGAGCGCGGCCGCAGCACGATCGAGAGCATCAGCCGCGAGCCGCTCGAGGTCCACTGTCGCGACAAGCCGTTCAAGATCGCGCCGGTCCGCCGCGAGCGCGCCGCGGATGACCTCCGCGGCGTGGGGCGAGTCGAGATCCAGGACGAAGTTGTGCCAGTACGCCGAGAGCACGGCCCGGTGGCGCTGGAGATACTCGCGGTACGCGGTGTCCGGCGCCGGGGCGGCGCTGAGAGAGAGGAACTCGGGGACGAGGTTGATGATCATCGTCGCGGTGGCCCCAATTTGGGTGCACTGCGCGCGGGCCACAAGAGACTCAGCGCAGTTCGAACTCGAGCGTCGCACTCACCGCGCGCGCATCGGCGACGGCGTCGCGGACCTCAAGGTGCAAGCGGTAGCGCCCGGGAGGCAGGCGGCCGGGGTCGATCACGAGCGACTCGACGGTGACGCGGCGCACCGGCTGCTCGCGCTGGAACGCGAAGCTCGTGGGGTGCGGGACGCCGCGAAGCCCGAGCACGCCGCGTCCGCCCAGGCGCTCGAAGACGTACGCGGCGTCGTAGCGCGACACGCCGTCCCGTGCGGCGAGTCCGTACACCTCGGCATAGAAGCGCAGAGGCCGGTCGGCCGGCAGGCGCAGCTGCGCCGGCGCCGCGCGCTCCATGTCGGGTCGGCGGGCTGGCGTCGTCTCGCCCGTCACGAGCAGGCTAGAGACCGTGAGAGACTCGCCCGTGTAGGGTGGTAGCGGGGTCGTGGCCCGATAGCGACCGAGGCGCCCGTCGCGCGCGGCATCGATGGCGACGACGTAGCGCCCTGGCGACGCGCGGAGGCGCAGCGGCCCGGCGGTCGCGGAGTCCCGGGAGACCTCCCGGCCGCCGTCGTCAAGGAGCACGGCCGTGGCGGCTACGCTGTCAGCGAAGACCAGGAGCTCCGTCTGCGCCGGCGAGGCGCCGCGGAAGGACGCGAGCCAGAAGGCGAACCTGAGCGTCGCGGGAAGGGAGGGGCGGTCGGACGTGAGCAGGAAGCGCGCCGACTCGCGTTCTCCGGACACGAACGGGGTGACTACGACGTCTCCCGTGGTCCCCCAGCCGCCGGTGCGGCGCGCGAACGTGACCTGCAGGACACCTGCGGGGAGGTGGTAGCGCCAGGTCTCCCCGTCGAGGTTCCAGACGCTGCGCTCGTCCGGCGGCCCGTAGCGCACGAAGACGCGACCGCGGTCATCGAGGCCGTCCTCGAGGTTCGGTGTCTCGTCGCCCTCGTCGGCCACCCCGCCGACGCCCATCGCCACGAGCGTGTCGAGGATACTGGGAGGAGACTCGGCGCGCACACGGCTCGCAATCTCGGCGACGCCAGGGCCTGGAGGCGGCCCCAGCCCGCCGGAGAGCACCCGCCACAGACGCGAGTGATGGTAGAGCGAGTTCGGGTGCAGCAGAGCGAAGAGGCGGCGCGCCTGCCGGACGCGGCGGAAGTGCTCACCCACACGTTCGTTGAGCGGCGTGCCGAGATTTGGCTCACGGCACGCCCAGAACCGACGGAAGAACGCGGTGCGGTCGTCCGGGGCCGCCTGTTCCCACGCGCGGCGCTCAGCGGGACTCGCGATGCTGCGGACCTGGCGCCAGAGTGCGAGAGCAGTATCGGCCGGCGCAAGGGCAAGCGCGGCCGCGTACACGGGCGCCGCCTCGGCGTCGCGTCCCGTTTCGTAGAGGAGCTGCGCGAGGAGTGCGCGGGGCGCGGGGTCGTGCGGCGCGCGGGCCACGAGCGCGGCGAGAAGAGGTTCCGCGTCGCGGTACGCTTCGCTCTCGAGCAGGAGCTGGCTGCGCCAGAGATCGGGCATGGGCTCGCCGGCGTGTTGCGCCAGCGCCGCGAGGGCCGCGCGCCGCTCGGACGGGCCGCGGTACAGCTTGGTCCACAGCTCCCACGCGTCGCGGTACCGCGGCTCAATTGCGAGGGCGCGCACGAGCCCACGTCGAGAGATCTCCTCCCCGTCGTCGCCGCGCAGAGCGAATCCCACCTGGCCAAGCCAGTAGAACGGCTCGGGGTTGTTGGGATCGAGTTTGCCCGCCCGCGTGAGGAAGGTGTCGGCCTTCCACCGTCCAATGACCGGCCAGGCGAGGTGGATGCGGCCGAGGAGGATCAATACCCGGGGGTCGTCGGGGCGGACTCGGTCGAGCTGCTCGGCGACGCGGCGCGCGGCCGCGAGATCGCCCGCGATGAACAGCGACTCGGCCCGGGCAAGTCGCGTGTCTGGTTGTACGGCCTGGAGCGCGACGGAAAGGGCGAAAGCGAACGTGCGTCGGCCTCAATAGTCCTGCTTGAACCGCCGGCTGATCTCGTCGAGGAAGCGCCGCTCTTCGGGCGTCAGGCCGGCGAGGCCTCCGGCGGAGATCTTGTCGAGCACCCGGTTCACCTCCGCGAGGGTGGCGGCGTCGGCCCCGGGGTGCCGAGGCGGACTGAACGGCTCGGCCCGCCGGGCGGTCTCACCCGAGGAGTGGACGAGCACCGCGCTTGCATGACCGCGCAGCGGCCGGGGCCGCGGGAGGCGGAAGAGAGCCGCCCCGCGCAGGTAGAGCAGGGCACCGCCGAAGCCGCCCAGGTGCGCGAGGTGCGCGACGCCATCTTGGACGCCGCTCAGGCCGGCGGCGAGAGAGACCGCAGCAAGGAACACGACCACCCACTTGGCCTTCACGGGCATCGGGATGGGGAATACTAAGACTGGCGCGTCGGGCCACTCGAGCACGAAAGCGATCATCACTCCGAAGACGGCGGCGGAGGCGCCGATGATGACGCCGTGTCCGCCGAGCGCCACGAACGCGAGCGACAGCCCCGCGCCGCTGAGCGCGGAGATCAGGTAGAGACGGATGAAGCGCCGGCTACCGATTCGCCCTTCCACCGGCGGGCCGAACATGAAGAGCCCGAGCATGTTGAACAGCAGGTGCAGCAGGGAGCCGTGGAGAAAGGCGTAAGTGAGGACACCCCACGGGCGGCCCGGGAACAGCGCCGGGGTGAAGCCGAACGTCTCGACAAGCCAGGGGCTCGTGAACACGGTCAACTGCAGCAGGTACACGCCGCCCGTGACGACGAGCAGTCGCCGCACCCACGGGGTCAGCACGAACGGCGTTCGGTCCACGGTCCTCCGGTCTCGACGGGGAGTATCCCCCGGACTACCCCTTTGTTCCCGACACCTGGATGGCGAGCCGGCAGATCGTCTCGCACAGCACAGGGAACTCCATCCCCGCGGCGCGCGCGGCCTTGGGGATGAGGCTGTTGGCGGTCAGACCCGGGAGGGTGTTGGCTTCCAGGAAGAAGATGGCGCCGTCGTCGTCCGCGCGGAAGTCGATGCGGCTGTACCCGCCCAGCTTGAGGGCGTGATGGGCGCGCTGGGCTGCGTCCTGTAGCTTGGCGGCGAGCGCGGCGTTGATCGGCGCGGGGGCGATCTCCTCCGCCATCCCGGGCGTGTACTTGCACTCGTAGTCGAAGAGTTCGTGCTTGGGGCGGATCTCGACGACCGGCAAGGCCTCCTCGCCGAGGATGCCGACCGTATACTCCCGCCCCGCGATGAACTGCTCGACCATCACCTCGTCGTCGTACCGCGCGGCGAACACGATGGCCTTGCCCAGGTCGCGCCTGCGCCGCACGAGAGACATCCCCACCGACGAGCCCTGTTTCGACGGCTTCACCACGCACGGGTAGCCAACCTCCCGCCTCACGTGCTCGGCCGTGGTCGGCGTCATGGCCCAAGCGGGGCTGGCGATGCCGTGGTCGCGCAGGACGCGTTTGGCGAGATCCTTGTCCATCGCGAGCGCCGAGGCGAGGTGCCCGCTGCCGGTGTACGGCACGCCGATGACATCCAGGATGGCCTGGACGGTGCCGTCCTCTCCGCGGCCGCCGTGCAGCGCCAGGAAGATCACGTCCGCGTTGCGGAAGACCGGCAACTCGCCGAGCCCCGAGCCGAGCATCCCCCGCTCGAGCTCGCGCAACCGTTCGAGCGGTGGCGGCTCACGTCCCACTCCGGCGGGGAGGAGCGCGTCCTCGTGCTCGGGCGGTACGAACCCCGCCGCGAGATCCACGATGTTCACCGCATGCCGGCGCAAGCGCAGGGCACGTGCCACCTGGAGGCCGGAGGCCAGCGCGACGTCGCGCTCGCTCGACGTGCCCCCCGTCAGAACCGCGACCTTCATCGGATTCCCGCCACGTGCCGCAGCACGTCGTTTCGGGTGACGATACCGACGAGAGCGCGTTCGCGGCGCACCGGCACCGCGGGCGCCTCGCACGAGGGGAATGAGGCAAGCCGCCCGAGCGGCGTCCGCCCAATCGCCTCGAGCACGCAGTCGATTGGCCGGACGTTGCGATTCACGGCACGGGGGCGCCGGATGGCGCGGAGAGGCGCCGGAAGATGACCGGCTGGTAGAAGGCCATCCCGGCGGGCACGCCGTCCCGGGTTCCGGGTGCGAACCGCAGTTCCACGGCGCCGCGCACGGCGGCCGTGTCGAGGGCGGGCGTGCCGGACGAGGAAGCGACACTAGTGGATTCGGGCACCACCCGGCCCCGCGCGTCCACGAAGAGGCGGAGACGGACCTCCCCCTCCACGCCTTGGTCGAAGAGGTCCGCGGGGTACTGGAACGGCGACTCGCTGTTGATTGCCACCGGCATTTCGACCCCGCGCCGGGTGGCGCCGTCGCCGGTCTCGGCACTACGGCCACACGCCACGGCGCCAACGACGAACCCCACCGCGAGACGCCAACTCACGAGTCCTCGCCCTTCGCCCGGGCCCGGAGGCGCACGAGCACGTCCAGCGCCTGCCGCGGTGTGAGGCCGTCCACGTCGAGCGCGCGCAACTCCGCGACCACGGGGTGTTCGGCGGGTGGGAACAGCGCCAGTTGATCCGCGGGCGCCGCGGGGGCGGCCATGCGATGCCCGCGCTCGAGCGCGAGGAGGATCTCCTTCGCCCGGCCCACCACGGCGGGAGGCAGCCCGGCGAGACGACCCACGTGAACGCCGTACGAGCGGTCCGTGCCGCCCGCCTGGAGCCGGTGCAGGAAGATCACGTCATCGCCGGACTCGAGGACCGCCACGTTGCAGTTCACGACCCGTGCGAACCGGTCGGCCAGTTGGGTGAGCTCGTGGTAGTGCGTCGCGAAGATCGTCTTGCAGCCGAGGTGCTCGTGCAGGTACTCGGCGACCGCCCACGCGATGGCCACGCCGTCGTAGGTGGACGTGCCGCGGCCGATCTCGTCGAGCAGAACGAGGCTCCGGCGGGTCGCGTTGTGGAGGATTGCCGCCGTCTCGCTCATCTCCACCATGAACGTGCTCTGGCCGCGCGTCAGGTCGTCGCTCGCCCCCACCCGGGTGAAGAGCCGGTCCACGAGGCCGATCGTCGCTCCGCGCGCGGGCACGAACGATCCCGCCTGCGCCATGAGCACCGTGAGCCCCACCTGGCGGAGGATGGTGCTCTTCCCGGCCATGTTCGGTCCGGTCAGGATCATCACCTGCCGGTTCGCGTCAAGGCGCACGTCGTTCGGGATGAACGCTTCCCTCGGCATCGTCCGTTCGACGACAGGGTGTCGGCCTGCCACGAGGTCCAGCGTGAAGTCGTCGGCCAGGACCGGCCGCGCATACCCCTCGCGTGCAGCCGCGTCGGCGAACGCGGCCAGCGCATCCGCCGCCGCCAGGCGCGCCGCGGTGTCCTGGATGCGGCCGATTGCCGCGCCGACCTCCTCGCGCAGCTCGTCGAAGAGCCGCCCTTCACGCCGCGCGATCTCCTCCTCGGCCGTGAGGACCTTCTCCTCGTATGCCTTCAGCTCGGGTGTCACGTACCGCTCGGCCCCGGTCAGCGTCTGGCGGCGCTCGTAGTCGGCGGGCACGGCGGCGCGGTGTGTCTTGGTGACCTCGATGTAGTACCCGAAGACCTTGTTGTAGCCGACCTTGAGCGTGGAGATGCCAGTCCGCTGCCGCTCCCGGGTCTGTAGTCCAGCTATGTACGAGCGACCGCCGTCGCGCAGCGAGCGAAGTCCGTCAAGCTCGGGATCCTCGCCGTGCCGGATCGTGTCGCCCTCACCCAGGGCCGCGGGGGGGCGGTCCACCAGCGCGCGCCGCAGGCGATCGGCCACGTCATCGAGAACATCGAACCCTTCCCCCAGGCCGTACAGGCCGTCGAGGAACGGGTGGAGCTCCGGCAGGCGGGCGCACGAATCGCGCAGGCCGCCCAAGTCCCGGGGCGTGGCACGGCGCGTGGCGGCTTTCGCCCCCAACCGCTCCACGTCGCGCACGCCGTCAAGTGCGTCGCGCAGCGCGGCCCGGCGGCGCTCGTCGGCCACGAGCAGGGCCACGGCGTCGAGGCGGCGCTCTATCGCCGCGCGGTCGGTGAGCGGCGCGAGAAGCCACTGCCGCAGGAGTCGCGCCCCCATCGGCGTCAACGTGCGGTCGAGCACGCCGACCAGAGTGGCATCGCGTCCGTCGGGCCGGAGCGGCTCGACGAGTTCGAGGTTTCGCCGGGTCATCGCGTCGAGGTAGAGGATCCCCTCGGCGCGGCGGACGATGGGGCGCTGGAGGTGCGGCAGGCCGCCGGGCTGCAACTCGGCGAGGTAGCGGAGCAGCGCGCCCGCAGCTCCCACGGCGAGCAGGTCACGCTCCTCCACACCGAGCCCGTCGAGGACGGCGACCTGCGCGAACCGCCGCAGGTCCTCCACCGCGGCCGCCGGATCGAAGTGCCAGCGCTCGCGGCGCGTGACGAGAGTCGCCTGCGGTGCCAGGGCCGCGTCACCTTCGGGCACCAGCACCTCGGATGGGCGATACCGCTCGAGCGCGGCGCCGATCTCGCCGGCCGCCAGTGTCTCAAGCACGAACTCGCCCGTCGAGAGGTCGGCCGCGGCGAGTCCCGCCCGGCCGTCGGCGGTGACGAGAGCGACCAGGAAGGTGTTGGCACGCTGGTCGAGGAGGTCGTCCGCCATCACCGCGCCGGGCGTCACCACCTCGACGACCTCGCGGCGCACAAGGCCCTTGGCGAGCTTGGGGTCCTCGACCTGTTCGGCGATGGCGACGCGGAAGCCCTTCTCGACGAGACGCTTGATGTACGTGGCCGCCGCCTTCACCGGCACTCCCGCGAGCGGCACTTCGGAGGCGCTGCCGTTGTTCCGGCTCGTGAGTGTGAGCCCGAGCGCCCGCGCGCCGACCTCCGCGTCCTCCTCGAACATCTCGTAGAAGTCGCCCATCCGGAACAGCAGGATGGCATCGCGGTGCCGCGCCTTGATCTCGCGGTACTGCAGCATCAGCGGGGTGCCGAGGTCGATCCCGGGGAGAGTCATCGCTCGCGGACCACGAAAGGCCGGCCGCCGACCACACGGCGCAACGCGTCGATCGCAGCCTGCGCTTCGCCGTCGGTCGCGTACGAGCCGACGCGGACGCGGCGGAAGCCATTGCTGCCAGCCACCACTCGCCCTTCGTAGCCGGCGCGCCGCAGCATCTGGAGGACTCGCCGCTCCTCCTCGTCGGTCTTCACCGCGGCCACCTGCAGCGTGTAGTCGCCAGCGGGGCGCGCCGGCACCGGGTTCGCCGCCGGCTGCTGGGCGGCGGGCGGCTGCCCGCTCGGACGTGGTGGCGCCTGGCCGGTCGGCGCGGGAACGGGCGGCTGCGCCGCCGCCGCGGCGGGCTGGCCCCCCTGTGCCGCGGGCGGGGCCGCGCCGGCGACGGCCGTGCAGCGGGCGCGGTAGAACGCGACCTGGTTCGCGAACTCGACGTCGTCGGCGGCCTCAGTGCGTGCGGTGTCGAGCAGGGCGCATCCGGTGCGTGGGTCGCCGAGGTCGAAGGCGGCGCGCCCGGCCCAGAAGGCGGCACGCATCCGGAGGTCGCTCTCGGGGTAGTCGCTGCGGAGCCGCTCGGCGAGGGCGAAGGCCGAGGCTGAATTCCCGGCGGCCATCGCGAGTTGTGCTAGTTGCAGGAGGGCGTCGTCCGCCCAACGCGACGTCGGGTACTCGATCGCGACCCGCCGCAGGTCCCGCTCGGCGCTGTCGCCCATCGCGGTGAGCCGGGCGCGCCAGTAGAGCGCCTCGACGTAGGCCGGGTCGCCGGGCCGAGCGCCAGCCAATGCGGCGCCGACTATCCGGCGCGCTTCGTCGCCACGCCCCTCGGCGGCGAGCCGCAAGGCCTCCTGCAACGCGGGGTTGTCCTGGGCCCACGCCGGCCGCGCACACAACGCGAGAACCGTCACGGCGAAGGCGACCACGATCCGGCCCCTCACACGGTCCTCGCGGCCTGGCCCGCCGTCGCCAGAAGGGCCTCCTCAATAATCTCCGCCCCGCCGGCAACCTTGGTGTTCTTGATGCGCCGGTCGGCCCGCAACAGCTCTTCGAGCGCCGCGTCCACTTCGGGCAGCGTCCAGTGGGCGGCGTCGCGCGTCCAGGCCCGCGCCTCCAGGCGCCAGTCCCGCAACGACCAGAGGCCCGCCTCTTTGATCGCCTGCGGCAACCGGCCCTCCACCGTATCGGAGGGCATCCCCTCGTCCAGCAGCGCACGCGCCAAGCCAACCCCCACGAGCGCCGCCCCAAGCGATGTCAAGAGCCGCACCGCCGAGGAGCCCGGCGCGTCGAGCAGGCGCGGCAGCATCGCCGCCGCTTCGACGGCCCGCCGGCCGGTCACTGTGTCCACGAAATCGGGTACCGTCTCCCCGTGCCGCACGCCGATCAGGTCCGCGACGTCGTCGGCCGTCGCCGTCTGCGAGCCGACCGACGCGCCGAGCTTGGCGAGCTCTGCGGCGAGCGCGGGCAGGTCGCTGCCGACGGCCGCCATGAGGTGCGCGATGGCCGCATCGTCTAGAGTGAGGGCGAGGAGGCCCGCCTCGCGGCGGATCCAGCCCTCGAGCCGGTGGG
>Ga0315295_10004259_pt1 | contig 12191 bp, 7 predicted proteins | sample YL17G14_0_MG_FD_204453 | JGI IMG/M metagenome (GOLD analysis project Ga0315295, IMG submission 204453) | Sediment microbial communities from Yellowstone Lake, YNP, Wyoming, USA - YL17G14_0 | ecosystem: Environmental > Aquatic > Freshwater > Lake > Sediment | place: USA: Wyoming | collected... | reverse complement strand
ATGGCCGGGTCCGGCGTATCGATGGAGAGGGGTTTGGCCGTGACCGACTGGATCCGGCGGACCAGGTCGGCCATGAATTCGGGGGACCGCGCCCCGACGTTCACGTCGATGTAGGCGGCGCCCTTCTCGTCCTGGCCCCGGGCCAGCTCGAGAAGAGCCGCGACGTCGTTCTCGTCGAAAAACTTCTTGGTCGAGGGAACTGAGTCGTTGATCGACTCGCCGATGATCGTCAAGCCGGGAATGGCCAATTCGGTAGCGCTCCTTCCGCGGACGAAAATATTCTCGACTGCGCCCGCTCAAGGTAGCACATCTGAAGGGAGATTCTCAAGCGGCGGGCACGAAACCGCCAAAATAGAAGCGGGGTTCTTTCGGTGGTGGAGCTGACCAGGATCGAACGGACGACCTCTTGAATGCCATTCAAGCGCTCTCTGCGCTACACGGCTGATCATTCAGGGGGCAAGTTCATTCGAATCATTTTGACGTCTTATTAAATTTTTCAAGCTCCTGAACCAGGTTCTTGATCACCCTGATCTCCAGTTCCCGTTCATAAATGGCCAGTGCGATCTGTTTTCCGCCAGGGTGAAAGCTGAATACCTCTGCCCTATCTTTTGACTTCCAGGTTTTTTGAGGGATCCCTCCTGCCGCTGGGATACGCCATAAACTGGTCCCTTCATCCTTCATTTCCGTAAAATAGACATATTTGCCATCGGGAGACCACATCCCCATCTCCAAACTAGCGGCCTCTTGGGCGGTGCACAATTCTTTTATGTTCCCCCCCTCTGTAGGTATCGTGTAGAGATGGCTTTTCTTATCCTCTGGAGATCTTACGGCGAAAAGCAGGTTTTTGCCGTCAGGGGAAAGTCTCAAGACGCTCCTTTCAAACCGGGAGTTCTTGTAAAGGATTGTATCTTCCCCGGTTGCCAAATCTCGTTTCACAAGCCGATCTGTAAAAAACAGAAAGAAGATACTCTTCCCATCCGAAGACCACTCGACATCGGAGAGGGGGAAGGCATCGTCGTCAGGGGGATTAATTTTATCTTTATAGTCGGATAAATTCAAGATCTGGGCTGCTTGGCCTGTTCTAATATCAACTCTGTATATGCCTGCGCTTTTTGTACGGATACTTTTTTCAAAACCGACAACTAAAACCGAATTTCCGTCTGGAGACCAGCAAGACGACATGGCCATACTCAGGTTATCCGCAAGCCTGCGTTCTTCGCCGGTCTTTAGATCTCGAATATTAAGTTGCAGGGGACTATCTGCTTTATCATTCAGTTTGACATAAATTAAGGATTGTCCGTCCGGAGACCATTGTGCCCCTAAATTCGAACCCAATAAGGGTTTACCTGAGTTCTCTTCGAGCGCACCTGTTTCGGCATTGAATGGTGCAACATAAGCATTGAAATTACGTCTGTTAAAGCCGAAAAAGCAATCTCCGTTTGGAGTAAAACCCACTGGTTGCACGTCGCCGATATCCGTATATATTCGCTTTTCTTGTCCGGAGGGCTTCCCATCATCAACTGGTATAGCCCATAAATCCCATGTCCCTGAACGATCACTAATAAACAGGAACTCCTTTCTTCCCGGGACCCAGCCGAGCGTCCTGTCGTTAGCCGGATGTTTAACCAGAGAGATTTCGTTCCCTCCCTGCATCGTCAATAGGTTGATATCAAATTTCCCGCTGTCGGTTTCGTTGGCAAAATCATAAGCGATATACTTTTCGTCCGGAGAACAGGATAACCGAGGCCATTTTCTAATATCGAATGTCTTCAACTCATGGATCGTCCCATCCGAAACGCTCAGTGAACAGACTTGAGCTATTTTCGTCTGATAGTTGTATCTGCTGAAAATAAGCTCGTTATCCGAAAGCCATGCTGCGGGACCCACGTGCTCGCCTTCGCTGCGGTAAAGCAGGCGCGGTGATGGATGATCCACATTGATGAGAAGCAGATCATAGGTATGGTATGGTTTCCACCAGGAGTAAGCGATCTTCTTGCCGCTCCTCGAAAATGTCGGTTCCATGGCAAAACCCTTGGCCGCGTCCGCCGTTTGGGTCAGGATCCGGTCTTCACCGGTTACCAGGTCATGGATGGCCAAGTCTCCCTCTCCCCAATGGACAAAGGCGAGAAAGCGTCCGTCGGGAGATACGCTTCCCAAAGAATCCGTATAGGGCTTTTTCCATACCTGTTTGATCCTAATCCCTTCCGGCTCTTCGGATCTTTCACTTGGCCGCGTCAATTTCGAAAGCCGGTCCTGCGCCTTGGCCACGACGGCCTGCTGTTCCCCGTAGCTCTGAATGACCGTTTGATAGGCACTCTGCGCTTCCTCTTTGCCCAGGCGCTCATAGCACAGCCCGATGCGGAATTGGGCCTCCGCTGAGAGCTGCCGGTTTTCCGGAAACTGCTTGAGGATCGTCTGATACAGTCCGATGGCCTCCGTCCATTTTGCCTCGTTTGTCTCGAGGCGCAGCGCTTTCTGGAAAAGGTCCTCCCCGGTCTGAGAATAGGCCCCGAGAACAACGGCTGTGATCAGAAACCCCAAAACCGCGAGACGTGCCGGCTTGTTTGACATCTTTCTTCTCCTCGGACGGATTTCAATCCGAAGATACGCCTTTGGGACTCCCCATGTGTCACGCGCATGTAAGAATTTTGTAAGGATTATGTAAAAACCCCATCGTCAACGTTTTTCTTCATCCAAAACCAGTTTATAACCGATTCCATGGACGGTGACCAGATAGCGGGGATCGGCGGGATTTTTTTCGATCTTGGAGCGCAGTTGGGCGATATGATTGTCCACGGTCCGAGTGGTCGGATAGAGATCGTACCCCCAGACCTCATCGAGGAGCTCGTCCCGTGTCACGACCTCGCCCGCTCGCGAGGCGAGATACCCCAGAATTCCAAACTCCTTGGGTGATAGGCTCATCGCGGCATCGCTTCGGGTCGCCTCGAACTTCTTGAAATTCAGGGAAACATCCCCGATTTTCAAGGAATCAGGCGGGCTCGCCTTGCTCCTGTCAGGCATTCGCCGCAGGAGAGCCCTCACCCGGGCCAGGAGCTCCGGAAGAGAGAACGGTTTTGTCACATAGTCGTCCGCACCGATATCCAGCCCGCGGATCTTGTCCGGCTCCTCTCCTTTGGCGGTCAGCATCAAAACGGGAGTGGAATTGCCCTCGGCTCTGAGCTTTCTGCAGAGCGTGAATCCATCCATCTTGGGGATCATGATGTCCAGGATAATGAGGTCGGGCTTCTCTTCCACCGCTGCGGCGTATCCCGTCTCCCCGTCCTCGGCCGTGAGGACTTCATAGGACTTGAAGGTCAGCACGTCCTTGAGTCCGCTCAGGATGGAGACATCATCCTCGATGATCAATATCCGTTTCATTCTTCCTCCAACGGGAGAATAATCGAAAAAGTGCTTCCTTCGCCGGGCCGGCTGAGGACGTCCACTCGTCCGCCGAGGGCTTCGGCGATATGCGAGACGATCGTCAGTCCCAAACCGCTGCCCGGAATTCTCTGGTTTTCGGACCCGGGGACCCTGAAGAACTGGCCAAAAATACGAGCTTTGTTCTCATCAGCGATTCCGATGCCATAATCGATGACGTCGATACAGATCATTTTTTCCCCTCGGCGAAGTCTCAGGCGCAGCTCTCGGTTCTTGCCTGAATATTTCACGGCGTTATCCAGGAGGTTGAGGACCGCCTGTTCGAGCGCGTCTTTGTCCGCTCGGACATGGGGCAGGCCTGCCTCCGCCTCGATCTGCAGGTGGAATCCCTTTTGATCCATGGAAAAGGCCATGGCCTTCGCCACGTCCCTCAGGACATCCTCGAGAGATAAGGATTCAAAACGGTAGGTCCTTGTTCCCTGCTCGATCTTGGAAAAATCCAGGACGTTGTTCAGCAGCCGGCTCAGGCGTTCGCTCTCGCTGATGATGGTCCGCAGATACTCCTGCCGCGCCTCAGGCTGACTTTGCACGCCCATGGCCAGCGCCTCGGCGAACATGCGGATGGCCGTCAAGGGGGTTTTGAGCTCATGTGAGACACTGGCGGCGAAATGGGATTTCATGTCGGCGAGAGCCAATTCCCGACGGAGATCGCGCCAGAGCAGGTACATCCCAAAACCGGTGAACCCGACCACAAGGATGAGAATCAACCAGTAAAGAACGGGGAAGGGAAGAGAAGAATCGGACCAGGCGGAAATCCCCGTTTCCTCGAAATTGAGCAAGACTCCTTGAAAGGAACGCCCGAGGGGTAGTCCCTCCGCCCCGGGACCCGTGACGATCAGGCAGGAGCCTGGAAAATTGCCGGCCAAACCGTCCTTCTCGATCACGGAGCGAAGGACTTCAGGTCCGTGAGAAGCGAAGACATACTTCATATCCCTCCCCGGGCCATCGCGGACACCGACAAGCCAGGGGATGTCTCCATGGGCCTCCCAAGTTGACGATCCGTCCGCCGGTGATGACGACTTGCGGCGCGACGCCCATCCTGTGACAAACGTTCGAAGCGCCAGGCTCCTCTCGAGATGTGCGAGTCCTTCGACCACCGACTGTCTCAGTCGATGGATTCTATCCGCAGGAAGCGATCCGGTGGCTTGGGCTTCCAGCTGGGCGAGGATATCACGGATGAAATAGAGCGCGGCCGGCGGGTGCCGCCCGTTGTCCTTCAGGAGTCCTTCCAGCCTGTCCAGAAGGGGGCCGTGGTCTCCGCTCAGGCCGGAGAGCCGGTCGGCCGCATACAGCAAGAAGGGAATGCCGTATTCATCGGTCAGTTCGTCGGGTTGACCGAAGATCTCATTGTAGAGACTTAGGGCCCCCTCCTCGTCCCCGGATTTGGCCAGGACCCTTCCGATCTGCAACCTGATAGAGCTCTTTTGGGAGGCCGAAGTCGCCAGGGCCAGGGCATGGTTCAAGAGGCCCGCGGCATGGCGAAAGCTGTTCTTGGCCAATTCCGCATTCTGAGCCTGAAGAACAAGCGCCGCGGCACGCTCATCCTGGGAGGATAAGGCCTGCTGGGCGGCGCGATCCCAAGGCATTTCGAGCTCCCCATCCCGGATACGGCCCACAAAGACCAACTCGGGATGGGTCAGGCGATTGACATGGATGACGGGTGAATCTTCGGAAATTCCCTGAAGAAGTGTCTGTTCGGCTTTTTCCAATCTGTCGGCCATGTGCCGGCCGATCTCTGCGGCCTTCTGTTGCCGGGCCTCTTCCGCCCGCCGCGTTCTCAATTCATTGTCCTGGCGGTTCATGCGGATCGTGAAAAAAAGAAGGACCAAGGCCGGCAAAAGAACGGAACCTCCGAAAAGAAGGAGCTGCTTGGTGTGCCTGCCGTTGGACAGGAGGGAGGGGGGGGATTTCACACCCCTATGGTAGCATTTCACGACCACGATTTGTCATGGAATTGTAAGTGTTAGTAGAGCTATTCCTCCGTGTGGACACGGCGTTGACAAGACCGCTAAGAATGGCTCAGTCTAAGTGACTCAGGCCGAAAGCGAAAACCAGGGGAACTTAATGAAAATCAGGGGAAGCGGGGTTCTTTCGGTGGTGGAGCTGACCAGGATCGAACTGGCGACCTCTTGAATGCCATTCAAGCGCTCTCCCAACTGAGCTACAGCCCCACCGGGATTCGCTAATATTACAGGAAGACGCTTTTCCCGTCAAGAAGCCGCCGGGCCGGCCGCCGGCAAGCCATCCCCCAAGGCGCCGGCTCGGAATTGACCCGCATCGGTCGGTGTGATAATTAGGTAGAACCGCATCCGAAGGAGGTTACCCATGATCCCGTCTATCCGTTTCAGGCTCACGACCCGTCTGATTTTAGGCCTTTCGGCTTTCGCCCTTATCACGGTCTTAGCCGCCTTCTCTACGACGCTCACCGCAATTCCCGCCCTTTCGGCCCCTGAAGGCCCCGGGCCCATGGCTCCGACGGCGTTGCGTTGCGAATACCTCGACAACCCGATGGGCGTCGACGTGCCGAAGCCCCGCTTCTTCTGGGTCGTCGAGCACACGGAACGGGGGCAGGTCCAGTCGGCCTATCAGATCGTCGTTTCGACCGACTCCAAGGCCGCCGCGGGAGACGTCTGGGACAGCGGTAAGGTCGTTTCGGCGAAATCGACCCAGGTCGTTTTCGCGGGAAAAGCTCTCGAAAGCGGCAAGTCCCATTTCTGGAAGGTGCGCACGTGGGATCGCGGAGGCCGCGAAGGTCCCTGGAGCGCCGTCGCCTCCTTCGACACGGGCCTTTTCAATAAAAGCGACTGGAAGGGCGCCTGGATCGGTAAAAAGAACCAGCTCCGCAAGGAGTTCGCGCTCAAGGGCCGCTTTAAGCGGGCCAGGGCCTTTATCGCCGGCCTCGGCTACTACGAGCTGCGGCTCAATGGTCGTAAAGCAGGGAACCACGTGCTCGACCCGGGCTGGACGACCTACGACAAGCGCGTCCTCTACGTGACCTACGACATTACATCGTTCATCCGCGAAGGCGCGAACGCCGTCGCCGTGACCCTCGGGAACGGCTGGTATAAATTGCGGGCTCTTCTCCTCCAGCTCAACGTCGAATTCGAGGACGGGACGAAAACCAGTGTAGTCAGCGACGCTTCTTGGAAGGCCGCCGACGGTCCCATCTTCGAGGACAGCATCTACAACGGGGAATCCTACGACGCCCGCCGGGAAACGCCCGGCTGGGAACGGCCCGGCTTTGATGACAAGGACTGGCCCGCCGCCGAGGCCGTCAAGGCGCCGGCCGGAGTCCTTTCGGCCCAGATGATGCCGGCGATCCAGGTCGTCGACACCCTCGTCCCGCTCGGGATGACGAACCCCAAGCCCGGCGTCTATGTCTTCGACATGGGCCAGAACTTCAGCGGCTGGGCCCGCCTCCGGGTGAGCGGGCCGCGCGGCACCGATGTCCGGCTCCGCTTCGCCGAACTCCTCTACGCTGACGGCACGCTCAACACGGAGAACCTGCGCTTGGCCCGGGCCGAGGACCACTATATCCTTAAGGGCGAGGGGGAAGAGATGTGGGAGCCGCGCTTCACCTATCACGGCTTTCGCTACGTCGAGATCACCAACTTCCCTGGAACGCCGAAGCTCGACAGCGTCCGCGGCCGGGTCGTCCACTCCGCGGTCGATCCCATTGGCAGTTTCTCCGCCTCGAAGGACATCCTCAACGGCCTTCAGCGCATCATCACTTGGGGCCAGAAGACCAATCTCCACAGCATCCCGACCGACTGCGACCAGCGCGACGAACGCATGGGCTGGATGGGCGACGCCCAGGGCACGGCCGAGGAAGCCATCATGAACTTCGACATGGCCGCGTTCTACACGAACTTCGTCCGCGATATCCGCGACATCCAGGACGACAAGGGGCGGCTCTCGGACACCGTGCCCCACATCTGGGGAGGGGAAAACTCCGACCCCGCTTGGGCCACGGCCTATCCCCTGATCTGCTGGTACATGTACCAGTACTACGGCGACACCCGTGTCCTCGAGGAGCACTACGACGGAATGCGGAAATACGTCGAGTTCCTGAGGAGCAAGGCCGAGAACGGCCTCGTCAAGTTCAGCTCCTACGGCGACTGGGTGGCCGTCGAAAAATGCCCGGGGGCGATCGTTTCGTCTTTTTACTATTACTATGACGTGAAGATCCAGGCGGACGCGGCGCGCGTGCTGGGTAAAACCCAGGACGCGGCGCTCTACGACAAGCTCGCGGGGGAGATCCGGACGGCTTTCAATAAGGAGTATTACAACCCGAAGACGGGCGACTACGCCGACGGGACACAAACCGCGAACACCCTGCCGCTCTTCCTCGACATCCCGACGGAAAAAGAAGGCGGCGCCTGGGGCAGGCTCTTCGACGATATCGTCTATAAGCACAACTCTCACCTGACGACGGGCATCATCGGCACGAAGTACATCATGGAGCTCCTGACCCGGACCGGCGCGGCCGACCTGGCCTACGACATCGCCGTCCAGACCGACTATCCGAGCTGGGGCTACATGATCAAGAACGGGGCGACGACACTTTGGGAGCTGTGGCAGAAGCGCGAGGGCCCGTCGATGAACTCGCACAACCACCCCATGTTCGGAAGCGTCGGGTCCTGGCTCTACAAGGCGCTGGCCGGGATCAACCTGGCTCCGGGGGCGACCGGATTCGAAAAGATCCTCGTCCAGCCGCAGATGGTGCGGGACCTGATGCACGCCTCGGGCTCGACGATGACGGTCCGCGGCGAAGTCGCCTGCGCCTGGTCGCGGACGGAGAAGACGGTCCAGGTCGAAGTCACCATCCCGGGCGGGTCGGAGGCCGAGGTCGTCATCCCCAAGCTCAACATCCGCAATATCAAGGTCAGCGAGGGCGGCCAGACGATCTGGGTGGGGGACAAGTTCATCGTCGGCGCCGCCGGGGTCACCGGTGTCGTGGACAAGGACGGCGCCATCCGCATCAAGATGGGCGGCGGCCGCTACGTCTTTCTCCTAGAGGGTGAATAGATCCGGTGACACCCATTGAAGATATAGTTTTTCGGCGAAGGGACGCTTTTCCATGAGCGGTCAGACTTCCGGTATCATGAAGTTTGCAAAAAAGATCTGGCAGCTTATTTTTTGCCTTCTCTATTTCATTTATTCGATCGTGCAGATCGTCGCCCTGGCCCTTGTCCCGAAAAAGAACCTCCGCAACATGTTCGCCAAACTCGAAGAAAAGGAGTTCCAGGCACGCCTTGCGCAGATGGCGCCGCATTTGAACGCCGGGGACCGAGTTCTCGATATCGGGTGCGGGACCGGGCGGTTTAGCCGTTTCGTTGAGCGGGCGATGAGCATCCACGCGGTGGGGGTCGATGTCGTAGATTATGCCGATGCGCAGATTGAAATGTGTGTCTACGATGGGCAAAGGCTGCCGTTTGTTGATGCGTCGTTCGATGCGTGCCTTTTGGTGTTTGTCGTCCATCATTGCAGGGATCACGACGCCATCTTTCAAGAGGCTTTGCGGGTGACCCGAAATAAGATCGTCGTCTTCGAAGATACTTACGACTCGGCTTGGCAAATGCTCTTTGTGAAATGGAACGATTTTCAAACCAACATTTTGCAGGGGTTCATCAAGGTTCTGAAAGGCCTGGCCAAGATCGGTATAACACGGATGCCCTTGCCGCTCACGTTCCGCTCCGTTCAAGCCTGGCATGAGTATTTTTCAAGATATCCCGTCACGATCGAAGCCGAAGAGCTTCGCGAAATGGGGTATAAGCCCCTCACAAAGGTGATGTTTTGTTTAAAAAAAAGCTGAGGGCCCGGGGACAGATCAAGGGGGAAGGAGAAAGATCGTGAATTTTCAAGAGTTGATCCGCAAAAGATACAGTGTCCGCGCTTATAAACCCGACCCGGTCGAAGAAGAAAAACTCGCCCGTGTGCTCGAGGCCGCGCGCCTGGCGCCGACCGCGGCCAACCGCCAGCCGTTCCGCGTCATCGCCCTGCCGACGAAGGGGCGGGAGGCCGACCTCCGCCGCGTCTACGGCCGCGATTGGTTCACCCAGGCCCCGCTCGTCCTGGCAGTCTGCGCCGTGCCCGCCGAAAGTTGGGTGAGGAAGGCCGACGGCTGGAACGCCGCCGAGGTCGACGCGACGATCGCCATGGCCCACATCGTCCTGGCCGCCGCGGAAGAGGGGCTGGGGACTTGCTGGATCGCCGCTTTCGACCCCGTCGCGGCCCGAGAGGTCCTCGGTCTGCCCGCGGACGTCATTCCTTCGGCTTTCACGCCCCTCGGATATCCGGCCGACTCGCCCGCCCCGAAGAAGCGCCGGCCCCTCGCCGACCTCGTCCACAAGGAACGCTGGTCCTAGGTTTTTTTTCGCCCGGACCGTTGAAGCCCCGGCTTCCGTATACTAAACTGAAGAACCGTGATCCATATCTGAAGGGAGCTTGTCCATGACCCTGAAACGAGCCGTCCTCATGGCCTTGACCGTTCTGCTGATCGGCCTCCCGGCCGCATCGCAAATGACCTCCTGGCTTCAGTGGACCTTCCTGCCCCAAAGCCAGATGGACGAGATCATCGGCGAGGCCTCCGGCGAGGCGGCCTTCAACCACGTCATGGCCATGTGCGGCTTTCCGCGCGACCGGAAGTCCGCCGAGTACGCCGGGACGTTCGCCGAGGCCCAATACGTTTTCGACCGGCTCAAGGACAACGGATTGGCCGACGCGGTCATCCTCCGCTACCCCGGCGGCGAAACCTGGGACGGGGTCAAGGGCGAACTGTGGGAAGTGAAGCCAGGCCGCCAGAAGATCGCTTCCTACGTCGACCTCACGGCCATGCTGGCTTCGGGAAGCTCGCCGGCCGACGTCACGGCAGAACTCGTCTGGGTGGGTGACGGCGAGCTCAAGGATTTCGAGGGACTCGACGTCAAGGACAAGATCCTGGTCACGTCGGGTTACGCGGGCACGGTGCACAATATCGGCTGCATTAACAAGGGCGCGGCCGGGATCATCTCGTTCGCTTCGCCGCGGCCGCTTTTCGACCCGCTCCTCATCCCCTGGGGGGGCCTCTACGCGCGGGGCGGGGCGGCGAAATTCGCTTTCTGCCTGCCGCCGCGCGAGGGCGTCATTCTTCGCGACCGGCTTAAACGGGGCGAGAAGATCGCCGTCCGGGCCGTCGTCGAATCCAAAACGGAAAAGGCCGAGCTCCAGGACATCGTCGCCTCCATCCCGGGCACGGACGCGAACGCCCAGGAAGTTATCATCACGGCTCACATCTTCGAGGGCTACAGCATGTTCGGGGCCAACGACAATTCCTCGGGGTCGGCCGCCGTCCTCGAAGCCGCCCGGACGCTCCAGCGGCTCGTCGCCGAAGGCCGGCTGCCCAAACCCAAGCGGACGATCCGCTTCCTTTGGGCGCCCGAGTTCTCCGGGACGATCCCCTACGTCAAGGCCGAGGCCGAGCGGATGAAACGGACGCTCTGCGACATCAACCTGGACATGGTCGGCGATCAGCTGACCCGGAGCCTGGCCTTCTTCACCGTCATGCGTACGACCTACGGTAACCCGCATTACCTCAACGACGTCATGGAGAATTATTACCGTTACGTGGGCGAGGCCACCCGCTCCTACGTCACGAACGGGATGAGCGGCGTCATGAACCGGCGGATCGTCGCCCCGACCGGGAGCGAGGAGCCGATGTACTACTACATCGGGACCCACTTCGGGTCGTCCGACCACGAGGTCTTCAACGACTGGGGTGTCGGCATCCCCGGAGTCGTCATGAACACCTGGCCCGACCAGTGGTACCACACGTCGGAGGACCGGCCCGACAAGCTCGACCCGACCCAGATGAAGCGAGCCGTGATCATCACCGCCGCGGCGGCTTTTACGATCGCGTCGGCCGACGACGCTTCGGCCGCCCGGATCGCCGCCGAGATCGTCTCCAACGCCGCGGCCCGGATCGGCCATCAGCTGGCCCGCGGCCTCGAGGAGATGCGGCGGGCGGACGCAGCCGCCTTCCCCGCGACGTTCAAGCGGGTCCGCGGCTATATCGAGGCCTCGGCCCGGAACGAGCGGGCCACGGTCGGCTCCGTCCTCCAGCTCGCCGGAGACAAGACGGGCCTCGTTCGATATCTGGCCGAGCTCCAGGCTTCGGTGACCGGGCTCGAAGCGGCCCATCTGCGGACGATGGACCAGGCCATGCGCAGACAAGCCGCAGCGCTGGGGTTGAAGCCGGTCGATCTCAGGTTGTCCGTCGCCGAGAAAAAAGCGGCCGCTCTCATCCCCAAGCCCTTGCCCAAGATCAAGGAAGGCGGATTCCAGGGCTACCAGACCGCGATCCAAGAGGCCCGAAAGGCCTTGGGCACGGCCGCGCCGGACCGCGGGGCAGGCCGCAACGCCTCGGAAATTCAGCTTCTCTGCGACGGCAAGAACAGCGCGCTGGACATCAAGAAGATGCTCGACACCCAGTCCCGACAGGAGACGCCTCTCGAGGCCGTGGTCGGATTTCTCGATGTTCTCAAAAAGGCCGGACTGATCGCCTTTTAACGATCAAAGGGGCTTCGCAGTTTAACCAGATCTGGGCTGGTCTTTCGCCCGCTCCCAGAACATCCTGGGCGAGACGATCTCCATGGTCCCGGAACCGGAGAGTTCGAGAATCTCCCGGTCCCCTGTCACGAATAAATCGGCCCTTCCGTTGAGGGCCGCCGAGACAAGGGCCTTGTCCTCGGCATCGTGGATCGGGAGGTCTCCCA
>Ga0315295_10004257_pt1 | contig 12200 bp, 9 predicted proteins | sample YL17G14_0_MG_FD_204453 | JGI IMG/M metagenome (GOLD analysis project Ga0315295, IMG submission 204453) | Sediment microbial communities from Yellowstone Lake, YNP, Wyoming, USA - YL17G14_0 | ecosystem: Environmental > Aquatic > Freshwater > Lake > Sediment | place: USA: Wyoming | collected... | reverse complement strand
GTTTTATGGCACTGCCGAGCTGCTCCCTGAATCTCTTCAGATGCGTCCCTTCCCAGTACACTTTGCCGCAGATCCGGCATCTCGAAAAACCGCTGCCGTGGAAAAAAACATACTCTGGCACAAGATCCCGGATCGATTCCTTTTCCTCTACATGATCAAGAGGACCATTACAATGGGCACACCTTCCGGGACTAAATTCCCTGATGTCAAAGGCCTTCAGCACCCCAATCGTCTGTTCAGTCGGATCATCCGAACGCACAAGGAAGATGTTCTTCAAATTGTTGATCTTCAAAAAGTGGCTGTCTTTCGTGAGTATCACTCTCCCCTCCTGAAGGGCCTGCCTCATGAGGTCCCCGTCCCGAATGTGTGGATAGTAGAGTGTGTCGAAGCCGAGAAGCCTGAGCCAACGAGCGAGACGGCCGAGCATAGCGTCAGCAATGAAACACAGTGGAAGTCCCTTTGTCCCCTGACTCATATTGACGGGACAAAGGGACTTGTAAAAGCGAGAAATGAATCCGTTATTCGTCTGTTTTCTATTCAGCAGGAACTTCAGCCCCCTCTGCAAGGGGTGGCTGAAGTTCCCTCTTCACAAAGGTGTTCCGGTACAACTGCAGCCCTGTCCCTGCAGGTACGATACGGCCCATGATCACGTTCTCCTTCAATCCCATCAGTTCGTCGATCTGGGCATTGATCGCTGCCTCTGTGAGCACCCTCGTCGTCTCTTGAAAGGATGCTGCAGAGACCCAACTGTCTGTCGTGAGAGAAGCCTTCGTAATGCCAAGGAGGAGGGGCTTTCCCTGCGCGGGTGTGCCGCCCTCATCCTTTACTTTTTCATTCTTCTCCTGGAAGATGGTCCTCTCGACCTGTTCTCCAACGAGAAACATCGTGTCACCAGGGTCCTCGATCCTCACCTTCCGCATCATCTGACGGACGATGATCTCGATGTGTTTGTCGTTTATTGAGACACCCTGGAGCCTGTATACCTTCTGGACCTCATCGACGAGATATCTCTGGAGCTCCTTTGGCCCGAGGATATCAAGGATGCTGTGAGGGTTCACAGCCCCGTCCATCAAAGGTTCCCCTGCCTTGACCCAGTCTCCTTCATGGACGCTCACATGCTTGCCCTTGGGGATGTGGTACTCCCTCTGTTCATCTCCGCCCTTCACATTAACTACTCTCATTCCCTTATAAGCGCCCTTAAACTCGATCATCCCGTCGATCTCGGTCACGATCGCCTGCTCCTTCGGCCTTCTTGCCTCGAAGAGCTCGGCTACCCTTGGGAGACCCCCTGTGATGTCCTTAGTTTTTGTTGTCTCACGGGGGATCTTCGCGAGGATATCACCCGGAGACACAAGGTCACCCTTCTCAACAAGGATATGCGCACCCGCAGGCAGGAGATAACGGGCAAGGTTCACAGATTCAGGTATCTTCAGTGTTGCTTTTCCTTGCTCATCCTTGATCGAGATCCTCGGTCTCATAGATGCAGGATAGTTGATGATAACCTTATGGGAAAGCCCCGTAATCTCATCGACCTCATCCTTGACCGATACACCCTCCACAATGTCTCCCAGGGCAATCTTTCCGCCCACCTCTGTGAGGATTGGGGTCGAATAGGTGTCCCATTCCACAAGCCTCTGGCCAGCCGCAACCCTCTGCCCTTCCTCTACCCTCAGCTTCGCGCCGTAGACGAGATTGTACTTCTCCCTCTCCCTTCCCTGGCTGTCGACGATCGCCAGGAGGGCGTTCCTGTTAAGCACCGCAAGGGACCCATCCCTCGACTTCACGGCATTGATATTGATGAATTTGACGATTCCTGCATTCTTCGCATCGAGGACCGCCTGTTCGATCACCTTTGTCGCGGCGCCTCCGATATGGAAGGTCCTCATGGTCAACTGTGTACCAGGTTCGCCGATCGACTGGGCAGCAATGATCCCGGTGGCCTCTCCGATCTCGACCAATTCTCCTCTCCCGAGATCCCTGCCATAGCACTTTGCACAGACCCCGAATTTCGTCTGGCAGGTGAGCACAGATCGTATCTTCACCCTGTCAATACCGGCATCGATGATTCTCTGGGCCATATCGCTGCCTATCTCCTCATTCTTCCTCACCATCACTTCCTTCGTGACGGGATCGAGTATGTCTTCCACCGAGAACCTGCCGAAGATCCTCTCCTCCAGCGGTTGGATGATCTCACCACCTTCGATAAGGGAGGTGAGAATGATCCCATCCGTCACCCCGCAGTCCACTTCGGTGATGATGACATCCTGGGCCACGTCTACAAGCCTCCTCGTGAGGTAGCCAGAGTTTGCAGTCTTGAGCGCCGTATCGGCGAGACCCTTCCTTGCACCATGGGTCGATATGAAGTATTGAAGGGGCGTGAGGCCCTCTCTGAAATTTGCCTTAATCGGCGTCTCAATAATCTCTCCCGAGGGTTTTGCCATAAGTCCCCTCATACCGGCGAGCTGTCTTATCTGAGCAGTGCTCCCCCTTGCGCCTGAATCGGCCATCATGAAGATGCTGTTGAAAGACCTCCTCTCCTGGAGTTCCTCTTCAGAGAACTTTCTCCCGTCCTCCGCACCGAGCTCCTTCATCATCTCATCTGCGATCCTCTCGGTCACATTCGCCCAGATGTCGATCACCTTGTTGTAACGCTCCCCTTGGGTGATCAACCCATCGGCATACTGCGTCTGGATCTCGATGACCTCCTGTTCCGCAGCCTTTACGAGTTCCTCCTTTTTTGAGGGGATATGCATATCGTCCATACAGATCGAGATCCCTGACTTCGTAGCGAAATCGAAGCCCAGTTTCTCGAGGTTGTCGAGAAAGACCACGGTCTCCCTTTTGCCCACCTTTTTATAGGTGTAAGTGATGATTTTCCCCAGTTCGTTCTTTGTGACCTCTTTATTGACGAATTCAAAGGGGACTTCAGAAGGGAGTATCTCGCTGAAGAGGATCCTCCCGCAGGTGGTATCGACGATCTTGCCGTGCATCCGCACCTTGATCTTCGCGAACTCCTCAAGCTGACCTGCATCATAGGCAATCCTCACTTCTACCGGGCTCGAGAAGACCCTGCCCTCACCATTAGCACCCGACTTCTCCTTTGTGAGGGCGTAAATGCCCAAAACCATGTCCTGTGTTGGTACCACGATCGGTTTCCCGTTCGCAGGGGAAAGAATATTGTTTACCGACATCATCAGAACTCTCGCCTCTATCTGTGCCTCAATCGAGAGGGGGATATGGACAGCCATCTGGTCTCCATCGAAGTCGGCATTGAAGGCCGTACACACGAGGGGATGGAGTTTGATAGCCTTTCCTTCCACGAGAACGGGATCGAAGGCCTGAATACCGAGCCTGTGGAGGGTTGGGGCACGGTTGAGGAGCACCGGGTGTTCCGCAATCACCTCTTCGAGGGCATCCCATACCTCAGGACTCTCTTTTTCGGCAAGCCTCTTTGCGGCCTTGATCGTAGTCGCGAAACCCTTATCCTCAAGCCTGCTGAAGACAAATGGTTTGAAAAGTTCCAGTGCCATCCTTTTCGGGAGACCGCATTGGTGGAGCTTGAGTTCCGGTCCGACGACGATCACAGAACGGCCGGAATAATCGACCCTCTTCCCGAGGAGATTCTGTCTGAACCTTCCCTGTTTCCCCTTGATCATATCGCTCAGGGATTTGAGAGGCCTCTTCGTGGCCGACTTAAGTACCCTGCTTCTCCTCCCGTTGTCGAACAAGGCATCAACTGCTTCCTGGAGCATGCGTTTTTCGTTCTTAATGATGACACTTGGCGCCTTGAGTTCCATGAGCCTCTTCAGTCTGTTGTTCCTGTTGATAACCCTCCTGTAGAGGTCATTCAGATCGGAGGTGGCGAAGCGTCCTCCCTCAAGGGGCACGAGGGGCCTCAAATCAGGAGGGAGTATGGGTATGGCATCCATAATCATCCACTCAGGCCTATTTCCCGACAGCCTGAAAGCTTCTACCACTTTAAGTCTCTTAGTGAGCTTCTTCTTCACACTTAGTGATGAGGCTTCCTTTATCTTTGCCTTCAGCTGTATGCTCAGTTCTTCGAGCGCAAGCCTTTTCAGGAGTTCCCGTATCGACTCGGCACCCATTCCTGCCTTGAATCGGGTGGTGTATTCGGCAACCTTCTTCTTGTACTCATCCTCTGTGAGGAGGTCCTTTTCCTTAAGAGGGGTATCGCCGGACTCTAAGACTATGTAGCTCTCGAAATAGAGGACCTTCTCGAGATGTCTCATCGTTATGTCGAGAAGGGTGCCTATCCTGCTCGGTACACCCTTGAGAAACCAGATGTGGGCAACTGGAGTTGCAAGTTCGATATGGCCCATCCTTTCCCTTCTGACCTTTGACTGAATCACCTCGACACCGCACTTATCGCAGACCACGCCCCTGTGCTTCATCCTCTTGTACTTTCCGCAGAGACACTCCCAGTCCTTGACAGGTCCGAAGATCTTGGCGCAGAAGAGTCCGTCCCTCTCGGGCTTAAAGGTACGGTAATTGATAGTCTCCGGTTTCTTTACCTCACCGTAAGACCATTCCCTAATCTTCTCCGATGAAGCGAGCTTTATCCTGATCGCCTCGAAGTCCGTAGGATTCTTAGGCTTCTGAAAAAGGGCATATACGTCTTCAACCAAATTTATTCCCTCCTGCTCTTCTTCTCCAGGAGTTCTACATCGAGGCAGAGACTCTGGAGCTCTTTTATCAACACATGGAATGACTCGGGAACACCGGGTTCGAGAGTCGCATCGTCTTTCACTATCGCCTCATACATCCTTCCCCTACCGGCCACGTCATCGCTTTTCACCGTGAGGAACTCCTGGAGGGTATAGGCAGCCCCATAAGCCTCAAGTGCCCAGACCTCCATCTCCCCGAGCCTCTGTCCGCCGAACTGCGCCTTGCCGCCGAGGGGCTGTTGGGTTACAAGGGAGTACGGGCCAATGGAACGTGCATGGATTTTGTCATCGACGAGATGGTGGAGCTTAAGCATATACGTATACCCTACTGTGACCGGCCTTTTAAATGGTTCTCCTGTCCTCCCGTCGTAGAGTATAGTCTGTCCGGAGGATGGCAGACCGGCTTTCTTTAACATCTCCCTTATCTCGCTCTCCTTTGCACCCTCAAAGACAGGGGTTTTAACATGGAACCCTAAGGCCTTTGCCGCCCATCCGAGGTGTGTCTCGAGTATCTGGCCCACGTTCATCCTCGATGGCACTCCGAGAGGGTTCAGGACGATGTCTACCGGCGTGCCATCAGGGAGATAGGGAAGGTCTTCTTCAGGGAGCACCATCGCTACCACCCCCTTGTTCCCATGTCTCCCAGCCATCTTGTCCCCTACCTGGAGTTTACGCTTCATTGCGATATAGACCTTGACGAGCTTATTCACTCCTGGAGGAAGCTCATCTCCCCTCTTCATCCTTTCAATGCTCTCATCGTACCTGTGTCCGAGATAGCGGATGTATTGGTTCGAGTCGAGGTTGACCGCGTCAAGTTTCTCCTTGATTTCTCCATCAGCGATCTTGAAGCGCATGAGGTTTTCGTCTTTGATACGTTCGAGGTGTTTCTCCGTGAGTTTCTTCCCTGCCTGGCAGATAACCTCTTTCGTCTCGGGGTTTTTGACATCATCCGACACCTTGGCACCAACGAGGAGCTCTCTTATCTTCCTGAACTTCTCTTCCTTTACAATCCTGACTTCCTCCTCGAGGTCCCTCTGAAGACGATGGACATCGTCTTCCTCGATGCTCTTCGACCTCTCGTCTTTTTCCATGCCTTTCCGCGAGAACATCCTCACATCGACCACGACTCCCTCGATGCCAGGAGGAACGTAGAGACAGCTCTCTTTCACATCCTCTGCCTTATCACCAAAGATCGCCCTTAAGAGTTTCTCTTCGGGAGTGAGTTGGGTTTCACCCTTCGGGGTCACCTTTCCTACGAGGATATCACCAGGCCGAACCTCTGCGCCTATTCTGATAATTCCGCTATTGTCGAGGTCTTTCAGGGCCTCCTCCCCTACATTTGGGATATCCCTCGTAATATCTTCAGGTCCAATTTTCGTCTCACGTGCCTCGATCTCGAACTCCTCGATGTGGACTGAAGTAAAGGTATCTTCCCTCACGAGCCTCTCGTTGATGAGGATTGCATCCTCAAAGTTATAACCTCCCCAGGGCATAAAGGCGACGAGGATGTTCTTACCGAGAGAGAGTTCGCCTAGGGATGTGGAGGTGCCGTCGGCGAGGACTCCACCTTTTTCCACTATATCACCGGTGCTCACAATGGGTTTCTGGTTCAAGCAAGTCGCCTGGTTTGACCTCTGGAACTTCACGAGGGTGTAAATATCAACGCCTCCACCGTCCTCAGAGGCCCTCACCACGATCCTCGAGGCGTCAACACTCTCGACAACACCAGCCCTCTTCGCAAGGACGAGGGCACCCGAGTCTCTCGCCGCTACATGCTCCATACCCGTACCTACAATCGGCGCCTCGGTCTGTACAAGGGGAACGGCCTGCCGTTGCATGTTTGAACCCATAAGCGCCCTGTTCGCATCGTCGTTTTCAAGGAAAGGAATCAGCGCGGCGGAGACACCGACGATTTGCTTCGGCGAAACGTCCATATACTCCACTTCCTGGGGTTTCACAATCTTGAAGTCGCCGCCAACCCTCGCAGAGATAGCTTCACCGATAAGGAATCCCTTAATGTCTATAGGGGAAGTTGCCTCTGCGATAATGAGCTTCTCGCCTTCAATGGCAGAGAGGTATTCAATCTCCTGTGTAACCCTCCCATTGATGACCTTGCGGTACGGGACTTCGATGAAGCCATAATCATTCACCCTTGCATATGAGGCGAGCGAGGTGATAAGTCCGATGTTTGGACCTTCAGGGGTCTCGATGGGGCATATCCTCCCATAGTGGGTTGGATGCACGTCCCTCACCTCGAAGCCTGCCCTCTCCCTCGTGAGCCCTCCAGGGCCGAGAGCCGAGAGCCTTCTCTTATGGGTTATTTCGGAGAGGGGATTCGTCTGATCCATAAATTGACTCAACTGGCTTGAACCGAGGAACTCCTTCACCGCGGCCATAACAGGCTTCGCATTAATGATATCATGGGGCATCGCCGTTTCGAGATCGGTGAGTGTCATCTTCTCCTTGAGTGCCCTCTCCATCCTTACAAGTCCGATCCTGAACTGATTTTCGAGCAACTCACCCACCCCCCTTATCCTCCTATTGCCGAGGTGATCAATGTCATCGACCTCCCCTTTCCCCGTTCTGAGGCCAAGGAGGTAGTGGACGATCTCGATGATGTCCCTGTCTGTGAGCACCCAAGTTTCGAGGGGTATGTCGAGGCCGAGTCTCTTGTTTATCTTCAACCTTCCTACAGGGGAGAGGTCATACCTCTTCGGATCGAAAAAAAGACCGCTGAAGATATCCCTGGCGGCATGGATTGTTGCTGGTTCTCCCGGTCTTAATTTCTTATAGATCTCTATGAGTGCCTCATCCTGGGAATTGACTTTGTCGGTAAGGATAGTATCCCTCAGCGAGGAAAGGTACTTTACGTTGTCGATATAGAGAAGGCTGAGGCTCTCGATCTTCATACCAAGGATCCGGTTGAACACCTCTTCTGTGACTGGCTCATTGCCCTCAAGGATTACTTCTCCCGTTTCGGGATCCACAATATCCTTTAGGGTGATCCGACCGATGATCTCATCTTTCAGTATCGGTATCTCCCTGATCCCCGAGGACTCCATTTTTTTGATGGCTGCCTTCGTGATCTTACTCCCCTCCTTTACGATCATCTCCTTTGTCTGGGGGGAAGAGATGTTTTTTACTGCCTTGATACCTGCGAGCACCTCGCTCACGAGTCTCACATAGGTGGAATCATTCATAATGACAATCGTCTCGACTGGATAGAAGGTCTTCAGGATGTCCTCATTTGTGTATCCCAGTGCCTTCAGAACAATCGTTGCCGGTAACTTTTTCCTCCTATCTATTCGGACATAGAGGATGTCCTTCGCATCGAACTCTAAGTCAAGCCATGATCCTCTCGATGGGATGATCCGAGCTGAATAGAGAAGCCTCCCGCTGGCATGGGTCTTTCCCTTATCGTGACTGAAGAAGACCCCTGGAGAACGGTGGAGTTGGCTTACGATGACCCTCTCGGTACCGTTCACGATGAAAGTCCCCGTATCAGTCATGATCGGCATCTCCCCTATATACACCTCTTGTTCCCTTGACTCCTTCAACCTCTTCTTTCCGCCCTCTTCAATTTCCCAGAGGTTGAGTTTCACCCTTATCTTGATAGGTGCGGCATACGTGATCCCCTTCTGCAGACAGTCCCGTATCCCGAATTTCGGTTCACCTATCACATACCATATGAATTCGATCGCGGCCGTCTCATTGTAATCTACAATCGGGAAGACGCTCTTGAATGCCGCCTGGAGCCCGATGTCCTTCCTCTCGTCAACAGGGAGATCCTTCTGGAGGAACTTCTCATAGGATCTCCTCTGGATCTCGATAAGGTTCGGGACATCAAGAATAGCCGGAACCTTTTCAAAATTCAGTCTCTCTCTCAAAACCCTCGCCATTTCTCTCCTTCTCAAGTGTGCCAGGGACCCGTGTCCATTTCAGTTGCTACTGACCACTGACAGTGTTACTTGTTACTTGATCTCGACTACCGCTCCCTGCTCTTCGAGTTTTGCCTTGATCGCCTCCGCTTCCTCTTTCGATATGGCGGTCTTTACAGGTTTCGGTGCACCGTCAACGAGGTCTTTTGCCTCTTTGAGGCCAAGGGAGGTGAGCTCCCTCACCACCTTGATTACCTGTATCTTTTTTTCTCCTGCAGCAGAAAGGATGACGTCAAAGCTCGTCTTTTCCTCGGCAGCGGGGGCAGCGGCTGTTGCAGGGGATCCTACCGCTGCGACTGCAACAGGCACTGCAGCGGATACTCCGTATCTCACTTCAAACTCCTTAATGAATTGTGACATATCGAGTATCGTCATGTTGTCGATAAACTCAAAAACCTGTTCCTTTGTAATCTCCATTAGCTTCTCCTTCAGGTATCATTAATGAGTGGTGCATTCTGTTTTTTTATGATTCATATCGATTTCAAAAGGGATCATTCAAATGCTGAAACTATCCAATTATGATCATCCTGCTGCACTTCTCTTCTCTTTCAGTCCGTTCATGGCGTGCACAAAGCTGCTGACCGTTGCCGAAAGCGCAACTGCAAGTTTGCCCAGGGGTGCCTGGAGTGTAGCCGCCAGCATTGACATGAGCACTTTCCTTGAAGGAAGGGCAGCGATCGCTTTTACTTCATCTCCATCAACTATCTTGCCTTCGATCACACCGCCCCGCAGCTTGAGTTTTTCGTTCCTCTTCGTGAACTCGATGACCTTCTTTGCAGCCCCAACGGAGTCACCATATCCGAGAGCAACGGCCAGAGGGCCCTTGAAAACACCTCCTGCTACGGACACAGAGGTATCTTTGGATGCGATGCGGGCGAGGGTGTTCTTGATGACTTGGTATTCAATACCGTCTCCGCGGAGGAGCCTCCTCAGTTCCGAAAGTTCCGCCACGGTCATACCTTTATAATCGGTGAAAATGACCACCTTCGCCTCCGAGAACTTCTTTTTGAGTTCTGCAATCGCCTGTCCTTTTTCCTCCCTGTTCAGAATATCCTCCTTTTCCAGAGACCTTTTTTCTGATCGAGACAGGGAGTGAAGAAATCCTCACACCCTTCGGGTATCCCCTGCAGGCTTGCACAAGGATGATCAACCACACTGTCTCGGTAGGCTGTCCGAAAAATGGACATTTACGTAACCACCTACTATCTCTGACAATTATGATGAGAGCGAACGATGTCCGCTATTTACCTGCCGCTATCCTTCCCACATCGACCCTTATTCCGGGCCCCATGGTCGAAGAGAGGGTGATCCTCTTGATGTATTTTCCTTTGCTTGTGCTCGGTTTCGCTTTTATAATGGAATCAATCACTACCCTCGCGTTGTCGAGAAGCGCTGCTTCATCAAAAGAAAGCTTTCCGATATGGACGTGGACTATACCAGCCTTCTCGGTTCTGTATTCGACCTTCCCGGCCTTTATTTCCTTTACCGCTTTTGAGATATCGAAGGTCACGGTGCCGAGTTTTGGGTTTGGCATCAAACCGCGGGGACCGAGTATCTTGCCCAGCTTACCCACAAGTCCCATGATGTCAGGGGTTGCAACAGCACTATCAAAATCAAGCCAACCTTTTTGTATCTTCTCGACCAGGTCCTCGGTCCCTGCATAGTCGGCACCTGCATCCAGTGCCTCCTTCTCCTTTTCACCCTTTGCAAAAACAAGGACCCTCACCTTCTTGCCAGTCCCGTGAGGCAGCACGACAGTCCCCCTCACCATCTGGTCAGATTTCTTAGGGTTGACACCGAGGTTCAAAGCGATGTCAACGGTCTCATCGAACCTCGTATAAGAGAGCTCCTTCACGAGTTTCACTGCCTCTTCAAGGGAGTATTCCCTCATCCTCTCTACTTTCTTATAAGCGTTATCTATCTTCTTGCCCATCTTAGACCTCCGAATTGCATACATTCACTCCCTTCATTGGATTACATCCACACCCATACTCTGAGCCGTCCCTCGGATGATCGTGACGGCCTGTTCCAAGGAGTATGCGTTAAGATCGGGCAACTTTGTTCTTGCAATCTCCGTCAACTGGGCAGAGGTTATTTTCCCGACTTTGTCCTTGTTCGGGATGCCTGAGCCTTTCACAATCCCTGCCGCCTTTTTGATAAGCTCCGACGCAGGCGGTGTCTTCGTGATGAAGGAAAAGGATCTATCAGAATAGACGGTGAGCACAACAGGGATAATGGTATCGCCCATCGCTTGAGTCTGGGAGTTAAAGGCTTTACAAAACTCCATGATGTTCACGCCGTGAGGACCTAATGCGGGCCCCACAGGCGGTGCAGGGTTTGCTTTGCCTGCAGGTATCTGGAGTTTCACCTGTGTGATCACCTCTTTCTTAGCCATTGAGACCTCCCTTTATTACTTTTTATTTCCGATTGCAGCGTAATTTGTGAACAGATTTTAAAAAACATATCAATCAATACCTCCTCAGGCCTTTTCAACCTGAAAGAAATTGAGCTCCACGGGGGTTTTCCTTCCAAAAATGCTCACAAGGACCTTTAACCTCCCGTGATCTATATCGACATCGTCAATGTAGCCTACGAAATTGTTAAACGGTCCATCGATTATTCTCACATTCTCCCCCTTCTGGAACTGCATCTTTACCTGTGGTGCAGTTCCCCTATTGAGCTGTTGCAGGATAAGCTCGACTTCCTCCTCGGGGATAGGGACCGGTCTTGTACCACCTACAAAACCCGTTACCCTCGGAGTACTTCTCACGAGGTGCCATGTCTCATCATTGAGGTCCATCTCGACAAGGATATACCCTGGGTAGAACTTCTTGTCGCTCTCCTTCTTCTTGCCGCTCCTGAGCTCGATCACCTTCTCGGTGGGGATAAGAATTCTCGATATCTTCTCCTCGAGACCCTTCTTCTCGACTTTGTCCTCTATGCTTTGCTTCACCTTCTCTTCAAAGGCCGAATAAGTGTGGACCACGTACCAGTTTTTTGACATATCCCTACCTTAATGCCACCTTCACGAGTTTCGAAAGACCCAAATCAACGAATCCCAGGAAAAGGGATATAACGAGGACCGTGATGATCACGACCCATGTTGAGCCGACAAGCTCCTCCCTCGTCGGATAAATGACCTTTTTTATCTCGACCTTCACTTCCTTGAAGAACTCTGTTACCCTGTTTGCCATATGGTTAGGCCCCTTGTTGCTTTTTGAGAATATTTTGGCAGGCCAGGAGGGATTTGAACCCCCAACCCTCGGATTTGGAGTCCGATGCTCTTGCCGTTAGAGCTACTGGCCTACGCCTTTGTCTCTTTATGGAGCGTATGGCGTCTGCAATGCCTGCAGTACTTCTTCAACTGAAGCTTATCGGTGGTGTTCTTCTTATTTTTCATGCTCGAATAGTTTCTGTTCTTACAATCCGTGCACTGCAATAGTATGATATCCCTCATGACCGCTACGCTCCCCTCACTCGATAATCTCCGTTACTACCCCGGCTCCGACCGTCCTCCCACCTTCCCTGATTGCAAACCTCAACTCCTTCTCCATCGCGATCGGCGCAATCATCTCCA
>Ga0315295_10004255_pt1 | contig 12203 bp, 10 predicted proteins | sample YL17G14_0_MG_FD_204453 | JGI IMG/M metagenome (GOLD analysis project Ga0315295, IMG submission 204453) | Sediment microbial communities from Yellowstone Lake, YNP, Wyoming, USA - YL17G14_0 | ecosystem: Environmental > Aquatic > Freshwater > Lake > Sediment | place: USA: Wyoming | collected... | reverse complement strand
CCACCACCTGGGTCCAGATCATCAAGGCGGTGCTGCTCCTCATCGGCGTGTCGATCCTCACCGTCCTCGTGTTGGCGAAGTTTGGCTGGAGCCCGGCCAACCTCTACGGCGCGGTCACGGCCAAGTACGGGCAGGCCGCGCTGGTGCCGGGCGGCTTCGTCTCGAGCCCGCTCGAGGCCGTGTCGCTGGGCCTGGCGCTCATGTTCGGGCTCCTCGGCCTGCCCCACATCCTCATGCGCTTCTACACCGTGCCCGACGCCAAGGCGGCGCGGAAGTCGGTGCTCTACGCCACCGGCCTCATCGGCTACTTCTACGTGATCATACCCATCGTCGGGTTCGGCGCCGCCGTCCTGGTCGGCCGGGACGTGGTCACCAGGATCGCGCCGGGCGGCAACATGGCGGCCCCGCTGCTCGCCGAGCTGCTGGGCGGCCAGCCCTTCCTGGGCTTCATCTCGGCGGTGGCCTTCGCCACCATCCTGGCGGTGGTGGCCGGCCTCACGCTGGCCGGGGCCTCGGCCTTCTCCCACGACATCTACATGAGCGTCATCAAGCGCGGCAAGGCCAGCGAGGAGGACCAGCTGAAGGTCGCCCGCATCGCCACCATCGTCTTCGGCGTCTGCGCCATCGGGCTGGGCATCGCCTTCAAGGGGCAGAACGTGGCCTTCATGGTGGGGCTGGCCTTCGCCATCGCGGCCAGCGCCAACTTCCCGGCGCTCCTCATGTCCATCGTCTGGAAGAAGTTCAGCACCCAGGGAGCGGTCTGGTCGATCCTGGTCGGTGCCGGCAGCTCGCTCGGGATGATCGTCCTTTCCCCCACGGTGTGGGTGAGCATCTTCAAGTTCGAGAAGGCCCTCTTCCCCATGAAGAACCCCGCCATCTGGTCGATGACCCTCGCCTTCGCGGTGGGGATCGTGGTCTCGCTGCTCACGCCCGAGCCGGCGGCGCAGGAGAAGTTCGAGGAGGAGAAGCTGCGCACCTACCTGGGCGTCGGCGCCGAGTAGCCGTGCGTCTACCCAAGCTCCGGGACGTGGCGGGAGAGGATCTCCCGCAGCGCGGCCAGGTCGGGGAGGCGCGCCAGCGCCTCGCGGACGTAGCGCAGCGATGCCGGGATGGCGGGCAGAAACCCGGGGTTGCCCTTCACCCGGTCGATGAAGACGAAGCGTCCGGCGTCCTTCAGCTTGCGCTGCACGGTGAGCAGGTCGAAGGTGGCGCGGAACGGGACAGGGTCGAGGCGCGGGCCGCCCTCGGCCTCGAGGCGGGCCAGGTAGCGGGCGAGCATCCGGTCGACGAGGTCCGGCGGCAGCTCCACGTAGCTGTCCCGGAGCAGCGCCACCAGGTCGTACTGTCGCGGGCCGAGCAGCGCGTCCTGGAAGTCGATGACCGCCAGCTCGCCACCCGGGAGCACCATGAGATTCCGCGACTGGTAGTCGCGGTGAGTGAAGCCGGTGGGCTCGGCGGCCAGCGACTCGGCCATGACGTCGAAGTGGCGCTCCACCACCGGACGCTCGGTCGGCGAGAGGGGCGATCCCTTCCAGGCCTCCAGCAGCCACTCGCGGAAGTGATCCAGCTCCCAGCGGTAGAGCAGGCGGTCGAAGCTTCGCTGGAAGGCCACGCAGCCCGGGTCGGGGTCGCGCTCGGCGCGGGCCCGAAGGCGGGCCAGCTGATCCACCGCCGCCTCGTAGAGCGGCCCGGCCGGGTCGCCGGCGAGCAGCCGCGTCTCCAGCATCTCGTCGCCCAGGTCCTCGAGGACCATGAGCCCCTCGGGCGCGAAGAAGGCGTCGATGGCGGGGACGCGCACGCCCGCCTTCCGCAGAAAACGCTGCACGTTCACGAACGGGTCCTCCACCGGCGCGGCGCCGCTGGTCGCCTCCTCGGGACGGGGGTTCTCCGGCATCACCATCACCACCCGGGAGTCCGGTGGCGTGCCCACCCGCCAGTAGCTGCGCAGGGAGGCGTGGCCGGCCATCCGCGCCACCGGCCATGCGCTGGCGTCCTTCCCGGTGGCACGGGTCACCGCCCCGCGCACCCTCGAATCCACATCGCTCGAGCCTTCCATCCCCGTCGCCTCCTCCTCGCCGGCCTCTCGGGCCGGCGCGTTGACACCCCGTCGGAACGGGTCCTATAAGGCTCGAACCCCCGTCAAACCTGGCATTCCGGGAGATCCGACATGGCCTTCCACGCCGACGTCCTGTCCGCCATCGGCCGTACACCGCTCGTGAAGCTCGGCAAGGTGGTGCCTCCGGGAGCCGCCACCGTGCTGGTGAAGCTCGAGTACATGAATCCGGGCGGTTCCATCAAGGACCGCATGGCCCTCCACATCCTCGAGAAGGCCGAGAAGGCCGGGCTGCTGCGGAAGGGCGGCACCATCGTCGAGAACACCAGCGGGAACACCGGGGTGGGGCTGGCCGTGGCCGCGGCGGTGAAGGGGTACCGCTGCATCTTCACCATTCCGGACAAGATGTCGAAGGAGAAGCAGGACACGCTGAAGGCCTTCGGCGCCCAGGTGGTGGTGACCCCGACGAACGTCCCGGCCGACTCGCCGGAGAGCTACTACTCGGTGGCCAAGCGCATCGCCGCCGAGACCCCGAACAGCTTCTACGTGAACCAGTACCACAACCCCGACAACGTCGAGGCCCACTACGTCTCCACCGCCCCGGAGATCTGGGAGCAGACCGGCGGGCGCCTCGACGCCTTCGTGGCCGGCATCGGCACGGGCGGGACGATGTCGGGCTGCGGCCGCTTCTTCAAGGAGAAGAACCCCGCGATCCGCAACGTGGGGGTCGACCCGGTTGGCTCCGTCTACCACTCGATGTGGAAGACCGGGAAGATGTCCGAGCCGCGGGTCTACAAGGTGGAGGGCATCGGCGAGGACATGATGTGCGGCGCGATGGACCTGGCGGTCCTCGACGACGTGCGCCAGGTGAACGACGCGCAGTCCTTCGCCATGGCGCGCCGCCTGGCCCGCGAGGAAGGGATCTTCGCCGGCGGCAGCTCCGGGGCGGCGGTCCACGTGGCCGCGCAGCTGGCCCGGGAGATGGGGGAGGGCAAGGTGATCGTGGTGCCGCTGCCCGACACCGGACGGGCCTACATCTCCAAGTTCTTCTCCGACGAGTGGATGCGCGACAACGGCTTCCCGGTCGAGAGCGGCGACTCGGTGGCCGGCGCCACCGTGGCCGACGTCCTGGGCGGCCGCCGCGGCGGCGTCATCCACGCGCGGCGCACCGACAAGGTCGAGGCCGTCGTGAAGCTCATGCGCTCGAACGACATCTCCCAGATGCCGGTCGTCGACGACGAGGGGCGCACCGTGGGCATGATCCACGAGTACGACCTGCTCAACTTCCTCATCGAGGGGAAGCACAGGCTCACCGAGGTGGTCGAGCCGCTCGTGCAGCCCCTGCAGGGCGTGGTCTCGCTCGACACCCCCATCGCCCGGCTCCGAGCCATCTTCAACGACGACAACGTGGCGGTGGTGAAGGAGGGCGAGAAGGTGACCGGCATCCTCACCAAGATCGACCTCATCGAGTTCCTGGGCGAGCGGCTGAAGTGATCCGGGGATCTGGGGGCAACGGGGTGAAGATCGCGCTCCTGGCCGACGTCCACTCGAACCTCGAGGCGCTGCAGGCCTGCCTCGAGCACGCTCGCGCGGGTGGCGCCGACGAGTGCGCGTTCCTCGGAGACCTGGTGGGTTACGGGGCCGATCCGGTTGCGGTGGTGGAGGTCGTCGAGGGGTACACCCGCGACGGGGCCGCGGTGGTGCGAGGAAACCACGACGAGGCGGTGGTCGACGAGGAGAAGTCCGTGGGCATGAACGCCGCTGCGGCCACCGCAGCCGCGTGGACCCGCATCCAGCTCTCCCCGCGGCAGAGGGTCTTTCTCGCCGGCCTCCCGCTCACCGTCCGCCGGGACGACGTGCTCTTCGTCCACGGCAGCGCCTCGGCACCCGACCAGTTCACCTACATCACCGATCCACGCGCGGCCGCCGGCTCGCTCCAGGCCTCTGGCGGCGCGACCTACGTCTTCTGCGGGCACGTCCACGAGCCGGTGCTCTACTTCCAGAGCGCGGGCGCGCGACCCATTCCTTTCAAGCCGGTGCCCGGCGTGGCCATCCCGGTGCCGAACCACCGCCGCTGGCTGGCCGTGGTCGGGAGCGTGGGGCAGCCCAGGGACGGAAACACGGCCGCCTGCTATGCGATGTTCGATCTCGAGCGGCGGACGCTGACCTTTCATCGCGTCCCCTACGATTGGTCCGGCGCGGCGCGCAAGATCCTCGCCGCCGGCCTGCCCGAACGGTTGGCGGCCAGGCTTCAGAAGGGGGAGTGACCGATGGCTCACCTTCCCGACGTGGGCGAACGGATCGATGGATACCTCATCGAGGAGCGGATCCACAGCGGGGGAATGGGCGTGATCTTCCGCGTCAGGCCCGACGTCGACCCCGGCTTCCCGGTCGTGCTGAAGATCCCCCGGCTCGGCTACGGAGAGCCGGGCGAGACCATCACCACCTACGAGCAGGAGCAGACGGTGATGTCGGTGATGCGCGGGCCCCACGCGCCCCGTTACGTGGGCGCCGGGGACCTGGCCACCGCGCCGTATCTGGCGATGGAGTTCGTCGAGGGGACGCTGCTCAAGGACTGGGTCGACCGGGCCCCCATCGCGCCGGAGGAGGTGGCGCTCCTGGGAGCCGCGCTCGCCACAGCGCTCCACGGCCTCCACCAGCAGGAGGTGATCCACCTCGACGTGAAGCCGTCCAACGTGATCGTCCGGCCCGGGGGCGAGGCGGTCCTCATCGACTTCGGCCTCGCGACCCACGCCCACTACCCGGACCTGCTGGCCGAGGAGATCCAGCGCCCGGTGGGGTCGGCGCCCTACATCTCGCCGGAGCAGGTCCTGGGCGATCGCACCGACCCGCGCAGCGACATCTTCTCGCTCGGGGTGGTCCTCTACGAGCTGGCCACGGGCGAGCTGCCCTTCGGCTCGCCAGGTTCCCCGTCGGGGCTGCGGCGGCGCCTCTACCAGGAGCCTGTCCCGCCCCGGGCCCGGAATCCGGCTGTCCCGGAGTGGCTCCAGGAGGTCGTCCTTCACTGCCTCGAGCCCGGCGCCGACAACCGCTACAGCTCGGCCGCGCTGGTCGCCTTCGACCTCACCCACCCCGACCAGGTGACGGTGACCGACCGAGGCCGCCGCATGAGGGGCGCCGGCATCGCCACCCGCTTTCGACGATGGGTGAAGGCGATCGGGATGGAGCCGTCGAGCCAGGTCCGCCCCTCCGCCCACCTCGCCAGCTCCCCCATCGTGCTCGCGGCGGTGGCCACCCGCCACGGAAACAACGTCCTCTTCCAGCTGGAGCGGGCCGTGGTGGCGAAGCTCATGTCCGGGGACACCCAGGTCCGGCTGGCGGTGGTCACCGTCATTCCTCCCTCGTCCGACGTCGGGTCCGAGTCGGACGACGACATCGCCACAACCCAGCGCATCAAGCACCTCGTGCTGCTCAAGCACTGGGCCGAGCCGCTGCAGTTGCCGATCGGAAAGGTCTCCTTCCACGTGCTCGAGGGCGGCGACGCGGCCGCCACCCTGATCGAATACGCCCGCGCGAACGGGGTGGACCACATCGTCACGGGCTCGGCACCCCCGGGCCTGCCGCTGGCGACGGTCTGGGGGACCTTCGCCACCAAGCTGGTGGGGGAGGCGCCCTGCACGGTGACGCTCATCCGCCCCACCGCCGCCCAGGCGGCGAACGCGGCGGCGGCAGTCCTGGGGTCCGCTCGCGGCGCCTCCGACGACGCTCCCCCCGATGACGACACGGCCCCGGGTGTGGTCTAGTTCGCCCCCATGCTCTTCGGCATCCCCATCGAGTTCTTCCTCTTCGCCCTGACGCTGCTCGGCGTGGCGATCTTCCACGCCCACACCCTGGGTGTGGCGCTGACCGGGCTCGTCACCATCTCGCTCTTCAAGATCCTCTTCGCCGGCTTCAAGTCCGGGCCGGGCCTGATGGGCTTCGCCGCGCACCTCGGGCACGAGTGGGTCACGCTCGCCAACCTCTTCGGCCTTCTCATGGGGTTCGCGCTCCTCTCCCGCCACTTCGAGAAGAGCCACGTGCCGGTGATCCTGCCGAAGTACCTTCCCGACGACTGGAAGGGCGCGTTCGTCATGCTGCTCATGGTCTTCGTGCTGTCGAGCTTCCTCGACAACATCGCCGCGGCGCTCATCGGCGGCGCCATGGCCCACCAGCTCTTCCGGGCCAAGGTGCACATCGGATACCTGGCCGCCATCGTGGCCGCCTCCAACGCCGGCGGTGCCGGAAGCGTGGTGGGGGACACCACCACCACCATGATGTGGATCGCGGGCGTGTCGCCGGTCCAGGTGTTCGACGCCTACGTCGCCTCCGCGGGCGCCGTCGTCGTCTGCGGGATCCCGGCCTCCATCTGGCAGCACCGGTACTCCCCCATCCTGAAGGACGCCCACGCCCACACCCACGTCGACTGGCGGCGAATCTTCATCGTGGGGCTGATGCTGGTCTTCGCCATCGTCACCAACATCGTGCTGAACCTGCGCTTCCCGTCCGCCGCCGATCACTTCCCGTTCATCGGTGCGGCCGTCTGGGTCGCGCTTCTCCTGACGGTGAAGGTGAGGCGACACGACTGGGAGGTGCTGCCCGAGACCTTCAAGGGCACGCTCTTCCTGCTCTCGCTCGTGGTTTGCGCCTCGATGATGCCGGTCGAGAGCCTGCCGGTCGCCTCCTGGCCCACCACCCTCGGCCTGGGCTTCCTCTCGGCGGTCTTCGACAACATCCCGCTCACCGCGCTCGCCATCAAGCAGGGCGGCTACGACTGGGGCATGCTCGCCTACGCGGTGGGCTTCGGCGGCTCCATGATCTGGTTCGGGTCGTCGGCCGGCGTGGCGCTCTCCAACATGTACCCGGAGGCCAAGTCGGCGGTGAAGTGGGTCCGCCACGGCTGGCCGGTCATCGTCGCCTACGTGGTCGGGTTCGGCCTCATCATGACCTTCGTGGGGTGGCACCCGGAGCCCCTTCGAAGGGAAGTCCCGCCGCCCGACCCGTCGAGCGGGCGGATCATGCGCTGAGCGGATTCCGCGGCGCGAGCGGCCGCGCGACCGCCTCAGCAGCCGCCGGTCGGGTTTCCCTTGTCTGCCGACCCGTCACGGGGTCGGGGGGGGGACATTCAGGTCTGGACGCCGAAGCGCGGAAGGATCCACCGCTGGAGGACGTACATGCCCACGAAGAAGAGGAGGACCGGCAGGGCATCGCGCATGGGGGTACGAGCCTAGCAGCCGCCCAGGGATTCGCAATGCGCGGTCGATTCTCCCCCTTGCACCCGGAGCGAGTTGTCGGATACTCCGCCCGCATGGCAGAGACGAGCAGGGACGAGGGGACGGAGAGGCCGGAACGGCCGTGGGCCTTCGGCGGCGGGATCGTCCTGCTGGGGCTCATGACCTCCATCATCGCCAACGCGGTCAGCATCCAGGACAAGGACAACCCCGACACGCGAGCGATCACGCTGGTGGTCTACGGCGCCGGGCTCCTCATCTCCGGCGCCGGGATGTACCGTCTGCTCTGGTTCGCCCCGACGCGCAGGCCGATGTGGCTCCGCATCCTCGTCACGGCCGTGCTCACCGCCCCGGTCTTCGCCCTGCTCGGCGTTCTCCTGAGCTTCCTCTTCCTCATGATGTTCTACCGGTTCGGGTGAGGTCGACCCAGTGGCAGCCCTCGATCCCGTCGCCTTCGTCCGCTCCACGCCTCCGTTCGACGGCCTCTCCCCGGACCTGTTCGCCGGCGTGGCGAGGAGCCTGGAGGTCGTCTACCACCCGACCGGCACGAAGCTCGTGACCGTGGGGGAGAAGCCCCTCGAGCACCTCTACGTGATCCGCAAGGGGGCGGTCCGGCTCGAGCGAGGCGGGCAGACCATCCAGGAGCTCGAGGAGGGGGAGACGTTCGGATACACGTCGCTCATCACCGGCAAGGCCACGCTCGACGGCGTGGTCGAGGAGGACCTGCTCGCCTACCGGATCCCGGCCGAGGAGTTCCACCGGCTCCTCGGGGACGCGCGCTTCGCCGGCCACTTCGCCGCCGGGCTCGCCACCCGGCTCGAGTCGAGCCTGGAGCAGTCGCCGGTGGCCACCTTCCGCGTCGACCTGGCCGCTCCCGTCGAGAGCCTGGTGCGCCGCGCCGCCGTCTGGGTGGACGCCGCGGCCACCGTGGGCGAGGCCGCCCGGGTCATGACCGAGGAGCGGGTCTCGTCGGTGCTGGTCCGCGGCGAGCCGCCCGGCATCGTCACCGATCGGGACTTCCGCAAGAAGGTGCTGGCCCAGGGGCTCGGGCCGGGCACGCCGGTCGAGCGGATCGTCTCGCGCCCCGTCACCCAGGTGGACGGCGCCATGGCGGTGCACGAGGCCTGGACCGTGCTCCTCGAGGCCAACGTTCACCACCTTCCGGTCCTCCGCGACGAGCAGATCGTGGGCGTCATCACCGACACCGACCTGCTCAAGCACACCTCCCAGGGGCCGGTCTCCGTGCTGCGGCTCGTGGAGAAGCTCCCCGGCCGCGAGAGCCTCCCGGGCTATTCACGAAAGGTGACGGAGATGGTCGCGGCCCTGCTCTCCGGGGGGCTGAGACCGGTCGTCATCTCCGGGTTCGTGGCCCAGCTGAACGACGCGCTCATGCGCCGCATCCTCCACTGGGCCGAGCAGGACCTGGGCGAGCCGCCCGCGCCCTACGCCTGGATCGCGCTCGGCTCGGAGGGGCGAAAGGAGCAGGCGCTGCTCACCGACCAGGACAACGCGCTCGTCTTCGCCGACGAGGGAGCCGCCTCGCGCGAGTACTACACGGCGCTCGCCGACCGGGCCAACAGCGACCTCACCGCGGCCGGCTTTCCCCGCTGCCCGGGCGGATACATGGCCCGGAACCACCTGGGGACCCTCACCGAGTGGCGCGACAGGTTCGCGGCCTGGGTGGGCGACCCCACCGCCCGGACCGTGCTCGAGGCGGCCATCTTCTTCGACTTCCGGCGGGTGGCGGGAACGCTCTCGCTCGACCCGCTCCAGGAGGTGCTCGACGGCATTCCGAAGCGGGAGGCCTTTCTCCGGAGCCTGGTGAGCCAGGCGCTCGAGTTCCGGCCGCCGCCCCTGCTCGTGCTGCGGCTGCGCGGCGGAGGCTCCGAGCTGGATCTCAAGAGGCAGGGGATCGCCCCGGTGGTCTTCCTGGCCCGATGCTACGGGCTGGCGGTCGGGAGCCACGCCCGCAACACGCTGGAGCGGCTCCAGGCGGCGACCCGCGCCGGGCTCATGGGGGCGGACTCCAGCGCCACCGTCATGGAGGCCTACCGCTTCCTGCTCGGCCTGCGGCTGCGCCTGCAGCTGAAGATGCTCTCGGAGGGGAAGGCCCCCACCAACGTCGTCTCCCTGTCGCAGCTCTCGGCCATCGAGCGCAGCCGGCTCAAGGACTCGCTCTCGGCCATCGGTTCCTGGCAGGGCAAGGCCGCCTACCGGTACCAGGCGGGCTGAGCGCCCGGGGCACGCGTGCTCTTCGCCTCGCCACGGTGGGACGTCCCGGTCTACTGGGCGCTCGACCTCGAGACCGGCGGCCTCGACGCACGGAAGGACCCCATCATCTCGGTGGGCATGGTGCCGGTGCGCGGCGGCGTCATCCGGCTGGGGGAGGCCTTCGCCACGCTCATCCGCCCGGACCCGAGCCGCCCCATCCGCCCCGAGACGGTCCAGGCCCACCAGCTCCTCGCCGGAGATCTCCACAAGGCGCCGCCGCTCGGCGCCGTGCTCCGGGAGGTGGACAGGCGGCTCTCCGGCTGCGTGCTCCTCGTCCACCACCGCGGCATCGACCTCCCCTTCCTCAAGGACGGTCACGCCCGGGCCGGGCTCGAGTGGAGGAAGCCCAGGGTGGTGGACACGGTCGACCTCCTCGTCAAGGCGGCGTCGCGCCGGCGCTTCCTGCGCCCGGAGAGCGGGGAGGAGATGCCGTCGTTCAACCTCACCGAGGCCCGCCGCGCCCACGGCCTGCCCGATTACGAGGCCCACGACGCCCTCATCGACGCGGTGGCGACGGCGGAGCTGTTCCTGGTCCTGCGCCAGGCCATCGGGGCGAGGACGCTCCGCGACCTTCGCTGATGGCGCCACCCAGCCAGGCCTTCGGCAATGCCAGGAGGGCCGCGAGCGCGATGAGCTCCACCCCGCCGGCCCAGGCGAAGAGCGGGCCGACGCCGTTCCACCGGTCGTAGCCCAGACCGGAGAGCTGGTAGCCGACCGCGTTGCCGAGCCCGAACACCACCGCGGCGAAGATGGCCTGGCCGGTGGCTCGCAGTCGCGACGGCACGGCACGGGACATGGCGTCCATGGCCGCCCCCCAGAAGAGACCGAAGGTGAAGGCGTGCAGGAGCTGGAGCGAGACCACGGCCGCGACCCCGGTGGCCCGGGAGAGCAGGAACCAGCGCAGCGCGCTCACCGCGAAGGAGGCGCCCAGGATGGCCCGGAGCGAGAAGCGCCCGGCGATGCGTGGGAAGGCGAGCAGCGCCGCCACCTCGGCCACGACGCCCACGGTCATGCTCACGCCGGTGACGCTGGCCGGCAGCCCCAGGTCGCGCACGAAAAGGCCGAAGAGGAGGTGGAAGGGGGCCGTGGCGCCCCAGTGGATGGAGAAGACGGCGAGCAACGCGATCAGCGGCCAGTGCGCGAGCAACCCCGCCATCTCCCGGAACCGGGGAGGGTGAGGCGGCGCCGGCGCAGCCGAGAGGCGCCGGGCCACGAGTGCGTAGGCGCCCACGCAGGCCGCGACGGCGAGCGGGACGAGCGGGTCGCCCGGCCGGTCGCCGCGCCAGGCGAGGGCGAGACCCACCGCGGAGGTGAGGACCGCGAAGCCCACCGAGCCGAAGAGCCGGATGCGGGCGTAGGTCGTGCCGGGGTGGTGGGCCGCCCACTCCACCGTCACCGAGTCGACGAGCGGGACCACGGCCCGGTCGGCCAGCGAGTAGGCGAGCAGGACCGCTCCCACCGTGAAGGGGGCGCGCGCGGCGGGGAGGAACAGGACGGCCAGGAAGGCCCACGCGGTCGCGAACCCGAGCACCCGCGCCGGCGCCCGCAGCCGGTCGGCGGCCGTGGACCAGGCGATGGCGGTGGGCACGGCCACGAGCGGCCCGATCATCTGCACGGTGCCGATCTGCTCGCCCGAGAAGCCCAGGCCGCGCAGGTAGGGGGCGAAGTAGGGGAGGAAGGTCCCGACGCAGCCGTAGTAGGCGAAGTAGAAGAGGCGAAGTCGCGTGGCGGGGGACATCGGCTAGACTCGCTCTACCATGGACGGCGTCGTCGGGATGGTGCTGGCAGCTGGACTTGGCACACGGCTGCGGCCGCTCACCGACCTGCTCCCCAAGCCCGCCGTGCCGGTGGCCGGGCTCCCGCTCCTCCAGTTCGCTCTGGCCCGGATGCGGACGGCCGGGGCGAGGCGTGCCGTGGTGAACGCACACCACCTGGCCGTCGAGATGGAGCGGGTGGCCCGGGAGGCGGCTCGAGGTGCGGACATCGTGGTCGAGATCTCGCACGAACCGGTCATCGCCGGCACCGGCGGGGCCCTCCGCCAGGCCAGGTCCTTGCTCCGGGACGCTGGCGCGGTCGTCCTCTGGAACGGCGACGTCCTCTTCGACCTGGACCTCGAAGGCGTGGTGGCCGCCCACCGGGCGAGCGGCGCGCTCGCCACGATGGTGCTCGCCCCCATGCCGCCCGGCGCCACCTACGCGACCGTGGACGTGGATCGATCGATGGCCGTCCGGCGCATCGCCGGCCACGGACCCGGGGGAGCGGACCTCGTCCCCCTCCACTTCACGGGCGTGCACGTCCTCTCGCCCGCGCTTCTCGACCGGGTCCCGGACGAGCCCTTCGCCTGCGACGTGAACCGGCACGTCTACCCGCCGCTGCTCGGGCGCGGGCTGGTCCGGGCGGTGGTGGCGGGCGGGTACTGGAACGACCTGGGCACTCCGGCCCGCTACCTCCAGGCCAACCTCGACGTGCTCTCCGGGGCGGCGCCGGTCCTGCTCCCGGGCGCCGAGCCCTTCGCTGCCCTCCGCGAGGAGGGGCCTCGCGTCTGGGTCGCGCCCGGTGCCGAGCTGGACGCGCGAGCGACGCTCGTGGGGCCCGTGCTGGTCGGGCGCGGGTGCCGGGTGCCGGCGGAGGCGTGGGTCGAGCGCGCCGTC
>Ga0315295_10004252_pt1 | contig 12206 bp, 10 predicted proteins | sample YL17G14_0_MG_FD_204453 | JGI IMG/M metagenome (GOLD analysis project Ga0315295, IMG submission 204453) | Sediment microbial communities from Yellowstone Lake, YNP, Wyoming, USA - YL17G14_0 | ecosystem: Environmental > Aquatic > Freshwater > Lake > Sediment | place: USA: Wyoming | collected... | reverse complement strand
ATTGACAGGAAGGCATTGGAACAAATCGCTGCGTTAAAACCGAGGGGGACAGCAGATATTCTTCACCAGGTGATTTCAATCTATTTCAGCAGCTCCATGGACCTCTTGAGGAAGATGAGAGAGGCCCTCCCTGCAGGAGACGTGCGTGTTCTTCACAGGGCCGCCCACAGCCTAAAGTCTTCCAGTGCCAACCTTGGTGCTCTGGCACTGTCAGGTCTCTGCGCAGAGTTGGAAACAATGTGCCGGATGGAAAGGATGGAAGGTGCTCCGGTACTTGCAGAAGCCATCGAAGACGAATATGCCCGGGTGCGTGCAGCCTTGGAAATGGAACTCACAAGCAGGGCGGGAATTTGAGTTCTCATAAAATAATTTGCTAATATAAATCTAAAGAGATTTACTCTCTTTATCTCTTTACACGCAAGGAGGCGCCATGGGTACTTTTTTTGATGTCCGTGAGATTCTGGAGTTTGCAGTGTTTATCGAACAGAATGGTTTTCAGTTTTACTCAGGGGCCGTAAAGAAATTCACCGATCCTAAGATTGTCAACCTCTTCACCTATCTTGCCGGCGAGGAAACCAAGCATGAGGAGCTCTTCAAGAAGATGGCCGAGGGGGCGGGAGATTTCGTACCAAGGGAGACCTACACCGGAGAGTACCAGGAGTATATGAAGGTTTTATGCAAGACTCATTCACTGGCAAACCGCGAGGCCATCAAGGGGAAGGTTGAGGGAATCAAGACCTTCGGTGATGCCCTGGACATGGCACTTTCCTTCGAGAAGGATTCAATCGTGTTCTTTACCGAGATGAAAGAGCTCACCGGCTTTGACCGTGACGGGGTTGTGCAGAAGGTGATCAATGAGGAATTGAGCCATATCAGGAAGATTCTCATGGAAAAGAAGGCAATTCAGGCAGGGTAACTTCGCGACGATTGTCCCTGCAGTTCTTTTCCGGTACATGAAGCATTAAAAGAGATATTAATTTTTTTTATTCTTCTACTACTTTTACTTAATTGACTAAATGTACTTGCTATGACATAATGTCACGCTTTTCAAGCAACAATTCAAACTCAACAAAAGTGAAATCGAAGCGGCGTAACTGTTTAAAAAACAAAGGAAGTTACGTCACTTGGTTTCTGGAAGGAGGTGTGCAAAATGGGTCAAAAAGTCGGATCTGTGGTAGTGGTTGGCGGCGGAATTGCCGGTATGCAGGCTTCCCTCGATTTGGCAAACGCTGGGTACCTGGTCCACATGGTTGAGAAGTCACCTTCCATAGGCGGGGTGATGGCTCAGCTTGACAAGACCTTCCCCACAAATGACTGTGCAATGTGAATAATCTCGCCCAAACTGGTCGAGGTTGGCCGGCATCCAAATATAAAGCTTCACACGCTTTCAGCGATCAAATCGGTTTCAGGCAGTGAGGGAGACTTTACTGTCACCGTCCTGGAACAGCCGCGTTTTGTAGACATGGAGAAGTGCATTGCCTGTGGCGCATGTACCGAGAAATGTCCTCCGAAGATCAAGGATGAGTACAACGAAGGTCTCGCCACCCGCAAGGCGATCTATGTCATGTATCCGCAGGCGGTTCCCCTTAAATACGTCATTGACAAGGAGAGGTGCCTGACCCTTGGCAAAGGCAAGAAGTGCAAGGTCTGCGAAAAGAAGTGCCCAGCCGGGGCTGTGAATTTTGAGGACAAGGAGAGAGAGGTCGAGATCAAGGCAGGCTCCATTATCCTTGCACCGGGATTCAAGCCCTACAACCCAACTAGTCTGGATTTCTACGGCTACGAGAGGATCCCCAATGTCATCACATCGCTCGAATTCGAGAGGATACTCTCTGCCTCGGGGCCGTTTCTCGGTCATCTCGTGAGGCCCTCGGACCATAAAGAGCCGAAGCGCATTGCATGGCTCCAGTGCATAGGTTCACGGAATGTCAACAAGTGCGACAACGGGTATTGTTCATCCGTGTGCTGCATGTACGCAATCAAAGAGGCGATCATCGCAAAGGAACACAGCCATGGCGACCTGGACTGCTCCATTTTCTACATGGACATGAGGACTCACGGCAAGGATTTTGATAAATACATGATGAAGGCCGAGAGCGGAGGAGTTAAGTTCATCCGTGCAAAGGTTAATATGATCGATCCTTTGCCTTCCGGTGGTCTGCGTATCTCCTGCTTCGCCGGAAACGAGGACAGGGTGACGGAGGAGGAGTTCGATCTGGTGGTGCTCTCGGTCGGTCTCGACATCCCGCCGGAGACTGTAGCCCTCGCCCAGCAGATGGGGATCGAGCTCAGCCACAACCGGTTCAACAAGACGGGTACGTTCAACCCGGTAGAGACATCGAAACCCGGGATCTTTGCATGTGGCGCCTTCAATGGTCCGAAGGACATCCCGATCTCGGTCATGGAGGCGAGCGCAGCGGCATGTGCCGCATCGAGCATCCTCTCTGAGGTACGGAACACCATGACCGCAAAACCTGTAGCCCCGGCGATCAGGAATATCGCCGGCGAACCGCCGAGGGTCGGCGTGTTCGTATGCAATTGCGGCATCAATATCGGCGGAATTGTGAAGGTCCCCGAGGTGGTGGAATATGCAAGGCAGCTCCCCCATGTCGTGTACGCAGAGGAGAGTCTCTTCTCATGCTCACAGGATACTCAGGAGAAGATAAAGGATCTCATCAATAAGCACGGGATAAACCGTGTTGTCGTCGCCGCGTGCTCACCAAGGACCCACGAACCCCTCTTCCAGGAGACCCTGGAGGCTGCAGGCCTCAACAAGTACCTCTTTGAGATGGCGAACATCAGGAATCAGAACTCCTGGGTCCATTCAGACACCCCCGAGATTGCTACAGAAAAGGCAAAGGACCTCATAAGGATGTCCATTGCAAAGTCCGTCCTTTTGGAGCCGTTGACACAGACCGTCCTTGGTCTCACCAAAAGGGCCCTCGTCATCGGCGGCGGGATAGCGGGCATGAATGCTGCGAGGGATTTTTCACGTCAGGGGTACGAGGTTGAGCTGGTCGAGAAATCAGGCAGGCTCGGCGGACATGCCCTGAGGGTCAACACGACCGCAAAGGGTGAGGACGTCGCTACCTATCTCGCGGGACTCACAAAAGAGATCAACGAAGACCCGCGTATCAAGGTGCATCTCACTACGGTCATCGCGAATGTTGACGGCTTTGTCGGAAACTTCAAAACCACCCTGAGGACCAACGGCAATGACCAGGTGGTCGAACACGGTGTCGCAGTGATTGCCACCGGCGCCTCTGAATTCAAGCCTGCCGAGTATCTCTACGGGAAGCACGACAGGGTCATCACCCAGACCGAATTTGACGAGCGCCTCAAGGCAAATGCGCCAATTGTGAACGACCTGAAGAATGTCGTCTTCATCCAGTGCGTGGGATCGAGGGAGACCGAGAGGCCTTACTGCAGTAAGGTGTGCTGCACCCATTCAGTGCACAGCGCCATCGAGATCAAGAAGAGAAACCCCGACACCAATGTCTATATCCTCTACAGGGACATAAGGACATATGGGGAAAAGGAGGATCTCTACAAAGAGGCCCGCGGACTCGGGGTCATATTCGTGAAGTACTCGAAGGGCAATAAGCCCGTGGTGCAGGAAGATGGGGACAGAGTGGGTGTTACCTTCACCGATCATATCCTCGGCATGGAGATGATGGTGAGGGCAGATCTCCTCATCCTCGCTGCAGCCATCGTCTCCAACAGGGAAGAGGGGCTTGCCCAGATGTTCAAGGTGCCCATAGATGCAGACGGCTGGTTCCTCGAGGCGCACCAGAAGCTCAGACCGGTTGATTTTGCCACAGACGGTGTCTTTATGTGCGGTCTGGCACACTACCCAAAATCCATGGAGGAGGCAGTGGCTCAGGCCCAGGCTGCTGTTGCAAGGGCGGTCACCATCCTTTCCTTGGACAACATCGTAGTAGGCGGCGTTGTCTCCGTGATTGACAAGCGGCGCTGCTCAGGCTGCGGTGTGTGCATTACCCTTTGCCCGTTCCAGGCGATCAAGTTTGACGACAAGGGGAAGGCGGAGGTGAATGTGGCCCTCTGCAAAGGGTGCGGCGTGTGTATCACCTCCTGCAGGTCAGGTGCGCCGGACCTTATGGGCTTCACCAACAGCGAGATCATGGCGCAGTTGGATGCGCTGGAAGAGGTTTTCTACTAATCAAAAAAAAGAGGAGGCGTCATGCCTCCTCTACACATTATTATAGAGGTGAGAGGATAGAACCATGGCAGAGTTTGAACCAACGATCGTCGCGTTCCTTTGTAACTGGTGTAGTTATGGGGCTGCTGATCTGGCCGGCGTCAGCAGGATGAAATACCCCGCCAACATCAGGGTCGTCAAAATCCCCTGCACAGGCCGGATGAGCCCTGAATTCATCCTCGAGGCCTTCAGGAGGGGTGTGGACGGCGTCTGGGTATCTGGTTGACATCCGGGCGACTGCCACTATATCAGTGGCAATCTCGTCGCCCGTCGCAAGTTTGCGATTATTAAGGGCCTGCTGGAGTATGCAGGACTGGAGCCGGGGAGGCTGCAATTCTCATGGATATCCTCTGCTGAAGGCGAGAGGTTCGCCCGCTTTGCGGGAGAGGTCATAGAGAGTGTAAAGGCCTTGGGGCCGGCTCATAGGTTTGTCAGGAAAGAACTCGAGATCTATAGCGGTGAGGTGGCCTGATGCAGAAACGAACAGAGAAGATAAAGGAAATCGCCAAGAGACTCCTCGAGGAAAAGAAGGTCGATCTTGTCCTTGGTCACAGGAAGGGCTCGATCGTCCTGAAGAATGCGCCCTACTTTGCGTACACCCCGCAGGAAGCGGACCGGCTCATCTGGGATGGCAACTGCCGGAACAACCCCGCCAACTTCCTGATCCCCTACAAGGACAACCGTGTTGCCATTGTCGCCCAGGGGTGTGTGAGCAGGAATGTGGTGGGATTGATCTCCGAGAATCAGGTCAAGAGGGAAAACCTCTACATTATAGGAGTGCCCTGCCTTGGGATGCTCAGCCCTGAAAAGGTTGCCGCCGCCTCTCCGGGTAATATCACGGAGATAAAGGAAGACAATGAAAAGGTGGTAATCACAACCAACGGCTCTTCGGTGACCCAGGCACGCGAGGCCCTGATCCGCGACAACTGCACCCAGTGCACCCACAGAAACCCTGTGCTCTACGACGAGCTTGTCGCAGAGACCGTCAAGGAGCAGGATATCCCGGACCGGTATGCCTATCTCAGCGAGATCGAAAAGCTATCGCCTGAGGAGAGGGCCGGGTATATCGACAACGTATTCAAGAACTGCATCCGCTGCTATGCGTGCAGGGATGCCTGCCCCATCTGTTACTGTCCTGAGTGTTTTGTAGACAAGTTCAGTCCCCAGTGGTGTGGCAAGTCCATTGACAGCACGGATGTCCTCTCGTACCACCTGATACGGGCATTCCACACGGCGGGACGGTGCACGGAGTGCGGTGCATGCGAGGATGCCTGTCCGATGGGGATCAAGGTAAGGATGATCACAAGTAAACCCGAGAAGGACGTCAAGGAAAACTACGAGGGCTATGAGGCATGGTTGAGCCTTGAGGCAAAGCCTCCGTTGCTGACCTTTAAACTCGACGATCCTCAGCCCTTTATCAAGTAGGTGCAGCCATGAAATACAACATACTGAACAAAACCAAGGTTGATCAATTTCTCGAAGAAGTAGGAAAGAAGTGTGCAGTATGGGGACCAAAAAAGGATGCCGATCAGGTCGCATTTGACTCGATCAAGGACGCAAAAGAGATGCACCTTGACGGCTACATGAATACCAGCATGTCCCCGAAGAACCTCTTCTTCCCTCAGTCGGAAACCATGCTCTACTTCAATAAATCAGGAGAGGATGCAAATATTTACAGGGAAGTGGAGAAGAAGCCCGCAGCCAAGGCCGTGTTCGGCATCCGGCCCTGTGATGGGGCGGCATTTGCGCTCCTCGACAAGATCTTCAAGAATGACCAGTATACCGATACCTACTGGTTTGAAAAGAGGGATGCCGCCACCCTTATAGGGTTAGGCTGCAATAATCCCTGCAGCACCTGTTTCTGCACCTCCGTGAACTCCCACCCCTTCGATGAAAAGGGGCTCGATGTGCTCGCCTCTGACCTGGGAGACCGTTACCTTTTGAAGATTCTGACGGACAAGGGTGCAAAGCTCCTCGACGGTGTCACCTCCCTGGATGATGCGAAGGATGCCGATATTTCCGGGCAAGAGGCTCTGAGCAAAAAGGCATCTGATTCAATCACGGCACGCCTCAGCCAGGACAGGATAAAGGAGAAATCAGTCCTTGAACTCTACAATGCAGACTGCTGGTCGAGGATTCAGGAATCCTGTCTCAACTGCGGGACCTGTACATTCGTCTGCCCCACCTGTCATTGCTTCGATATCCAGGATGAGCTCTTCAGGGATGGCGGGGTGAGGATTCGCAACTGGGATAGCTGCATGTCCTGGCTCTTCACCATCCATGCCACGGGACACAACCCGAGGCCTTCCAGGAAGGAGAGGGTCAGGCAGCGCTTCATGCACAAGTTCAAGTATATCCCGGTCAAGAGAGATGGCGATATTGGGTGTGTTGGCTGCGGAAGGTGTGTGAACCTCTGTCCGGTCAACATCGACATTCGTGAAGTCGTACAGGAAATGAATGCTTCAAAATAAATAAACAAGGATGAGATGACCTATGAAAAATCCATATATCCCATATCCGGTTAGGGTCGAACAAACGGTAATCGAGACGGAAGACAGGAATATCAAATCCTTCAGACTTGTCTTCCTCAGTGAAAAGGACAGGAAGGCATTCGATTACATTCCCGGCCAGTTTGCCCAGCTCTCCATCGTGGGCAAGGGTGAAATCCCCATCGGTATCGCATCTTCGCCGACAGAGGGGGATCACCTCCTCTTCACGGTAAACAAGGTCGGCCTGGTCACCACTGCGCTTCATAACCTTTACGAGGGAGACCTCATGGGCGTGCGCGGGCCCCTTGGAAACTACTATCCCTTTGAAAGAATGAAGGGGAAGGACGTGATCGTCATCGGTGGCGGGTACGCCTTCACGACCCTCCGTTCAACCATCGTATACATGCTCGATAAGAAGAACAGGGCTGACTACGGCAGGATTACCCTGATTTACGGTGCGAGGACACCTGGGATGCTCCTCTACAGGGACACCCTGGCAGAGTGGTCGAAGAGGGACGACCTCGACTACCATGTCACGGTCGACAGGGAGTTCCCGGGATGGACAGGAAGGGTTGGATTTGTCCCGGCAGTGACCGAACAGGTTGCTCCAGCCTCAAAAAACGCCATTGCCATTATCTGCGGGCCTCCGATCATGATCAAGTTCACGCTCCCTGTGATGACGAAACTGGGGTTCACACCGGAGCAGACGGTGATGTCCCTCGAAAACAGGATGAAGTGCGGGATCGGCATCTGCGGCAGGTGCAATGTGGGCCCTGAATATGTGTGCAAAGACGGGCCTGTCTTCACCCTTGCGCAGTTGAAGGATATGCCGCAGGAGTATTAATCTCAACGTTGCAAAACATCGAGTGGAATAAGGATGAAGATATGCGTATCGACGTGCAGTGATGTTGCAGCATATCCCATGCTTTGTTTTTACAAGAAAAATATAAATATATGGTAGTATCAAATAATACGCTGTTGTAGAAGGAGGTGGGAACAATTCCAGATGCAATAGAAACAACGCCGGTGACGGCAAAAGAGGTTGTAGATTTGACGGATAAAAAGACCTCTTTTTGTGAACGGCTGAAGAAGTGTGTTTCGACCGGTAATTATGATTTCTATTGTCTACTAAATTATAACCATGTTTGACGGTATGGTTTTGTGTTCACCTTAGCACAGGTGAACCAACTGCGGAAAGAGTAGCTTATATTGAGGAGGTGCCAATATGATTGATCTGTCAAATGCAAATAACAATCTCTGGAAAGAAGTATGTGGTGAGGCGGGGGACATCCGGAATTGCTTCACGTGTGGAACCTGCGTGTTAGGTTGCCCTGCATCAGGGGCAGAAGAATCACCACTTCTTATAAGGAGTCTGGTCCGTAAGGTTGTATTAGGCTTAGAAGATGATCTGCTTGAAGATGCGACTCCCTGGATGTGTATTACATGTAATAGATGTGAGGAATCCTGTCCCATGAATGTGCATCCATTTGAAGTTATTATGGGGATCAGGAAATGGCAGATCAGCAAAGATGATTCCTACACCCCGGGAGCTATTGTTGAGATATATAAAAGCGGTCATACCCAGGCCTTAGGGAAAGCGAAGGGGTTAAGAGGATCTGTGGGTGTGGAAGAGGTGCCACCTACAATTGTAAAGTTTCCTGAATTGTTAGAGAAATTCCGGGCTATGCTTAAAGAGACAGAGATTGTAAAAAAATACGACTATCTGTTCGCGGGGGTAAAATAAACTATGAAATACGGATTATTCCTTGGGTGCAATGTACCGGCAATAAGGCCGGATGTTGAAAGGGCAATACGATTAACTATGCCAAAATTAGGGGTAGAATTGGTGGACTTGGAAGGGGCTACCTGTTGTCCAGCCTTTGGAACATTTCCCTCTAGTGATGAACATGCTTACCTGGCTGTCAGTGCCTGGAATCTCTCTATTGCAGAGGAAAAAGGGGTTGACGTTATGGCTGAGTGTGGTTCCTGTTACAGCGTACTATCAGAGGCAACACATAAACTTTCAGAACATGAGGAAGAGAGGAAAAAGGTTAACGAACTATTAAACAAAGTTGGTAAGAATTTTGAAGGGAAGGTTAAGGTTCGTCATACTGTTGACGTACTCTATAATGAAGTTGGAACAAAAAAAATCAGCAGCACGATTACCAAGAGTCTTGAAGGTATGAATGCTGTAATCCAGTATCCTTGCCACACTTTATTCCCAAGTAAAGTTTTAGGTTACGACGATCCGGGAAGACCGCACATGTTGGGAGATCTTGTGGAGGCCCTGGGGGCAAAAGTTCAGAGTTATAGCAGAGAACTGCGATGCTGCGGTGGAGCAGGTGGCTTTTCGGCCAGAGCACACTTGGATGCAGTGAAATATACGAAGAAAAAGCTCGATGCAATGAAGGAAGAAACGAATGCAGATCTTATGGTTGTTGCATGTATAACCTGTCTTTTGTATTTAGACAAGACACAGCAGGAATTAACCAAGGATGGTAATGAATACTCAATTCCTGTTTTCGATTACAATCAGCTATTAGCACTTTGCATGGGTTTTGATCCAAAAGAGGTTGCCGGTATCTCTTTTATACCAAGGGATAAGATATTCGAGAAACTCAGAGACTTAGTGGTGGTCAGCTAATCTGGACCCTCATTTTGAAGGCCCTTGTGAGATAAGGAACTTTCAAGAATAGGAAGCAGATGCCCTGCGGGAAGACCCGCAGGGCATCTGCTTTTTGGACCCTTTTTGATTACGAAAGGGGACCTCACAAGGGCGCAGCCTGAATCGAAATCCTGTCATCTCCATTTTTTTACAAGTAATTCTCTCTGTTGACAATCCCTTTTTATTTCGCTATGATCTGTGAGTGATTTACCATTCTGCTAACACAAAAAAGGAGGTTTCCAATGCTGCATCTCATCGGCACCATTATCGTGGGGTTTATCGTGGGAGTTCTGGCAAAATTCCTGCATCCAGGAAGAGAAAACATGGGCCTCATCATGACGACGCTCTTAGGAATAGGTGGCGCTTTACTCGCGAAATTTATCGGACAGGCACTAGGCCTGTACCAGGCAGGGCAGGCAGCAGGCTTCATAGGTGCGCTGATCGGGGCCATCCTCATCCTGATAGTATACGGTTTTGTGAAACGCAGGGCTCGATAAGGCTTGAGTGACAGGCCTGCACTGCACAGTGCAGGCCTGTTTAATGACCTTGACACCTATCTCTTCAGGGAGGGAATCTACTTCAGTTGAGCTGGCACCAGAAAAACATAGATGAGATCGCTGCAGAGATGAAGACATCCCTGCAGGGACTCTCCCATGAAGAGGTAAGGAGGCGGATTGTTCACTACGGCCCCAATGAGCTGAAAGAGAAAAAGAAAAAGACCCCATTCATGATATTTTTCGACCAGTTCAAGGACTTCATGATACTCGTTCTTATCGCCGCAGCGGTGATATCAGGGATCATTGGGGAGCCCTCCGACACAATTGCCATTGTAGTGATAGTCGTCCTCAATGCGCTCATCGGGTTCATTCAGGAGTACAGGGCAGAGAGGGCGATGGAGGCACTAAAAAAATTGGCAGTGCCGATTGTTACCGTAATGAGGGAGGGAACTGCATCGAGCATCCCCTCGGCAGAGATAGTTCCAGGTGATATTGTAATCCTCGAAGCAGGAAAGTTTATACCGGCTGATATGAGACTTGTCGATGCTGCCCAACTGAAGATAGACGAGTCAACGCTTACAGGGGAATCCGTGCATGTGGAGAAGCTCATACATGCATTGCATGAGGAAGATCTGCCACTGGGTGAAAGAAGGAACATGGCTTACAGGGGCACCATGGTCTCCCATGGAAGGGGTAAAGGGATTACCGTCGCAACAGGCATGGATACCGAGGTTGGAAGGATCGCAACCTTACTTCAGGAAGAAGAGGATCTGAAGACGCCTCTTCAGAAAAGGCTTTCCCATTTCGGGAGAAGGCTCGCACTTGTCATTCTCCTGATATGCCTGATAATCTTCGGTGTAGGGATAGTGAGGGGTGAAAAGCCCCTGCTTATGCTCCTCACCGCAATCTCTCTTGCCGTTGCTGCCATACCCGAGGCATTGCCTGCTGTGGTGACCATTTCGCTTGCCATCGGCGCGCGGAAGATGGTCAAACAGAACGCGCTCATCAGAAAACTGCCTGCTGTTGAGACACTGGGGTCAGTCACCTATATATGCACCGATAAAACCGGCACCCTTACCCTGAACAGGATGGCCGTTGAAGAAATTTATGTGGACGGTGAGATAGTAAGAAGTGAACAGTTGGCAGTGAAAAAAGGGACGGCAAAAAAACCTGTTGCCTTCAACTCGCCACTCTCCATTTTTTTCAAAGCCCTTGCCCTGAGCAATGACGCGAGAGTTGCCGGCGACAGACATGTCATCGGAGACCCTACAGAGGTTGCCTTTTTTTCCATTGCGAGGGATAACGGTTTTGAGAAAGGCACTCTTGAAAACTATTTCCCGAGGGTAGCAGAGATACCATTCGATTCCGAGAGAAAGTGCATGACGACGTTCCATGAAGACACGCGTGGAGAGCTACACGTGAAAAGCGGTGATTCTCGACGATTTGTCTCCTTCACAAAAGGCGCAATAGAGATATTGATTGACAAGTCATCGGGCATCCGGACATCCGGTGATGTCAGGGAAATAAACAGGAGAGAGATTCATGAAATTCATGACAGGATGGCTGCAGACGGCTTGAGGGTGCTTGGCATCGCAATGAAGGGATGGGATGCCCTGCCCTCTGATATGATCCCTGATGTGGTTGAGAGAGATCTTATACTTCTCGGTCTCACAGGGATAATTGATCCTCCAAGGGAAGAGGCAAAAAGCGCTGTTGCAATGTGCAAATCGGCCGGGATAAAACCGGTTATGATCACAGGAGACCATCCAATAACGGCCCTGACGATTGCAAAGCGCCTCGGAATACTCGAGGAAGACTACCATAATGTTACCACAGGAAGGGAGATCGAGAAGCTTCCACTCGATGAGTTCGAGAAAAGGGTCGAACTCATTAACGTATATGCACGCGTTGCTCCCGAGCAGAAGCTAAAGATAGTGAAGGCGTTACAGGATAAAGGACAGTTTGTGGCAATGACGGGCGACGGAGTGAATGATGCACCTGCACTGAAAAGGGCAGATATAGGCATTGCAATGGGAATTACAGGCACTGACGTTGCAAAGGAAGCAAGTGATATGATACTCCTCGATGATAACTTTGCAACGATAGTAAAGGCAGTTGAGGAGGGAAGGAAGATATATGATAATATCAGAAAATTCATAAAGTACCTTCTCACCACAAATTCCGGAGAGGTATTGACGCTGTTCATTGCCCCATTGGCTGGTCTGCCCATCCCGCTCTTACCCATCCATATACTCTGGATAAACCTGGTCACGGACGGGCTTCCTGCCCTTGCCCTTTCTGCTGAGCCCGCAGAAAGGGGGGTTATGGAAAGGCCG